>ENA-ORNP01001530-ORNP01001530.1-human-gut-metagenome-genome-assembly--contig:-NODE-1530-length-23131-cov-4.344600_pt1 | contig 23131 bp, 19 predicted proteins | sample MGYA00242119_ERZ509030 | MGnify/ENA primary metagenome ERZ509030 (study PRJEB26280, sample SAMEA2338708) | human gut metagenome | biome: human gut; feature: human-associated habitat; material: faeces... | reverse complement strand
TAGAGTACGCGTCTGGGGGGCGTGTGGTCGCAAGTTCGAATCTTGTCATCCCGACGAATTGATCTTCAAGAGGTTAGAGTAAAATCTAACCTCTTTCTTTTTATTCCAGGATGAAAGCTAAAAAATATGGGACAAGCAACAAATAGAACTTATTATACCAAGCAACAATGAAAGAGAATCCGAAACATATCCATATTAGCGAATACAACTATCCATTGCCGGATGAACGTATTGCCAAATTCCCGCTACCCGTTCGCGACCAGTCGAAACTATTGGTGTATCGCCACGGTGAAGTGACCGAAGATACTTTCACTTCCTTACCGGAATATCTGCCGAAAGGAAGCCTAATGATATTCAACAATACAAAAGTCATCCAGGCGCGCCTTCACTTCCGCAAAGAAACAGGTGCACTGATTGAGGTATTCTGTCTCGAACCGATTCAGCCCAATGATTATGTACTGAACTTCCAGCAAACGGAACACGCCGCATGGCTCTGCATGATCGGCAATCTGAAGAAATGGAAGGACGGGACACTGAAACGGGAAATGACCGTCAAAGGCTTTCCTATTACTCTGACAGCAACGAGAGGAGAATGCAAAGGTACCAGCCATTGGGTAGACTTCGCATGGAATAACCCCGAAGTAACTTTCGCCGATATCCTCGAAGTGTTCGGAGAGCTTCCTATCCCACCCTATCTGAACCGGAATACGGAGGAAAGCGACAAGGAAACATATCAGACTGTTTACTCCAAAATAAAAGGTTCGGTAGCCGCACCTACTGCCGGATTGCATTTCACCCCGCGAGTACTGGAAGCATTGCAGGAAAAAGGCATAGACCTTGAGGAACTGACATTGCACGTAGGGGCAGGAACTTTTAAGCCGGTGAAAAGCGAGGAAATTGAAGGACACGAGATGCACACGGAATATATATCCGTCAACCGGAATACAATCAAGAAATTGATCGACCATGACGGTTGCGCCATTGCCGTAGGCACCACTTCCGTGCGCACGCTCGAAAGCTTGTATCATATAGGGGTCACATTGGCCGATCATCCGGACGCTACGGAACAGGAACTGCACGTCAGACAATGGCAGCCATACGAAAAGTACGACCAGATTCCTCCGGTTGTTGCCCTACAAAAGATATTGGGGTATCTCGACAGAAACGGGCTTGAAGCACTTCATACCAGTACGCAGATCATCATAGCTCCCGGTTATCAGTATAAAATAGTGAAAGCAATGGTTACTAATTTCCACCAGCCGCAAAGTACCTTGCTTCTATTGGTTTCCGCTTTCGTGAAAGGGAACTGGCGCACGATTTACGATTATGCCCTGAGCCACGATTTCAGATTCCTGAGTTATGGAGATTCTTCCTTATTAATACCGTAAAAATATCTATTGTAAGTTACGATATAATCTTGCTGATAAGAAAATAATAGCGACTATTATGCCAAGTGATAATAACCAAGAAATGTTTCCCGTTGTCAATGAACAGGGAAATATCACCGGAGCCGCCACTCGTGGAGAATGTCATAGTGGCAGCAGATTGCTTCATCCGGTTGTCCACCTGCACATCTTCAATACCAAAGGAGAGTTGTATCTACAAAAACGTCCCGAATGGAAAGACATCCAGCCCGGGAAATGGGATACAGCCGTAGGCGGACATATTGATTTAGGAGAAAGTGTAGAAATAGCTCTGAAGCGGGAAGTCCGTGAGGAGTTAGGCATCACGGACTTTACTCCTGAACTTCTGACTCATTATGTGTTCGAGTCCGAACGTGAAAAAGAGCTCGTATTTGTTCATAAAACAGTTTACGACGGTGAGATCCACCCCAGCGACGAACTGGACGGAGGACGGTTTTGGACGGTCAAAGAAATAAAAGAAAACTTAGGCAAAGGCATTTTCACTCCCAACTTTGAAGAGGAGTTGAAGAAAGTATCCCTTATTTCTTCTCTATCCAAGTAAGGATTTTCTCGGAGAACGGACTCTCTTTGGGGGTAACGAACCCAATCCAGTTTCCGTTCTCGTCAATCATAAACTTTTGAAAGTTCCACTGGACCGGGGCATCCTCTTTCCCATTCTGTTTCTTTTCTGTCAGCCATTGATAAAGCGGTGCCATATCTTTGCCCTTAACAGAAATCTTGGACATCATCGGAAAAGTGACATCATAGTTCAATGAACAGAACTTGGCAATTTCCTCATTACTTCCCGGTTCCTGCCCCATAAAATTATTAGCAGGGAAGCCGATAATAACAAAGTTCTTATCCTTATACTTCTCATACAATTCCTGCAACTTGGCATATTGTGGAGTCAGTCCGCATTTGGAAGCTACATTCACTACCAGCACTTTCTTCCCTTTCAAAGATGAAAGAGGAAATTCCTTACCGTCAATTGTTCTCACAGTGAAGTCATAAAAAGACTTACTCTGTGCTTCCAAAGAAACCGCACACACCATGGCTATCACCATTAAAATAAAAGATTTCATACCTGACACATATTAAGTTCGTTTTTTATTAAACGAACCGATATGGAAAAATGTTTGATTCAAATTAGGTTATTTATCAATGTTTTACCCGATACCAGAGAGGCAGAGCCGACCATTACTAATCAGCTTATCGGACGTATGAAGAAACGAAAAACATATCATGTTTCAATCAAGTCATGGTCGAAATTCCAATAATTCATCCATCTTCCCGTCCATTATACAAGGCAGGCATCTCGATATCTTTTCCATGCTCCAATTCCACCATTGCAATTCCTGCAATTGAGTGATTGTATGGGTATCGAAACGTTTCCGTATCTCCCTGGCAGGCGTTCCTCCTACTATCGTATAAGGAGGCACATCTTTCGTAACTACTGCCCGTGATGCTATGACCGCTCCATCCCCAACATGCACTCCGGACATGATAACTGCTTCATACCCGATCCACACATCATTACCTATCACTATATCACCTTTGTTGTCCCAAGCCGAAGCGATATCTTCTTTATCTAAGCCCCATTCTCCAAAGAAAAGAGGGAATGTATAATTGGATAAAGAACGCAAGGTATGGTTCGCACTGTTAAAAAGGAACTTGGTTCCGCAAGCAACAGAACAGAACTTACCAATTATCAACCGGTCTTTGTTAATAGGATAATGATATAGAACGTTGTTCTTCTCAAAATCAAGCGGGTCATTTACAAAATCATTATATATAGTGTAATCGCCTACAATAATGGCAGGATTCTTTATGACTGTATTCAGATAGATAGTCTGAAAATCATTGGTGCGAGGATATACTTTCGTATTCATTGTATTATAACTTCTTTTATATAGTTTCCGATATAGACTGACAAAACACCCTGCGACTTATGTAAAGCCACAGACAGTTGGGGACAACAGCTCTTTCCGTTATTCACCATCCATATAAGCGAAGCTATTTACAGAGTTGCCATTTCATTGCGTTAGAAGAATAGGATTTATATCACCCGGCAAATGTACAAAATAAACGGTCCGACACTATTCTCGAATCGGACAAATAGTAGAAATCATGCCGAATTTAACTTTATCATTCAGTTGCCACACCACTTTGCCTTCCGAATCAATCTCGACCAACTGGGGGTGTTTCCCTTTACCGGCTTCGCGGTCGTGCCCTTGCCAGTTACAGATATAAAGTCCCCCATTCTGCAAAGGAAAGAGTTGGGCTACAAAAAAGAGTTGTACACCTTCTATGTCATTGGCATTCACCCGGCGAACAATCCGGTTCGATTCAAGATTCAGTTGCACGAAACAATGAGCGTCTCCACAAGCAACCAGACAGTCTCCGTTGTCCAGAAAAGCAGAGGAAAAAGGAGTACCGGAGAGCTTTACACTATTCAGCAGTTGACCATTAGGGGCAATTTCGCGCACTTCCGAGGTGGCAAATAAAGGCACAAGATAATTGCCTTTCTTATTCTTGTTTATTTGACGGAATTGTGCATGAGGACGTTCGATCCCTGTTTCAAACTCGGTTTTAGAAAGGACCTCTCCTTTCATATTTACCTCCAGAATGGTAGACGGATGACCGCACCAAGCTACTAATGCATTACCGTCCGGCAATATACGTGCCGTCTGCATCTCACATCCTGCGGGTGCGGCGATATTCCAGAGTTCCCGCCCGTCACGGGTTATCATTTTTGCTCCTTTGGAGTAGGAAAAAAGAATTTCTCCCGCTTTCGTGGCTGCCACCGAGTTACATTCCCAGCCTTTTTCCAGAGGATATTCCCAGACTATTTCTTTTGTGTCTTTATTGATTATGGCAATCTTATTCCAGCCGGAACCACCGACCAACAGATGCTGAGGGGAACTGCCTTGAGCAAACGGTGCAACAAGGAATAAAGCAACTAACAATATAAAATTCTTCATACTACACATCATTACATTCGATTAGCTATTCTGTTTCTGCCTTCTCGCGAAAGAGATAAATCCAATCAGCGCGACCAAAAGTGCCGACAGCAAAAGATAGACAAACATTCCTCCGACATGGTCGTTTTGTCCATAGGAATGCATACCACTCAGGAAATAATTCACTCCGAAGAACGTCATCAACACACTGTAAAAAGCGACTACCGAAGCTATGTTGAACAGCCATAGGCTGTTTCTGAACGGCACCAGATGAAGATGAGTGACAATGGCGTAAACGATCATCGTAACCAGCGCCCACGTCTCTTTCGGGTCCCATCCCCAGTAACGTCCCCACGACTCATTAGCCCAGATAGCTCCAAGAAATGTTCCTATCGTCATCAAAGCCAGTCCAATCAGAAGAGACATTTCGTTGATAATACTCAATTCTTTTATCCGCTGTGCCAGCACTGCCTTCTTAAGACTCATCATCACCAGATTGACCAGTCCGAGCAGGCAACTGATACCGAAGAATCCGTATGCACCTACAATAACAGCTACATGAAACATCAGCCACGGCGACTTGAGAACAGGAACAAGCGGATTTATCTGCGGGTCCATCCAGTTCAGTCCCGATACAAACAAGATGACTCCACCGAACAACGTAGCCAAAGCGAAAGTCAGCAGACTACGACGCGCGAACAGCCAACCGGCAAAAACCGTAGCCCAGGCAACGTAGACCATTGTTTCATATGAATTGCTCCATGGAGCATATCCTGCAATATACCAGCGCATCCCCATTCCGTACGTATGGAAAAGAAAAACCGCCAGGACAGCCACACCAAGTGCCCGACTTGCCCAACGCATCCAACGGGCACGCTTGAATAAAGAAGCAAAAGCAAACACCAGCAATAACCCGCCAAAAATCAGATATCCTTTCTTGCACTGGCTGAACACATCCAAACGGTTATATTTTATCTCCGCCTCCATTTTCCCGGAAGTGACACCGGCTATCTTATTCTTTGCCTGTTGATAAGTGGAAATCATACCTACTATTTCATCAGGCTTTGTCCAGTCGCCACTCTGCAAGGAAGTCTGTACTTCTTCCACATACCAAGCCAACACCCGGGAGACAAACATCGAGTCTTTTCCCGAAAAAGCCGACAAATCATCCCCCGGAGCATACCACGTATGTTGCGGGTCGTCTTCTTTCGGAAAGAGATTCAACAGCTGCCAATTAAGCAACTGATGAAAGATGTTAATCTGCTCGTCAAACTTAATCAGGTCTTTATCAAAACGAGTCCGCGCAGCAGGCATCTTACCGTATGCTTCTTCCAACTTCTTCTGCAATTTATAATTCCCGTCCGCATCAAATACATCCATATAGGCGCATTGTCCGGACGGCAACTGATAAAAGTCACTCAATTCCTTGCCGGGAACAGCAATAAATGGAATATACGTCCAACGTTCCGGCATTGTCAAAACACTAAGAAGAAACTGGTCGGAATTTAAAGAATAAAAGGAATCAGACTTATGCAGTTTCCTCAATACTTCAGACGAGAAGGTATTGACAGGAAGTACACGCCCTCTTCCCGACTGAAGGGGCAATGCACCAAAACGGGCAGCATGCCCGCTATCAATGACGTCTTTCAGCACTGCCTCCCTCGCTTGTATCGAGGTCTCACCGGCATGAACCGTCAAAGAAGAGAGCGTCAACAACATAAGGAAGAACGAACAACGCAACTCCTTCAACCGCCGGCTGAGTAACATAAAGCGTGAACGCCTGTCTACAAAACACAATACCAGACCGAGCAACAGAACAGCATATCCGGTGTAAGTGATGGTACGTCCAGCCACATCACGGTTGACAGAAAGCACCGTACCCTGTTCATCCTGATCATAAGAAGCCTGAAAGAAACGATAACCTTTCACATCCAGCACATTATTCATATAAACCCGTTCCGAAATGACTTCTCCATCCAGATGTACCAGCAACTCACTTTCATACGCAGACGGGCTGGACGAACCGGGATAACGGGTTAATGTAAAATTTATCAGTTCCACACTAAAAGGCAGCGTATGGTAAGTCACTTCACCGGCGTGACGGACAGCGAAGCGATTGCTCGTCTCTCCCTCACGCAAATGAAGAATACCTTCCTCACCATAAAGATGAGATACCAATGCTCCCAGCAGAATTAGAATGAAAGCCCCGTGAGTAACTAACATTCCCCATTTGCGCATTTTCAGCGAACGTTGCCTGATAACGATAGCCAACCAATTGAGTACTATCAAAAATTGAAGAAGGAAAAACAAAGGAGAACAGTACACCACCGATCGGGCTACTTCACTCCCCTGATACTTCTCAATAAAAGTAGCAATCGCCAAACCTGCGCCATATACAAGCAACAACACAATAGTCGTTGTTGAAGAGGAAATCAGTCTTTTCAGAGTAGCTTTCATTAGTATATTCGATTAATCTTCGATAATGACACGGAAACCGACATTAAACACACATTGATAAGGATAGAATCCCTTACGTGAGTATGCTGTGGAATATTTCGGCCGTTCAATATACGAACCGCCACGAACCACTTTATATTCGGAAACCTTTTTCGGATTCTCTTTATACGGATAAGGGACATAATCCGAACGCGTCCATTCGGCAACATTGCCATGCATACAGTATAATCCGAACGGATTTGCCTCATACTTCTTTCCTCCTACCTGCACCAAACTTCCGTCATCCACATTGGCTGCTTTAGGAAGGAACGTATAATACTTGTACCAGGGCGATTCGGGAGACATCGGCTGCGGATCGACTCCACTCACTGCAAACTTGTTGGTTGTCACATCGGCCAAGTTATCTTTCTTACCGAAATCCGCATTCAAGTTACCAAACCAGAAATCCTCGTCGCTTCCTCCACGACACGCCCATTCCCATTGCGCTTCGGTAGGAAGCGTAATGTTCAGTCCGGTCTTTTGACTCAATATCTTACAATATTCCATTGCGTCATTATAGCTTACGCGGATAACAGGCTGCTCCGGTTTATTAGCCGGATACCCCGGTACGACATGATCTTTCCACTGTTGATCCACATAACGGCTGTCATGCTGCGGGAATATAGTATTATACTGTTGGTTAGTCACTTCCAGTTCGCCCATCCAGAACGCTTTATCTATCTTCACCTTGGTAGTGGGATAAGTGTCCGGCTCCCCATGGTAACTGCCCATAACAAATTCACCCGCAGGAATACGTACAAATGTCATTTGAACGCCCGGAGCTATTTCCAACACCTTAACGGTCTCTTTCTCATCGGCTAGCATTTCCTTTACCCTGTCCGGAGCAAACGGCCACCCTTTTACCTTCAGGACTTTCTCCTTCACAGGACTCACCTTCTTGGGCATTACCGGTTTTATCTCACCTTTGTTTTTCAGTTGGGCAGCATAATCGGCAATCTCTTTTTTCCAATCCACTCCGGCACCGCCCGCATATTTATCGGTCAGTTGCTTGCGGCGTTCTATCTGGTCGTATCCCTGATACGGGAACGATTTCAGAACATTAGCATTGAAATATCCTTTGTCGGGAGCATTATAGTCAATCCAGTTATAAATTTTCCTCCACTCCGCATCCGTCAGTTGCACATTATAATGTCCTTTTTTCAAAAGACGGACCAACTCACTGGTATTAGGATGATATTCATAAGGATAAAGTACCACCATATCTCCCTCACCGCCCTGACGATGCACATAAGGATGAAGATTGAGATAGGATGTTCCATATCCCTTGCCATCTTTCTTGCCCCCACGCAGATCGAATGCTTTTCCCTCACCATTGTGGCAAGCGATACAGGCACGATCCAAAATAGGTTGTACCTCCAGATCAAAAGTAAATGAACGGGTTCCTCCTTCCGGGGGAGTGAGAGCATGCGGTGCTTTCTGTGAAGCAATCACACGTTTCGGGATTACAATCTGGTTCTGATCTTCATGACATCCCACACAAGAGACAATCTCTCCCGGTTGCCCTGTCAGCCAGCTACGCATCCATTGTACAGCCACTCCATCCTTATCCAAGGGTTGGATAGAAACCGGAGTATTGGCAGGAATTTTAAAAATAACCGAGCCGTCTTCCTCCACCGGTACGGTACCCAACATACGTTTAATATCCCAACCCGACTGGATACCATGCCAGTTATGGTCAGATTGTGTCTGGACATAAGCATACTCATAAGCGTGTAAACGGAGCGACTTCACCGTTCCACGCGGAATCCCCTTCAATCCTTCACCTTCATAAATATCCTGTATAAAGACCGTTGCCTGCTTATCGTCCAGTTTCACCCGGTCGGGTATAGCAGGCGGAGTCACCGTTTTGCGCACGGCTATCGGACTGATATATCCTTCCCCTTCCATTTTATGCAGACAAGTCACGTTATCAAACTTATCTACCAGATAGATACCCCACAAATCATTCTTATCCAATTTTGCGGCAACCAGAAAATAAGTATCATTGAGTGGAGAAGGCTTGATAAATTGAGGCCATACCCCGTCGACCAACCTGTCTTTCACTTCTTCAACGATGGGACGGTTGCGATGAGGAATCTCCTGCAACATACCGGCGGCTCCTTTACGCGCTTTTGCCGGGTCGAACAGAATAAGACGTCCCGAACGTGCCACCCCGTGATGTCCCGAAATGATTCCGACAAAGGCAGAAGCATAACCGGGTAAAGGTTGCACGTCAAATGTACTGTTGGGAAACATTGCACCACTTCCATACAGTGCCTTTTGCTCCGTCCCGTCAGGATTCATGTTCATCACAATACGGGTGTAATAGTGAGTCAGGTCAGTATATTCCCAACGAGTATACATCACACGTCCGTTATTCATAATCACCGGATTCCAGTTTGCATCCTGATCAAATGTCAGACGGCGGAGATTTTTACTCTGCGGCGTATAAAGTACCATGTTTCCTACAGGGTCGCTCCCATTGACACAGGGTACTCCCTGGTAACCGATGTTCGAATTGGCTATGATACGTCCATCCGGCAGATAAGTCCCGTCATAAAATTCCAAATCAGGTTCGGGATTATCAATCAATTTCTTACAATCGCCGTTATTCAGTTTTACTTCAAACACATTCCAACGATTGTCAGACATTGTCTGGGTAAACATCGCACGGTCTCCATCCCAATGCAGTTTCAAATCGGCAATGGAAGAAGTATTGTCAGGCTTATAAATAGTGCGGATTTGTACTTCATCACGCAAATTACTTAACTCAACAATATCGGCGTTAAAACCTTTCCGGCGGGCTGATTCCTGATTACTCCAGTTGTTCGACTGCGTACCCAGTTCGGGAGCCATTGCCCGACGATCCCTGTTTCCCAGTTGATAACGAACGGTCAATATCTTATCGCCGTTCAACAATGGATTGGCCAGTAAAATAGCACGCTTATTGGCTACGGCCTTTTCCGCATTTGCCAAAACAGCCTCATCACCGCTATATATATTGCCGAATCCCTGCTTTACTTGCTGTTCCAGTTCGGTCAAAATAGGCAGGTACTTTACTGCATCGAAGCCTTCGATCCGCTTCATGTCCTCATAAGCCAGACGAATCGCTTCCATATTCAGCCACTTCAATTCGCTTTGCAACAGAAGCATACGTTGCACTTGCTTATGAAGTTTTTGATATCCGGTGATTTGGGTTTCGACTTTCTTTTCAGTCTCTATTTGTCGAATCGTATTCTTTATGTAAGAAGAATCCTTCAGGTAGGCAGCCAGTTTCAAGACGAGCGCGCGCTCAGTATCAGTATTCTTCTGTTGAGCTGCGGCTGTAAAAGTCAGCAAAGAAGAAGATACTAAAAACAATATTAATATGCGGTACCAGTTTTTCATAACGTAGCAGTAGGGTGAGTGAAACGCAGTCCGGCATTATCGTGATAGTTTGCCCATTCACAAACAACGGCACCTTCCGGACCTGCCATCATAAAGTGAAAAGTCTCCATTTCTTTCAATCGCAAAATATCGCCTACTTTCTGTATCACGCAATTCTTGCTTTTGACAGGCCCATGTGTGGCGGGAATCACCGGAGCATTCGGAGTCGTTTCTCCTACTTCCGAGAAATTATAAACCCAACCTTTCTCCACCATCCATGACTCATGTTTGGCCGGAAAGTCTGTTTTCACATGAGCGTGTTCAGGAATCATCTGTCCCGGAAGCAAATAAATGGCATGAGCAAAGTAACCATATTTCGGGTCATTCACCCAAAAGATACCTCCCATACCCACATTTTCAAAGTCTCCCAGACCAAAATCCGTTACCCACATATTCTCGGCCATAAATCCGGTAAAGGGAATGTTATAGTGGACAAACATTTCTTTCATTGCCTCTATGGCAATCTCTTGCTGAAATACACCGTTCTTGTAGAAATCGGCATTTGTGTACTTTTTCAAATTAGTCATAGCTTTATCTGTTATTATTAATATTATTTCCGTATTTAATCTATCGCTATTCCCTCTATTTCAATCAATAGTTCTTCCCTGCATACGCCAGCCCGCAAATAGGAAACAGGAATATTCAGTCCATAACTTTCAAGTCCCCTGCGAGCTTCTTCATAATCAGACTCGTTCTTCAGGTAAACACGTAACATAACCAAACGGGCATCACCTATCAATTGAGCGATATTCTCCATAGTAATCTGCAACTGACGTTCCAAACCGACTCCCTTCAGACTTTCTTCTCCTCTGATTGCGGCTGTACCGGAGATATAAACCAGACGTCGCTCCCGGAAAGTCATACTCTTGGCCCGTTCAAACTTCGGGGTTGTTTTTTTCTGCCGGGCTTCTTCAAGCACCTGCTCGGAATAGGCGTGGGCAGCAACTTGCAGTTTATTATCAATAGGAGTGGCAAAAACATCAGGAGTGTGAAACATTGCCGCATCCACATCAATCAGCACACCTCCCATGTTCATCCCGATTCCCGTAGCGGCAGGATAGCCGTTCGACCAATCACTTCCTGCATAAAACGCTGTACGCACATTATTGAACGACTGATAATGTTGACCGGCTCCGTCATATCCGGTGATTTGTTCTATATAATTCCATTGACGAATAATGCTGTTGACAGGAAACGATTCTTTCTCCAAAACTCCCTTCAACTGGCGGAAGGCCTCTACCGACCGCTGTTCCATATCTGCACAAGGGTCATCGCCCTGAAATCCTCCGGCAAACATGAAACGTCCCGACTCATTTTCCAACAATACGTAAGGAATATTATCATAATGCCGATACAAAATCCGTTCATCGCTTTCAGGACGATAGCTATGTACTTCCATGACTAAAGGAGCATCCGGTACGGGTTGCAGAACATAACTAAGAGCCGGTTCGCTGTCTCCAAAGAAATGGCGCGCTTTCGCTTTGAATAGCTGACGTTGAGTGACATATTCATCTTTTAAAACCGGCGTACCGAACAAGACCAAACGTAGTATACGTTCTTCTTCGGGCAACCGGGACAATAAACTGTCTATCATCGACGGAAAATCTTCCGGGGAAGCAGTCAACAGGGAGTAATGTATTTTATCACAATAGTTCATACACTTTCTTCTTAAAGAGAATTTACATATTCAGTTAATTCCTCTATTTCTTTCTTGGATACTTTCTTGTCAATTCCGTGCTTGTGAACTTCGAACACTTCTTGCATAGTGGCAGCACGTCCGTCAAACAAATAAGGAGCCGTACGCCAACATTCTACCAGCGTAGGTGTATCCCATCCTTTCTCAAACTCGACATCTTCACCAATCCGATGCATTTTCAGATCCGTATAGAAAGGACCGTTATGACAATCGCCACATTTCAACTTATCAAAGACTTTTCTTCCCGCCTTCGCTTTTTCCGACAATTCTCCATCTACTAAATACGGGCTCGGAACCGGGCGTAAAGACTTCATATACGCGTCCACACATTCGGCCATTTCTTCTTCCGGCTCATAGAACTGAATATACCGGAATCCTGCACGTACAGCTACTTCAGCTTTGGCACGAATACCCGAAATCATATTGGGAGGCGTCACGTGGCTATAAAGCAGGCTCTTGCAGTTTTTAGGATTCCCTACTCCATCGTTCATCAAATCCCAGTTCATACCGTCCGTACGGCCGTCTCCGGGATGACATCCGTTACAACTTTGCCAGCCCTGATAACAATGTCCCGCATCATTAAAGTACTTCTCTCCTTTTTGTTCTTTCGTCTCGGTACGCCCCACATTCATATTAACGGCAGCCACCGAGAACGTATTCAGATCTACCATATTTAATACATCGGCGAAATAGGTAGGAATAATCAGTTTATTATTCGAGAGAAGAAGATGACGTGGTCCGTTGCCCTGCAAAGGAATCCTTTTGCGGAGTCCGTAAAGAAAAGTCAGGTCATAGTCCAAACGACCTTTATCCGCATAATTCCGAAACTTATCCAACATTCGGGAATGGTCGATTACGCTTATTTCATGTGTCCCGCTATGGGCTACGTAGATGTGCTTCTCATCACAGGCAATCCCCCACACACCGGCAGCGCCCCGGTCGGGTTCGTCCACCAATACGGCTCCTTCAAATTCCTGCTTTTCTACGTTGATGATACTGAAAGCACTTGTATTCATCCACCCCTGCTGTAATTGAGAGGTAGGTACCATAAAACGCCCTAAATTATGAGATACATAAATATACTTACCGTCGGGAGTAATACACATATCCCGCAAAGCATTACTGCCGTTTGCCAGTTGGATATCCTTTACTTTAGTGAAACTTTTCACTTCAATTACAGATACACAAGCCGCCACTATGTTCAAGTCCGCCCTTTGTGCCGGCAGAAAGTTAGCCACAAATAGATATCGTCCGTCCTTACTGAATATAGCGGACCTTGGTTCGCGTAAGACTTTCACACTTCTGACAACTTTACACGTTGCCGGATCTATCTCACTTACTGTACCTGCAAATTGATTGCATACATAGATATGCTTCTTGTCCGCCGAGAATATCGGATAGCAAGCTCCCGAACCGGTAGGAATAGCTGCTTCTATCTGTCCCGACTTCAACGACAAGACCTCCAACCGCCCGGTTTTCTCGAAAGTAGTCACATACGCTTTATCACCATCAAGTAAAACTCCTGTGGGAGTTTCCTTAAACGGGTACGAACGGAGCAAAGTTTTCCCGTCGGCAGCAAATACATCCAACTGTCTGGTTCCTTTCTGGGTCATCAATAATTCTCCTTTCTCGTTAACAGCAGTACCTGTAGTAAAGAAAGGAGGGTTTCCGGCTGTTGCCAAAGATATGCCGCAACCGAGCAAGCAAATTAGCAAAAAGTTCCTTATCATAATGTTTCGTATTTTTATAGCATGATCTTTTGTTATACTCTTCTATATCCTAGTTCTGCTGAGATTTGTCCGGCTATCTCTTTGACAATCTGCACCGTACTTCGCAACTGCTCCTCCGTCAAACGGTCTTTCGGTCCCGAAATCCAGATAGAGCCACAAGGATATCCTGTATAATTCAAGACAGGTGCGCCTACACAAATCACCCCGCTCAATTCTTCCTCATTGTCCAAAGCGTATCCCTGTTGATAAACCTTCTCCAATTCTTCCAGATAAACCTCGCGCGAAGTGATAGTACGGGAATTGTAACGAGGGAAAGTCATATAAGAAAGATAACGGTTCCGGACAGTGACCGGCAGATAGGCCATGATTGCTTTTCCCGGCGCAGAACAATGCAGTTCAAAAGGTTTACCGGGTGACAGGACAAAGCAAAAAGCGTGATCTCCTCGAGCTTGTTCGATAAAAATACCTTTTTCATCGCCCAATACGCCAAAACAGGCCGTTTCCTTCACCCTGTCTCTCAAATCACGTAAATGTGGCAAGACTGTTTCCAGCAGATTATGTTCATTCAACGAACGGAATCCCAGAGTTAACAATTTCCGGGTTAATTTATACCGCTTCGTATCTTCATCGAAAGAAAGATAATCCAAACGTACCAATGTATTCAAGATACGGTAGGCGGTAGTCTGTGATATATCAAGTGCCACCTTGATTGCCTGCAATGTTTCTCCTTCCGATCTCGAAGAAAGATATTCAATCACCGCAATGCCTTTTTCCAGATTGGGCACTTTATAATTATCGTCTATTTTTTCCAGACTTTGCTCTGTATTTTCCATATTTGGCAATCTGTTTTCCATATTTGAAATACCATTCCAGCTTTTGGATAAAATTAGGGATGTTGCTATAAAATGGAGCTATGAATGTGCAAAAAGAAGTTAAGTATGCTACATAACATATTTAGAGCACTAAATATGTATCCCATACCGGTGTTTCACCTCAGCCATGACAAAAGTACTTTCCAATGACCCCAGACTATCGATAGTGCCCAGTACATTTAGAATAAACTCTTGATAATACTTCATATTCGGAGCATGAATCTTGAGCAGATAATCATAACTTCCCGATATATTATAGCATTCGGTTACTTCAGGAATATCTTGTATGATTCGCGTAAACTCTGCTGCAATATCCCTGTTCAGCCGTCTGAGCTTCACACTGCAAAACACGACGAATCCCTGATTCAACTTTTCAGCATCCAGCACAGCAATATATTTCTTTATATATCCGCCGCTTTCGAGCCGTTTGAGCCGTTCAAAGACAGGAGTTGATGAAAGACTCACCCGTGCAGCCAACTCTTTTGTCGTCAATCGGGCATTCTCTTGCAGAGTACGGAGTATCTGCAAATCCACTTTATCCAATTTATCAAAAGTATCCATAGAAAAATATTCTTCTAAAGGGTGAATATCGAGAACAAGACAGCATCCTTATTCTATATAACGGTACAAAAATAGTATTATTTTCTATATTTCAGCTATATATTGTTCGATATTCCTACGCTGTCTAACTTTGCAAGAAAATAAAGACAAAATATTAAACTTTAAAAACATACGATTATGGAAAGAAAGAACTTACACTTCGAGACATTACAGATTCATGTAGGACAGGAACAGGCAGACCCGGCAACAGACGCCCGTGCAGTACCTATCTATCAGACAACTTCCTATGTATTCCATAACTCCGCTCATGCAGCCGCACGTTTCGGCCTGCAAGATCCGGGAAATATCTACGGACGCCTGACAAACTCTACACAAGGCGTTTTCGAAGAACGCGTAGCTGCCCTTGAGGGAGGAGTAGCAGGGTTGGCAGTTGCTTCCGGTGCTGCCGCCATCACTTATGCTTTCGAAAACATTACCCGTGCGGGCGATCATATTGTAGCAGCCAAGACGATCTACGGAGGAAGTTACAACCTGCTGGCACATACCTTGCCCAGTTATGGAATTACAACAACTTTTGTTGATCCGAGCGACCTTTCCAATTTTGAAAAGGCTATTCAGGATAATACAAAAGCCGTATTTATAGAGACATTAGGCAACCCTAACTCCAACATTATCGATATAGAGGCAGTATCCGAAATCGCTCACCGCCATAAAATTCCTTTGATTATTGATAATACTTTCGGTACTCCTTTTTTGATTCGTCCGATTGAGCATGGTGCTGATATTGTAGTACATTCTGCAACTAAGTTTATCGGTGGTCATGGAACAACACTCGGCGGTGTGATCATTGATAGTGGTAAATTTGACTGGCTCAAGGCAGCGGACAAGTTCCCATGGCTGGTAGAGCCAAACGTATCTTATCATGGAGTCAGCTTTGCAAAGGATACTGCTCCGGCAGCATTTGCAACTTACATCCGTGCGATTCTGCTCCGCGATACAGGTGCAACAATCTCGCCAGTACATTCCTTCATCTTCTTACAGGGGCTTGAGACATTGTCTCTCCGTGTAGAGCGCCATGTAGAAAATGCACTGAAGGTTGTACAGTATCTGAAGAATCAGCCACAGGTAGAGAAGGTAAATCACCCATCGATCTCTGAGAATCCAGAGCAGCAGGCACTTTACAAGAAGTACTTCCCGAATGGTGGAGGATCAATCTTTACATTTGAAATTAAGGGTGGCGCTGCAGAAGCACAGAAGTTTATCGATAACCTCGAGCTCTTCTCCCTGCTTGCAAATGTAGCGGATGTGAAGTCGCTTGCAATCCATCCGGCATCAACCACACATTCTGAGTGCAACGAGGCAGAGCTTCTCGATCAGGGAATCAAGCCAAATACGATCCGTCTTTCTATCGGTACAGAAAATATCGATGATATCATTGAGGATCTCGATGAGGCATTTAAAGCACTTGCAGAGTAATCACTTGTGAAAATATGGTTAAAAAGAGGCAGAAACTTGGTCTGCCTCTTTTTTATTTACAGAAAATGTGGTAAAATAAGATTAGTAAAAACAAACAGGAAAGTGTAAACGGTGAAAAGATGTTATCAGTCGTATTACCTGCCTATAATGAAGAAAAAATGATTCAGAAAGCGGCAGGAACCATAGGCGGAATTTTACAAAAAGAAGCCATTGATTATGAGATTATATTCGTAGATGATGGTTCCAAAGATGGAACGTGGCAGCAAATAGAACAGACACAAAAAGAAGATCAGCATGTCAATGGAGTTCGTTTTTCCAGAAATTTCGGAAAAGAATCTGCCATGATGGCGGGACTGGAAAATGCAGGTGGCGATTGCGTTGTTGTGATGGATTGTGATCTACAGCATCCACCAGAGACAATCGTGGAGATGTATCGGCTGTGGCAGCAGGGATACGAAGTTGTCGAGGGCGTGAAGCGTACGCGTGGAAAGGAAAACGTCTTTCATAAATTAAGCGCGGGACTTTTTTATAAACTGATTTCGAAGGCTGTCAAGATTGATATGTCCAGAGCGTCGGATTTCAAACTGATGGATCGACGCGCGGTAGAGGCGTTGCTTGCAATGCCGGAGCGAAATGCTTTCTTCCGGGCGTTATCTTCCTGGATTGGATTCCGGACAACCTCGGTGGAGTTTGACGTGCAGGAACGGGAAATTGGCGAGTCGAAATGGTCGACCAAGTCATTGATCCGTTACGCAATCTCCAATATCGTGTCGTTTTCTTCAGCACCGATGACACTGGTAACAATTACCGGTATACTTGGGTTTCTGTTTGCGGTTATACTAGGCATACAGACACTTGTAAATTATTTTTCTGGTCATGCGGTCGAAGGATTTACGACAGTGATCCTGATTATCCTGATCATGGGCAGTCTGATTCTTATGGGATTGGGTGTCATAGGATATTATATTGCGAAGATCTATGAGGAGGTTAAGTGCCGCCCACGCTATATTGTATCGCGAAAAGTCGGAGCAGGCATGACATGGGAGAAACGTAGATAGGTTTAAAAAACCAAAGGAGGTATTGGATGCGTAAGAAATCACACATATCGCTTACAAAGGGTGTTGTACACGGACTGTCCGCAGAACAGCGGTTCGGACATCGCTTATCCCTGTATGTGGGAAGCATACTTCCAGATTGTACACCTTCTTTTTTGACAAGACGTCATTGTATCGAGGATACGTTTGATGTGTGTGAAAAGAAGATGCTTGGATTCTTGAAGCATTACAAAACAAAGAAAAAAGGCGTTTCGATCTTATCAAGTATTCGGATGGGTGTGGTATTGCATTACATTGCAGATTATTTTACATATCCGCACAATGCACATTATCCGGGAACTTTGAAAGATCATTGCAGTTATGAAGAGGACTTGAAGCATCGCATGCGAAGCTTTGTGCGCAACAGATATGAATCTGGCGAGATGCAGTACGATGAACGGATGCTGCCAACGATTCATTCCCTGCAGGAGTTGCTCGATTATGTCAAAGAAAAACATGAATATTATGTACATGATCGTGGAAATGTGAATCTGGATTGCGCGTATTCGTATATTGTTTGTCTGGCTGTGATGTATTCTCTGTTGCAGCTTGCTGTAAATCCAGCATAAAAATAGAGAATCTGACGCATACTATCCGGGAACTGTAAGAAAACAGTTCAGAGAAGGAGGATATTGTATGCGAGCTGGAGCAGAAGTTTACAGAGAAGTAGCTGAGCGTTGCAGCGCTTATGACAAGCGTGAGCGGAAATCTTGTTTTTGCAATGTGGCAGAGGGCGAGAAAAGCTGTCTGAATTGCAGACATTTCGCAGAGGACGAGCATTGCAGACTGGATCTGTACGATCCGATTGTAAAAGAGTTATAAGAAATGAAGGGACTTTTTCGGAAGTCCCTTTTTCTTATGGTCGGAGGATGGCGGAAGAGATACGATTCGGACATGGCATAATGCTTGACATAAAAGAGGGTGGTTGTTATACTCATAGCTAGTTTTGGATAAGCAGTATAGAAAGGAAACCAGATATGATTAGTGCAAATAATGTAACCCTGCGGCTTGGAAAGCGGGCTTTGTTTGAGGATGTAAATATAAAGTTTACAGAGGGAAACTGTTACGGTTTGATTGGTGCAAATGGTGCAGGCAAATCAACCTTTTTAAAGATTCTTTCCGGAGAACTTGAACCGACAAATGGTGAAGTTATCATGAATGATGGCGAGCGTCTGTCTGTTCTGCAGCAGGATCACTTCAAATACGACCAATATATGGTACTCGACACGGTTATTATGGGAAATAAACGCCTGTATGATATTATGAAAGAAAAGGACGCAATCTATGCGAAGGAAGACTTCACGGATGAAGATGGTATCCGTGCATCGGAGCTTGAAGCAGAGTTTGCAGAGATGGATGGCTGGAATGCAGAGAGTGATGCGGCAACCCTCCTGAATGGTCTTGGCGTTGATACAGATATTCATTACAAAATGATGAGCGAGCTTGATGGTAATCTGAAAGTCAAAGTCCTTCTGGCACAGGCTTTGTTTGGCAACCCGGATGTTCTGCTTCTGGATGAGCCAACCAACCATTTGGATCTCGATGCGATTGCTTGGCTCGAGGAGTTCCTGATCAACTTTGAGAATACGGTTATTGTTGTATCCCATGACCGTTATTTTCTGAACAAGGTATGTACCCATATCGCAGATATTGATTATGCGAAGATCCAGCTTTATGCCGGAAACTATGACTTCTGGTATGAGAGCAGCCAGTTGATGATCAAGCAGATGAAGGAAGCAAATAAGAAGAAGGAAGAAAAAATCAAGGAGCTGCAGGACTTTATTCAGCGTTTCTCTGCAAATGCTTCAAAGTCCAAGCAGGCGACTTCCAGAAAACGTGCGTTGGAGAAGATTCAGCTTGATGAGATTCGTCCATCCAGCCGTAAATATCCATATATTGATTTCCGTCCGAAGAGAGAGATTGGAAATGAGGTCCTTACTGTATCAAACATTTCCAAGACAATCGATGGTGTAAAGGTGCTTGACAATATTTCCTTTACAGTCGGACATGACGATAAGATTGCATTTGTCGGACCAAACACGATTGCAACGACAACGCTGTTCCGTATCCTTGCCGGAGAAGAAGAACCGGATGAAGGAAGCTACAAGTGGGGCGTTACAACATCACAGGGATATTTCCCGAAAGACAATACGAAGGAGTTTGATAATGATCTTGTGATCGCAGACTGGCTGGCACAGTATTCTGACGACAAGGATGCAACGTATGTGCGTGGATTCCTTGGCAGAATGTTATTTGCCGGTGAAGATGGCGTGAAGAAGGTTAAGGTGCTTTCCGGTGGTGAGAAGGTGCGCTGCCTGTTGTCAAAGCTTATGATTATGGGTTCCAACGTGTTAATCCTCGACGAGCCGACGAACCATCTGGATATGGAGAGTATCACAGCGTTAAATAATGGATTGATCAAGTTCCCTGGCGTCTGCCTTTTTGCCTGTCAGGATCATCAGTTTGTACAGACAACCGCGAACCGTATCATGGAGCTTACGAATACGGGCTTGATTGACAAACAGACAACCTACGATGAATACCTTGCGAATGATGAACTTGCAAGAAAACGTCAGGTCATGAATATGGCAAGTGATGATCAGGATTGATCGGAATAATGAAAATCGAATGATTTGAAAAGAATAAAAATGGACAGGCTTTTGAAAAAGCCTGCCCATTTTTTACTATGCGAACGTTCGTGATAGTAAAGAAACACACGATGCAGCATTTTACTAATAGGTTGTTTCTGTATCGATATCCAGATGCAGAATGAATTTCAACATCCGTTTTGCGTTGACGTAATTCCGCTCTGTGTTCCCCGGAAAACCTAAGTATACTTTGTCATAACCGAGATTTAACCCTTTTGCGAAGTCTGTGTCACTGATATCAATGGCGAAAGGTACATTTACCCCATCGTTATCGTCTGCAGTACAGATCCGGGATTCCACTTCTGAATAAATTTCGGCTGGCAGATAGTTTCGCAAAGGATAGATGATTTCCTGCATTGCACAGTATTCCAGTCCTTTTTCGTCCATGATCATAACATCATAAAAACCATTAAAGCAAAGCATTGGCAGCTCGGTATAGACGGAGGCACTGGAGTTTTGTGAATATTCTTCCAGGTAAGTATCCTTATCCAGATGTACGGTTACGTCACTCTCTAACTGATAAGCACCGTTCAGATTGTAAAAGTCCAGATATTCATCAACGAAGGATGTGTCTACTGCGGAAGGCTCCGGTGAATTGACGATGCAGTAGGACAAAGCAACTGGACGGCTCTTCTTATAGATCGTAACCGGAATTGCAATACAGATGGCGAGTAAAACCAGACCAAGGATAATTCGCCCCTTATAATAAGATAGGATGTATCCGAATTTTTGACCTTTCGTCATACCTTCCATGTGTTCTTTGATCCGTGCACGTTTGGCACGCTGACGGTCGCGGAAACTCAAACTGTGTAATTCGAGGTTGTCCTCGGTATTGACAGTTGGCTTTGTGTCTTTGGATTTATTTTCAACATCTGTTTTTTCTGTACCTTCCGGTGCGGATTGATCTGACTGGGATTCGTTGATCTCTTCGACAACATCTGTGCTGACAGCTTCGGACTCATCGACTGTTGATTTTGACAGTTCCTGTTTGCTCATGTTTATGCTTGTTCCCTGTATAAAGGAAATTCCTCCTCGAAATAAAACTTTCTACTATATTAACATAGAAGCAGTGCAGGAGGAAGTGCAAAATTGTGAAATAAATATCACACACCTGAAAACTATTTACTTTTCAAATAATCTACATTATTATATAGGTATGTGAAATGCAACAAAATAAAGGAAAAGGGAATGGAAACGTGAAAAAAGAAGCAAATCCAAAGGAAAAAAAGAAGTTCAAAGAATTTCTTCATAAGTTTTTCAAAATCTTTATTATTATATTTGGGGCCGCAATTGCGATTAACATCCTTGTGATTGGTGTGTTGTTTTTGATCCACAAAAACAAGCTGGCGGATGAACGGGGGTATCTGAATCCACAGGGGCAGATGGTTGATGTCGGCGGACATTCTGTGCATGTGATCGTAGATGGCGATGAAAACGCAGATAAAACACTGGTTTTTATCCATAGCAATGGTATCACGGATGATTCGGTTGCCTTAGAACCGTTGTTTGGCAAGCTACAGGAGTATCGTCTAGTGTATGTTGACCGGAGTGGATTTGGTTACAGTGATACGACAAAGACGGATAAAGATATTGAGAGTATTGTCACAGAGCTTCGGACGGCATTGGAGAAAGTGAATGTCAAAGGACCATATGTACTTGTGCCAAATGGCATTGCGGGACTGGAAGCAACCTATTGGGCAGATAAATATCCAGATGAGGTGGAATCAATCATTGGAATCAATATTTCAGTGGCGGATGATTTTGACGGTGTGACCGAAGAGCAGTACTGCGGATTCTTCAATTATTTGATGGTTAAATTTGCTGCGATTGGCGGACAACGGTATGTTAAGAGCGTTTACCCGGATAATTTTGGTGCGGTATATACAGAAAAACAGATGATCGTGCGTAAGGCATTGATCTCAAAGAATTTCTATACCTCCGATATGTATGAGGAGGATCTGCAGGCGGTACACAATGCTGCTGTTGTGAAGGAACTGGGTTGGCCGGAGCAGACGCCGATGCTTGTGATTCTTGCTAATCCACTGATGGCACCGTATATCGAGGACGATTCGTCTGTACGGGAAGAGTATGAGGACGCTTTAAAGGAAGTCTATGGAACTGCAACGGATGCGAGTGCGGGTGATGCAGACGGCGTAGACTATGTCGGAGAATACAACGCGGACAAGAAAGCATATTACAGTCAGTATAAGAATGTCCAGATAGAGGAGATGTCTGGCCCGTCGAGATTATACACTTATGATCCGGACGGAGTAGCAAAATTAATCAAAGCATACCTGGACGATTAGGCGGATTTTGACACATTTATTCCAAATTATAGTAATAATGCACAAAATTGTGAAGAAAAAGTGAAAAAGTACTTGCATACTTGGTAAATATGTCCTATAATTATCTTAGTCATGACGGAGTATGTTATGATATTTCACAATTAACTAAGGAACCGACAGTCTTAGACTGGAATAATAACAGGTTCAAACAAGTCTTATTTGACCGATATGTCGTAGGCTTCGTTTAAATTGCACATAGATAATACGAATTTTAGAAGGATTTATCTGTGGAATGTTCGGAGGAAGATATGGTATGGAGGTTAAAATGACAAAAACACATTAAAGGAGGGTTTTTTTGTGAAGAAATTTAAAAAAGCAATGGCATTGTCATTGGCACTTGCAATGGGACTTTCTCTTGTAGCTTGTGGCGACAAGGAGAAAGAGACAACAACAGAGGCTACAACAACAGAGGCTACAACAACAG
>ENA-ORNP01001522-ORNP01001522.1-human-gut-metagenome-genome-assembly--contig:-NODE-1522-length-23254-cov-13.092547_pt1 | contig 23254 bp, 17 predicted proteins | sample MGYA00242119_ERZ509030 | MGnify/ENA primary metagenome ERZ509030 (study PRJEB26280, sample SAMEA2338708) | human gut metagenome | biome: human gut; feature: human-associated habitat; material: faeces... | reverse complement strand
CAACCCCGCCTCGCGGCAGGCGCCACGCTGTGGGCCGTAGGCGAAGAGCCGGACCTGCACCGCCTCATGGCCTCGGCGCACACCGGCGAAGCATCCGCTGCGCCCTCCGGCCGCTGAACAACCGCCCTTTGCCGGCGAGACTGCCAGACAAGTACAGCAACGGAGAAAACGGGACGGCTGACAGGATTTACGGGACGGCTGACAGAATGTGCTGTCGCAGCGCCAGGAATGTCCGTCACCCTGATCATCACAAGCCTCAGCTGTGACCGTTTCGCCCCCTCGCCATCTCCATGTATCAAACTGCCGGTCATACGCATGAAGCCGCCCCGAAGACTGCGTCTTCTCATGCGACGAAAATCACAGCAGCCACGCGACGCGGGGCAAACAGTCGAACTGTCGGACCGAACAAGTCGGTAGAAATACCAACTAACAATAGCGAAAAAACGAACAAACAAACAGGCCGCAACCTGACAGCCCGCGGGGTTCTCGTCATTTTTCTGAAAAAAAGTAACGAAATTTTCACCAACTTAAACGAAAAAGCCCTAACTTCGCTTTCAACATAACAATCCGCGGCTCGCCGGCGTCCTCGCGACAATCCCCAAACGCCGACGCCCGACCGGGGACACAAGAAACATCATCAAACTCATTAAACGTTACAGCTATGAAAAAGATGAAAACATTGGTGCTTGCAGCACTGTTGATTTGCGGAGTAGGTTCGACGTATGCCCAAAACCGTGAAAAGGTACGCCTCGGAGTTGAAGCCGGAATGACCGTCAACACCATCAAGAACTACTACGATGACGCAGACCGTAAGGTAGGCTTTGATGCCGGCTTGCGTGTAGACGTCAACTTCACCGACAACATTTACCTCGGCACAGGCCTGCAATACATGATGAAAGGCGTGAAGAGCTCGGGCAAAGGCTGGGAATCCAAAGTCAACACCGGCTACCTGCAAATCCCCATCCATGTCGGCTATCGCTACGACTTCAATGAGACTATCGGCATCTTTGGCGAATTCGGGCCATTCCTTGCCATCGGAGTGAACGGTCAGAGAAAATACGAATCCGGCCGTCAGAGCAAAGACTACGATGTATTCGGCGATCCCGACGAGGGTTATGCCAAACGCTTCGACATGGGGCTCGGCCTGCACGTAGGCTGCGAAATCATCCAGCACTGGCAAGTGGCGCTCGGCTATGATTGGGGTCTGATCGATATGTACAAAGGCCCGGGTGACAAGGTTCGTAACGGCAGCCTCCGTTTAGGTGTAGCCTACATGTTCTAAGAGAAAATACATTATCATTGTCTCATCTACCCACAACGGGGCGACGCTCTTTCACCAGTAGCGCCGCCCCACTTTTTTATCTGCAAAAAAACGTAGTGGCGCCACTTGTGACGCCCGGAAAACCGCTCGCTACATTCACCCGCACCACGCGGGATGCGGCGGACACGCGATTAAAAACGTAGGGGCGCCACTTGTGACGCCCGGAAAACCGCCCGCTACACTCACCCGAACCACGCGGAATGCGGCGACCGCTTCTTGACACGACGGCAACGGGCTTCATAAATGGAGCCACTGCGGGTATCGACGGGAGACGGCTGACAGGAATTTCTGTCTGTGCGTCAGGATTTTCCGGACGGCTTTCCGTTTTTCCAACATGGCTGACCGTTTTTCAGTTTGCTCCATCCTGCGTTTCGCATCGCCTCACTCACAAAAAAGACCGCCGCACCGGAAACTGTCTGTCGGTGCGGCGGTCTTTGGTTCATGCGTCAACCCGTAGAGAATCACTTCGGGTCGAGCGTGCGGGTGATTTCGTCGAGCAGGACGGCGTAGTGGGCACGCGTCTCGGCATCGGCGCCGCGCTGTGCAGCCGTGCGCAGGCGCGTCTGCAAGCGTTTGAGTTCGGCGAGAGCAGGCGCTTTCTCTTCCGACGCCATGCTGCTGCCTTTGTAAAGGCTGATGAGGCTGCTTACATAGACGCCCTGCATCGTGCGGCGGTAGGGCGTTGCCGCCTGTCCGGACCACATTTCCTTGCAGAGCTTGTCGGTCATCGTCTTCAAGTATTCCGTCACGGGGAACTCGTCGTTCAGTCCCCGCAGGAAAGACGACGACATCATCCATTGGAGCACAGAATTGCCCATGCCCTCCGTCAGGTTCTGCGGATTGTTGGTCAGGCGTGAGATGAAGCCTTCGGAGCGCAACCACACAGGTTCGTTGAAAAGCTGCTCGTCGATGAAGTTGAGGGCATCCAGCTGTTTGGCGCGCGGCGTGGGCGTATAGATGGCGCCGGCTTCGTCGATGGTCTTATAGTCAATGTAGGTGCCACCCACGTACTTGGACACGTGCAACATGTAGCGGAGGAACTGCGTACTGACTTGGTCGTACATCTCGCCGAGGTTGCTGCCGTAAATGTCGTTGCCTTCGTAGGTCCACTGGGGCAGCTGCTTCATCATGCGTTTGAGGTTGAGGATGCCGTAGTGGCTGGCCTTGACGGCATCGTCGCCGAGGTCCTCGGTCTGGCAGCGCGGGTCTCGGTAACGGTTGGTCTCGCCGTCGCCGAACCAGAGGCGACGGTTGCCGTTGAGGTTCTCCTTAACAAGTTTTTCGAGCTCATAGTGGTCGCTCTCGCTGTCATAGGCGTCGAACATCGGCGTGTAGCCCCACTGGATGGCCCACTTGTCGTAGTCGCCGATGCGCGGGAAGATGCCCACACGGCTGATGCCGTCCTCGGGCTGGGCCACGTAATTAAAGCGAGCGTAGTCCATGATCGAGGGAGTGTGTCCGTTTTTCTCCACCCAGGCTTTGGAACGCAGACTGTCGACGGGGACGGTGCTGCTCGACCCGAAGTTATGACGCAGTCCGAGGGTGTGACCCACCTCGTGCGAGGAAACGAAACGGATGAGGTTGCCCATCAGCTCCTCGTCGTACTTCATCTTCTGGGCGGCCTCGTCGATGCTTCCGGCTTGGATCATGTACCAATCATGAACGAGCTTCATCACGTTGTGGTACCAGCAGATGTGGCTTTCGAGGATTTCGCCCGAACGAGGGTCGTGCACGTTGGGGCCATAGGCGTTCTCGATGGGCGAGGCCAGGTAACGGATGACCGAGTAGCGGGCGTCCTCCATGCTCATGGTGGAGTCATTCTCCGGCCATTCCAAGGCGTAAATAGCGTTCTTGAACCCGGCTTTCTCAAAAGCCACCTGCCAGTCGTTGACGCCCTCGATGAGGTACTTGCGCCACTGCTTGGGCGTAGCGGGGTCGATGTAGTAAACGATGGGCTTCTTCGGCTCGACGAGCTCACCGCGCTTCATCTTCTCGGCGTCGGCCGAGTCTTTCGGTTCGAGGCGCCAACGTGTGATGAAACGGCGCGGCTCAACGCGCTGCTGGTCATCGGAAAAATGGGTGTAGCTGTCGGCGAAATAACCGACGCGCGGGTCGAAATAGCGAGCCAGCATGGGCTTTTCAGGCAGCAGGACGAACGACACGTTCAGACCGATGGTGGCGCGGCCCGTGGCGCTGGTGGCGATGAGTTTGGGCGTGGCAGCGCTGGCGAACGTCTTGGTCGTGCGAATCTCGGTGTTGAGGGGGAACGTCTTTATCGTGTCGATGTACGACTGGTCTGCCAGCATGGCCGACAGTCCCCACTCGCGTTTATAATAGGCCGGAAGGCCGACAGCGACGTTGTCATCGTTGAAAAACTTGGTGACGTTGATTTTATACTTGCCGCCAGCCGACGATTCTATCTTAAAGGCACCGATGACGGGGTTTTCGTTGCTGATGACGATAGCCTTGTTGATGGCGTCGGTCGAATCGGCCGCATTGACGAGCAGGTCGGCGCGCAGAAGGAGTGTCTTGCCCGACGGCGCTTTCTCCCAGTAAACAGTTTGCTGGTTTACTTGCTCGCCGGCAAACTTACCGCAGTTCGCGGGCGTCGCCGTGAAGCGCGTTGTGGTCAGGAATTTACGGCCGATAAGAGAATCGGGAATTTCAAAGAACCAACTGTCGCCGCTCTTCGTCACGTTGAAGAGTCCTTGCCGGGTAATCTCTTTGGGCTTGGCGACGGCGGTCGTTTTGTCTGTCTTTTTTTTCTTTTTCCGTGCATCGGCGGGGACAGCGACGATCAGTCCGGCCGCGAGCATTAACAGTAAGGCTTTTTTCATAAACAGTGTGTATGTATTAAATGTGTAGGTACTTGTCAAATGGAGGTCAACACCTTGTCGAACGCCTCGTACGACGTGTCGAGCCGGCCCTGCTCGTAGGGTTCGAGCCGCAGGGAGAAGGTGCCGGGGATGTTTTCCAGCGCGAAATAGTGTTTCAAGAGGGAGGCCAGATTGAACGACAGGCGGTCACCCCGCTGCATGAGGAGCAGGCAGTACTTCCGCGTGAGCAGCGCGTCGTCGAGGGCCTTCAACTGCCGGAAGAGCAAGAAACAACAGGGACGGCTATCAGCGCGGAAGAGGTAGGGAACGCGGGTCGCGGGTTCGACACCGAACACATCGAGCAGGGCGTTGGCTTCCTCAGGCGTACGGAGCAAGGGCAGGAAAGCTTCGATCGTCTTGCGACGATCGACAACGGTAGCGTCGGTCGTAGCAAAGCGACGGAAGCCGCTGTGACTGAAATCAAGACGCCCGGCCTCATAAAGACGACAGCCAGCTTTAAGGAACGTGCCCAGATAAGCTTTCGGATCGTGCGGCACGACTACCGCAAACACGTCCCAATAGGTTGTCGCATCAAGCGTGGGCAACAGGACCTCACCCAGCAGGTAACCGGCTGTGCGGCGGTCGGTCGCGTTCAGGCCATCGAGGCAGGCAAGCAGCCCGTCGGAGTCCGCAGTCGCCAGATAGCTGCCCAGGCGTTCTTGAAGAGCCGGATTATGACGTCGGAGGTTACTCATCTCGTTTCACGAGCAGGACCACGTTTTCCACGTGGTGTGTTTGGGGAAACATGTCAACGGGCTGGACAGCCTCAACCTTATAGGCAGCGTCGAGCAATTGGAGATCACGCGCCTGAGTGGCCGGGTTACAACTTACGTAAACAATGCGGCGCGGCGCGGCCAGCAGGATGGTGCGGACCACGTCGGCATGCATCCCGGCGCGCGGCGGATCGGTGATGACGACGTCGGGCCGCCCGTGTTCAGCCACGAACTCCGGCGTGAGCAGGTCTTTCATGTCGCCGGCAAAGAAAGCAGTCTTCGCTTCCAGCCCGTTAAGCTGCGCGTTCACCTTAGCGTCTGCAATGGCTTCCGGTACGTACTCAATGCCTATGACTTTGCGCGCCTGTCCGGCCACGAAGTTCGCAATCGTTCCCGTCCCTGTGTATAAATCGTAGACGAGCTCTCCGCCCGTCAGGCCGGCGAAGCGACGCGCCACCTTGTAGAGCTCGTAAGCCTGATCAGAGTTAGTCTGATAGAAACTCTTAGGACCGACCTTGAAGCGCAGGCCTTCCATTTCTTCGTAGATAAAACCCGTGCCGCTGAACGTAATGACATCAAGGTCGCCGATAGTGTCGTTGCACTTCAGGTTGTTGACGTAAAGCAATGAGGTCACTTCCGGGAACGTGTCGCGCAGGTAGGCGAGCAGCTCCATGGCTTGCTCACGTTCGGACTCCTCCCGCCAGCAGAATTGCATGAGCAGCATCAGCTCGCCGGTGGTCGACGTGCGGATCATCATGTTCCTGAGCAGTCCCTGTTGCTGCCGCAGGTCGAAGAAGGTCAACCCGTGAGCGAAAGCATAGTCGCGGATGCCGTTGCGTAAGCGGTTGCAGACATCGTCCATGAGGTGGCAGCTATGGATGTCGAGTATCTTGTCGAACGCGCCGGGGATGTGGAACCCCACGGCGTTCATGTTGTCGAACGTCTCGCCCGAGGCAATCTGCTCAGCGGTGAGCCATTTCTTGTTCGAGAAGCCAAACTCAAGCTTGTTGCGGTAGGCGCGCGTACGACGACTGCCCAAGATGGGCGAAATCGGCGGAAGCACGACCTTTCCTATACGGGTAAGGTTGTCCACCACTTGCTGCTGCTTATAGCGGAGCTGCTCCTCGTAAGGCAGGCACTGCCACTTGCAACCGCCGCACACGCCGAAATGTTCGCAGAACGGCTCGGCGCGCTTCTCGGAGTAGTGATGGAAGCGCACGGCCTCGGCCTCGGCGTAGTGATGCTTCTTCCGCTTCACTTGGAGGTCGACCACGTCGCCCGGGACGACATAGGGAACGAAAACGACAAGGTCGTCCACGCGCGCCAAGGCCTTGCCTTCGGCGGCGACGTCTGTGATGGTGACGTTTTCGAGTATGGGGAGTTCTTTCTTCTTACGGGCCATGTTCTTTAATGGTTATGACGGCAAAGTTAAGGATAAATGCAGTAGCCTCCAAACAGTGCTCTCATTTAACGTCCGAGTCTTTCATAAAGCAAGGAGACAAGCCGCGGGACGGCATAATCGCCGCGCCGCGTTTCGGGCACACGGACGAAGCTTTCGGGCACTATATCGAGCGAGGGAAGGCTGAGTTGATAAAAATCCGCCAGCAGCACGCGGTGGGTCAGGACATGACGGACGCCTTGCGCCACACACCGCCAGACGCCACGCGACGGCATGAACGGTACGAGTGGCGCTGCGGCCAACACTTCGGATTCGGCCGGACGGTGGTCGAACTCGACAAGAAGGGGCTCGTAGAGCCCTGCCCAGATGTCACCGGCCGGACGACGGTGGAGCAGGACGTCGCCCGAGACACATATATATATATAAGCGATGAAACGTTCGGCCACCTGCGTTCTCCGGGCCTTTACGGGCAGCTCATCCACACGGCCTGTCCGCAAGGCCTCACAGCCAGGAGCCAGCGGACAAGTCCCGCACTGCGGCGCACGGGGCAGGCATTGCAGGGCGCCGAAGTCCATGACGGCTTGGTTGTAGAGCCCCGGCCGACGGCGGTCGAGCAGACTGGCGGCCAAGTCGGCAAAAGCGCGGCGGCCGGACGTCGTGTCGATGGGCGTCGAAAGGCCGAAGTAGCGCGAGAGGACGCGATAGACATTGCCGTCGACCACGGCGTGAGGCAGGCCGTAGGCCATGGAGCAAATGGCCGCCGCCGTGTAGTCGCCCACACCGCGCAAGGCACGCACACCGGCGTAGTCGGCCGGAAAGCCACCCTGCGCCACCACAGCGCGGGCAGCCGCGTGCAGGTTGCGGTCGCGGGTGTAATAACCCAGTCCCTGCCAGGCGTGCAGCACATCGTCTTCGGTCGCAGCAGCAAGGCGTTCGACCGTCGGGAAACGCTCCATGAATCGCATGAAGTAGTCGTAGCCTTGCGCCACGCGCGTCTGCTGCAAAATAATCTCCGACACCCAGATGCGGTAGGGGTCGTGCGTGCCGCGCCACGGAAGGTCGCGTCCGTGGGAGGAGTACCACGTTTCGAGAGCGGCGGAAAAAGGATGAATGTCGTTATCGGCCATAGATCCGGACGTCGTAACAGAAAAATGTCCCACGCCGAGGACGGCGCAGGACGGTATGGTCAAAAAGGCTACCGCTCAATGGAAGAGGCGGATGCGCTGCTCCTCTGAGAGTTTGCAGATCAAGAGGATGTCGTCCTTCTCCACCACGACGTAACCGTCAAGGCCTTGGACAACCACTTTCTTCTCCTGCGTGGTGTGGACAATGCAGTTGTTCGTCTCATAGAGGTCGATGTTCTCGCCGATGCAGGCATTGCCGTGGAGGTCCTGCTTCACCTGCTTCCGCAGGGAACTCCACGAACCGAGGTCGCTCCACCCGAACGAGGCGGGATAGACGAAGATTTCCTCAGCCTTCTCCATGATGGCATAGTCGACGGAGATGTTCTCGCAGTTGGGGAATTCACGGTTGATGGCCTCCTGCTCGCCGTCCGTTCCGAAGACGGGCATGAGCTCTTCGAAGATGCGGGCCATCTCGGGACAGTAGACGCGGAACGCATTGACGATTGTGTTCACACTCCAAACGAAGATGCCCGAATTCCAGAAGTAGTTGTTTTGCTTGATATACTCCTGCGCCACTTCAAGGGCCGGTTTCTCCTTGAAAGAGTCGACCCGGAAAATGTTCTTCTTCCTCGAGGACGAATAGCTCAGGTCGCCCTCGATGTAGCCGTAGCCGGTTTCGGGACGGTCGGGGCGGATGCCGAGCGTGACGATGGCGTCGGTCTCGGCCGAGAACTCCATGGCCTCGGTGATGGCGGTCTTGAAAGCGTCGATGTCAGCCACGACATGGTCGCTCGGCGTGACCACGATGTTCGCCCGGGGGTTGATTTTCTTGATGCGCCAGCTCACATAGGCGATGCAGGGTGCCGTGTTGCGGCGGCAGGGCTCGAGGAGGATGTTTCCCTCTGGCAGGTCGGGCAACTGCTCCCGCACGAGGTCGTGATAGGCAGCCGAGGTGACCACCCATACGTTCTCGACAGGCACTACGCCGCTGAAACGGTCAGCAGTGAGCTGCAGCAGGGTCTTTCCACACCCCAAGACGTCGAGAAACTGCTTCGGGCGCTCCTCGCTGCTCAACGGCCAGAACCGGCTTCCTACTCCGCCGGCCATGATTACCAAGTGATTATTTTTCATAGTAGGCTAAGTTTTGTTACAGTTTCATTTGCGTTTCATGACGCCCTCTATGACGAGGTACACCTTACTTTCCGACGCATTGGAGGCGACCGTGATCGTCTTGTGCATCTTTCCGGTGTTGCGCCCCTTGCCGTCGTACGTCACGGTGACGCGCCCGGTCTTTCCGGGGAGGACTGGTTCCTTCGTATAGTCGGCCACGGTGCATCCGCACGACGTGTGGACTTGATGGACGACCAAAGGTTCGTCGCCGGTGTTCTTATACGTAAACGTGAAAGTCACGGGCTTTTCGTCGGTAAACGTGCCGAAATTATGAGACTTGGCGTCGAACGTGATTTCGGCGTCGGCCCACGCCGTGGCCGCACAGCACAGGAAAGCGGCCAGCAGACTGAAAAACTTTTTCATAGGTCTGTTAAAATTGATAGTACCGGGCAAATATACGCATATTCTTCCGAAATCGGACAACGTCGTCCCACAAATATCGCTCACTTTTTTCACGACCAGCAAGCTGCCGTGGAGTGTCCCGGGCGGGGGCCGGCCGGCGTCCTGACAGGACACCGCGCCCACCCCCCGCCCGCACAAGCGGTTTGAGAGACGCACTGCGGGCGCCGCCCGGCCTGTCCATGCGTCACGTCACGGCTTATGGCGACTGCGGGCCGCCGTCCTGACTTTTCCGGACGGCCGACAGGAAATCGCAGCGCAGTGACAGAAAATCCAGTCAGCCGTCCCGCCCGTCCAGCCCCGGATTCCGGGACACTGCCGGGACAGCCCGACCGAAAGATAGCCTCCGGCGAGGCCGACGGTCGGGCAAATTGTCGTAACTTTGCACGGCGACAAGAAATCCGAATGGTAAAACAGAACCCGACTCCTTACGGAGAAAAAGAAACCGTCATCCTCGGCATCGACCCGGGCACGAACGTGCTCGGCTACGGTGTGCTGAAAGTGACAGCCGGCCGCCCGAAGATGGAGGCTATGGGTGTCATCGACCTGCACAGATGTGCGAGCCCGTATCTGAAACTGGGACGCATCTACGAGCGAGTAGCGGGCGTCATCGACGCCTTCCTGCCCGACGAACTGGCCATAGAGGCCCCTTTTTTCGGAAAGAACGTGCAAAGTATGCTCAAACTGGGCCGGGCGCAGGGCGTAGCCATCGCCGCCGCCATCAGCCGTGACGTGCCCATCCATGAATATGCCCCACTGAAAATCAAAATGGCCATCACGGGAAACGGGCAGGCCAGCAAGGAGCAAGTAGCGGACATGTTGAAGCGAGTACTGCACATCGGCGAGGAAAGCCTTGTGCCCTATCTCGACGCCACCGACGCACTCGCGGCGGCCTACTGCCACTATCTCGAACAGACCCGTGCTGCCCGCTTGGGGCACGCCGGCGGAGGCGCCCGCTCGTGGGCGGAATTCGTACGCCAGAACCAGAACCGCGTGAGCCGCCCGACGCCGACGCGGATAACGCCTGAACTATGCAAAAAGTTATCGAAATAAAGGCAGGCGTCGCCCGGATGCCGCAGTTCCGCCTGGCCGAGCCGGCAGACATAACCATTGAAGCGGGCGAACAAGTAGCCATCGCCGGCCCGAACGGAGCCGGGAAATCGCTCTTGGTCGACCTCATGACGGGAGCCAGGCCCCTGCTTCACGGCACACCGGCATACGACTTCGGACCCGGACGGAGCACACGCGTCTCGGACAACGTGAAATACATAGCCTTTCGCGATGCCTACGGCGACGGCCAGGAACCGGCCTACTACCAGCAGCGGTGGAATCAGGGCGACGAGACGGTATGGCCCACGGTGAGGGAACTGCTCCTCAAAAGCCGTACGACCGACACAGAAGACTGCGCCCCGCTTTGGACATTGCTGGGCGTCGACCAACTGCTCGACAAAACTGTTGTCCAGCTGTCGAGCGGCGAACTGCGCCGCTTCCAGCTGGCCCGATCGCTGTGGCCGCTCCCCCGCGTGCTCGTGATCGACAATCCGTTCATCGGGCTCGACAAGTCGGCCCGGGCGATGCTGGCCCGGCTCTTGGCCTCGCTGGCTCACAGGATGACGATAGTGCTCGTCGTGGCACGCCCCGAAGACATCCCGGACTTCATCACGCATGTCATCCCCGTCGAGGAACGCACCGTACACCCCAAACAGACACGCCGAGACTACCTGACCCGGCAACCCAAGGAGCATGAAGGCCTCACAGCCGCCGGACGCGACCGCATCCTCAGCCTGCCGGCCCATGCGGACAACTACATGACGGACAGCATAGTGGCCTTCCGCGACATCAGCATCCGCTACGGCACACGCACCATCCTCGACCGCCTGACGTGGAGCGTGCGCCGGGGTGAGCATTGGGCCCTGACGGGCGAGAACGGCGCCGGGAAATCGACGCTCCTCTCCCTCGTTTGCGCCGACAACCCTCAGGCGTATGCCTGCGACATCGATCTCTTCGGCCGTCGACGTGGCACGGGCGAGAGCATCTGGGATATAAAACGCCACATCGGCTACGTGTCGCCCGAAATGTTCCGTTCGTATAAAAAGAACCTGCCGACAGCGGACATCGTGGCCAGCGGTTTGCACGACACGATTGGCCTCTACCGTCGCATCAGCCCCGACGAACGCGCCGCGGCCGACCTGTGGATGGAAGTGTTCGGCCTGGACCATCTGGCAGCCCGTCCCTACCTCTCGCTGTCGAGCGGCGAACAACGGATGGCACTCCTGGCCCGTGCGTTCGTCAAAGACCCGGAACTCATCATCCTCGACGAACCTTTCCACGGCCTTGACAACGACAACCGCCAGCGTGCCCGCGACATCATCGAGGCCTTCTGCCAGCGACAGGGCAAGACACTCGTCATGGTGACACACTATGAAGAAGAACTTCCGGCCTGCATAGACCACTCCCTGCATCTCCGAAAAAACTCCTAAGTATAACCCTCATTTACATCCCTAATGAAAACAAAACTATACTATACATCGACATCGACGGTCACTGCGGAAAACACGGCCATCGCCCTCGGCTCGGGCGACATGGAAGTGCTGGCAACTCCGGCTCTCGTGGCCCTGATGGAAAACGCAGCCATGGAAGCCGTAATCGAAGAACTCGACGACGAACAGACGACTGTTGGGGCACATATCGATGTGGCGCACCTGCGCCCGACCCCCATTGGCGAGACAGTGCACGCCACAGCCGTGCTGACGGCAGTCGAGGGGCGTAAACTCACGTTCAGCGTGAAAGCCGAAGACGGTCACGGAGTCATCGGCGAGGGCACGCACGTGCGCTACATCGTCGACCGCCACCGTTTCCTCGGCAAACTGAAAAAACAGGACTGACTCCACACCGCTCACAACGCAGCCACAAGATGCACGCCATAGAGATAAAGCGCATGGACTGCACTTGTGGACGAGGGGAAAAACAGACACAACCTGTCCCTCACAGTCCATCAGGTCACAAAAAGCCGGCCTCGCCACCCACCAGCTACAAGCAAGATCAAGGGTACAACGGCTGAAACATTCAACCGCCTGCCAGCGACACACGAAGCATCAACAACACACTCCCTGCGCTTGCCAGAGCTTTTGCAAACGCAGGGAGTGTCCCGTCTGCCGCAGCGATAGTTTTCATGTCGCAGCGACCCAATTTTATTTACACAATATATACTTTATTCCACCAATGGTCTTGCAAGTTGGCTTATCCAGTCATAATGCATTACAAAATAAATTAAGGCTATCCCGAAACGAAGATAACCTTCAATAGTTATTCTGCACAATCATGATAGTTGCTGTACATCTCCAAAATAACTATTATACCTTCTCAGAAACTTCCGAGAAATCTGCAAATGCGATAACATCTCCCTCCCCATCTACTATTGTTTGTGTACTACCCGCATAAACACAATAAGAGCCTATTCCCAGCATTTCACATATATTCTGCATTATTGTTCCAGCTTTTATGTGTTTCTCACTTTGAAAAGTTATGTGTATTCCATGAAACCAATTGCCACTGGTAAGCGTGGCATAAAACTTCCACACTACGTCCTGAGCGGACAGATAATTTAGCAATTCATTGAGTCTTATTTTATCCGAAGGCATTTCTACGCAATACCCGTCACCAAAATACGAAGAGAAATCCTTGATAGTAAGCAGTTCAAAAGTCATACAGTGTTCAATCGTTTTTCTATCAGCCATGATACCGTCGAATACTCATCATTATGCAGCAGTTGTTCCAAGCGTCTTTTCCCTATGCGTCTGTCGCATACATGTAAGATGGGGATTAACTTAAATCTGTCGTTGAACTTGTGCGTTAGAAGTTCATTAACAGGGCAATCCACATATTCTTTTATCAGACGGGACAATCTTTTGGCTTCATCATAAAAATACCACTCTTCTTCATTCTCATCCATGAAGTTTTTAGGGAAATCCCATATTATCTGTTTCCCGATAGTCACCCAAAATCTTGGAAACGGTATGCACACTCCAATGTCATACGCACAACAATGTATCTGAAAACCTATTTTCGGTTCTATGACACGATATAAAGCCGATTGCAATGTACTCCAATGTTTCATTTCTTTACGATAATAAAGCCAGTATGCCTGCACAAACCAATGCCACTATCAACCAAAATATGAATGACAGACAGCCGGATATTGAGTCAAAAAGTTTATCAAGCAGTTTCATGATAGTAAAACCATATAGATTTGCTAAATAATAATCAAATCTATATGGTTAAATTGCATAGATAATGAATAATTCAAATAGAACGAATGTAAGAACCGTTTTCTTTATATAATTCAGTCATTCCGTTTTTCCGTTGGATTGCGATTTCTTTCCCATTCCATCTTGCTTGTACAGCATCATTTTTACCTACCATACGAACATAGGACCCATTTTCTTTATAAATCTCAACTTTTCCATTATCGCATGTAATTGCTACTAATGTTTGATCGGTATTAAAGTCAGCAAATACTGCATTACCTTTACCAATAGCACGGACATATGACCCATTGCTTTTGTAAATCTCTACTTTTCCTCTGTTTACTTTTAATATATTCATATACTTTTGTTTATTATAGTTTTGCTTACTCTTTTATAGGTTTTCAGCTTACCCTTTATTAAAGTTGATAAGTATCCGAGACACGTTCCCAGACACATTTATTTTCTTGAACTGATTTCTCTTGATTAAGTCGGAATAATCCAACGAAGCGATAGAAACAGAAGCCTAAATCATCCTTGTAGCGTAAGAATGTTATTCTTGTTTCTTCGGGAGCGGAAAGCCATTGCTTCAGATGTGCCGCACGTTTGTTCTCCGCTTTCGGATATTCGTAGATAAACATTCCATCCTCTGAAAGTTCGTTGTGCCAAAGGCGGTGTTCTGTGTTCGGCCACCAAACTATTTCATGCTTTTTATTGGGGATAGCAGCACCCGAAGCCCTCAGGAAACCACGGTGTTTGGCTTTCGTGCCGAACACTTCCGCAACTTCCTCCGTGGTACGCAAACACTCGTTGTCCTCCACTTTCAGATAACCTTTGTTTCGGTGGTATTCAACGGTGAGCGTGCTTGCATCATCCCACGGATTGAAGTTGTCACCAAGTTCTGAAATACGTTGCTTGATTAGTTTTACGACATCCGTAACCTGACGGTGGATTTCCTGAATGTCGTTATCACAGTCTATGACGATAGGCTTGGAGTGTGTTACACTTAGAATTTCCTCATTGCGGATTTTATCAACCTCTACATTGTTTTTATGAAAAGGCTCGTTGATTTCAATGAAGATATTGAGTTGAGGCAGGTACAAGTCCGCAAGCGCATACTTATCTTGCGTTCTTCTGATGTATTGCTGGACGACAAACTTCACACGGTCGTCATCCAACTGATGCCATATCCGACTTATGACATAGGATTCCGTCTTTTTCTTGCCAATCTTGGCAAACAGACGTTCCATATATTCCAACTTGTAATCCATATCTTTGGGCTTATAAGGTTTATACCATAGTGTTGTTCCTGCAAACGGAGCAAAAGAAAAAGGACACAGCCTTGTCTTTTCGCTCATTCTCTTAGCTGGGTTCTGGTAAAACCTTGAAGTTCAAATAAGGAAAAGCAGTCTGCGCCCTTTGCAGGGTACAAACCTACCTTTCGACTTATCATTTGGACGATGTGCGTAAATTTACCAGATTCAGCTAAGCCAAATAACTTGTCTACAAGTCGCTTGCAATATATCTTCTAATTTCTTGTGTCTGTTTCTTAAACCTCCTTTTTACTTTGTTTTGACCACAAAACTAAAGAAAAAGAGCGAATTAGCCAAAGAAATCCGAGACAATTCGCAGACTGCTGAACAAATTTAGGAACAAAGACCTACATATATAATATAAGCAATAAGCATAAAAAGTCCAACCATACATGAGCATGATTAGACTTTTTTGTTCGTTTGAATTTAGATTATCCGATAACCCTCCAACAAGGTAATAAATGCCTCTTATGTCTCGTTTGATATGATTCTAAAATCCCTCTATCGAGTTCTAGCGGTAACCCGTCTACCGATATGCCTGCCGTGCGAGACAGCCTTGTGTCCGTAATTCTCATATAAAGGTGTCATAGACATTCAGGTCGTCTGTAATGACGATTGAGCCTTTGCGCACTTTCTCCTCAATAATAGGAAATAACGTGAATCTCTTTCGCCAACAGACAACTGCTTATACCTTTCTTGCACGAGAGGAACAGACAAATCGCATAGAACCACTTTCTAAGCGGCAGATTTACCCCCTCAAACATCGTTCCATGCCTCACTATACACCTACAACGACAGTCCTTGAACTTGTACATCCCTTTGCCCCCATTCTGAGTATGTTTGTAGTAATGCTCGGAGATAGAGCCGCAATGCGGACAGGTTGGTTTTCCATTCCAGCGCATATTCTCCCAATATACCCTGCAATCCTCTTCGGTATGCAGCATATCCATCATCTGAAATAAAGAGAAGAATGTTGCCGTATAATTCATTGATTGATTTTTGAGAATTATACTCGAAACTGTGCGGAATTTGCATTTCAAATGTTAAGAAAACATTAAGACGTGCATTTTTCTTGGTTTTGTGAAATTGACAAACTTATCGAAATTAGATTAGCATCGGGACCTATACTGCTAAGGGTAAAACCTAATTATACCAAACCGATGACACAACAAAGTATATAGCTGCATTAATTTACCACAACTACGGCTTTCCTAATATGCACAATAGCCATCTCTCTCAAGGAGGAAATACCATTGCATGAAACTTCTGCATTCCCTTATGTAGACGGCAATATACGACGGACAACTCTCGTATTTCCCGTCTCAACGCTTCACTTCGACGACGGCACAAACGCTTCATAGGTTCCGTCATCAAAAAAAACGCGAATTTCCTTGATCCTTCTTATTGGTTTGTCAATTATATTTACATTTGCCATGCTTTTCATTCTCGTACTACCGTATCCCTCACTCACACCATAAGAAGCACGTACGTTGTACGGTTGTCCGCCATGACCGTACGGATGATTTCGCGAAGTCCCTCCGCGTGATTCTCCGGAACGACTACTGTAAACAGCGGAATTCCGATCATTATTGCGAACTTCCCGAACTGCAAAATCTGGGGCAGCGTGGACCTCATCTGACACCACTTCTCCTGCAAGAGAACCAACTCCGACCGTCCCCGTACCGGCATCCTGCGGAAATGTAAAAGCAGCCTGTCGATCTCCTCCGGATTCGGGAACAGCATCCAACGTGGCACTCTGCTCCACATCCGTTGCAAGCGCATCATCACGGATGCTGTCAGCACGCACTGACACGACAGAGTTTTCATCTCCGCCGAACGGTTTCCCTGTCAAGGGATTCACACCATCCTGACCGGCCGGGGGAACAAACATGTCACCCTCCCCAAACATCAACCAACTGACATTGACAACCGGAAAGGCACGATGAATAGCCTGCACATGATTATTAGTCGGATTAGTTCGACCGTTGAAAATACTCGACAAAGAGGCAGGCGACATTTCCAACCTCGCCGCAAATTCTTGCTGGGACAAATTTGCCAGCTCCATTATCTTTCGAATTCTGTCTTTCACTGTGAGAAAATTCATGGGAGTAACTGAAATAGCCACCCCTGTGTTTGATTTTACAAAGATAAAAAATAATTTTCACGCAGCAAAGACGTAAATCGCAAACGTATCTATTAATCTTTTTGTTTGTATTCCTAAATTTTACGCGTTTTTATTTCGCTAATTTACAATTGCATTTTGATTTACAAACATATCACTATTCACTCTTGCATATACATGTAGCATCACCTATTATAACAAACTCTTTTTCCTGAGACAGAAGATGTTATTTCTCCTCAACGGACTATTTTTACACAGACTAGATTAAAAAACAGACATCTACCGACAAAAGCGCCTAAAATTACGACAAGATATATGGCTAGTATACTGATTCACATAGACATACATATTATTCGATTTGCGATTGTATTTATACATTTACATATTCATTTCAGTGTAATTTATATTCTAACGAAATCTTTAATAACCGCCTTTACGATTGCAAATGTAATGAAAACAGCTTCCATTTGCGAAACTGTATTTACACATATAACTTCATAAGTGAAAATGTATCCACTTGTAAATGTTATCATTACTTAATGAATTTTCCCAGAGGCATTACGGCGCTCTATTTGCGTCAGATTCTCGCATTTCGCCCCAAAGGAAAAGATAAAATATCTGAGAGAATCTCACGGATGTATTTCCGGATAATCTTTTGATATACAACAATATAAACAAAAAGACTGCTAAATAATACACTCACAGAAAAATAAAGTGACGAGCGAAGTAAGTCTATTTTGCCACATTATATATAGCAAAATAGGAGATTCCGATAGTAAATCCTGACGCCTCTATTGTTTTTACTGTCAATGCGACCGCCTTTCTTAGGACGTTGATAGTGAAAACGGGCAATGATTTACATTTTTTCGTCCCATGAATGAGAAAAAGACAGAGGATTTGCGACTTTTGGATGAAATCTTACGTCGCATTTCGGGACTACGACCGGATTTTCATCTTCTGTGAACGATCATTCCGAAGCTGTTCTCCAACCACCGAACGGCCTTTCCGGAAAGAATGAAGCCGCCTGACCACACATTATATATATAGGGACGCCATCGAAAAAGCACATCGACGGTTCACGAAACACAATCCGCAGTTCCTCTACGGAAACGGGGTGAGCTCCATCTTGCGGTGGCTCACCTCGTTCCCACCCCCCACTCCATCCAGGCTGCGATGGTGTAATCGAAGCCAGAAAACTGTTTGTAAAAAGGGCGGAAAACTCGGCGAATATGCTCGAAAAAGAAGGGTCCTAAAAGTGTTTAGTTTCCTAAAAAAGGAGCGGGAAAGCCTTGTTTAAGCATTCCCGCTCACAATCATTTTTTTCAAAATTTCAACCTGCTTGGATACCCCGTTCCGCGTTAATGCAAGATGAAGAAAAGTAGTTCGCGCATGACGTCTCCGGCACTCGTGCCTGGATTCCCCACCCCTTTCGTCCGCGCGTCTGCCCGACGGATTTCATGGACGATCTGCATCACTTTCCGGCCATTATATACACGCATGGCTGGAATGACGTTACGACGTACCTGCCAGTCTGGCACACCCAGCCATAGAGCCACGCCACGCTCCGAACGGTCGGGCGCATAATAGGCCAGCATAAGTTGGGAAAAGAATTTGAAGAGGGTGGAAAGCGTCACAGGCACAGGATTCGCCTTCGGGTTACTGTCAAAATAATTGATAATACGGTTTGCCATCACGACATCTTTTGCAATGATTGCTTCCAGCAGCTCGAAATTATTGAAATCCTTGCTGACTCCGATAAGGGCTTCGACAAGCTCCGGCCGGACAGTCCGTTCATTTTCGGGCAGTGCGATAACCAGTTTGTCCAGTTCGCCCGCCATGCGGTTCAGGTCTGTTCCGACGTAGTCCGCCATCATCGTGGCGGCTTTCGGATCGATGGCCACGCGTTTCCGGCCGAGATAGTCTCGGATAAAGCCAGGAAGCTGGCTCTCATAAAGTTTCTTCGATTCGTAGAGTTCTCCCGTTTTCTCGATAAGCGCAGCCAACTTTTTCCGCCGGTCGAGTACTCCGTTTTTGTAGCATAGGACGAGGACCGTTGTCGGTTGCGGCTTTTGCAGATAGTAGGCTAACAGGTCGAGGTCCTTGACATTTTGCGCCTCCTTCACGCAGACAACCAGTCTGTCGGCTCCCATCGGAAAGCTCTTGGCTGCGCTGATAATTTTGTCCGCACCGGCATCAGCGCCGTAAAGCATGATCATGTTAAAATCACGCTGTTCCGGTGCGACGGCCTGTTCCACCACATAGTCCGCAAGGCGGTCTATGTAGTAACTCTCTGCCCCCATGAAACAGTAGACAGGTTTGAACCGGCCTGCTTGGACGTCATGAATGATTCTTTCGTAGTTTTGGCTTTTCGCGCTGTTCGTGGTTCTCGTGCTCGGCATAGGCTACGTTTTTTCTGGCGCAGCAATTTACCAGTCAAACTTCAAGTGGCGCACGGTTTTCCGTTCGTCGATAATTAGGCGCAGGGCTTCGATTCCGATTTTCACGTGAGTGGCGGCATAGGTCTGCGTCACCTGCTTGTCGCTCGCTTCGGTCTTGATGCCTTCGGGCACCATAGGATTGTCAGACACGAGGAGGAGCGCACCGGTCGGTATATGATTATAAAATCCGCAGGAGAAGAGTGTGGCCGTCTCCATATCCACGCCCATCGCCCTCGTCGTCCGCAGATAGTCCTTGAAACGCTCGTCATGTTCCCAAAGGCGTCGGTTTGTCGTGTAGACCGTGCCGGTCCAATAGTCGTGCTGATTGTCACGCAGGGCGGTCGAGACGGCACGTTGCAGCATAAAAGCAGGCAAGGCGGGAATTTCAGGCGGGAAATAGTCCCGGCTCGTCCCCTCGCCGCGGATACCGGCCAGCGGGAGAATATAGTCGCCAAGCGCTGTTTTCTCCGAGATGCCGCCACATTTCCCTAAAAAGAGGCAGGCCTTCGGGCCGACAGCACTCAGCAGGTCCATGATGAGCGCGGCGTTCGGGCTGCCGATTCCGAAGTTAATCATCGTCATGCCGTCTGCGGTAACTGCCCGCATGTTCGCCCCGTAGCCCACGTGTTCCACGCCGCACTGGTCGCAGAACAGGTCGACATAGTTGTTGAAGTTGGTCAGCAGGACATACTGGCTGAACGCTTCGAGCGGGAGCTTCGTATAACGGACGAGCCAATTCCCGGCTATTTCTTGCTTTGTTCTCATAATCTACGTAATTTTGTCCGCTCTGCAAAAGTAAGAAAATGATTTCATTGAACTTGCCCGCCTATGCGACAAAAACGATGAACGACGGAGGCCGCACCATGATCTACGACTTCCTGCGCCGCCGCTACGTCGCTCTGACTCCCGAGGAGTGGGTCCGCCAGCACTTCACCCATTTCCTTATCGAGCACAAGCACTATCCCGCCGCCCTGCTGGCCAACGAAGTCACCCTGCGGCTCGGCACTCAGACACGGCGCTGCGACAGCGTCCTCTACGACCGCAACGGCGGCCGCCCGCGCCTCATCGCCGAATACAAGGCGCCCCACGTAGCCATCACGCAAGCCGTCTTCAATCAAGTCTCGGCCTACAACCTCGTCCTGCGCGTCGACTACCTCATCGTCAGCAACGGTCTGAACCACTACTGCTGCCGCATGGACTACGAGGCGCGACGCCCCATATTCCTGCGCGACATTCCCGACTACCCCGAACTTTGACCCCCGACGGAGACGGCGTCAGCGGAAAGTCAGCAAACGATTGTAAAGGAAGTTCAATCCCGTATAGACACACATGGCCAGCAGTTGGGCCACATACTCGCCAACCCCGACCGTGAGCAGCCCCCGCAAGACGCACCACTGCACACCGTAGCACAAGGCAAAGCCGAGCACGAAAACCGCAGCCTGACGCAGGGCGCAGCCATCACCGGCATGGAACACCCAACGGCGGTTCCACAAAAAGCTGTTCACCACCCCGGCCACGTAGCCGCACAGGTTGGCGCCATCAATGCCTACGCCCAAGGCACGAAGCACGACGTAGACCACGTATGTCACGGCGGTGTTCATCACGCCGACTACAACAAATTTCGCGAGGCGCACGACCTCTTTCCGTTTCTTCACCATTGCCTATTCACACGGAAGCAGCGCCACGCCGCCATCCGGCTGCAAAGGTAGGCAATTCGCCGGCCGCGGCCGTCACCGTCCGGCGAAAAATCCGGCAATCGACCGCCAGTGGCCCTTCTGACGCTTCAATGCGAGACCCGGCAGCCGGAACTGCGAAACGCCCCGTCCATCGTCATACACAGGAAAGCCACGACATCAGACCGACGCCCCGCCGGCCGCGACAGAGCGGGCGCCCATTTTCCCGGCCAGCCGTCCCGCCGTTTCTGTCAGCCATCCAGAAATACCTGTCAGCCATCCCGTAAATCCTGTCAGCCATCTCCCGCTGATGCCGTAGGGGCTTCATTTATGAAGCCCGCTGCCGTCGTGGCAAGAAGCGGCCGCAGCATTCCGCGTGGTTCGGGTGAGTGTAGCAGGCGGTTTTCCGGGCGTCACAAGTGGCGCCCCTACGTTTTCTGGGTGACGGCGTTCAGCCAATCGTAGGGGCGACATTCATGTCGCCCGGCTGGCAGGCGGGGATATGCGGGAACGCGGTGGGTGCGGATGGCGGTTCGGACGTGCCGATCCGTCGGCGGGCGTCACAAGTGGCGCCCCTACGTTTTCCGGGTGACGGCGTTCCGCCAATCGTAGGGGCGACATTCATGTCGTCCGGCAGGCAGGCGGGATTATGCGGGAACGCGGTGGGTGCGGATGGCGGTTTGGGCGTGCCGTTCCGTCGGCGGGCGTCACAAGTGGCGCCCCTACGTTTTCCGGGTGACGGCGTCCATTCAATCGTAGGGGCGACATTCATGTCGCCCGGCTGACAGGCGGGAATATGCGGGAACATGATGGGTGCGGATGGCGGTTTGGACGTGCCGTTCCGTCGGCGGGCGTCACAAGTGGCGCCCCTACGTTTCTTGGCGCCAAGACAAGCGGCACTCGGGCAAGCACCGCGAAAATCCTTCGGCTTTTCGCGTGCTTTCCGCTCGTTTGCACTATCTTTGCTCTCTCGATCACTTAAAACTGATGCTTATGAATCGAATTTTTCTCATGCTTCTCTTTTGTTTGGGCAGTGCGATGGGCGTCACCGCCGACGACTTACCCCTCATCCCCGAACCGAAGCGCGTGGTCGCTTCGGCAGGCGCGCCGCTGCGTATGCCGTCCGAAGTGAGTGTGGCTGGGGCGCTCCCTGCCGACACGCTCGACGCACTGCGCCCCATGGCGACCGAACTGGGAATGCGGCTGTCCGGCGAGGCGGACACGGCGCGTGCCACGTGCGTCATCCTTCCTGCCACAGCGGCCGACAGCATCCCCCCGTCGGGCTACCGCCTGCGGGTGACGCCGCAGGGCGTCCGCATAGCGGCCCATACGGTCGAGGGCTGGCGCTACGGGCTGGCCACACTCTGGCAGTTGGCCGCTTGCGGCGACGTACGTCCCGTCGACATCCTCGACTACCCCGGACTGGAATGGCGCGGCGTCATGCTCGACGTCTCCCGCCACTTCGTATCCATGGACTTCCTCCGCAAACAGGTTGACGTGCTTGCGCGCTACAAGGTCAACCGCTTCCACCTCCATCTGACTGACGCGGCTGGCTGGCGTATCGAAATCAAACGCTACCCCCGCCTCACGCAGTTTGCGGCCTGGCGCCCGAACCGCTTGTGGAAAGACTGGTGGAACAAAGGGCGACTCTATTCGGAGGAAGGGAGCGACAGCGCCTACGGGGGCTACTACACGCAGGAGGAGCTGCGCGCCCTCGTGCGCTATGCCGCTGACCGGGGTGTCACCATCGTTCCAGAAATCGAGATGCCCGGCCACTCCGAAGAGGTACTGGCCGCCTACCCCGCCCTCTCATGCACCCACGAGCCCTACAAGCAGGCAGACTTCTGCGCGGGCAACGACTCGACGTTCGTCTTCCTCGAAGGGGTTCTCACGGAGGTGATGGACATTTTCCCATCGCCCTACATCCACATCGGCGGCGACGAGGCCGCCAAAGCGTCGTGGCCTTCATGTCCGCGCTGCCAGGCCAGAATGGCACACGAAGGGCTTCACGACGTCGAGGAGCTGCAAGGCTACTTCGTGCGCCGCATCGGTGCATTCCTGCGGGCCCATGGGCGCCATTTGCTCGGCTGGGACGAGATTCTGAGCGATTCGCTGCCGGCCGACGCCGCCGTGATGGTCTGGCGCGATACGGCGTGGGTCGACGACGCTGTGGCTCAGGGCAAGCGCGTCGTCCTCTCGCCCGGCGCGTTCTTCTACCTCGATGCCTATCAGGACGCACCCTTCACGCAGCCAGAGGCCAACGGCGGCTACCGGCCGCTCGACCAAGTCTACGACTTCGACGCCGAGCCCATGTTCGCCAGCTGTCCGGAGATGCTGATGGGCATCCAGGGAAACCTCTGGTGCGAATGGATCCCGACAGAGGCTGACGTCGAACGGATGCTCTATCCGCGCGCCCTTGCCGTGGCCGAACAGGCTTGGACAACCGAACCGGCCCGCTACAC
>ENA-ORNP01001513-ORNP01001513.1-human-gut-metagenome-genome-assembly--contig:-NODE-1513-length-23369-cov-3.585099_pt1 | contig 23369 bp, 27 predicted proteins | sample MGYA00242119_ERZ509030 | MGnify/ENA primary metagenome ERZ509030 (study PRJEB26280, sample SAMEA2338708) | human gut metagenome | biome: human gut; feature: human-associated habitat; material: faeces... | reverse complement strand
GGTAGTGGTGCGTTATATTCATATCTTTATCCGGCAATGGGTGATTGTTGTTGTTATTTTGCCCGGCAGGGCAGGTGGTTTTCTCCGGCGAGCTGCATCTCCTGTTTAAAGGAACGGAGTGGAGTATCTCCTGCCCGGTCATCCGTGGCGTGAGACGCTCCGCTCCGTTCAATGGGACAAGGGCGTGCGGCGGCTGATTCGTGCCGTAGATCGTAGGACGGGATGACCCAAACACCCCGTCCCCGTGCGTCATTTGTTCTTGAGGTGTTCGGGCACTTCGATACGGTAGGCCCCGGGCTGGATGTCGTGGAACGACTCGAACGCCTTGTTCCACGGCAGGTATTGCCACGTTGTGCCGCTGTCGAATGCCCAGCCGTTGTCCGCCGTGAAGCCCTTGTTGGTATAGGTAGTCCCGGTGAGGCAGGCCGAGGCATCAAGGTCATCGCCGTCGGCGCCCGTGCGGTTGGTGATAATCTGGTCGTTGGCGTCTTTTATCGTCATGCCGTTGTAGGCAGCGCAGGAGGTAACAACGGCGGAGCTGGAGCTCCAATAGCTCGTTATCCGTCCGAATTGGATATTGGTGCCCGTTGTCCTCGTGATGGAGGGGTTGAGGGCGAGGCAGTACTCAGCGGTGCCGTTGCTATTCCCTGCAATGCCGCCGACATAGTCCTTACCGCTGACGGTGCCTGTTGCGTAGCAGCGGGTGACAGTCTGACCGTTCGCAATATTTCCGGTAACCCCTCCGCTGTAGTTGCTGGTTGCTGAGACCGTAGCTGAACTGTAGCAGTCCCCGAAAGAGGAGCCTGATGATGCATTCCCGACAATCCCTCCGGCATAACTAGTATTTTGATCCGTCGCCGTGACGCTGCCGTTCGTATGGCATCCGGTAATCGAGGCGTTACTGATTCCGGCAATGCCGCCGACATAGTTCTTACCGCTGACTTCTCCACTGAAAATACAGTTCTTCGCGGTGGAGTTATTACTGAGCACCCCGACAATGCCGCCGACCAGTATTCCGCTTGATTTTACCGTGCCGCTGACGCGCAGGTTGCGCACCGTGCCGGCGTTGACGTGGCCGAAAAGCCCGGCATTGTTAGTGCCGACGTTCACATTCAGATTGCTGAGGTGCCTGCCGTTTCCGTCGAAGGTGCCTTGGAAAAAATTAGATGTCGAGTTTCCTATCGGCGTCCACTCCTCGTTGTTCAGGTCTAAGGTGGTCACTCCATCGGCTATCTGTACGGTTTTGCCTTCGAAGGTGACGTGGCCGGATGCGCCCGTGGCGGCTTTTGCCTCATCGGTGCCGTTCACAAGATTGGCAAATTCACGCAGCTCGGTGGCGGTAGAGAGGGTAAACGTTGCGGCGTCCTTGTCGCGGGTGTACCAGTCGTAGGGCTTGGGCAGGCGGCTGGTCTGCATGAGTGTGCCCTCGCGCGTGAGCGTCAGGTCGAACCAGTAGCGCATGCCCGCCTTGATTTCCACATTGCTGAAGCCGTCGATGGAGACGGACTTCGTTGTGCCACCCTCGAACGTTATTTTGATGGTGGCGCCGGTAGCATTGTTGTTCTCCTCTGCCGCAGGCATGGCCGGGAGGAAGCAGTCGTAGGAGCTGCCGGAGGCAATGGTGGCGTATTGCGTGAGCCCCTTCTTCAGGTTAAGCGTCTTTTCAGTGCACTTGTCTTTCTCCTCAACGGTGGACGTCATCGTGTAATCCTCCCAAATGGTTACCGTCTTTGTAGTACACAGAACGAATTGGTTCGGGAAGCTGAGGGTGATGCTCTTTATCTGTGCTGCGTCAGCCTGCCGGTTGGTTATCGTGAAACGGAACAATGCCGACAGGTGGCGGAAAGAAAGCGGCGAAATCCCTCCGTTACCGTCTGCCTCACCTGTGGCATACATCATAAGTGAACTCTTCAGATGCTTCAAATCGGCATCGCCGGAACGGTCTTGTTGGTTCTGATAGATATTCTCCACAATAGATATTTTAGCTTGCAGGTATGTTTTGCCGCCTACGGTACCCCATTGCAGGTTTTCGGGAAGCATGTTCGTATAGAAAGCGGTTATTTTAGTTCCGGCGTCGGCAGAGAAACCGTCACAACTGAAATCCGCTTCTTTGCTATGCTGCGCCTCATCGTAGTTTTGAATGTTAAAAGTGAACCTGTCGTCAATATGGTTTGTGGAACCGTATTTGTATACCACAAACTTGTCGTCATTGTTCCACATAAACAGTTCGCCGGCATCGGGGTCAGTATTGCCCCACTGCACCTGTGCGCGGGTGCCGGGCGCTTCGCCTGTAATGGCGGCGCGTACAACGGTGGGGGTGCCTGCCTCTCCGGGCTCTTCGCCGGACATTGCGCCGTCGTCCTGACAGGCATTGAGGGCCGGCAGCAGCAGCGCCATTGCCAGCCAATAGTTGAGATGTTTTTTCATGCTATTCGTTCTTTTTTATTATACATTTCGCATTGCGTCTTAGAGGTGGCGTTTTACCACCTGCCGCCGTTTCCGAAATCACTGCCACCGTTGAGCAGCGGTTGCTCCAGTTCGAGTTTCACCACCGTAGCCTCCGGCTTTACGTAAGGTTGTTTCACTTCTTTCTCTTCAGTGGAAAGGGACCGGCCTTTCGGCGTTTCTTTTACTTCTTTCATGGTTTCGTTCTTTTTATGTTGATAATAATTTGAATATTCGGTCTATATGCCCCCGGGACACATACACATACAGACAAGTCTGATGAAGACGGATAAGGAAAGATAAGGGCATGAAAAATTGCACGAAACGGAAGAAAAATGGTTTCGTGAAACTATTGAAAATCAGTGATTTATAAGCTAAAAAATGGCGGTGCGATGAGAGAGAGAGAGAGAGAGAGAGAGAGTAGCAAAATATTTCATTCTGCCAAACATTTGGGATAAATTATTTATATTTTTAACATACGCTCCCATTTTCCTCTTCTGTTTTTCATTTAACGCACTATTTTGCTTTGGGCGCAAATATATGAAAATTATCGTTATTTCGCTCATGTTTCGCTCTTTAAATTATAAAAAAAGTCTTTTTTCTCCCTTATCCCGCAACTGTTTCCGGTTCACGTTTCACTTTCCGTTACACGTCATTAAGTCAAAGAACTTGTTGCCGACCCTATTTATCCTTTCCGGATGATTCGTCTTCGTTGTCATTGTTCAAATTTACGTTATTGCCGTCTTTCTTCCCAATCTTTTTTCCCAATGGCAGGTTTTGTTTCCCGAATGGTAGAATATCCTTTCCGAGCGTATCCTTGATATTGTCGAGGAAAGAGAATAAATCAAACACTTCCTTTTTCAGTTTGCGGCTGATGGGAATGGATTTATCGCCGATATAGAGTACATTGCCGATAAATTTATCAATTCTATTCATATTGACCAGGTAGGACCGGTGTGGCTGTATGAATATGGCAGAAGGAAGTTTTTTCTTCACTTCCGCCAAAGGATAGGTGACGATGTAGTTTTTCTTTCCGACAGCTTGGATACAACAGTAGCTGCGGGCGGCTTCTATCCATAAGATTTCTGAGAAGAGCAGTTTTACATAGTAACCGTCATCATATACATACAATCCGTCTTGAAACGGGAATGAACCGGGAGCCTCCCCCTTTTCTTGTACGGGTTGGGCGAAACTGATCTGGCAGAGAGCCGTCTTGTTCTCTTGCAGATATTCATCAAACTCTGCCTGGCTTTCAAAGCAGACAATTTCCAGTTTTGTCCCGAAGCCTTCGGGTAACTGGACGCATAGGAAACTTAGCGAATTTTTCAATACTACATACTTCATAATAACCATATTTTGATTGTTCAATCCAGCTAAGAAAGAAAGCCAAACAACCCTTGCAAAATTTACTTTGTATTAATCCGTCAATTTTTATAATAACGTAACAGGCTTATTTATCCGACATTTAATGAAAAAGGGCAAAGAAAAGGATTCCTTTTGTTTTCTTGCGAACGCCCCGTCAGAATTTGCCGGAAGGGGGGTCATCCTTTGTATTTGGCGTATGCCTGCGCCAGCTTTTCGTCGTACCGGTTTTCTTTGTAGGCGGGACCGTTGTAATGCCTTGCAAATTCTGCCCAGTCTTTCGTGCGCAGGTATTTGTCCCAGCCGTTTGTGCGGAGGAAGGCGGTGAAGAGGTTGAGCTGTGTGCCTTCGTTGAGCTGCATTTCGGTACAGAAGTCGAAGACGTTGCCGCAGCCGCACACTGCGTGGTTGAATCCCATGATCTGCCACATGCCCCAGCTTGCCGAACAGAGTGCGGCTTCCCTGTCGATTTCCTCTGCCCGTTTGAGCCGTTCGTATTCTTTCATTCCTTGTTTGTAATATTGCTTCGTCCATTTGGGATAGAGGATGTCTTCGTTGCCCGATAGATAGTCTTCGGGCTTGAGCCCTTTTTTCTTTAATTGGCTCCAGAAGATGTGGCCTTCGAAGAGGATGACGGGATAGCCCACGCGGATGAATCCGCCCCGGCCGCCGGTTTCCACTTCCTGTACGGCTTTGATTGCGGCTACTTCGACGTTCAGGTATTCGGCGGCCCGTACATAATCGGCTTCTTTCAACCGGAAGGGCGCAAGTTCCCGCAGGGTTTCATCCTGCAAGGTTTCCCACGTCCGTTTTCCGGCAATGCCGTCGGCTGTCAAGCCTTGTGCCTGCTGGAAATCACGGACGGTCTTTTCCGTGTTTTCGTCGAATACTCCCGTCGGGGGGCATACGAATCCCCACTCGTTCAATAAATTCTGCAAGGTGAGCACTTCGTCACCCGTTGCACCTTTTCTTAGTGTTTTCATGTTCGTTTCATTATTAATAATAAGATGTATGTTATCTGCGTATAAAGCTGATTTTCAGCTATTGTTTATCCGGCGTGTCGGCTTGTATTTTTATGGTGGCAAGGGATTGCTTACCGGCTGTGCAATTTTGCAATACCAGAATGGCGGAGGTATGGGGTAAACGAACGAGATAGCGTCTACGAGCGTGTTGCTTGTTTCCCGGGGGAAGTTGTTTTCCGTTGCCATACTTGTTTGCATTTAATAAGGTTGATACTTGTTGCCTTTAAAGATAGGCGGTATGCGTGGGGCGCATTCTATCATTTTAATGAATGGTTGATTTCACCTTCCCAATGGTTTTTTGGTAGCTGTTTTTCCGTTGATTTACCGTTGGGTGTATGAATCCTACCATTGGGAAAATGAGGTGTGCCATTGGGTAAAAAGAGTTTGCGGAAGATTCTTAAAACGGTAGATTTGCCGCTGTGAGTTTGCAGAAAGAAATAATCGTTTGTTTAACATTTAAAATTTAGTAGTATGGAAGAAGTAAAGAAATTCACCATCGAGATGGAGTACGACTACACGGAAGATGTAAATCCTGAAAAGATTAATCAGGTCGTTAAAAACGGATTTGGCTTTGGTACGAACATCACCAATGCCATCGGTAATAAACAGAGCGCAATTTTGGATTACGACAAGTTGCAGGCTGAAGGGTTGCTTGAAAAAGACACCTATTCCGACCGTCGCTCTTATAATATCGAAGGTAAGAGCTATACCAAGGTGACTGAAGAAGTGAACAGTGCTTTCGGTTTGGGCGGCAACGGTACAAAATTTGAAGGCACGCTTAAAACTTCTACCAACAATGCCATGCAAAATACCGATGATTACGAATACGGTATCCGTATTTTCCTCGGGAAGGCATTGGGCGTAACCCTCAAACCGGTTACCGATTTATCCCAGTATGTACAGGATAAGGCTTTGCATGACATTGCCGGTATTTCGGTGAACGGCAAAGTGGAATACCCCACCAATGACAAGGGCAAGTTGAAAGAACTTTTCCGACTGTATGGCACGCATATCATTACGAAAGCGATTTTCGGATGTAAGTATCAGTATTTCTATATGCGTGAATCCATCGGTCAGGAAACGAGTATGCGCACGCAAGTCGATTGCAATCTGACCGGGAAGTTCCAAGAGGAAGACGGCTTGGGCGATTTGGGCGTAAACATGGGACAGAGCTATGACGAAGCCTATACTTCTTGCAGAAACAGCGGAAGCAAAAAAGAATATACGGAATGGATCGGCGGCGGAAGTGTAGAAACATTTGAAAGCTGGGAATCCGGTATGGACTTTTTAGTACCCAACACGATTGCCCTAATCGGATATGTGATGCCGGGCAGTACGAACGATCCGGGGCTTGTGCCGATTTGGAAAATCGTAAGTGATGCAACGAGAGCTAAAAAGCTGGAAGAGGCTTATAACGAATACCTTGAAGAAAACACCCCACAGGTGAGAAAGAGCAAGAAAGTCATCGTGGACGTGTTCGGAAAACATTTCGGGAAAAATGAAAATGCCCCGCTTACGATTACCGAACCTGATTACAAAGGGACTATGCGCAAATTCAAGAGACTCGATGAAGAAATTATGCGCCATGTGAAGGGAAGCAAGAAAGGCTCTTTCTATTATTACTATGCTACGGCTTATTCCACAGCCGGCGGTTTAAGTGAAGTCAAGTTCGACAACAGGAAGAACACTTACGATTCTCCCTGGCTGAAGCGTGGAAACAATGCCAACGAAGGTGTCACCGGCTGTCTGGATGATAATGTGGTATGGATCAAACCGGTCAATCCGGTGGAATACGGAGAGATGGACGACCATGCAAAGAGCAATTACGAGAACAGTCTCATATCCGGATTCGGTGTCGATGTGGAAGGCAACAAGCGAGTATCGAAAGGCGCTACTGCCGATATGAACTGGACTACCGGCGGTTGTGACTGGTACAAAGGGCTTTCACATGATAAAGTCCATTGCATTTATACCAAAGATAATCTGAAAGAATAATCTTCACCGTCTTTCCAAAAGGAGTGTCCAAGTTAAATTTGGGCACTCTTATTTTATACCTCTATTCCTGTTCCCGGGTATAAAGCAAAGCTGTAATTCCGGTATCGTATAACTGCCTGCTTTTCACTTTCCATACCGAATGTTCCGGCAAGGCAGGGAATGGCCTTTTCCCTTTCCCCAAGAGGAGCGGAAACTGGTAGATAACTATTTCATCCACACGGCCTTTATTCAACAGGGTGTTGAGCAGTTCCCGATTGTTGCCTATAATTGCGATGTTTTTTTTGCCCTCGTCATGCAATTCTTCGATAGTTGAAGGCTTGTTTTCAGTTGTACTGTCCGGCAGCACCAATGAACCATCCTTTCGTAGGACATACACGGGTTTTCCGCAATCCAACTCTATTTCCCGCAAGTTTTTATATTCACTCTTATTAGTCACGATTGCATTCACATTGCGACAAGCCTCTTCGAATTGCGAGATATTAAAACCGAATAACTTTTGAATTTTTTGCGGCACGCAAAGTCCATCTATGGACATGGTAATTAAAATTGTTATTTTATTCATCATTCTTGCATTTATATTTAAAGTATAATGGATTTTTCGCTGAAAGGTTTCGTCCGGGGGAATAAAAAAAGCGTGAACCCACGTTGCTCCACTACGAGGTACTGGCATACCCAAGAATAGAAGCACGCAAATCCACGCTATACTTAAAGCATAGCATAGACATTGCGCAAAAGCCTCTATTCTCTTGAAAAGTGCCAGTTTTCGTAGTGAGACGTCCTGCGAACGTTATGATATTATATAAATGCAGAAGCAACTGTTGGTCCTGCATAGCTTTCCTTGTTTTCTTTGCAAAGATACATATTACGCCCGAACGTGGCAATAATTATATGGGTTATTTCCCGGTTTGCAAAGTCCTATACCGTTAAAACGAGGTTGTCAGTCAAACGAATAGCGTGTACAAAGGGGTTTGATGTGTATTTGTACCCTTTTGTCATCCAGGATATGCCGGACGGCCTCGTATATGGGAAGTTCTTCAACTCCGGCGATTTTTAAGGCTTCGACAATCATGGTGTTTTCTATCAACCGGAGGTATTCGGTTTCTTTGATGGTAATGTATTTTGTTGATTCGGATTTTATTTTTGCCATATCTGTTTTTATAAAAAAAATGCTTCTCCGGGCTTCACAGCAGGGAGAAGCCGGTCAATTAACAATCTAAAATCAATCAATTATTTTTCGTTGAAGTCGGCAGGGGTTTCTCCCCATAGCCGGTTGTCCCAGTGTTTTACCTCGATATTTCCGATGCGGGAGGCAAAGGCTTTGAGAAATATTTCCGCCTGTTTAAGGGCGGGGTATTTCTTGCCGGATGCTGTTTTGCGGGCGTTGAACCATGCGATAGCCGTCATGCTGTCGGTGTAGATGATTTGCGGTTCGTGATTGTTCCGGATGATGTATTTCACGGCTTCCACCACTCCCAGAAACTCACCTATGTTGATGGTTTGGTTGCCTAAATGGATGCGGAACAGTTCTTTGCCCGTAGCTAAATCGACCGCCCTGTAACGGGTGAGCCCGTTCCTGGTGGAATGGGCTCCGTCCGTTGCAATGCCTGATTGGGGGCGATTCATTTTAGTGTATAATCGGGGATAATGAACCCGTCGTTTTCCATTCTCCGGACGAGCTGGGCGGCCTGTCGGGTAAGGTCTTCGATTACAAGGTCCGGGTTTTCGATGTCCTCCCTTTCCCGCAGCAGTTTAATTACTCCGGCCAATGTACGGCTGGAAGCACTTTTCCCGTCTTTGGGATCGAAGAAAACGACTTTGTTTCCAAAGGTGACCGTGACCTGGTAGATGCTTTTGGGAATAATCAGCGTATCTACCTGTGCGTTGAAGAGTATGGGTTTCGCCGAGACGACCACATACCCGGAACCGTTGTGCATGGCTTTCAGCTCAACGGCATAAAGTTTGTTTGGTTGTACAGTGCCTTTCAGTTCTTCGGAAAGTACACATATTTTTTTGCCAAAACGGGAATCTTCCCTGACTCCCATCAATTTTTGAGTTTTAGAGTGGCGTGATACGAATCCGATCAGTTCACCCGTTGCCTCCGATTTCGCAAATTTGATTTGCGTTGTCTCTACTGTCATTTTTAAACCATCTGTTGCATCTTTCTTCTATCAATTTACAAACTGTTTATCATTCAATTTTTATGCTAACGAACAGCAAAATTAGGCTATTTCCGGCAAGTAGCCAAATGTTTATTGCATTAATTTTCTGAACGTTACGGCTTGTATATACAGTAAAAGAGGGTGTTAACGCTGTATATATTCGCTGTTGGTAAAATGGGTGTAACGTTCGTCTGTAGTGGACGTTTGCCTGCACTTCCAATATCTATATGTAGGCTCCGCGTTAGGATTATAGGGATAAATATCATGTTCTTCGAGGTAGAGGATGCCTTGTTCGGTGGAAGAATTGTATTCTGTGCAGGCGTCCGGGAGATTCGGATTGGGTTGGAGGTACTGCCGTTGGAGCCTTTCTCCGTACACGAACAGGTTCACCAGGCGTACATCGGGGTCCACATCGAATTGGCGGGCATAACGGGCGAAGTCATAGATGTCCGTATGGAAGAAGTCATGATTGAAATGTCCGGCGGCTTCCTGCAACAATTGGCGCTGGGCCTTTCGGATAGGTTCGCGGGACCGGATTTCATCTAACCTTTTAGGGGTAACGGGCTTGGTAGTGTACCATAGGAGTTCAAATCCTACTCCGGTGCTGTCTTTGATGATATGACGGTCGTAGGATTCCCTTTGCTTCATGATGCTTACGTCCATCGGGTCTTCTTTGGGGCCGACACATTCTTTGAATATGCCAATGATTGCGATGAGTATAATCATGGAGGTTGTTCCTCCGATAAGACCTACGAGCAGGCAACCTTTGTTGATAAATTCGACGAGTTTATTCATTGTATTCGGCTATATCGGTTATAAAATTGCCGGAGGCGTCGCGCATTTCGGATATACAGAGGGCATATCCTTTGTCGAGCAGCCGGTTGGTGTATTCTTCCTGTTTATCGTGGGGAAAACTAATGGCAAGCATTCCATCTTTGGTGAATGTAATCAGGCCGAGTTCGTCGGCAATGACTTGCGCATCTTTGCCGTAGGCTTCGAAGCTGTCACCGTTATGGAAAAGGATCATGATGTCGTTTCCCCGGCGTATTTTCATTTTTTCGAGTGCATCTTGCAGTTTATTCTTTTCTTTCATTTTGATTGATTTCTTTAAGTATGCAGTTATCACATATTCCTTTGTTATGAGTCCATTTGTATTTGCTTATGGCTGCGCCGCATTTGGTACAGTTTTTCTCTTTGTTGCTGACTTTGGCATAGATGATCTGCTCAATACCGCTTTGGGACAAGCCGTATTTGACCATCAATGCCGCAATTATCTGCTTTTTCTGGTATTTCTTTTCCCGGACATTATCCTGATATTCTTTTTCAATCAGCATACGCCGGACTTTTTTAACATCCAGTACCTCCCGGATTTGGGTTAAAAGTTGCACCTCTACTTTCAGTATGCCTGAGAGCATGGTGAGTTCTTTGTTCATCAATTTATTTTTCATGTTTCCAGTATATACATTATTCTTTCTTTTATTTGCTTGTTAACGAAAGTGTTACCATACGGCTTTCATACCGAAAAGACAGGCAAATATAGTGTTTTTTTGCGAATTAGATTAATTCGTTTTTAGTTGGTTCAGAATAAGTTGCACTAAATTTTCCGTATTCATGATTCTGTATTTTTCAGAGGAAGGCTTTGCATATCGCATAGGAACGAAATAGAGGGAAAAGTCCTCTTTTTCGGGTACGGCAAAGCCGCCTACCGTGGTAATTCCGACTTTGATTCTATAATAGCCTTTTATGGGGAAATAGGTTTGAGGGTCCGGGATTTTAATCTTGTAGTCCGGCATGTTTTTTGCCAGGCTGCGGAACACCGGAATGATTACTTCCAGCAGGTAGTTGGGGGTGGGCGGAATTTTAATCTTTTGTCCGTTGATACGTGATGCACAGGATTGTTCTATTGCTTTATAGTAGGCAGCCATCCGTTGCCGGTAGGTGTCGATTAGTTGTTTGAATTCCATGATTATTGATGTTAAAAGAGTTATTGGGATGATGATATATTCTTTTTTTAAAATAGAGAGGCGGATGCCAAGCTCCAGGGATGTTATTTTATGGCGGGCAATAGCCGGATGCCGGGGCGATACATACAATTTGTCCGGTTCGGTAAGAGTATATCGATACGGCAGTACCTGTTTCGGTCAATGCGTTTTTCTTTGCATCACACAGACGGACAAAATCATGCCGTTCGCCATTCCAGTTGTCTTTGTACCAATATATCGGCGTAACGAGCTTATCGACTGTGATATTTGGGTTTGTCGGTGGTCTACAGTTCAGCAGGGCTTGTGCGGCCATGCGTGTGAAATCCGGCCACTCGCCGTAGGGGATATTGTATTTGCGCCAAATAGGTTCTTTGAGGAGCAGGCTTTGAATACTCGCCTCGTTACCGGTGTGATAACCTAAAATATCAGAATAAGGAATGTGCGTGCTACCGTCCGAAAGCGATGCGAAACAGATGCCACCTTTTTTCCCGGTCGGTTCGTGCCTGCCCCAGATTGTTTCTACATTCCGTATAACGATGCGTGGTCGGTCTTCCATGTCGGGACCGTCGTACAAGAGAATTGTGGCTCCGGATTTATGGAATATGTGTGATAATCGTTTGGATATAAACATAGTCTGTCAATTAGTTAATTGTTTAAATGCTTGAATGTTGTCTTCGTCCGGCAGGAGGTTCTGCCAATGTTCTTCGACAAATTTGCGGATTAGAATTTCGCCGGCGGTCGTTTCGTTTTGGAGAATTTCGACTGCCCGGTCTTTCCATATACCTTGTTCGATGCACAATTCGATGTAACGGTTCCATACGGTGATAAGCCAATCGATGTTGATTTCGCTGAGATGGAAGTCGTTTTTCCGACTATCTGTCCGTGGATTGTAGAGTGTGCAAATTCCTTCCGGGGTGTAATCTAAGAGTTCATAACGGTTATATACCGGATAATCTCCTTCTTCTTCAACATATACGATGTGAGGCAGCCAGCCATCCGGCCGTTTCGTTGTCCGGCAAAGGTTGGCAATGAGTTTATCGGTAAGTGATTTTACTTGTTCTTGTGGGGTCATGTTGTTTGTTTCAAGATTATAATTCAGGGAGTGGAATTCAATATCCTCTTCCTCAAAAGAGGTTTTATTTTGGTTGTTGTATTCCTCAATGCAGCTTGACGGAATATACGTTTCGCCGTCAATGTTGAATTTTCTTTTTCCGAGAAGACAGGCGAGCACAGCTTCATCCCCCTGCAATATTTTTTCTATTTCTTCTTTACTTCCGGTGACGGTAACACCGAGGCGCATCCAGATAGAACTTTCAGTAGTTACATCTGCTTCATTTTCACATTCTGCTGTGGTTACCATGCTTTCTTGCATGTGTGGCGTGGTCAAGTTATCGGGAATTTCCATTTCTTTTAAATCAAGAACTATTGCAAGAAAGTCGAGCACCCAGGAAATTTGCTCGGGATAGACTTGAAGTTTCTGCTTGACGGAACCAGTTGCTTCATCAATTCCGTCAACGTACGGTTCTTCATGTTCGTTCAGATATACATCTGTAATGCTGATATCCGGGTTGTTGTATTCCTCGTAAAATGTCATTGTCACCGGGTATTCGATATCCTCATCATCATTGGAAATAGGATGTAAAGTGACACGCCCTCCGTTATGTTTGAGCAAGTCGATGAGTAGTGCTTTTTGTTCAACTTGCAGTTTTTTTTGCAGTTCCTTTATTTTGTGATAGCGTTCTTCGCCGACAAGGTGGGTATGGTTATTTGTCATTTTTGCAATGTCCTGAGTAGTCGATGCAAAAGATGCAAATTGCCGGCAGGTATCGGAACAAAATTGCCGGTGATCATTGAGCGGTTTTCCGCAGGCCAGACACCGCGGTACTTCGTCACGCTGAAGTACTTCCAGCATGTTGGCATGAATACCTTGCCACCATTCCAGCCGGTCGATGTCGTAATCCTGGACGGTGACGGTGTCGCCAAAGTCACGGGCATCGACTTCGAAGGAAAGACCGTCGTTGTCGCTCGTCACCTTGATAACCGGATCTTCGTAAGGTGTACCATTGTTATCCCACCAGATAATGTAAGTAGGATCGGATAGTTCGGTAACATCACCGAATGAGAGTTCATGGAGGTTGTTGTTTTTTAGGATGGTCGATATGGAGGCCGTCAGGTTGCTGATATTGTTCATTGTATCTGATGATTAAGAATTTTAATACTGATTTATGATTTCCTGAAAAAATGCACATAGGATTTGTCCAGTGTAAACTCGACATAGAGAGGTTCGCCACAGCCCCAATACACCCCGCCTTTGTCGTATGCGCCATCGATGGGAAGATATACCCGGCGGCAGTATATTCGTTGGTCTGTGACTTGTGGACGCTCGCCGATGTTGGGGCGTCCCATGGGTGCGCCCCGGCTGGTATCGACTTTACACAGCAACTCGTTGTAAATCCGGGTGCTGATGTTGGGAGATGATTGTTTTTTGTTGTTCTGTTTCATCTATTTCTTCTTTTAGGTTGTTTATTTGATGAGAAAATTTCACTCTGTCGTTTACTTTCACCGAGTAGGATATTCTTTCACCGAGCAGGGTATTGACGTAAATGGCGTGCGCCTTATAGTTTTCCACTTTTTCTACGGAGTAATATCCATTGATCTGATGCTCTTTTAACCCTTTTGCGATGGTGGGTTTAGTGAAGCAGGGGTCGTAATCGGCTATCAGTTTTTCGAGCCATGTGGAATGGTATGTGCCGATGGTACGGTCGAATACCGTTTCGGGGCGGATGGAATGAGGAGTACGGCGTGTCATTATCAGACGGGTTGGGCAACCGTAGCGTCCGTATTGGTAGAAACCAAGGTAGCAATGTCCCAGTTTGCAATAGGTGTAGTTTATCTTGCTTTCCCTGAATGAATGAAAGCCGGTTTCCCCTCCGAAAAACTCCTTGGGCAATCCGGTATGCTCCGTGAACTCTGTGTAGAAATGTTCGGGAATGTATTGGTGGGTGTATTCAGACTGCCGGAACAACTTTTGTGCTTGTTCCAAAGAAATGAGTTCAGGGCGTGCGTATGCCAGGCAGCTTGAATTCTTTTCGAGTGCTTTATAAACGATTTCAGGAGTTTGCAAGTGTTTAGGCATTTGTTCGAACCAATGGAATGACGGACCGTGCTGCAAGCAATAGTCAACAAAAGCAGGCGTCCAGATGTGTTTAGGAAATTCGGGATAATGCTTGTCTTTGCGGATGAACGCCCGGCACACTGATTCAGTGAATAAGTGCTGGTAAGCGCTATCGACCAGATTGTAACCGTAGCAGCCATCGAAAGAATCAATCGCCCGTTCGAGACGTGTGGAAGTCTGGAAGTCTTTCGGCAGTTTTTTGAAATGTTCCGCGCTGACCGTGACAATGTGGTCGGCCATGGTATTGTCCATACACGCGAGCAGGTGCGGTTTTACTTCTGCGGAGAACAAATCGCTGATGGAGGTTTTTGATTTTTCGGTCATTGCTGCCATAAATATTTCATAGCGGTACTGGCTTTGGGGTATCAGACTAAATTTCCGGTTTGCCATCTGCATGTAATATAACCGGCGTTTATATTTCGCCGGAGTGAGCAGGTCAATGTGTTCGGGGGATAATTTTGTGCCGGTGAACAAGCCCTCGTAAAACGTCCGGTTTTTGATTGTTGCTGGAACGAAGGTGAGGAATACCTGCACCATTTTTATGTCGTTTGTTCCGGAAGTATGGTATCCTCCCCGGTAGTGATAGCTTTGGGTATGGCAGGAATAAGCGTCGTTTATACCGGCATAGGCGAGTGTGGTGTCCCAAAGTGTTTCGGGGAACAAGTGCAGGTGTTTGATGCCTTTGTCTACATCGGACACCATTTTTTTGAGCATATCGGGAGTTCGGTTGTTTGCCGGGACGTGGGAGAAGTTGTCAATGTCTTTATTCACGGCAAAGTCGCATACTTCCCGGGTGCGTAGTTCTTCCGGAATACGTGAAAGATTGAAGGTCTGCCAACTGTATGACTTTTCGTTTTTATTGATGATACCGAGAATGACTGCGCCGGTGAGGTATTTGTGAGGCAAATGGTCGAGTAACTCAATGTTGCCTTCCTCAATGCCGGCTGTTGCAATTTCAGGAGTGATAAGTCCTTCCGGCAGGTTGGCGATAGCCTTACATATATCTATGTCCTTTTTCATTGTTTTACTATTTTAACGGGTGATTGATTGTGGTGATCAGTTTTTCGCCCCGGAAGGCGTAATAGGCCTTATTGCCGGTGACGGCTTTGACCTGTATGTCTTTCCAACCGGAGAAGCGACTTGTTGCAACGGGGCTCATTTCTCCTTTTACGGAGAGTTCATAGAGATTAATCCCCTTGAAGCTATCCTGTGTGTCCTGAAAGGTAGCAGCAGCAGTTGCCAGGTCTTCAAATCCGTTCGGGGTTTTGAAATGCCAGCGACCATTCCGGAAGAGGAATAAAAAAGCATCCAAACGGGCGTAGTCTTCGGGGGTGTCGGCGAATTGCGGCAGATGTTTGCCTTTTTTTTCACCATCGTCACGGATTTCTGCCCGGCAGTGGACTTTATCCACGCCTCCATTCCACTTATTGTAGGGGGATGGTTGGAGATTGACCAGATTGCCCAGATTAAGAAGCGCATCAACGCGGGTGTCAGTCGGGTAAAATGTTTTTAGTATCCGTGGTACATCCCGATATTGTTCCCGGTACGGTAAAGCGATGTATTTGACAACGCCGTCGTTCTGAATTTTTCCGATGTATAGGTTCATATTGTTTATATTTCAGTGATTTATAATTTAACTTACTCGTTGTTCTCCCCAGCGAATATGAAATTTCCCTTCGTCATCCTGTTCCCTCCGGAAAAGCGTATAAATGATATCCGGGGAGATGTCGAACTCGTCGAAGATTTCGGACTCCTCCTTGACGGAGCCGGATTTGATGAATTCGTTGATCCGTTCTTTTGTGAGGACAAGTGCCATGAGGTTTTGCTCGATGGAATCCTCGTAGGTGAGGAAATGAACGTGGCGCATTCCTTCGGAATCGAGACGGATGAAACGGAAGTAGAACTGTTCCATGCGTGGAATATTCCATTGCAGGGATTCAATGATGATGTCTTCGCAACTTGGAACATTGGCAGAGCTTTTTAAACTCTGTTGGGTACAGACCAGTAGCCCGTTTTCCGTTTTCTCAAACTTGTCGAGAATACGCTGGCGTACCTTGAAATCGACATTTCCCCGAATGACAAACAACGGGCGATCCGGGAATTTTTCAGATAAGTATTCCTTGTACATTCCCACTGCATCGAGAGAGGTACAGCCGATTGCCACTTTGCCGTGCATTTCGTACTTCAACATCTGTTCTATCTTCTTTGCTTTACGGGGATACTGTTCACCATAGTAACCTTTCATATATTGGGGAACGGAACAGGCTTTTATCAAAAGCATGATTTGACGTACCAAATAAAGCTGGGACTCTTTCTTTTTGTCCTTCATGGGATTGAAGTAGAGATAAAGTATTTCATGGAATTTTTCGAGAATGGTTTTATACACTTCCTTCTCGCCTTCGCTGGGTTTGACTGCCCGGGTGACGATTTCGTATTTATCACCTGCAAACTCTTTGAATTTACGGGTAATAATGGTTTTATCTATCAGTCCGGTCAGGCATGTCTGATTGTAGATGTCCTGATTGTGTTTCTCGATGCCGAATACGGTAGCTTTGCCGGGGCAGAAACACGATTTGAAGAGCGTGGCTCCACCTCTTGCGGGAAAGGGGTCGAGATAGTGGGAATTATCCTCTTTTACAATTTCGTGTTCTCTGTTTTCGTAGTAGATGTCCTTGGCATAACAAATCATGTTGACGGAGTTGTTATACATGAGTTCGAACTGGCTGTATAGCTCCCCGATATTGTTTCGGGTGGTTGTTCCGGTGGCGAGGAGTTTGTAGCGTAGCCGACGGAAAAGGCAAAGTGCCAGTTTGGTACGTTTCGTCGCCGGATTAGTTATTTCGTCGGATTCGTCAAAGAGCAGACAAACTTTTTGGGAGCGTATTTTGAGGAAACGTTTGAACGCCCGTTTTAAATCGTCAAGCATGGTGAGTGAAACCAATACAAAGGTATCGCCTGATACATTATCCAGGTGTTCGGGTTTAGTTGCTACTATATATTTCTCATTGTGACGTTCGAGGAATGGGACCCATGTCAGGTGAATAGCAATAGCCGGTGCCAGGACTATAATGTTCTTCACCCGATGCTGTTCGTAAACGTGCCTGCCGTAATAGTATGCCACTGCCGTTTTGCCGCTGCCCTGCTGCCAGTTGAGCAGATTGTAACGTTTCTGAAAGATTAATCCCATATCCTGTTGTTGCAGGGGTGTGAAACGGCAGGCTTCCATTTGTTTGTTATAGAATGATAAGGTACTGATTTTTGCATCCAGTTCCGGCTGTCGTTCCATGTCGAGCGTTTTACGGCTCTGGAGTTCATAATCCTTTTTCTTACGGGCTATGAATTTTGCTGCGGCGACGTATTGTTTGCATAGTGCCGGTGTCATTTCGGGTGGTGCCGGTAGTTCCGCTTCGCCGATGATGATCCGGTTTAAGGAAGCGTATTTCCTTTCCACTCCGTCAAGCAAACGGGGGGCATATCCTTTGAGCCGGAAACCATAATTTGTTTTAACCAGGGCAATTTCCTTCCGGGGAACGATGTTCTGGCGTTTAATATAGCCATAGATGACGGAGAGTACTTTACCGTATGTGAGTTTCTTTTTCTCCCAGACGTTTCGTTCTTCCGTCGTGCAATTATCAGGTGGCTGCTGGTTGTAGAATTTGGTTACGAGGGCAATCGCCTTGTTGTAGTGTTTCTGCAACTGCGGATGTGTCTTCAGTTCGAAAAGGTATTTTTTTAACCGGTATTCAAAGTCTTCCCTTTCGGCTTTTGTTTCGGTGGATGCTTCCTGATGAAGTTTCAGTTTCAGGTTTTTGCGGATTTCCCTGGCAGCTGCAATCCTTTTTTTCAATTCATCCCTCGATACAAATTCTTCGGCATTATAGGGTTGCATGGTGATGTGCCGGGAAGCACGCATGAAAGCCATGATCTTGGTATCGAAATTATGCACACCTACCGGGGCAAAGGCATTGGGGTCCAACTTTGTCTGTCCGATGAAAGAAAAATCATCGTCAATCGCTCTTATCCTTGACTTTTCCCAAAAGTCGCTTTGCAGGAAAGAACCGGGAACAATCATCATTAACAAGCCGGTCGGGTTGAGCATCCAATAGGCTTTGTTCGTGTAATAGAATTGTGACAGTGTACCGTCAAAGTAAAGATTGAAAGGCGGGTTCCCGATGATGATGTCAAATTTGACTTCTGGGGTGTATGTACAGATGTCCGCGGTTTTGATATTGGCGTGCGGATATAAATGGCGTGCCACCTTGACGGCATTACGGTCAATATCGAATCCATAAGCGTTGTACTGGTTGGGCAGGTAATTGAAGAAATTACCCATACCGCAACACATATCCAGGACTAATTCCGTCGGCTCGGGCGCTATTGCTTCGACCATTTGGCGACAAATCTTATGCGGCGTGAAGAATTGCCCCATTTCGATTTCCTTTTTTGCTTGTGCATATTCGTGGTAAGAGGGATAATCTTCCTGTTTGAGATGGTGCAGGCCACCTATGCCGGTGTAGCAGTTGAAGATTGTTTCAGCCGGAACCAGCCCTTTGCCGGTATCGATGCTGAAAATGATTTTCTCATTTATTTCTGCCCGGCGATTTTGTGGTATTGCTTGAGGGATAAACTGGTACATAATTAGTTACTGGGATAATTTATTTTATGCAATCGTAGCTTTTTATATGCCGCTTCGGCAGCCGTTTTTGAGGAGAACAAGACGTCAATACGGCCATTCTTGTAGAATTTCATTTTTTCGGCCTCACCGGCATGGATGGAATAAGGTTGGGTAATATCCACCCTGTCGGAATTGAAAGCATGAATCATATCGGAATTTCCCTTCAAACTGTCGTTGCCTGCCCAAGCGATGCCTTCGCATAGGGATTCAAGTTGATTTCTATAACTGAAGGACACGTGATATTGCTGGTAGTTATTGGCATAGAAATCATCGAAACGAATGAGGTCGTAAAAGATGATTTTCCCATTTTTGAGTTCGGGCATTTTTTTGTACGGGCCGAGTACATTCTTGTGGAAACGGCCGATGATTTCTTCTTCGGCTGTTTCCCGAAAGTTCCTGCCTCCCAAATGGTCAATTACCTGATTGACGTAAGAGAGGTAGCAGGGGCGCAAAGTAACCGGCAGTGTATCTTTCTCGGGTTCTTCGTAGTTGACGCTTAGGGCATAAGTCCGGTTAAAATAGGATATAATTGCCCTGCCGAATCGGATGATTGCATTCCGGCGTTGTTTGACGAGCCGATTGAGTTGATCAAACGGCAGGAATTCGTGTTCCCGGTAATCGGACGGATAATCGCTTTGGGGAGTGTATGGAGGATTGGTTTTTACGGCCCCATTTTTCTCAAAGGTTATCCGATGACTTTCTTTGTAATTTTCAGCTTCCTGACGGAAGAAAGCGTACCATCTATCTATCTGGCTGAGTGAAGCATCGAGCAGTTGTTGCTGGTGTTCACAGAATTCTTTGTCACGGACAGAAATTTTCTCTTCGTTGTTTATCCGGATGCTGTCGAAGACGGCAAGCATGTCTATGCCGTTTGTTGGGGTTGCTGTATGATTCATATTGACTATTATTAAAAATGAAGTGAATTGTAAATTTCGTTGATGTCGTCCTGCACGTAACCCATATAAATCAGGGTTGTCTGAGGGTTCTTATGATTGAGGATTTTCTGAATCAGCGAAAGCGCTTTCATCGTCCCCCCATTTGCCTCGAAAGTGTTCCGGGCAAAGGTTTTCCTAAAGGAATGGGTGGAAAAATGCCGGATATTTACCCGGTAACGAACCCGGAAATATTTCAGGCGGCGGTTGATGTATTCCCTTGAGTAAGGTTGCCGTGTATGCGGATTACAAATTACTGATAAAGACGGGTCAGGTGAACCGGCCAACTCGTATAATTGTGCAATATTGTCTGCTATTTCCTGACTGAATGTTATCAGGCGGCTTTTTTTCGTTTTTTGTTCCATCTTAATGAGTTCGCTTTGGTGGAGAATATCTTTCCATGTTGTTGTGCGGACATCAGAAATGCGGAATGCGGTGCAATACGAAACTTTGCAATAGGCTTCCCATTTGTAGAGTTTGTCACCATGGAGCCCTTCGAATAGTTTCTTCAATTCCTCGAAAGGGAGGTAGTCAGCGGTTGTAGATAGTCCTTTGCGTGCCATAACCTTTAAAATTTGGCTTGCACAATGCGGGCTTCTATCACTTTCCTTGCCGTCACTCTCCTTTTCTGATTTCCTCGTTGGCAGTTAATCATTGCTGCGCTTCGCAGAATAGTGAGACAGTCGTCGATACAGGTGACGAACTCCCAAGTATTTTCGGTGTCGCAGCTATCGTTTTTACAAACTCTTGCCATGACACGTACTTCGTCAATGGTCATGTTGTTCAGACCGGGGAATTTTTGTTTTGCCATAGGGGTAATTTTTAAGAATAAAAAAAGCGGTGGATTTTTGTCCGCCGCCAATTCAGTTGTATGTATGGATATAATGCTTGATTTTTTGTAATTTGTTTATTAAGAAACCGTGTTGCTTGTATCTGTTTGTTCGAGATATTTTAGCATTTCAGGGTTATCTGAATAGAAGATTTTATACATACGTTTGTATTCATCAGCCAATTCCTGAAAATTATCACGTACATGGCTAAACGGCTTCAATATACCGACCAAAGTCATTTGTGCCCCCGCTATACCATCGGCAAAAACAGGAGCATTAAGCAGCGATAAGTACACTTTCCTATTTCTGTGATTATAGACACATTTTATACCGATTTCCTTGAAGTTTTCAGTTAAATCCCATGCCTGTTTATAGATGGGTAGTTTTTTATTAATTTCCTTCATGCCTTTTCTATGTTCTTACGTTTATGTTTAGGGCTTTAAGTTCTTTGGCATTGGCTGAACGGCAGAGTTTGATCGTACATGTGCCAATCTGTTTTTCAGCCTCGATTAATAGCCCTTTGTTTACCATCTCTTTGTATAATTCGGTAATGTAAGTTTCACAAGGATTACCGTAGGACACTCCGGTGGTATGTTTAATTGTGTCAATGTGGATTTCATTGGTGAGTCGTTCTATTACTTCCTTTGGTGATTTATAGAGGTTGCGTCGCTTGGTGGTGAAGAGCGAAAGCAGACGGGCTTGGATATGTTCCCGGAAAGTCAGCCGATAGTATTCGGTCTCTTGTTCGCGGTTGTACGGATAAACTTGTTTGTAGGTATCGGTACGCCGGTGATAAAAAGTGGTTCCTTTGGCAAGAATTGCTTCGATTTCAGGGATTCGGTTTTCTTCGCAATAACCGGAAAGATCCATTGGGTGACAATATAGGTCGGTGAACTCCTTGACAATACCGGGACACTCGGTATATTTTATTGGTTTGATTTCGTAACCCGCTTCGCTAAAAAAACGACGTATTTCGGCAAAAAAAGCATCTTCTTTTTCTTTGGACATACCGGGATGGTCACTACCCCAAACATAGCTGGATTCGATACGGAAATGGACGTTTACCAGTTTGGGTAGGTTGAGAAATTTGGCAGAATGTGTCAGACTAATATCCACTTCTGCATCATCGGGGTGACGCATGATGTCAATGTGGGTATTTGAGATGCCATACTGCCTGGCATATTGTTCAAAACGGGCAACCACTTCGTTGAAAGTATTTGCGCTATGTAGTGTATGTGTACCGATTTCACTTCCTTCATCAATATAGAGTTCGTACCACTTATCAGGATTGGCATCAGCTTCCCGGATTTCTACAGTAAATTCAATCCGCAGGGCGCGGATGAGGTTTTCGTATTCAGGTTTCATATTTTTGTTTATTAGTAGATTAAGAATAGACAAGGCGGTGAATGTTTGTTTTCACCGCCTGTCAATTATTTACGCTTATTGATATTCAGTATCAATCAATTCAACATAGCATTCATTATCCGGACATATCGTTTTCCGAACTTCTGCCCGATATACCCGTCCATTGAACAAGGTTTTCCCTGATAGCGTGCTAATTCGGGTTGATATTCGGAATCTCTTTTTCCCAGTTCGTCATCCATTGCCGTAATGTCTATCTGGTGTATTCCCAGCCATGAGAGTATCGCATCCGTCTTTATCAGTTCGAAAAAGACAGCATCAGTTTCCCGGCATAACAGATGTTTTGCTTTTTGAAAAAGCGAATATCTGGAGAGCAGGTTTTCGAGAGCTACAATACCGGCGCATTTCGTTTCGGCATATATGAGGGAACAATGCCGGCCGTATTTTTCATGGATGTACATTATTTCCAGCCATGACAAACCACTCCACCGTTCGGGAATTTCTTCATTCAGAATTTCAAAAGCCTTTGTTTTTTTATAGCCTTCGCCGCTGATAAAATATTCAAAGGATTGACCTTTGACTCCATGGGGAAATGTATGCGGAAAGAATAGAATTTCTTTTCCTCGTTTTACTCTAATTACGTCCATGTTATTTTGTTTAAATTGATTGATAAATAATGTGATTACCAATTGGGGCATGTCTTTATGGTTTCGATGTTGTGCCTGCCGAGCAATGAGATGACTTACTTTTTCCTACGCCATTCGGACATTTTTTTCTTGATGTTGATGTTGTTGTCACTGAGCATTTTCTTCAAGACTGCCAGCAGGCGCCAGCCCTCACCGTTCTCGTATGCCTTTGCTTTTGCCGAGAGGAATGCAAGCGACTGGTATTTGTCCAAACGTTTTCCCGCATCGTCGATGGCTGTACATTCATGAAAACGGATGAGATTCTGCATCGTAAAAAAAGCACCGGAACCCTTGTAGGCGTCTACCCATGCTCTGCTTTGGGGCGTGCCCCAAGCCATCCTGATGCGCATATCATTGAATTTCTTTGCGGCATTGTAGAGTTGAGCGGCATTTTTTGCCTGCCTGATATGTGCTATTGCCTTCCCAAACGGCTTGTAAAGTTTATCTTGTAAATCCAACACAAAGATGTTGCGGTTGTTGATGCGCTTGTAGGGAATGCCTTTACACTTCCTTTCTTTCAGGGCATCGACACGCTTCGTCAGTTGTGCAATATAGTCCTCTGCCATAGCGACAACCACCTCTGCATTGAACCAGCGATTGCGGTCAGCGAAATTCACTGCGTCCCGTCCCTCCATTTTCATTTGTGTATGTAACTCGTTCAGCAACATTTTCCACTGGTATTCATATCCCAAGCGATGAATCATCTCCGTCACACCCACCGGTTCCTTGGAACGGAAGTCTGTG
>ENA-ORNP01001497-ORNP01001497.1-human-gut-metagenome-genome-assembly--contig:-NODE-1497-length-23534-cov-27.239022_pt1 | contig 23534 bp, 17 predicted proteins | sample MGYA00242119_ERZ509030 | MGnify/ENA primary metagenome ERZ509030 (study PRJEB26280, sample SAMEA2338708) | human gut metagenome | biome: human gut; feature: human-associated habitat; material: faeces... | reverse complement strand
GGCTTGGGAGGTGCGGCGGTAGGAGCGAAACACGCCTGCCGTGGCTGAAGCAAGCGACCGCGTCAGCCTCCGCGCCGGTGAACGTACACGCAGTCCTTTTATCCGACAACGACGACAAAAGGCTTTGCGCGCGAGAATACGCGGGAAATCACAACTGAGTATAGCGCGCTGAGGGGTTCTTAGACCGCAGGTCTAAGCGGTGCTTTTGGCTACTTTTGTCACCGCAGACAAAAGTAGCTCGCGCCGGGGCGCGAAACTATCCCCATCGGAGACAAAGAAAGCGCTCGCGCGGGGGGGCGAAACTATCCCCGTCGGAGACAAATAATGCGCGCTTACGCCGCTGCGCGGCGACGCCTCATCCGCCCCCTTCGGGGGCACCTGTCTCCCTGCGGGTCGGTCCGCGGGTCTGACACGCCACCGGCGTGTCATTCAACACCGCGAACCCCCAAGGGGGAAGGCTTGGGCTTCTGCGGCCTGGGTACCCGTCTCCCTGTGACCTCATCAGGGGGAAGGCTGACGCCTGCGGACGGGAGGGGGGACGAAGATAGGATGGAAGTTGGGAGTGAAAACACATGGAAATAGGAATGGAATTTCTGCCGGTGAGCCGGGAGGAGATGATCGACCGGGGCTGGTATTACTATGACTTTCTGGTGGTGACGGCGGACGGGTATATCGACCACCCCAGCTTCGGCACCACGCTGATCGCACGGCTGCTGGAGAGCAGGGGCTATCGGGTGGCGATACTGCCCCAGCCGGACTGGCACTCGGCGGAGGACTTCCGGGCCATGGGCAAGCCCCGGTACGGGGTGCTGATCGGCGGGGGGAACCTGGACTCGATGGTGGCCCACTACACGGTGGCCAAGCGGCGGCGGACCCGGGATCTGTACAGTGAGGGAGGGGAGATGGGCAAGCGGCCGGATCGGCCCACGATCGTGTACGCCAACCGGGTGCGGGAGGCGTGGCCGGACGTGCCCATCGTTATCGGCGGGCTGGAGGCGTCGCTGCGGCGGTTCGCCCACTACGACTACTGGGACGACAAGGTGCGGCGGAGCATACTGTTCGACGCGCCGGCGGACCTGCTGGTGTACGGCATGGGCGAGAGCGCCACGGCGGAGATCGCCCGGCGTCTGGCGCGGAAGGCACCGCCGTCGGAGCTGACGGATATACCGGGGACGGCGTACATCACCGACCAGGTGGGTGAGCTAAAGTTCCACAGGGCGGACGCGCCGGGGTATGAGGCGGTATGCGCGGACAAGGCGGCCTATGCCCGGGCGACGAAGATCGAATACGACGAGCATGATCCCATCCGGGGCTGCGCCGTGGTGCAGCCCTGCGAGGGGCGGTATCTGGTGGTGAATCCCCCGGCGCGTCCTCTGCGGCGGGAGGAGCTGGACGCGCTGTACGCCCTGCCCTATACCCGGCAGGTGCATCCCATGTACAAGAACGGCATACCGGCCATCGAGGAGGTACAGTTTTCCATCACCCACAACCGGGGATGCTTCGGCGGGTGCAACTTCTGTGCGCTGGCCTTCCATCAGGGGCGGATGGTCACCAGCCGGTCCATCGAGTCGGTGCTGGAGGAGGCGGAGCTGCTGACCCACGAGCCGGGGTTCAAGGGGTACATCCACGACGTGGGCGGGCCAAGCGCCAACTTCCGCCACACCAGCTGCCAGAAGCAGAAGCGGTGCGGTATGTGCAAGAACCGCAGCTGTCTGGCGCCGGAGCCGTGCCCCAATCTGGACGCGGACCACTCGGAGTACACGGAGCTGCTGCGGCGGATGCGGGAGATACCGGGGATCAAGCGGGTGTTCGTGCGGAGCGACATCCGGTACGACTATATGCTGCAGGACAAGGACAGGTCGTTCTTTAAGGAGCTGGTGAAGTACCATATCTCGGGACAGCTGAAGGTAGCGCCGGAGCACTGCGTCAGCTCGGTGCTGGACTACATGGGAAAGCCGCACTTTGACGTGTTTCTGAAGTTCTGGCGGCAGTACCAGAAGCTGAACGAGGAGGGTGGCACGGAGCAGTATCTGGTGCCGTATCTGATGTCCAGCCACCCGGGATGTACCCTCAGCGACGCGGTGGAGCTGGCGGAGTTCCTGCACAAAAACGGCAGGACGCCGGAGCAGGTGCAGGATTTCTATCCCACGCCGGGAACGCTGTCCACCTGTATGTATTACACGGGCATCGATCCGCGGGATATGTCGGAGGTGTATGTGGCCAGGGATCCCAAGGAGAAGGCCATGCAGCGGGCACTTTTGCAGTGGTCGCGGCCGGAGAAGCGGGCGCTGGTGGTGGAGGCCCTGGAGGAGACGGGGCGGACAGACCTGATCGGGTACGAGAAGAAGTGCCTGATCCGGCCGCGGAAAGGGGAGCCCTACGGTCAGCCGCCGGAGAGGCCGGAGAGGCCGGAGAGACAGCCGCGGCGGAAAAAGGAGGCCTCCGGCAACCGGGGGCGGCGGGGGACACCCACGGCGAAGCCGCTGGCGCAGAAGGGGAAGATGTCGCCACGGAAGAAGGCGGCCTTCGCCAAGAAACGAAACGGGAAATAACGACGACAGAACGCCCCGCTGCTGCGGGGCGCTCTGCTTTTTGCGGGGCGGCCGGGGCGGCAAAGCGGGGGGAAAAGACGGTGGGACTGTCAGATAAGGGGGGATGATAAAAAATGTGACGGTTTCTGCGGAATGTTGGAGGCAATGCGGCGAAAAAAAGCTTGTGTTAGCACAGGGTTTTTATTATAATAAAAAAGAAGTGTCAAGATGCTGGTACCGCACGTTAAGATTTCGACAAGAAATCGGAAGGGTGAGGTCGGCGCCGTGCCGCTTCTGCCGTTTTACGACGCGACGCGGCACAAAAATTTTACCGGATGTAAAAGGTGAAAGACGAATGGAAAAAAAGAAAAAAATCAGGTTCATCGTGGTGTGGCTGCTGATCACCGCGGCGTTCCTGGCCGGTTCTCTGCTTGTCCCCGGACACGGGAAGTCGGAGTCGGTGCAGGAGGCCATGCGTGACGCAGTGCTCCACGGGACGAACCGCATCAGCCTGTTTGGGCTGAAGGACGTGAACCCGGCGTACATATCCTCACTGGTGGTGGTGGGCGCACTGCTGCTGGCGGCGATACTGCTGCGGGTGTTCGTCATCCCCCGGTTCAAGATGGTACCGGGAAAGCTGCAGATGGCGCTGGAGACCGTGGTAGGGCTGTTCGACGGGATGGCCAAGGGCAACAGCCCGCATCGCAACAAGTTCCTGGGCGCATACATCTTCGGCGCCGGCGTGTACATCTTCGTGGGAACGCTGTTTGAGCTGTTCGGCTTCCAGGCCATCACCACGGGCGGACACACCATCGCGCTGCCGGCCCCGCTGTCGGACGTGAACGCGGCCATCTCCCTGGGCTGCCTGTCCTACGGCGTGATCCTGGTGGGCGGCATCGTGGCCAACGGCGCAAAGGGCGCGGGCAAGGCCCTCAAGGATTTCTCCCTGCCCATCTCCATGAGCTTCCGTATGTTCGGCGCGCTGCTCAGCGGCCTGCTGGTGACGGAGCTGGTGTACTACTATGTGTCCCTGAGCTTCGTTGTGCCGGTGGTGGTGGGCGTGCTGTTCACGCTGCTCCACGCGCTGATCCAGGCCTACGTGCTGACCACGCTGACCTCCATGTTCTACGGAGAGACTACGGAAAAGCACGCACCCAAGCCCAAGAAAAGCAAAAAAATCAAAGCTGAAACTGTAAATAACTGACGGAGGAAAGAGAAACCATGAAAAAGCTGTTCAATAAGAAGGCCTTTGCCCTGCTGCTGTGCCTGGTGCTGGCACTGACCGCCCTGCTCACCGTGACCGCGTTCGCCGATACCGCACCTGCCGACGGCACCGCCGCCCAGACCGAGGAAGCGGTCGACAGCGGCGTGAGCGCCAAGGCCATCGCTTCTGGTGTTGCCATCGGTGTGGCTGCTGCTGGCGGCGCCATCGGTATGGGTATGGCTATCGCCAAGTCCGCCGAGGGTATCGCCCGTCAGCCGGAGGCCGAGGGTAAGATCCGCACCACCATGATGCTGGGTCTGGTGTTCCTGGAAACGGCTATCATCTATGCCCTGCTGGTGGTCATCCTGATCATCTTCGTGCTGTAAGAAACGGGGAGAGACGCTATGAATATCCCTCTGAATATTGATTGGCAGCAGATATTGCTGCACTTCTTCAACTTCTCCATCCTGGTGGGCGGTCTGTATCTGCTGCTGTTCAAGCCGGTGAAGCGCTTTATGGAAAAGCGGGAGAAGCACTATGCGGATATGGAAGCCGCCGCCGTGGCCCGGGAGAAGGACACCGAGGCGCTGAAGGCCGCCATGGCCCAGCGGGAGGCGGACTTTGACGCCGTGCTGGAGGAGAAGCGTGCCGCCGCCGCCAAGGAGGCGGAGGCCTTTGCTCAGCAGCAGCGCGACGCGGCCAAGGCGCAGGCGGACAAGATCCTGTCCGATGCCAAGGACGCCGCCGAGAGCGAGCGCCAGAAGATCGTGGCCGAGGCCAACCGCGAGGCGTTGGCTATTGCCGAGGACGCCATGGAGAAGCTGATGGCCGCCCAGACGGCCCAGGCCTATGACGCCTTCGTGAATGCCGCGAAGGAGGAACAGAATGAACATTGATGCACGCCTGACGGCGAAACTGCTCAGCGCTTGTCCGCCGGACAGCGCGCAGAAAGAGAAGCTGGAGGATGTGCTGTCGAAAAAGTACGGCAAGGCCGTCGAGCTGGTCTGGCAGGAGGACCGCACCGCACAGGGCGGCTTCCGCATCGAGCTGGGCAGCGAGGTCATCGACTGGACGGCGGAGGGCCGGCTGGAGCAGCTGAAGGAACGGCTGACCGGACTGAAGAGTGAGGGCTCCGTCATCCCCCTGATCCGGGACGCGGTGAAGAGCTGGGTGCCGGAGGTATGCGCCCGCGAGGTGGGCAGCGTACTGACCGTGGCGGACGGGATCGCCTATGTGGAGGGCCTGGAGGGCGCTACCTACGGCGAGATCCTGCTGTTTGAAGGCGGCATCCGGGGCATGGTGCAGGAGCTGCGCTCCGGCCGTATCGGCTGCATCCTGTTCGGCCGCGTGGAGGAGGTCAGCGAGGGCACGGCGGTGTACCGCACCGGAAAGACCGCCGGTATCGGCGTGTCCGACGGCATGATCGGCCGTGTGGTGGACGCCCTGGGCGCGCCCATCGACGGCGGCGGAGACATCCCGGTGGATGAATACCGCATGATCGAGAGCCCGGCACCCGGCATTATTGACCGCCAGCCGGTGAATACCCCCATGCAGACGGGCATTCTGTCCATCGACTCCATGTTCCCCATCGGTCGGGGCCAGCGTGAGCTGATCATCGGCGACCGCCAGACCGGCAAGACCGCTATCGCCATCGACACCATCCTGAACCAGAAGGGGAAGGATATGATCTGCATCTACGTGGCCATCGGCCAGAAGGCCAGCTCCGTGGCGCAGATCGCCGAGCTGCTGCGGAAGCACGACGCCATGCGCTACACCATCGTCGTGTGCGCCGGCGCGGGCGAGTCCGCGTCCATGCAGTACATCGCGCCCTATGCCGGCGCGGCCATCGGCGAATATTTCATGAACAAGGGCAAGGACGTGCTGATCGTGTACGACGATCTGAGCAAGCACGCCATCGCTTACCGTGCGCTGAGCCTGCTGCTGGGGCGGTCCCCCGGACGCGAGGCGTATCCCGGCGACGTGTTCTATCTGCACTCCCGTCTGCTGGAGCGCGCGGCGCGGCTCAGCGACAAGCGCGGCGGCGGCAGCATGACCGCCCTGCCCATCGTGGAGACCCAGGCGGGCGACGTGTCGGCCTATATCCCCACCAACATCATCTCCATCACCGACGGTCAGATCTTTCTGGAGAGCAGCTTGTTCTTCTCCGGCCACCGGCCGGCGGTGAACGTGGGTCTGTCCGTGTCCCGCGTAGGCGGCGCGGCCCAGACCAAGGCTATGAAGAAGGCCGTGGGCACCCTGCGTCTGGACCTGGCCCAGTACCGCGAGATGGAGGTGTTCACCCAGTTCTCCAGCGACCTGGACGAGGAGACGAAGAGCCAGCTGGCCTACGGCCAGAGCCTGATGTATATCCTGCGGCAGGGGCGCAGTGCCCCGCTGAGCCAGGGACAGCAGATCGTCACGCTGGTGACGGCCATGGCGCACCTCTATCAGCAGGTGCCGGTAGCCCAGGTGTGCGCCCTGCGGGACTTCCTGCTGGGCGAGTTCGCCGCGCAGCGGCAGAGCCTGATGCTCCAGCTGGAGCAGGGCGCGGCGCTGGACGACGAGCTGCGTGGCCAGATCAACGACTTTGCCAGGACCGCGCTGGAGAAATTCAAGCGCACGGGCGGGCGGTGAGCGCATGGCCAGCACCAGTGAGATCCGCCGGCGCATCGGAGGCGTACGGCAGACCCAGAAGATCACCCACGCCATGTATCTGATCTCCCAGGCGAAGCTGCGGAAGGCCAAACAGGATCTGGACAACACACGGCCTTATTTCCAGGCATTGCAGACGGAGATCGGCCGCGTGTTCAACGCGGACAGCACCATAGAGAGCCGGTATGTGGATCCGGTGGATCCCAACGCCAAGCCCCTGCCCGGTGTGCCTGCGTGCCTGCTGATCACGGCGGACAAGGGACTGGCCGGCGCGTACAACCAGAACGCCATCCGGCAGGCGCAGCAGCTGCTGACCGCCCAGGGCGACGCGGCGTTGTATGTGGTGGGCGAGTACGGCCGGCGCTGGTTCAGCCAGCGGGGGATCGCCATCGAGGAGAGCTTTCACTACACGGCGCAGAACCCTACGCTGGACCGGGCGCGGCACATCGCGGAGCTGCTGCTGGAACGGTTCGACGCGGGAGAGATCAGCGCGGTATGGGTCATCTATACCGACATGAAGAACGGCCTGGAGGCTGTGGTGCGGCAGGAGAGGATCCTGCCGATGCACCGGGAGCACTTTCACGCCGCCGCGGCGGCTGCCGCCGGGGATAAGGCGTATGAGTTCGTGCCGTCCGCAGGGGCGGTGCTGGACAACGCCGCCCGCAGCTGCCTGACCGGCTATATTTACAGCGCGCTGGTGGACAGCTTCTGCAGCGAGCAGAGCGCCCGCATGACCGCCATGAACGCGGCGGATCAGAACGCGGAGGAGCTGCTGAAGGACCTGTCCGTCCAGTACAACCGGGCGCGCCAGGCCGCCATCACCCAGGAGATCACCGAGGTCTCCGCCGGTGAGCGCGCCCAGCGCAGCAAGAAAGAAAGGGAGGGCTGACCTCAATGAAACAAGGTACTATCACGGGCATTTCCGGCCCCGTTATCGACGTGCGCTTCCCGGAGGGGAGCCTGCCCGCCATCAATGAGGCCTTGACCGTGGAGGCGAACGGTCAGCGCTATACCATGGAGGTGGAGCAGCACCTGGAGAACAAGACCGTACGCTGCGTGATGATGGCAGGCAGCGACGGGCTTGCCCGCGGGCTGACCGTCACCGCCACAGGACACGGTATCCGGGTGCCGGTGGGTGAGAAGACGCTGGGACGTATGTTCAACGTGCTGGGCGATCCCATCGACGGCGAACCGCCGGTGGACGAGAGCGCGCCCCGGTGGGAGATCCACCGCGCCGCACCGACCTTCGCCGAGCAGATGCCCGCCGCGGATATTCTGGAGACGGGCATCAAGGTCATCGACCTGATCGAGCCGTATCCAAAGGGCGGCAAGATCGGTCTGTTCGGCGGCGCCGGCGTGGGCAAGACCGTGCTGATCCAGGAGCTGATCCACAATGTGGCTATGGAGCACGGCGGCTATTCTATCTTCACCGGCGTGGGCGAGCGCAGCCGCGAGGGCAACGACCTGTGGGGCGAGATGCGGGAAAGCGGCGTGTCCGACAAGACGGCGCTGGTTTTCGGGCAGATGAACGAGTCCCCCGGCGTGCGTATGCGCGTGGCGCTGTCGGGCCTGACCATGGCGGAGTACTTCCGCGACCAGGAGCACAAGGACGTGCTGCTGTTTATCGACAATATTTTCCGTTTTGTCCAGGCGGGCAGCGAGGTTTCCACGCTGCTGGGACGTATGCCCTCCGCCGTGGGCTATCAGCCCACGCTGGCGGGGGAGATGGGCGCACTGCAGGAGCGCATCACGTCCACCAAGAACGGGTCTGTTACCTCCGTGCAGGCGGTGTATGTGCCCGCGGACGACCTGACCGACCCGGCGCCGGCCACCACGTTCTCCCATCTGGACGCTACCACGGTGCTGAGCCGTAAGATCGCGGAGCAGGGTATTTATCCCGCTGTGGACCCGCTGGAGTCCACCTCCCGCATTCTGGAGCCCGACATCGTGGGCGAGGAGCACTACAACATCGCCCGGGCGGTGCAGTCCACGCTGCAGAAGTACCGGGAGCTGCAGGATATCATCGCCATTCTGGGTATGGAAGAGCTCAGCGACGAGGACAAGAAGACCGTGGCGCGGGCGCGCCGTATCCAGCGGTTCCTGTCCCAGCCCTTCTATGTGGCGGAGAAGTTCAGCGGCGCACCCGGTGTATTCGTGCCGCTGCACGAGACGCTGCGGGGCTTTAAGGAGATATTGTCCGGCGCGATGGACGAGTATCCCGAGGCGGCGTTTTTCAACGCGGGCACCATTGATGACGTGAAGCGCAAGGCCGAGGAGCTGAAGAAAGGCGGTATGTGATGGCGGCCGTGTTCCAACTGGACGTGCTGGCGGCCAGCGTGCCCTTCTTTCAGGGCAAGTGCGTGTCGGCGGTCATCCCCGTGACGGACGGCGAGTACGGTGTGCTGGCCGGCCACAGCAACGCTGTGGGCGCGGTGTGCGCCGGCGAGCTGCGGTTCGAGACGGAGGAAGGCGAGCACCGCCGGGCGGCGGTGGCGCCGGGCCTGTTCAAGATCGACGGGGACCGGGTGCTTCTGCTGCTGGACGCGGCGGAGTGGCCGGAGGATATCGACGTGAACCGTGCGCTCCGGGCCCGCCGGGAGGCGGAGGAGGAGCTGCGGCAGAAGCGCAGCATGGCTGAGTACCAGCTGGCCCAGGGCAACCTGGCCCGCGCGCTGAACCGACTGCGGATCAGCGGAAGAATGTAATAAAAAAGAGACCGCAAGGGCGACTCCTCATAAGGACATCTTGAAAACACCAGATTAAACCGATTGAGAGAATCTCTTGGTGTCGACCAAACGGGAATAGCCATCAACCATTTCATCGTGGTTGGTGGCTATTCCTGTTTAAAGGTATATTCATGTTGAAATCCGAACCGGAATCTTTGTAAAATTCCCTACCGCTCTTTAACCAGAAACAATGGGTAACCGCATGCCTAACCGGGAGAGCAGTTCGTTGGTAATCGTCCCACAGCATGCAGCCAGTTCCTCTGCCCGAATCACCTGACCGCCATCCCGGCCGATAATAGTCACTGTATCGTCAGGAGCGACCTCCGAAAGATCGCTGACGTCCACCAGCAACTGGTCCATGCACATCCGCCCCACCATAGGACAACGCCGGCCCTGAATCAGCACCTGGCCGCCCCGCTGAGGCAGATCCCGGGGCAGACCGTCCGCGTAGCCGATGGTGACCACCGCCAGTTTGGTTTCTTGCTCTGCCTGAAAGACCCGCCCGTACCCGGCGCTCTCTCCGGCTTGCACAGTGCGGATACTGGCCACTCTGGCCCGGAGAGACAGAACCGGCCGCAGGTCAAGGCTTCGCTGAACAGGCGCATCATCGCTTCGAACTCCATAGAGTGCGATTCCAGCCCGGACATAGTCACAGGGCTGAGCTGGGAGGTTCCAAAGTCCATAGCTGGACTGGATATGAACTTTGCCGGGATCATATCCGGCAGTTCGGAGCCAGGCCACCGTATCATAGAACAAGGTCAGCTGCTCCTGGGTGTAGGCAACATCTTCGGCTTCCAGGCTGTCCGAGACGTATAGATGAGAAAAGACACCGTCCACTACCAGGTTTGGAAGCCGGAATGCCTCCAGGATCTCCTTCCGGTTTTCCGCCAGGATGCCCAGCCGGTGCATCCCCGTGTCCAGGGCCAGATGGACATGGACACGCCGCCCTCTGGCTGCCAAGGCCCGCCCGTGGTCAATATCCGCCACCGTCTGGGTCAGATGCCATCGTGTCAAGAGCGGAGCTTCCTCCGGGGAGGTATAACCTAAGATCAAGATCGTCCCCCGGATGCCCGCCTTTCGCAGAGCAATCCCCTCGGCCAGGCAGGCCACGGCAAAGGCCCGGACGCCCGCTCGCTGTAAGGTGCGGGCGGTCACTGCCCCGCCGTGACCGTAGGCCTCCGCCTTTACCACCGCCATCAGCTCTGTCCCCGGGGCCAATGTGTTCCGCAGCACCTGGGCGTTGTGCCCAAGGGCCGCCAGATCCACCTCCCGCCAGGCCCGAGCGGTGGGGCTGGGCTTCTTTTGAAGCCTCAGCAGGCAAGGGGCGGAGAGCAGCGCACTGAGCGCCAGCACCACAATAAAATGGAGAACACTGTTTTCAATGAGCATTTCTCCCAGTCCCAGTAGCTTTGCCGCTCCCCGGACCAGTACGATGCAGAGGGGATGGAGCACATACATGGCTGTGGAAAATTCCCGGACTTTCCTGGACTCGCCCTTGTTTCCGCCCAGCAGCAGAGAAAAAAGGCATACTATGCACAGGGGGAGGGCGAGGTACATGCTGTCGTGGCGCTGGACATCCATGCGATGGAGCCACAGCCCCTCGGCGCTCATGGCTGCCAGAGAGAGGAAGAAGCCCGCCAGAGACAGCTTTTGGTTCCACCGCCTTCCGGCGGCCCCAAGCAGAAGGAACAGTGGCGCGAAGAACAGGCCATTGCGGGTATAGCCGCACAGTGTAAAAATGCCGTCGTAAAGGGTCCGAAGCAGCGGGATCTGGGAAACCAGTCCATAGTAACTGTCCCCGCCCAGACCGATGAGATAGAGTAGCGCCGCCACAGGCAGAGCCACCCGCAGGCCCAGCCGGCTGAGCCACCGGGCGATGACGATGCCCAGAATGGTCGCCGGGAAATACCACAGGTGGTAGAAGGTGCCGTCCACCAGCAGTTTCCGCAAAACATCCGCCGGACCGGTGAAGCTGCCGGCATAGAGATTCACTGGCAGATACAAAAGGATGCAGACGCCGTAGAGCAGGCAGAGCTTTTTCAGCTGCCGCCCCACACCAGCCCAGTGATTCCGGCTCAGAAAGTACCCAGTGGTCATCAGAAAGAATGGGACTGCCACCCGGGCCAGTACCCGGGTAAGCCAGAAATCAGCCATGGCAGACACATCCGCCAGGGGCGAGGTGTGGTTCATCACCACCAGCAGGACTGCCGCCAGACGAAAGAGGTCCAAAGTCGGGACGGTTTTCTTAGCCGTTCTCATGGGTATCCCCCCACCATGTCAGGATAAATCCCTCCACATTGTCGCCGGATATCTGGCAGCAGCCCTCCGGCACTTCCACCTCTGTGACGGCTCCGGCGGCGGGCACATAGAACACCTGGGCCATGCGGCCGTTTTCCAGAGCGACGCTCCGGGGACCCTGCCGCAAAAAGTCCCGGTACTCCTCCAGACACAGCCCGTTGGTTTCCATCAGCTGGGCGTGGGGCGCCCCCACATAGCGGAAGTGCCACGGCTCAGCCGAGATCCCGGTGACTTCCTCCTTGCCCCGCTGGTAGCGTTCGATAAAGCCGTACCGGGCCGCCAGACGCCTAAATCTTCCGCAGACGCCGTCATAGGGAAAGGCAGGCCGGATGAAGTCGATGTATCCGGCAGCCTTTCCCAGGTCGATGGCGAGGCCGGTCTGATGCTCACTGCATCCTGGAAGGGCCACATACTGGCGGGTAAATGTCTCCCCATGCTCCGCCATGGAGTCGTCCCAGATCCGCTGCTGTTCCTGCTGGCTCCGCCAGCCGGACACCGGCACGATCTCCCGCTGTCCCCCCGCCTTTTGGATACAGGCAGACAGTAGCTGCCGTGCCCGGCTTTCAAGAAGAATGTCGGGGTGGTGCGGGTCCACCGAGGTCAGCGCAGATCGCTCTTTTTCATGCAGGGGATGCGCCCGGTTGACCAGGACCAGCGGCCCCTGAAAAATCTGCTCCCGGGGAATCGACACGGTTCTCATCCCGCCACCCCCAACTCGATCAGGCGGGTCACCAGCTCCCCAAAGGAAATGCCGATGCCCTGCATCATGCTGGGGTAGCGGCTGTGGGCGGTGAAGCCGGGGATGGTGTTGACCTCATTGAAGACGATCTCCCCATCCGGGGTGAGGAACAGATCCACCCGGGCGAATACCCGGCAGTCCAGGGCACGGTAAATGGTTTTTGCCGCTGCCTGGATCTCTGCCGCCTTCTCCGGCGGGATGCGGGCGGGACAGTGGATGGCGGAGGTCTTTAAGGTGTACTTCTCCTCATAGTTGAAAAAGCCCTCCGACAGCGCAATCTCGTCCACCAGACCCACGGTCAGTTCCTCGTTGCCCATGACCGCGCAGCCCACCTCAAAGCCGGGGATCGTCTCCTCCAGGATCACGGCGCTGTCGTGGCGGAATGCCTCCTCCATGGCGGCGGGCAGCTCTTCCGGCCCGGAGACTTTGGTGATACCGAAGGAGGAACCGGCCCGGACCGGCTTGACAAACACCGGGTATCCCAGTTCCTCCGCTGCCTGGGCGATCCGGCTGAAATCATCGCTGGAATGAAAGACGTGGCTCCGGGGGACCCGGATGCCGGCCAGGGCCGCCAGCTGGTGGGCCCGGTCCTTGTCCATGCACAAGGCGCTGGACAATGTCCCGCAGCCGATGACCGGGACCCCGGCCAGTTCAAAGAGTCCCTGTACCGTACCGTCCTCGCCGTTCTTGCCGTGGAGGACTGGGAATACCGCGTCAAAGAGGAGACGGCGGCCGGAGCCGTCCAGCAGTAGTAAAGCGTGGGCCTCCCGTTCCACCAGCGGGGTGCAGGGGATACAGTCTGCCGCCTGCTGCCAAGTACCGTCCTCCAGCCGGGAGAGGTCGCCGGTATAGCAGAGCCACTGCCCCTCCCGTGTGATGCCCACAGCCAAAGGAGTATAGCGGGCGGGGTCCATGTGGGACAGCACCGCATAGGCGGAATGGAGAGAAACTTCGTACTCCGTGGAGCATCCGCCGAAGAGAACGAGAATGGTTTTCATGGGATAAGACCTCCTAATCAAAATAAAGCGCCTGGTTCTGATACTGAAATGGTACCAGAACCAGGCGTTTCATACTTGTCTATCTACCAACGGATGCCTTGCAAGTTTTCTGCGAAATTCTTGTGATTTTCTTACGGCGCTTCTGAATGGTCTGACGGAAGACAGATGGTGAAGGTGATCCGATCCTCGGTGCTGTCCGCCCGAATGGTCCCGCCGTGGAGCTCCACGATCTCCTTGGCGATGGCTAAGCCAAGGCCCGCACCACCTGTCCGGGTGGCGCGGGAGCTGTCCAGACGGAAGAACTGTTCAAAGATCCGGTCCAATTTCTCCTGGGGGATGTTCTTTCCCGCATTGGAGAAGGTGAGTACGATTTTCCCGGCCTCTATCCGTCCGGCAATTTCCACCGTGCTGTCCGGCAGGCTATAATAAGACGCGTTGCGCAGGAGATTATCAAAGACCCTTGCCAGCTTATCCGGGTCACAGGAATAGTGCAGCTTGGGCGGCAGATCCAGGCTGCATGACAGCCCCGATTCTGCGAAAATGGGGCGGAATTCGCTGGCGACCTGCTCCAGCATCCGCGTCAGGTCCACGCTCTGCCGCTCCAGCTCCAGGCGAGAGAGGTTGAAGCGGGTGATGTCGAAGAACTCGTTGATGAGGTCCTCCAGCCGCTCCGCCTTCTCCAGGGCGATGCCGGTGTACCTGGCCCGGATCTCCGGGGAGATCTGAGGCTCATCCCGCAGGAGGGTCAGGTAGCCGATGACGCTGGTCAGGGGCGTTTTCAGGTCGTGGGCCAGATAGACGATTAGGTCGTTTTTCCGCTGTTCTGCCTCCCGGGCTGCCCGGGCGTCCCGGAGAGCCTGCTCCCGGGCCAGATTCAGCTGGATGGAGATGTCCTCCAGGGAATCCGGCAGCTGGATGGGCTCCTCACTGGGGCGGGATAATTGCTCTGCCGCATTGGCCACCACGTCCAGCTGCTTGATGGGCTTGGAGATAAAATAGAAGCTGATGACCACCCAGCCCGCCAGCACTGTGACGATGCAGACCAGAACGATGTAGTCTCGAACCCAATTCAGGAAGTCGTAGAGCGGCGAGGGCTGCCAGGTGATGCTGGCGCAGATGATGAAGCCCAGGAATGCCAAGGCCATCACTGCGACCACCCAAGCCATGAGGACCAGCAGGTAGCCGCCCCAGATGCGCAAAGATCTCCGGCGGCTGCGGGTATTTCCTTTCTTACTCAATGGTGTACCCCACCCCCCAAACGGTCTTGATGAATTTGGGCTTTCGGCTGGGCTCGTGCATCTTTTCCCGTAGCCGGGCGATGTGACTCATGACGGTGTTGTTGCTGTCCATAAACGCCTCGCCCCAAACATGTTCAAACAGTTCCTCGCTGGACACCACATTCCCCCGGTGCTCACATAGATACCAGAGAATGGAGAATTCCAAGGGCGTCAGGGCCAGTTCCTCGCCGAACAGGACGCACTTGTGAGTGGCCTTGGAGATCTGAAGGCCTCGAAAGTCGTATTCGGTGACCTCCTGGACTGTCCCCTCCCTGGGGTTGTACCGGGTGTAGCGGCGCAGCTGAGTCTTGACCCGGGCCACCAGTTCCAGAGGATTGAAGGGCTTGGTGATGTAGTCGTCCGCTCCCAAGGTCAGCCCCATGATCTTGTCCATATCCTCCACCTTTGCGGTGAGCATGATGATGGGGAACAGGTGGTCCTCCCGGATGCGCTGGCAGAGGGTAAAGCCGTCCATGTCCGGCAGCATCACATCCAGCACCGCCAGATTCAAGCGTGTCGTCCGCACACAAGCCAGGGCGTCGGAGGCATTATAGAATTTGTGGATGGTGAAGCCTTCGTTTTTCAGATAGACCTCCACCAGATCTGCGATCGCAGTCTCGTCATCGACGACTAAAATATGTGTAGCCATAGTTGCCGGCCTTTCGTGTTTTTCTGCATTATAGCACGGAACGTATAAAAAAGCGAGTATGACTCTTGATTTTTCCTAAACATGTCCTAAAGGGGACTGTTGCGGTCTCCTGTCTGCGCAAAATTCTCACCAGACTGTATCGAAACTACGATCTTCCAGACTCCTGATTTCGTAGGGTCGAAGTCGTGAAGCTGCGCCGCAGTGCTCTGTCATCCTTCGCTGGCAGGATCGGTCTGCGTATCATACGATGAACATTCCTCCAGATCTGCAGCCTGCTACCCGGATAGGCTTTTTTCAGCTTTGTGACAGCACGCTCCTTTGCCTTTTCCACGGCGGACTCCTTCATCATGTGGTACATGCCGATTTCCTTCAGCGAAGTTTTTTCAAATCCGAATACGCCGTAGAATTTTCCGAGGATGTCCCTGTCCTTCTTCGGGAGAGCATCAAATAGTTCCTGCAGCAGCTCAATGCAGACTTTTCGATACACGACCTGCTCCGCAGAAACAGAGAGATTCCCAGGCATCAGCCGCTCAAAGGGATCACCGTCATAGCTCCCAGGGATAAGATCATTGACACCAACAAAATGGGTGTTGTAACGGATGTGCTTGACAGCCTGTTCCAGAAGGACATCCATTTTCTCCGCGATCTCTTCGATGCTGAACTGACCTGAATGATATAGCCTTTGTGCCTGCCGGACAGCATCCATCTCGTGCTTGCTCAGAGAAAGATTTCCGATATGTTGCTCCAGCCAACGGGTCATCCGGCCTTTCAGATGTGGGTACAGGTAGGTGGCAAGCACAGCACGGCTCTCATCGTATTCTCTGCTCTGGACCCGTGTCAGAAATTCCAACGCACCCTCGCCGCAAAGATCCTCCAGAATCGTTTTCGTATAGCCGGACAACTCTCCCGGTCTTTCCCTGTCCATATGCAGACAGTTGAACTCTCTGGCAGTCTCCCGGGCGATGCGCCGGATCAGCCCGAGATTCCTGCGGTACAACTCCTCCAGCGCGCGCTCATCACCGCCGTAATATCGGCGGACCAATTCCTCATTGGTCATGGGTCCCACCCGCCTTTGCTTTCGGTGGACGCCCTCGGGGCTTGCTCACTCTGGTGATGCGGCAATATTCATACACTTGCGCAGTAGATATTTGTTCAGAAAACTCCTCAACAGAGATATCCGGGCTGCGCAGCGCATCGTAGAGCCGGTCTCGCACATGATCCTTGGCTCTTCTGGCATCCTCCTGAGAGATAGCTCCCCGCTGCATATCCTTCGTGATCCTGGAAAAGGCAGTCAGCTTGGCCTTCACCTTGGGGTTGTTCTTTGCCAGTTCCTTTTGAACTTCCACCGTGCCAAATTGCCGACAGGTGTAGCCAGGAGCGTGGGGACAGGCCCCTTCGCAGTACAAAGCGTGGACGCCGCTCTTCAGCATGAAGTATTTCCCGCAGATGATGCAGCGGCGGATGTTGTGTCCGCTATTCAGGGCCAGCATATAGTCTGCCTTCATCAGCGCCTGTAAGCTGTCCGTCACATGCTCCTGACAGATGGCCATGGAGCCGTCCGGCAGCTCCCGCGGGACATAGGAGAGCATATATTCATCGTGTCTCCTGTAGCAGTCCCCGTGGTAAGTGATGGGGTTGACGATCAGCTTCTCTGCGGTGCGATCATCGTTATAGAAACCATAGAGCGCTGCCGCATAACTTTCCGGCCCATTGGTCGTGAGTGTGGAGAGGATAAACTTGATGAAATTCCGGATGGTAGGAACAAAGGCACGGATGTCGTGAAGATACATCATGTAGCGGTCGATGTATTTCTTGTAGGCACTCCAGGTATCTTCGCACGCTCCCAGGAGGCGAAACATCTCGTAATAAAACAACTCGCCCTTTTCCTCGCTGCCCTCTCTGCGACGAAACAGATCCAGCAGTCCCAAGGAGATTTCAGGATCGCTGTCCCCATCATCGCTCTGGAAGAATTCTTCCGCTGAGGCGCTGAGAAGTTTTGTCTGATCATCCTCTGAAAGGCTGTGCTCCTCGGGAGGAAACAAGCTGAACTGTCCTGTGATCTCCCGTATCACCGAAAAGAAAGCGTCATAGCAATCGTCCGGTAGCAAGCGGAACACAGTATATCGGCGAAGTTCCTGACAGAGCTGCTCCATCTCATCATTCAGTTTCCACCAAAGTTCACTCTTGCGGACATACTCGTAGATGTCCATAAGGGTACGGATGCGCACCATCCGTTCGTGCAGAGGGTGGTAGTCATCCGGTGATAGATTCAGCAGATCTTCGGTCAGCCTGCCTGCCTCAAACTGCTGCCCGTTCAGCTCCAAGGTGCTGCCGTAGGTATAGAATATGATGCTCCCCTCCATTTCCGCTGGCCCCCTCCTCTGCAATAATTTGTCCTACTTGATTTTTAATCTGTCCATGCTTTTTATCAGGATACCATCTTTTCCACCACAATACAAGCAGAGGGGCAAGGGGATGCTCAAAAGTCCTGTGGGCACTGCTCCTCTAAAAGAATACTACTCCCACTTCTTTCGAGGTGGGAGATTTTTGTATTCAGATATTTTGAATTGGAGGTACTGACTATGAGCAACAAAATGGACCGTCCTCTGGTCACGGTGGACGGTAGGACGCTGATGGACCGTCCGCTGGAGCCGCCCAATTTTGTGGTGGACACGCTGATCTCTCAGGGTCTGCATATCCTGGCGGGTTCACCCAAGGTGGGCAAGTCCTGGCTGGCCCTGTGGCTGGCGGTGACGGTGGCCAAGGGAGAACCGGTCTGGGGAATGAGCGTGAAGCAGGGCACCACCCTCTATCTCTGCCTGGAGGACTCCGTCCTTCGCATCCAGAACCGCCTCTTCGAGATCACAGAGGACGCGCCGGACAGCGTCCATTTCTGTACGGAGTGCGCTCCCATCGGCCAGGGGCTGGAGGAGCAGGTGGAGGGCTTCCTCGTAGCTCACCCGGATACTGTTCTGGTCCTCGTCGATACGCTGCAGATGGTCCGCCCCGTCCACGATGCCACCTACGCCAATGACTACCGGGACCTGTCCGTGCTGAAGCGGCTGGCGGACAAGCACGGCATCGCCATCCTGCTGATCCATCATCTGCGAAAGGAAACTGCCGATGATGTGTTCAACCGTATCTCCGGTACGACAGCCATCAGCGGGGCGGTGGATTCCAGTTTTACTCTGGTGGAAGATCGGCGCGGCAGCGGTAAGGCGAAGCTCTCCTGCATCGGTCGTGACATTGAATACCGGGAGTTGTCTCTGGAACGCAACGTTGAAAACGTGTGGGAGATGGTAGCAGACAGCAGAACGCAGCCGGAGCTACTGGGCGACCGGATCACCTATCTGGTCTCTGAACTGATGCGCGACCGTACGAAATTTATCGGCACTCCCACAGAGCTGTCTGAAAAAATCGACCCTGTCGGTATGGAGCGTATCTCGCCTAAGAAAGTGTCCCGCCTGATCCTGCAAAGCCTTGACGCGCTAAGCAAAATCGGAATTTTCGGTATGGTGCGCCGCAGCAACGGGAAGCGGCTCATCGAGCTGCGCCGTGCCGAAAGTGACGATGCCCAGGGTGTACCTGTGGTCGCCCCTGTTGACCCTGTTGGGGCGCTGTGCGGCGATTTGCGGGAGATTGCCGGGCATGGCGAGTAAACACCCGCAGGGAAAAAGAAACGCCGTTTGTGGCCATTTGTGGCCGAAAGCGGAGCGCGGGTGTTCGGTGCAGGGAAATCACCTCCTTGGAGGTGGCCAGCATCGCGTTTGTCTGGTCTGCGGCAACGCCGCTGCCCGACTTCCGCATGAATTCCGGGCAGAAGCCCGGACCCACTTTATCTACGGTTTGGAGGAAACGACATGAAAAAAGATGTTAAATTCAGCACCCGCATGGCGTCCACAGACCGGGAGGCCATCAAGGAGTTGGCGAAGCAGTCCGGGATGTCCATGAGCGACTACGTCACTGCCTGCTGCCTGGGAAAGCAGGTGGTGGTCATCGACGGCCTGAAAGAAGTGCTGAAGGAGCTGAAGTCCATCGGCAGAAATCTGAACCAGCTCGTCACCCTGGCGCACATGGGACGAGTGACCGTGATCGATCTGGAAAGCGTATGTCGGGCGTTCTCTGAACTCTGTGGTGCCGTTCGGATGATCCTTGAACGAAAGCGCTGGTAAGCTATGGCTATCATCAGCTTCACAAACTACAAGCGGGGCCAGACCACCGGATGCATGAGCGCCGTGATGCGGTATACCATGCAGGATAAAAAGACCGAGTTCGAGGGGCAGCAGTTGGTCACAGGTATCAACTGTCAGCCGGAATCTGTCTACGCGGATTTCATGACCACCAAGCGGCTCTACCACAAGACGGACGGTGTACTGTTCTATCACATGGTACAGAGCTTCCCGAAAGGCGAAGCAGTCGACCCGGTCACCGCTCACGCGGCCGCGCTGAAGCTGGCCGAGTACTATGAGGGATACGAAGTTCTGGTCTGCACCCACACAGACCGTGAGCACATCCATTCCCACTTCCTCATCAACTCGGTCAATTTCGATACCGGACGGAAACTGCATATCGCAAAGGAGCAGCTCCAGGAACTGCGGCAACGCAACGACATGGTCTGCAAGGAGTTTTCACTTCCTGTATTTCAACCCAGGGAACAAAAGCAGAAAACAAAGACTATGACCATCGGAGAGTATCACACGGCGGCCCGCGGTCAGAGCAAGAAGCTGCAGCTCATGAATATCATCAATGACTGTATGCGCCACGCTTCCAACCGCGAGGAGTTCATTGCGCTGATGGAGAGCGAGGGCTACAAGGTTCGCTGGGAAAAGTCCCGAAAGAATATCACCTATACCACGCCGAGTGGCTGGCAGTGTCGGGACCGTTTGCTGTTCGGTGACAAATATCTAAAGGAGAACATGGAATATGAATTCAGGATCAGAGAAGAAATTATCTATGGACGAGCTCATGGCCCTGAACCGGCCCGAGCCTTCACCGCAGCCGACAGCGCAGGAGTCGAGTTCACCGATCACGCCCATTGTCATCCAGTGTCCGTTGCCGGAGGCTCTGACGATGCTGACACAGAAGACAGAATCCATCGGGTGGGAAGTGCGTGGAATGCGGGAGTATCTTCCGAACCTGAGATCACACACAGACCTGACAGCGGTGCAGAACAGCATGGCGAAGATCCAGAAATCGTTGACGGAGATGACCACTCTGCTGGAACAGGCTGGGAAGAAGAAAGAAAAGCATTCCTGCAAATGGCTGGACTGGCTTCCGGACTTCGACCTGATCGTAGTGGCCAAATGGATCGTACTGGTACTGCTCATCGTGGCGGCACTGCTGGGGATGGGGTATGGCACAGCGACAGTGGTCAGCAACATCCGCAACCTGTTTCTATGAAGCCGCTCCACGCTGGACTGTATGGTCTGGCGGTAACTGGAGCGTTACTGGATGATGGTAACGAAGATGTCGAGGAACGTTACCGCCGTATCCAGGCAGAACAGGAAGCCAAAAATATCGGCGCTGTCATCGGACTGGTGGCCGGCGTAGCCATGGTGCTCACACAGGATGAGCAATCATCTACAGAACAGCAGTGGACCGAAGATCAGCAGGCAGAACAAACACAGCAGCAGACCATGTAACGGTCTGCTATTTTTGTTGCCTGACTGTAGCGTCAGGGGAAAGGAACGATATGGCGTATAAATTCAAATACAATGAGCGTCCCCGCTCCTACAGTGAAGAAAAGCATGGAGATGAGGATATTCCCTCTGCCAAGGCAGTGCGGGATACCGCAGTGGAAGAAAGGGACGACAAGATTATAAAAAGCCGCCGACAGCATGTATGCGGCAGAGAGTACATTGTGTTCGCGGAATTCAGTTTCGGAGGAACGCAATCTACGGTCGATCTTATGAAACAGGTCATCGACCTGGAGCAGGACGCAAAAAATATTTCCGCCTGAAAAACAGGTTCGCATAGACAAACAAACCGATTGAGGGTATTGTATGGTTGCAATCTCTCAATCGGTTTGGCGTTTTATGAAGGAGGTCAATATGTTACAGCCAAACCAAAAGATCACGGCGCTCTATTGCCGTCTGTCCCGAGATGATAATCTGGAGGGCGACTCCAACAGTATCCAGAACCAAAAACTTATCCTGCAAAAGTACGCCGATGAGAATGGGTTCCAGAACACCAGATTTTATGTGGACGATGGCTATTCCGGCACGAATTTCAATCGCCCAGCCTTTGAACAGATGATGGATGACATGAGCAACGGCGACATCGCCGTCATCATCACAAAGGATCTTTCCCGCCTTGGAAGAAACCAACTGCACACCGGTCTTTATATCGAGGAGATATTCCCTTCCAATGATGTGCGCTACATCGCTGTCAACGACAATGTTGACACCAAGTATGAAAACAGCAACGAGCTGATGCCTTTCAAGAATTTGTTCAATGAGTGGCACGTGCGGGACTGCAGCCGCAAGGTGCGGAATGTAGTGAACGCCAAGGCACAGCGGGGAATCCGGGTGGGGACACGAGCTCCTTACGGCTACCGCAAGGGTGCAACCAAGGACTCTCCTCTGTTGGTGGATGAGGAGGCGGCGGCTGTCGTCAAACGCATCTTCGCCATGTGCGCCGGCGGAATGGGACCAGCCCAGATTGCAAAGCAGCTCAAGAAAGAATGCATCTACAGTCCATCCATGTACGCCTATACGAAATTCGGCACATCCCATTCCGGGCTGAATGCAGAGCGGCCCTACAACTGGACTGGCGACATGGTGGCGGATATGCTTCAGAACATGGTCTACCTTGGGCACACGGTCAACCTTCGCTACAGCACCAAGTCCTACAAGGACAAAAAACGATGTGAACGCCCCAAATCAGAGTGGCTTATCTTTGAGAATACTCATGAAGAGCTGGTGGATCAGGAAACCTGGGATATCGTACAGGAGGTGCGATCTCATAAGCGCCGCCGCACGAATATGGATGAGCAGAATATGTTCTCTGGATTGGTGTATTGTGCGGACTGCGGTAAGCCCATGGTATTGCACCGGGCGCACACCATGAAGCCGGAACAGAATCATTTCACCTGCCGCACCTACAAGAAGGACGGGGCAGAAGTGTGTAGCGCTCACTATATCCGGGAAGTGGCACTGAAGGAAATCGTGCTGGAAACAATCCGCAGAGCCACAGAGTTTGCCAGGAGCGACCCGGAGCGGTTCGCCGCATATATTCAGCAAAAGCAATCTACTGAGGTGGCAAAGGAGATCCGGGGGGTGGAACGGGAATTGTCCACGATGCGGAAACGGGATGGCGAACTGGATGTAGTGTTCAAGCGGATGTATGAGGACAGCGCCTTGGGACGGGTGAGCAATGAGCAGTTCCGTTTGCTGTCTGAGGCATACTCCAAGGAGAAAGCGCAGCTGGCTGAAGCCATCCCTGCCACGGAGGAGCGCCTGGAGAAACTACGCAGTAGCATGGCCAACGCCAAGAACTTCATCGCCAAGGCCAGAAAGTTCACCGACATGACGGAACTGACCCCGGAACTGCTCCGCACCTTTGTGGCGAAAATCATCGTGTATGAGAAAGAGGTCAAATACTCCAAGCACGCACCGCAGAAGATCCACATCTGTTTTCGGGACTTCAACCTCAACGAGACAGACGATATGCTTCTATGCGGAGAGACAACAGAAAAGGCAGACAGTACAATTGCACTGCCTGCCTAATCCGAGGACACGCTTCAAGGTACCCCTATCAGGAGTAGCGGAAGCCGTGCTTTTTTGTATCTTAACAGATCAATTTACCATTCCAAGGACCGGACCCGGATCACGTTGGCTGTGCGGCGCACATCCTCGATCACGTTGTTACCCACCTTGCTGCCAAGGTCCACCATGGTATAGGCGTAATCCCCACGGGACTTGTTGCTCAGATTTTCCACGTTGACGCCGTCCCGGCCAAACAGACTGGTGATGTTTGCCAGCATGCCGGGGACGTTCTTGTGCAGGACGCACAGCCGCTGGACACCGCTGCGGTCCATGGTCATCTCCGGCAGATTCACGCTGGAGCGGATGTTGCCGCTTTCCAGATAGTCCCGCAGTGTATCTACTGCCATGGCGGCGCAATTCTGCTCGCTTTCCGGGGTGGAGGCCCCCAGATGGGGCATGGCGATGACGTGGGGAGCCGTCAGGAGACGGTTGTTGGGGAAGTCGGTGATGTAGGCGGCCACCATACCGGTGTCCAGCGCCGTCAGCATGGCTTCATCGTCTACGATCTCGCCCCGGGCCAGATTGATGACCCGCACGCCCCGCTTCATGGCGGCGATGGCGCTGGCGTCGATCATGTGGGCGGTCTTTTCCGTATAGTGGATGTGCATGGTGATGTAATTCGACCGCTTATAAAGATCGTTGATATCCTTTACCACATGAACGTGGCGGTCCAACCGCAAAGCGGTATCCACGG
>ENA-ORNP01001492-ORNP01001492.1-human-gut-metagenome-genome-assembly--contig:-NODE-1492-length-23565-cov-5.501276_pt1 | contig 23565 bp, 18 predicted proteins | sample MGYA00242119_ERZ509030 | MGnify/ENA primary metagenome ERZ509030 (study PRJEB26280, sample SAMEA2338708) | human gut metagenome | biome: human gut; feature: human-associated habitat; material: faeces... | reverse complement strand
GAAGAAATCAATTCCATCACGCGGTTTGTCAGATGCAGTTGCAGTGGAGAGAACAACGGTGTCTCCGTAGTGCATAAATGCTGCACCATTTGCCTGAGCTGCCACGCGGCCCACATCTACTCTTAAGGTTCTGCCGGCAAGCTCCATGGTATAACTTTTGTACATACTCTTGTATCTCCTTTCCATTTCTTACATAAGTTTCATAGCGGAAGATACCGAAACTACTGAAAAATACAGACCCTTGTCTCATTTTTTCTGTCCTTTTCAGTGGTCTCGGAACTTATCTTCCACTACCAGGCAAGTACCCATCTTCAAAAACAGGGCGGAGAAATCTCCGCCCTATGATGGTTGATTATTTTCTCAGACCTAATTTTGCGATCAGAGCACGATATCTCTCGATATCTTTTTCTTTCAGGTATGCAAGCATTCCACGTCTCTGTCCAACCATTTTCAGCAGACCTCTTCTGGAATGATGATCCTTCTGGTTCTCTTTCAGATGCTCAGTGAGCTCCTGGATTCTTGCGGTCAGGATAGCTACCTGAACCTCCGGTGAACCGGTGTCTCCCTCACAGCGTCCGTACTCAGCGATAATTGCCTGTTTCTTTTCCTTTGAAATCATGATATTTCCTCCTGTTCTATTAATCGCCTGTCATTAAGGGTCGGTCGGAGTTGTCCGGGCTCTGAATGACGGCTAAACTCATACTCGATTACTTTACCATACCCTAAGATATTTGTAAAGCACTAATTACAGGTTTCTAACCTTGAATTCTTTCTCCGCTTCCCGCCGCATATCTTTCTTTGCAATATCCGCACGCTTATCATAGAGTTTCTTACCTTTGGCAAGACCGATCTCAACTTTCACGAGACTTCCCTTAAAATACACTTTCAAAGGAACCAATGTAAAACCTTTCTCCGCTATCTTTCCCACCAGCTTGTTAATCTCGCCTTTGTGAAGGAGAAGTTTTTTCACTCTCAGCGGATCCCGGTTGAAAATATTTCCTTTTTCGTAAGGGCTGATGTGCATCCCGTAGATGTACACTTCCTCATTTTCGATTCTCACAAACGATTCCTTGATACTGCATTTTCCCATACGGAGAGATTTCACTTCCGTTCCAACTAAAGCAATGCCAGCCTCGTATGTGTCCTCTATGAAGTAATCGTGATATGCTTTTTTGTTATTGGCTATCAGTTTCGTCCCTCGTTGCTTCGCCACTTTTTTCAACTCCTTCTATATTACCATCAATCAGTGAAAAATCAATGGTTTTCTTAATTTTATCACATTTTAACACTTTGATGCGCACTTTGTCACCCAATTGATATTTCTTTTTCGTTTTTTCTCCGACCATCGCATATTCCTGCTCGTTGAAATAATAGAAATCATCATACATATAGGCAACAGAGACTGCACCTTCTACTGTATTATCCAATTCCACAAAGATGTAGTTTGAGGTAACGCCTGAGATTACTCCATCGAATTCTTCCCCGATGTGCTCCGACATATACTCAATCTCTTTTAACTTGATGACATCCCGCTCTGCTTCTTCTGCCCGACGCTCTTTGGCGGAATTATCATTTGCAACGGTCGGCAGAATGTGACGGTAATGTTCAATCCGCTTCTCGGAAAGTTCACCGTGCAGATTCTCCTTGATGATACGATGGATCTGTAGATCCGGGTACCGGCGGATTGGAGATGTAAAATGGCAGTAATACTTGCACGACAGGCCAAAATGTCCGGTGCACTCAGTCGAGTAACGTGCCTGCTTCATCGAGCGGAGCATCATCTTGCTGATCAGTGCCTCATATGGCTTGCCCTCGATCTGGTCAAGGATTTTCTGCAATTCCTTCGGATGTGTCTCATCTCTGGATGCCTTGATAAAGAGTCCAAAATTATTGATGAATGCGGCTAAGATATCGATTTTCTCCTCATCCGGATGCTCATGGACACGATATTCAAACGGCAGTTCCTGCCAGAAATAGTCTTCTGCGATTGTCTCATTGGCAGCCAGCATGAAATCCTCGATGATCTTCGTTGCAGGATTCCGGTCATATGGCTTGATTTCCACTGGCTTGTGGTTTTCATCCACAATAATCTTTGTCTCAGCAACATCAAAATCAATCGAACCACGTTTCCGGCGGTTCTTCCGAAGAATTGTGGAAAGCTCCAGCATCAGATCAAACATTGGCACGAGAGGTTCATACCGTTTCAATACTTCCTCGTCACTCCGCTCTAAGATCTTCTCAACATTTGTATAAGTCATACGTTCATCGACATGCAGGATACCCTCACAGATCGTATGATCCAACAGCTTGCCTTTTTTGTCAAACTTCATCACACAGCTAAGTGTGAGACGGTCTGTACCGGCATTCAAAGAACAGATACCATTTGATAATTTGTGTGGCAGCATCGGGATGACACTATCCACAAGATAGCAGCTTGTTCCACGCTTCAATGCTTCCTTATCAAGTGGGGATTTCTCCTTTACATAATGCGATACATCCGCAATATGTACACCCAATGTATAGACACCATCTTCAAAAGATAACGTAATCGCATCATCCAAGTCTTTTGCGTCTTCACCATCAATTGTTACGGTTGGAAGTGCCCGGAAATCCGTACGTCCGACAAAATCCGCTTCGTCCACTTCATCTGGAATATCTTTCAGGGAATCCATGACCTTGTCCGGATATTCCACTGGTATATCATATGCCCGTACAACCGAAAGTATGTCCGTGCCTGGATCATTCACATGTCCTAAGATCTCAATAATCTCGCCTTCCGGAGATTTATGATCCGCACCATAGTTGGTAATCCTGCATACAACCTTGTGTCCAGTCATTGCCCCCATAGAATCCTTCTTTGCAACAAAGATATCATCAGCTACCTTCTGGTTATCTGGAATCACAAAGCCAAAGTTCTGCTGTTTGTCATATGTTCCAACAATTGTTGTAAGTCCACGCTTTAAAATCTGAGTAACCTTTGCCTCGGTGCTTTTTCCCTGTTTCGTATAAGAATCCGGTGCAATCATGACACGATCCCCGTGAAAGGCTCCCATTGAAAACTTGGCTGGAATAAAGAAATCGTCCTTATATCCTTCTACACGGACAAATCCATATCCCTTTTTGTTGCCGATATAATCACCGACTAAGAATTTATCATCCAGTTTCTTATATTTACCCTTCGGGGTAACAGTAATCTTTCCTTCTTCTACCAGTTCGTTTAATGCTTCTTCCACACGTTTTTTATCGGCATCCTTAACCTGAAGCAGGAAACGGATGTCTTTGAGACGCATCGGCTTGTACTGTTCATCACAAATAAAATCATATAACTTCTGTTTTACGCGTTCTCTTTTTTCTCCCATAACGTAACACCTCCCAAAAAAATAAGCTGCTTTTTATCAAAGCAGCTTGTAAAATCTAAATGAATTTTGATGACAGGACCAAAGCCAGTGCAAAATACAGAACACCAAGAACGACTGTAACCTTCTTCAATACAGACTCTTTGGATTTTCCTTTGTTCTTGCTCCAATAGGTATCTGCGCCACCGCCGCTGATTGCGCCGGACAAACCGCCTTTACCTTCCTGCATCATAACGATAACTGCCAAGATAACAGATATTACCAAAAATATTATAATTAACGCTGTCTTCACGAGAATTCCTCCTTATTATTTTAACTCATACTTGAACATATTACCATAAGAATTTCGTAAATACAATATATAATTTAAGAAAAATCTGCTAAATTTGGCATTTGTATGGCAATATTTTATTTTGCAGTAGGAAAATCTCCATAAATGGCTAATTTTCCAAGCTCTTCTTCTATCCGAAGAAGCTGGTTGTACTTTGACGTACGGTCAGAACGACACGGGGCACCCGTCTTGATCTGTCCAGCATTCACCGCAACTGCCAGATCCGCAATGAAAGAATCCTCTGTCTCGCCCGAGCGATGAGAAATCACCGTCTTATAACCGGATTTCTTAGCAAGCTCAATCGCATCCATCGCCTCTGTCAAAGTTCCAATCTGATTATACTTGATAAGAATCGCATTTGCAATACCGTCCTCGATTCCCTGCTTTAAGCGTCCAACATTTGTGACAAACAGATCATCGCCGACAAGCTGTACCTTCTCGCCAAGCCGGAATGTAAGCACCTTCCAGCCCTTCATATCATTTTCATCGAGTCCATCTTCGATGGAGTAAATCGGATATTTCCCTATCAAATCCTCGTAATACTGCACCATTTCCTCAGAATTACGATAGATCTCCCTGCCTGCCATCCGGCTTTCTCCAGGGAAATAATATAGCCCGCTTGTCTCATCATACAACTCACTTGCTGCTGCATCAATGGCGATCTTCACATCTTCATATGGTTTATAGCCTGCTTCCTTGATCGCAAGCACCAGATAGTCGAGTACTTGTGCTGAGGTTGCGAGGTTTGGTGCAAATCCACCTTCGTCTCCTACACCGTTTGAAAGTCCATTTTCATGCAGCACGCGCTTCAAGGTGTGGTAGATCTCTGCACTCATTTCCAGGCAATGCTTGAACGAATCTGCCCCAACCGGAGCAATCATGAATTCCTGCAGATCCACAGTATTATCTGCATGACAGCCACCATTTAATATGTTCATCATCGGAAGCGGCATTTTCTTCGCGTTGATTCCACCGATATAACGATATAATGGCATACGCAGGGAATTCGCTGCTGCACGGGCAACAGCCAGTGACACTCCTAAAATTGCATTGGCTCCAAATCGCGATTTGTTCTCGGTTCCATCTGCTTCCGTCAGGTATTTGTCGATCAACGCCTGATTGAACACATCAACGCCAACGAGCCGGTCACTGATCCGTGTATTGACATTCGTCACTGCCTTCTCCACGCCTTTTCCCATATATCTCCGCTCATCATCGCGCAGCTCATGTGCCTCGTATTCTCCGGTCGAAGCGCCGGAAGGCACCGATGCGATCGCCGCCGCACCATTTTCTGTTACGACCTCTACCTCTACCGTTGGATTTCCACGGGAATCCAGTATCTCTCTTGCATGTATATATTTTATCCGATCCATCAAAATCAGCCTCCAAAAATTTTTACATCTAAGCTAATTATTTCCGAATCGGAGCTTTTTATACATAAGTTACATATAAAAAACGTCCTGCAGTGGTTTTTTCACAGGACGTTTCGATTATTTCAATATTAAATTCAGATGTTATTCTGCAGTTGTCTCTGTTTCTGTCTCAATCGTATGTGCCTCCATGTTCTTCGGAAGTACAAGATTCAGAATGATTGCGACGATAAATACAACAGCGACGCAGTTTTCGGCAAATACCGTCTGGACAATACGAGGGAAGATTGCGAAAATCTCCGGCACCTGTGTAAATCCAAGACCGATACTTAAGGAAAGTGCTGTAATCGTAATGTTTCTCTGTGTATAGCCACATCTGCCAAGCATCTGGATACCGCTTACGACAATCGTACCGAACATCATGATCGTACAGCCGCCAAGTACCGCATCCGGCAATGTTGCAAGCACAGCGCCGAAGATCGGGAAGATTCCCGCTAAGATCATAATAACCGCACCGGTTGCAATCGTAAAACGGTTTACGACCTTCGTCATGGCAACCAAGCCGACATTCTGGCTAAATGAAGTGATCGGCAGACAGCCAAATACCGACGATAATGCGCTGACAAAACCGTCACAGGCAATCGAACCGGATGTCTCCTTCGTCGTCGCATCTCTGCCAAGTCCGGATACTGCAAGTGCTGACGTATCTCCGATCGTCTCTGTCGCAGAAACAAGGAAAATCAATGTCACGGATACGATTGCATTGACATTAGCTTCTGTCTTACTCATCTTATGCATTCTCTCTGAATTTAATTTCACCCGTTGTATAATCCATGCTATCCACAATTGCAAGGGATTCCAGATGGAATCCGAGATTGCGGATTACCTGTCCACCCGGCTGGAAGCCCTTCTCGATGGCAATTCCGATACCGGATACTTCAGCGCCTGCGGATTTCACGATTGAGATAAGTCCCTGCAGGGCACAGCCGTTCGCAAGGAAATCATCGATGATCAGGACTTTATCCTCAGGGTTTAAGAATTTCTTCGATACGATAACCTGATTCTTGCACTTGTGTGTGAAAGATTCTACCTCTGCCACATACACATCACCTTCGATGTTGATGCTCTTCGACTTCTTCGCGAAGATAACCGGTACATCAAAATGTCTTGCGACGATACAGGCAATGCCGATGCCGGATGCCTCAATTGTCAGAATCTTATTGATCTTCTCATCTGCAAATCGGCGCTTGAACTCCTCGCCAATCTGATCGAACAGGCGGACATCCATCTGGTGATTCAGAAAGCTGTCGACCTTCAGTACATTTCCTTCTTTTACTATGCCATCTTTTAAGATGCGTTCCTCTAGAAAATTCAATCTTCTTTCCTCCTGATATTAGAATAAGAAAAACCTTTTTCAGTGGATAGTTGTAAAATATACTTTTTTTATACGAGTTGTGGTTGCTTACTCAATTCTTTGCAGACGTGCTCTCGCTCACTTCCGCATGTAACGGTACTAAATTCGATGCAGCCAGCAATCAATTACTGGTGCATCTCATTAAGTGCCGACATGCTCCAATGGTCTGCCAAGAATTGGTAAGACAGTGCAACTCTATATAAAGAGTCGTATTATTAACAAACATTATCTACCGAAAAAGGTTTTGTATTTACAACTGTGCGCTGTCAGAGACATCGGATGTACAATGCATCACATTGCCCTTTAGGGCAAATTCCTTAAATTCTTTTATAAACTTCTTCATATTCTGTAGTCCTTTCTCTTATAGTATCTTAAAAACTATACGACTTCTCTACAGCATAGGAATCAATTATCTTACGATCAATGACTTCCCTGTCATCTCTGCTGGCTGTGGAAGTCCCATGATCTCAAGTAATGTCGGAGCGATATCAGCTAAGCATCCACCCTCACGAAGCTTTACGCTGTCGTCGTAATTTACAAGGATAAATGGAACCGGGTTGGTTGTATGTGCCGTATGAGGTGCCTTTGTCTTGTAATCAATCATCTGCTCTGCATTTCCGTGGTCTGCACAGATAAAGAGAACGCCGTCTACTTCCTTGATTGCTTCTACCGCAGTTCCTACACACTGGTCAACTGTCTCAACAGCCTTTACAGCAGCAGGGATCACACCAGTATGTCCTACCATGTCTGGGTTTGCAAAATTGATGATAATCACATCATACTTACCGGAACGGATGGCTGCATTCAGCTTCTCAGATACTTCCGGTGCACTCATCTCTGGCTGCAGATCGTAAGTTGCAACAGCTGGAGACTTTACAAGTACTCTGTCCTCATCCTTGTTTGGCTCTTCAACACCACCGTTGAAGAAGAATGTAACATGTGCATATTTCTCTGTCTCAGCGGTACGAAGCTGCTTCAAACCATTTGCAGCAAGATACTCTCCAAGTGTATTCTTGATCTCCTGCTTCTTGAAAGCGATGATCTTGTTCGGGATAGACTCATCGTAATCCTTGAAGCATACATATGTTAGTGGCAGCTTTCCACCTTTCCGCTCAAATCCTGTAAACTCATCTGCACAGAATGCTCTTGTGATCTCACGTGCACGGTCTGGACGGAAGTTAAAGAAGATAACGGAATCGTTTGCCTTTACGGTTGCAACCGGCTTTCCATCTGCCTCGATAACAGTAGGAAGAACAAACTCATCTGTCTTATCATTTGCATAAGAATCTGCAACTGCCTGTACTGGATCTGCAGCCTTTACGCCCTCGCCATATACCATAGCTGCATAAGCTTTCTCTACACGATCCCAGTTGTTATCACGATCCATTGCATAGTAACGACCGGAAATACTTGCGACCTTACCGACTCCGATCTCCTGCATCTTATCAACGAGCGCTGCAACATAATCCTTACCAGATGCTGGAGGTGTATCTCTACCATCTAAGAATGGATGTACATATACGCGATCAAAGCCCTGCTTCTTGCAAAGCTCTAAGATACCATACAGATGTGTATTGTGGCTGTGTACACCGCCATCGGAAAGAAGTCCCCACAGATGAAGGTCGGAATTGTTCTTCTTGCAGTTCTCAATCGCCTCAAGCATTGCTTCGTTCTCGAAGAAATCGCCATCCTCGATTGCCTTTGTGATCGATGTCAGATCCTGATAAATAATTCTTCCGGCGCCAATATTCATATGACCAACCTCAGAGTTACCCATCTGTCCGTCTGGAAGTCCAACTGCAAGTCCGGAAGCATTTCCTCTTACATATGGACACTCTGCCATCAGCTTATCCATCACAGGTGTGTTTGCCATGTAAATTGCATTACCTTCTGTCTTGTCTGTAATGCCATAGCCATCAAGTACCATCAATACAACTGGTTTCTTACTCATTGTTTATCTCCTTTAATTTATAATAATTTATTCTTTGTAATTTCCTGTTTGATTATATACAGTTATACACTTTTTTTCAAGATTTTATCGTAGAGATTTCTCCCTGATTTATTTTTTTATGTATGCCTGTGTTTTCACACTGGTAATACCCTGATAGCGCATCGCTGGTGCCTTACCATTCTTTGGCACAAGAACAATCTGGATGCCTTCGAGACGTTTTGCAAGACCTGCGGTTCCAGCAGCCTCACCATTCTTTGCCCAGCCAAGCCAGCCAAAGCTCTGTGCATGTACACGATAATATACATCATAATGCTCTGCCATCTCGCCAGTCAGTGCGATACGGATTGCTTCGAGACGCTTCGCCTCTCCACTTGTACCAGACATAACGCCATTGCGTTTCCATGTATTTGGATCGTTCTCATTTCCCTGCCAGCCATAAGACTGTACATGTGTCGTATAGACAATGCTGCCGCTGTATGTCTGGTTTGTTAGCTTGATATTGATACCTTCGAGACGCTTTGCTAATCCAGAAGTACCACTCATCTGTCCATTATACTTCCAGCCCTGCCAGCCGAAGCTCTGTACATGTGTACGGTACGCAACATTGATTGCGTTCTCACCGACCACAGACGGATTCGTGTTGGATGTCGCCGGATTACCGACAACCGGTGAAGATCCAGCCTTTGCGATATAGCTTGCTAACTGTTTTGTAACATTCACACCCTTGAAGTTTGCGCCCGGTGCAGATTCACCCTTCTTTACAACTACAATCTGGATGCCTTCCAGACGTTTTGCATAGCCTGCTGTTCCAGATGGTGCGCCATTCTTCGCCCAGCCGAGCCATCCGTAAGACTGTGCGTGCACTCTGTAATACACATCATATTTATCCTTATCTGCGCCTGTAAGCTGAATCTTGATTGCTTCGAGTCTCTTTGCTTCCCCCTCAGTTCCGTTCATCTCACCATTTGCAGACCAAGGCAGCCAGCCGTAACTCTGACAATGCGTCGTGTACTGAATACCGAGCTTGGCTGTCTTTCCTGCTTCCGCAGAATTTACAACAATATTGATACCTTCAAGTCTCTTTGCCTTTCCGCTTGTACCTGACATAGTACCATTGGATTTCCATGTCTTGATATCGTTCTCTTTTCCTTCCCAGCCAAATGTCTGTACATGCGTACGGTAGGAAACTGTAATATTCGGAGCTGTTGTAGTTGTGCCTGTATTTCCACCTGTATTGCTTCCGGTGTTACCACCTGTGGAACCACCAGTATTCCCTCCTGTACTTCCGTCAGTAGAGTCTCCAGTATTACCGCCTGTGGAGCCGCCGGCATTTCCACCTGTATTTCCTCCAGTGTTACCACCAGTCGAACCACCGGTTGTCTCTTTGACTGTGGTAACGGTGAGTCCTGCGCTCTTATCGCTTTCCAGCCAATACCCCTTTGCCACCTTCTTTACATAAAATGTATAAGCTGTATTTGCTGTAAGTCCTGTAAATACATTGCTATCCTGCCAGTTCACACCATCTTTGGAGTATTTGCAGCCAGCAACACTGTTCAATGTAACAGATGTCGTTGTCTTAGATGCAAGTGTTGGAGCTGACGGTGTTTCATATTCCTTATACACGGAAAGCTTAACAGTATCTTTGTATCCGCCCGATTTTGTTGTCACAGAAATCTCTGTATATCCAGGTGCAACCGCCGTAAGAACACCGGTTGTCGCATCGATTTTAGCAACCTCTGGATTGGAAGAGGTATATGTAATCGTCTTATCTGTAGCATTGGCAGGGGAAACCGTTGCCGGGAAGCTCCATGAAACAGCATCTCCGATCGTTATAGATTTCTCGGAAGGCTGATTGTCAAACCGAACCCCTGTTACTTCTACAATCTTCTCTCCTTCCTGTGCGGTCTTTACTTTGATCGTTACAATCTCGCCCGTGCGAATGTTGTTATCTGCATCGGCTTTTACACGGATTTCAAATGTATATTCTGTATCTGGATCTAATCCCTCAAATACGTTGCTATCCTGCCATGTTCCATTTGGAGCAATGCGATACTCACAGTCGTCATATGGTGTTAACGTGATCGTATTTGTCGTCGGTGTCTCACTTGTGCTTGGTGCCTGTGTTGGAGCCTCTGGTGTCTTCCACACCGTAACTGCACAGGTTGCTTTCACATCTGATGTGCTTCCGTTTGCTTTTGCTGTGATTGTTGCAGAACCTGCGCCAACCGCGGTTACCTTACCAGAAGCATTCACAGTTGCAACCTTGTTGTTCGAAGAACTCCATGTCACGCTCTTATCTGTTGCATCATCCGGTGATACAGTTGCAACAAGGGTTGTCTCTGTCACAGGATTTGTTCCTCCGATCTCGAAGCTCAGCGTGTCTTTATTCAAAGCAACACCTGTTGCTGCAACCTCCTTCGGTACATCAGGTGTGGAACTGCCACCAGATGAAAGATTTTTGTCTATATACTGATGTTCGGTATCGGATGTGTATTTTTCATAGATTGCAGCCGCAGCAGCAACCAGAGTCGCGTTATAATCTATGGCTACCTCATTACATACATAATCGCTTGCAGAATCAACATAGGAACCATCGATTTTCTGTCCGCCAACCAAAGCACCGATTAACATGTTTTTCTGAGCAGTTGTTCCCTGATCTTTACCAGTATATCCGGAAGCCGCTCTATGATGCGGGTATTTTGGTCCATACGCATTATATCCGATGACAAAACATTGCTTCGCTGCATTGTTACCAAGCAGATATTTCATCTGTCCCTCTGACCAGCCTCGATATGTTTCTATTGACATCATCTTATCATACAATAATCCTGTGTACTGCATAGATGTGTTATAACGGGCAGAACCCCAATTGCTGACACATCGATAGCCACCATAGGTACTATTGCCATCTGAAATTCCCATAAGCGATGCTATTTTACTGGAATTCCCATCGTAATAAGCCACTGCCGGACCGACATTGTCCCAGCCAAGCGGCCAATATGGTTTCATAGCTGCATCTGCATTTTTATACTGATTATATTCAGACAGATAACTTATGTTTCCGGTAATCTGATACAACAACAGCGCTGCCAGACAATAATCATCTTCCCAAGCCGTTGAATTATAAAATTCAACAGCTGTTTTGCCAGTAGACTTATTATGATTCTTTGCATATGCAAAGAGCATTTCTGCTGTCTTTAAATATTTGTCGCCGCCAAAGTTTCTATACTGCATGGCAAGTGCGGCTGCAGACAACGATACCACATCGGTATGTGGTGCAGAATCGCTGGAGAAATATGCCGTACGATTGCTCTGTGGCTGAGCTTCCGGCGCTCCCCAATATCCATGATCGTAACCACCGCCACCATTTCCAACCTGTACACAGTACGCTTCCACAGAAGTTCCTGCACTGTTTAATACAGCACATTTAGTCAGATAATCCGCAAAATGTGTCGTGATTGTCTGCAAATGATTCGTCTGTCCCGATGCCACATATGCAGATTTGTTCGTATTATAGCTCATACCAAGCACAAATGCCGCATATGCTTCTGGAAGACCAAACTTTACATGATCGCCCGCGTCATGGAATCCGCCAGTCAAATCTACCGTAACAGTACTTCCATCGGTTCTTGTATAAGAATACTTATCATAGGTGTGGCAATTTCCTCTCCAGTCAAGCAGAGACTTTGTTCCTACCTCATCGCCACACATATTTGCATCATAAAAATACAAAGAGTACTGAAGCAGCTTTGCATAGTTGTAATCAATATCTGAATAATTGTAATCTGTTACATTTCCGGCAGGAATTGTGACTGTACCAGAGCTGCCAGAACTTCCACCAGAACCACCAGATGAGGTAGAATCTGTCGAGAACTTCACAGAATTGATCTGGTATGTAACAGTAGAACTTTCCTGCAGGTTTGTAAACTGCACGCCGATTTTACCAACTTCTGTGCTATTTCCCCAATCCAGACTTGAGAGATCCATGCTCATTTCCATCGTTCCTGATGTTGTCAAGTTTACATAATTTCCCTGATTCCATTTCCAGTCCTTTGACATGAACATCATCATAGCTCCCGGCGTACCCGTTGTACCCGCAGTGAAGTTTGAAACTGACAGACTCATGCTCAAACTCTTAATTCCCTTTGCTTCCCATTCGGATTTTTCATCCATATCCGCTGGCAAGCTCAGTATAAGCTCGGAGATCATAATCCCTTTGTTTTCGCCATTGTCTTTTGCAGCCTCTGTTTTTCCACTCATCGTAATATACGATGATAAATCCATTTCCGTTGCTGCCTGTGGTGTCAACGTTGGAATCGTCACCCCTGTTATCATGAATAACAGAGCAAATACAACTGCAAACACCCTCCTTGTCATTCGTTTTTTGCTCATTTGAACCCTCCTCTTAATGTTTTAATTGTTCTTTTTATCTTGCACGAGCTGTAACTGTGCCCGCAACTTTTCAATTTCTGCCTCCGATCATTTTCTTCATACAATCCATTATAATCGACACCTGGCTTATGTTCAATCAATGAATTTTATATATAGGTTATTTGTAGTACTCTCCCAGACTGATTCCATTGATGCCAAGCGGAATCGCATGATCAAGTCCGATGAACTTCTCACCATTGTTCCAGAGAACTTCCTTGACAAATGCATACTTTTCCTCGTCCCATGTTGTGAAATCATCTAAAACCATGCCTCCGGTATCCCCAGAGTTCGCATTGAAGCACCAGAAGGTATGATTCAGTCTATTCTTCTGTATGAGTTCGCGCATATAGGTCATCCAGATGATGTTCGGTTCCGTCATAAATCCGCCCCACTCACCGATCAGAAGCGGTGCAATATTATCCTCATGGATATAAAACCAGTTATCGTGCCAGCAGTCCTTCATCAGGCTGTCGTAGGTATAACTGCCCTGAAACCAAGGCTGTTCATATACAGTCGGACCATAATCGTGCGGCGAATATACAAGCTTGTTCTGATATTTACCGAGGTCAACCGGGTAATCTGCGACACCGCGCAGGTTTCCGCCCCACCAGTTGAAATAATAATCATCCTCATTCGTTGATGCATAATCGCCATTCTTCTTGATATCAATCGGATAGATCTCAGTTCCTTCCACAAGCACGAGTACATTCGGATTCTTCGACAATACGGCATTTGCTGCTCGCTCTGCCGTGTATTTCCAGTTGTTCTCAGACTTCGAATCGTTCCAGATTGCCGCCCCGTTACCTTCGTTCGGCTTTCCATGCGGCTCATTCTTCAGGTCGTAGGCGATGATCGTATCATCATTTTTATACCGCTCCGCCATCCACGAAAGTGCATACAGATAATCATCCGTGGATATCCGGTCCGTGTACCAGAGATTCACCATATGTCCGCTCGCATTCGTCTCCGCACAATGGATATCAATGATCAGCTTTAACCCATTCGCCCGGCATTGCCCGATCACATACTCAAAGATCTGCAGGCTGTCCATTCCAACTAGATAATCGTTGGTCGCCTGGTTAAAATTCGCATCCGGATATTCGCCGCTTGCCCACTGTAAGATCAGCTCTGCCGAAAATGGCACACGGATCACATTGAATCCGTGATTTGCAATCTCCTGAATCGACTGATTCAGGTCAGATGCCCATAACCCGTCAAATGTGTTCGTCCCTGTATTATAGCCAAACCAGTTGATGCCGGTCAGCCATGCTTCATTCCCGTCCGCGTCCACAATCTTGTTGCCATCGGTAAACAGCCAGTCATCGGTCGTTGGTTCCGGCACATCCATCGCACCATAGTCGACATCCCGGTCTACAGACACGTGATTGGTGGCTGCTGTCTCGTTCGCAGCGTCATCTGAAGTATCGTTCGTAGCAGAATCATTGGTCGAAGCATCATTCTGATTGTCTGAATTTTCACCTGTTTCCTCATCAATCTGTGCTTCTGCCGAACCGGATGCAGACTTGTTGGTTTCTGCTTTATCCCATTTTCCCTGTATCTGCATACCAAGCAGCATGCCGAGCAGAAAGACGATAATAAACAGTAATATAAATATTACAATTTTTAGATTTTTGTTCATTCTCCCCTCAAATCCTTTCCTTTTGATTTTTCTCTTCCTCAAAACGCAAATATTAGTATAAAAATTTTATCATGAATTCTTAACTGCATCAATTAAATTGCAGTAAAAAAGAGAGATTTATTTTCTTTCAGTGAAAACATCCATCTCTCTTACACTTTTATTTCCATGTTGTCACCGCACTCTTATAAGTACGCCCAATACTAATCTTATAACCATCATTTATGACAAGATAATTAGAATGTATAGAAACAACATAGTCCATATTTACAATATACCCAGTATGTCATCGGACAAAATTATCCGGTAATCGTTTTATTAAAGAAGCTAATGATATATATGATGCATATTCACACCCCTTTGTCACAAAACGAACCTTTCTTGCATCTCTTTCAATATACATCACTTCATTTAAATTGATTAGCACCTTCTCCTTCTCACATACAATTTCTATAAACTTGCTTTTTGTAGTTAAATAATTATTTTGTTCATTATTATTTGTTATCATTTATATGTACTCTCCCCGTAAGTCCGATATCAATATTTTATTTCGTTTGTTATACAAAATCCATGCACTTTGCATAAACAACCAATTGTATTACAAAGGGAAAATACTTCATATTTAATTATAAAATTAAAAAAGACCACTATTTTTCAAGTGGTCGCACCGCATACTTGCTCATCGTCACAGCCGCAACCAGACATGCCAGCATCAACAGTAACTCGAATTTGACCCGGATAAATAACTGGTCGAGCTTCGCCTGCGTCTGATAGATCTCCAGTGCGTTATCGTTCGAGAAGGACAGATTTCCGGCAAGTGTCAATACCTTCTGGCTTTGATCCTGTCTGGCAATCCGGATGCGCAGATTCCCGGAGGCTTTAAGCGTAACCGGATCTCCTACGGCACAGATAAATGGTGTGTTCCCGCCGATATCCACTTGTACGATTCGCGCGGTACGGCTGCCTCCTGCCTGTGATGCATCGTTGCCACTATCTGTCGGCTGGTTTGTATTCTGGCTTTGTTCTGTCGAAGAAGTATACGTCACAGTAAGCTCCTCTGTCTGAATCGGCGCGATATCCTGTGACAGACTCTGACATATCTGCTTATACGCGGCAGTGTTCGCATAATAGGTCGTTGTTGAGCCTTCCTGTGTGATACCATAGACCTCCTGTATATAAGCCTCACTCAAGAGTTCTGCCTCGAAGGATGTCGTGTTCGCCTGATATGACACCGTGACAGAATCACTCACATCATAGCTTACATCTGTGACGCCCTCGATTTCGCGCACCCGCTGTACCTTGCTGTCTGTGAGCACCTGATCATTCCCAATCAGTTTGAATTCCTCTTTCGTCCGGGTAATCTGCGCATAGCGCAAGCCATCCCGGATCAGGAATCCACAGCAGACTCCGATTGCGATTACATATAAAATTATAATCTTCACTGCATTCTGCTGTCGGCGCAGGCGCAGAAACTCTCGTATCTTCATAATCTGTCTAATTGCTCCACACTGATTTCTCCGGAAAATTTATTCCGTATCTGCCTCATCCTGCTTCTTAAGGTGTATCTTCCGTACAATGATCACACCTGCGGCAACTGCGATACATCCGAGAATAACTGCCATGATCACCCACCACTGGTTCGTATTGTCCGGTGTTGTCTCTTCCTTCTGATCCGAAAATGGGGATTTGATCGTTGTGGTAAATGTCACTTCTTCCGTATATTCCTTGCCGCTCTCGTCCTCGTAATAATAAGTGACCGTGCCTTCGGTATTTCCATACAGCTTGCTTCCGGACAGTGAGCTGACAGATATCTGTGTGCTTCCGGTTGCCGCGGTTCCTGCCTCCATATCTCCGATGAAAATCGTTCCCTGTGGCTTTAATCCATCTGCCGCAATCTCAGCCCGTACATTATAGATCTTACTTCTGCCTAAGTTCATTGCCTGCACTTTCGCTTCCACAACATCCGCCACGACTACCTCACTTGGAAAGCTTAGATCGTCAAACTGCATCTCAGAGGACTGCTGTACCGTGATCTTCGCCTTGCCGGAAGTGGAATATGTATTTCCCTCACCGTCCGCATAGTCCATGGCGAGCTCTAAATCGTATTGTCCGGCAGCGGTCTTCGCGTTGATCCGGTAAGAAAATGTGATCGTTTTCTCCTCCTGTGGAGCAAGCTTCTCGATATAGACGCTGTCGGACTGGCTGAGCAGGGTAAAGCTTTCTGTATCAGCAGTCACTGCGATAGTCATGTTCTTCACTGTATTTTCTTTGCTTGTGTTGAGCAGGACGATATCTGCCTTTACTTCATCTCCCGGCTGAATCTCTGATTTTGAATATTTATAGGATTTTACCATAACCTTTGGTGCAAAAGTCGGAAGATCTTCAGCTACCGGCTCTACCACAGCTTCTGTCGTTGCGTCCGGATCGATGCCATCACTGATTGTCACATACGTGGTAAATTCCTGCTCCACTGCATTGCCCTTTGTATCCTTCGCTGTGACCTTCAGGATCACCGGATAAGAGCCATTTGTCCGCTTTCCCTTTAATTCTACGGTGAAATCTGCCACGTAGGCGGAAACCTCTTTGGTGTTTGCATTTACCTTGACAGTCTGCAACCGGATATCCTTCTCGTAGTTTTTAAATACGAACGGTGCTGTCTGCGCATCGCCTAGATCAAGCGCCGCCCGTAATGTGTTCCCCCGAAGTTCTCCTTCACTGAGTATAGGAAATACAATGCGGACCGAGCCGTTGGCATTGGTTGGTACATAGCCCTGTGCATAAGGCTTCTCCATGCCGTCATACTGGTTCTCATTGTCGATGTTCAATGTCACTGCCTCGCTCTGCGTATCCTTGTCATCCTTTGTATTTATGTCTGCCTGTGTGGTTGCGGGCTCCTGTGTCGTCGGCTGGGCAGGATCTGCCTGCACTGCGGTATAGGATAACGTCTGATTGGATGCTGCAAAAACGCTTCCTGCCGGAGATAATCCCATACACATCGTTGCCGCGATTGTCATCGCAAATATTTTCCTCGCTATATGCTTTCGTTTCATTTCCAGTCCTCCATTTCATGTACATAATCACACAGCATCTCGATATCCTGTGCATTATGGCTTGCCAGCATGATTGCCTTGCCGCTTTCCTTCAGGGATAATAAGAGCTGCCGCATCTCCGCGACTCCAGCTTTGTCAAGTCCGTTAAATGGCTCGTCCAAGATCAGCACGTCCGGATTCTCCATGATCGCCTGTGCGATACCAAGTCTCTGCCGCATACCAAGCGAATATTTCGAAACCGGCTTTTTCATCTTAGGATTTAAGCCGACGCGCTGTAATGTCTCGATAATCTCATTTTTCCCGATCCTGCCTTTCAGATCCGCTAAAATCTTCAGGTTCTTATATCCACTTAACGCCGGCAGAAATCCCGGTGTCTCGATAATCACACCGAGCTTGTCCGGGAAATCACATTCCTTCCCGACACGGCTGCCCCCGACATAGATCTGCCCCTTGTCCGGATGCATAAACCCGCAGATGCATTTCATCAGCACGGTTTTTCCGCTTCCGTTATTTCCAACCACGCCGTAGATCTTCCCCGGTGGAATCTCCAGATTCACATCGACTAACACATGCTCTTTCCCGAAGGATTTGTAGACATGTTCCACGACGATTCCCTGTTTGCGTTCGTGCACTTTTTCATTGCTATTTTCTTGTCCGTTTTCATTTCTGGTTTCTTCCATCTATCTAGGAACCTCATTTCCTTGTTATTCTATCCGTGAACCATATTCAACATGAGTGATATGTCATTTAATTTACATAATGTAATTATCGTAACTGTGTTCCTGTAAACTGGAACGTATACCTGCGGATCCGGAGCAGACACAATATAAATATCAAAAGTGCCACCCCTGCAAAAAATACATACGATACCCATAGTTTCGGCAGATTATCATAGCCGAAGCTATGCATGTAATACGTCGCATGGTTGAGCGGTGATATCCAGCCGAATATGATGTTTGCATACCGCGACTGCACCGCCGGGATATGCAGGATATCCGACAGTGTATCCGGTGTCAGCAGGAACCCGAATCCCGAATAGATGATACCTGCGATCATACCGCCGTTGTCCTTCACCATGTTGAAAAATAATATGATTCCTGCCATCACGATCGAATACCCAAGCATCAGTCCGAATATGTGGAACATCACCTGATACGGGAAATTCAACTCCATCACTTTCACGAACGACGGCACATTCAGCTCATAGCCGATGTTCGAATACCCAAGCACTGCTGCTGTATCGCTCCACATATTTGCTACAAATGCCTGACTGCTCGCCAAGATACAGGTAGAAAGCAGGATAAAGCAAAGGAACAGAAACGTTGCGAGTATCAGATACAGGATCTGTCCAAGCACCCATACCTTCCGATCAATCCGCACCAGAAAAAGTGGGACATCATTTCCAAGGTTCGGCATATCTGCAAATAACAAAAGCAAGAGTAACGAGATGATCAGCACCGACTGTGCATCGCCGAATGTCCAGATGAACGGCTCTGCCATCTGCAGGATCGTGTCATGCTCCTTCGCGAATACAAGCACCTTGTCGGAAAGCAGGAAGCTTACGATAAATGCAAGGCAGAACGCCAGTATGATCTGCGGATTCTTCTTCCATCTTCTGAAATTTGCAAACGCGGTAAGCAGTATCTGTCTTAGTTTATACACGTTCGATGCACCTCCTTACCGTATTGTAATAGATCAAAAACAGCAGAGCTGACAGACTGCTAAGCAGGATCACTATGCCCTGCTCATCGAAGAGCCAAGTATGCTGAAACTGGATCCACTCGTATGGATACAGACAGTAGATGTCCTCGAAATACCGATCATGCAGGATCACCAATATGTAGTAGATGACAAAGCTTCCGCCATACGCGATATAACGGCTGTTCGAGATTGCCGCAAGTGTCGCGGAAAGCAGCGCCCACACCATCGCTGAGAAGAAAATAAGCAACGGATTTAATGCTGCGGCGTTCTTGGCAAAACGCAGGTATAACAGGCACGGAAGCATCTCAACCAATCCGCCTGCAATCCCACATGCAAGGAACTTGCCACAGATATAGGACGTTCTTCCACACCTTGGCAGATATGCCTTGATATACCCGCTCTGATAATCGGCAAGCCATGCAGTTGCATATGGAAACGTGGATATGACAGGAACGGTCACCCGGAATAACTCCGAGTCACCGCCTACCTTCCAGAAGATAAGAAGCTCTAACACAAATCCTGCCAGAAATCCTTTTGAAATTATCGCTCGTTTCACGTCTGTCTCAAAACTGTTCATTTAATACCCCAGATCTTTATCAATGACGGTTCCATTGATTGCATTGATTGATAAAAGAACAATATTCCTTTTGTCATTCATCATAAATCCCATTTTTTTCGTTTTCTAATACCCAAGACTTCGGTCAATCACCGAACCATCAATCGCATTGATGGACATAATAACTGCGTTTTGAACCTCATATCCATATTGGTCTGTTTTTGTTCCGATAAAATCCCAGACCGGAACCAAAAGTCCGGTATCAAAGCTGTCTTTCTCGCTGATTCTTGTATAGCGAAGCTTCACAGAATCAATATCAATCGTTACATTTCCGTCACTTGCCTCTTCCGAATTCACCGCATTCATTGTAATTGCCATCTGTTCAAAGATATCCTTGACCTCATCAAAGTTCTTCAATGTTGATTTTTCTACAACCGTATCGGTAACTTCCAGTGGAACAAGATAATCAAATCCAACAATGCCATCGTCATCTACGAAGACTACTACATCTTCGGTCGGCCATAATTTTTTGTTATAAGTATCTCCCTGCCATTCATCAACGATCTTGCTTCCACCGTCGTTGTTTACGAAAACACCATCGATACATCGCTGATACCGGAAAGCATAGACTGTTCGATATGGAGCTCCACCAAGGCTCTGACGCAGGGCTTCAATTTTGTTATACTCTGTCACTTCCGTGACAAGTCCACCGCTATAATATGTAAAATCATGCATCCCTAAAGACTGCAACAGATCTTCTGCCTTCTGTCTGGCATCCGCTTCGGAAATCGTTGTCACATCTTTCGTATTCTCGATGAAATCCTCTTTTGCCATACCGCTTTCTTCGCTGATTTTGTCAATCGGCATATCCTCATCTGCCGGCCATACCCAGTGTGCTTCCTCCATTGCAAACTTATATTCTTCCGGTACTGCATCTGAGTAATTTCCACCACTCATAACAGAGGAACCAACATTAATATATCCAAGTTTTGAGCTTCGATATCGGATCAGATTTCCATAGTTCTCATTGTTCTGCAGATACAGTGACTGATATGAACCATTGGAAGCATCGTTGATTCCGTAAAAGATACTGGCATTTGCACCATCAAATTCACTCTGCCATGAATAATATTCATTGGATGGATTGTTTGATACAAGCTCTGAAATACTGTGAATCTGATTATCCGATGGACTGCCGGTATAGTTGATTGCTTCTGGTGCAGTCTCATACTTTGCCTGACATTCATCAATGTTAGACTGCCGCTCCTGTATCATAACCTCTTTATCATCATCCGAATATAAGTTATTGTTTTGAATTTCCGCAATGTCATCTTTTCCGGCCTGAATCTCGGACTCATAATCCGCTTTTGTCAACTGACTCAAGCAGGTTCCGTCATACAATGTCTGCTCTCCAAATAAAGTAGTCCGTACCTGATCGAGAAACGCCTGATCAAACTGCATCTGCTGTACACGGAAGATTGACAACTGACTCGTATCCGGGATATCTACCTGTGCGTCCGCATGGACTGTCACATGCAGGCTGTCATCCTTGATATCAGTCTGATAGGTATCATAATCCTTGGCAACCTCCGCAACCTCGGTTGTTGACGACTGCGTATCCTGTGCCTGCTCGATCATATTATCCATGTCTTTATTCGATACGATTTCTTTCTCCGGACTCTTCTGGCACCCCGCAAATAATGATGCGGTAAGTGTGGCTGCAACGAAGATACTTGCAATACGTTTATATTTTCTCATGGTTGTTATTCCTTTCTGCTCTTCTTACTATTAGTTTTAGTGAGTTTCAATGATATTTATCTGGCTTTTAAGCATGATAAATATGTTTCTCTGTATGTTGATGTTATGTTAACACTTCATACCACATCGAGTATTCATCATTATTTAAACAAATTGTAAATTCATAAAAAATGGCATATCCGGAGGAACCCTCCCAATATGCCATTTATTCAACCAATTACCAATATCATATATTAGAATTATGCTCATACATATCAACAAGTACGACATATCAAAATATTATCGCCATCTCACCCGAACTAGCCTACCGGAAAATTCAAAATCATTGTCGTGCCTTTTCCTTCCTCACTCTCGATTGCCAATGTCACATCATGCCGTTTCAGGATTAATGCCGTAAGCGCCAGTCCCAGCCCGGCACCGCCGTTCTTCCGGCTGCGCGATTTGTCAATCATATAAAAAGGCTCCAGAATCTTCTTTTGCTCCTCTTCCGGAATTCCGCATCCTGTATCCTGCACCAGAATCTGATGATCATTCGCAATCAACCGGATCGTATCTCCCTGCTTGCTTGCCTTATTGGCGTTATCCACGAGATTCACAAGCACTTCGGTCATCAGATCTTCCTCCACCAGGAAACACTCACCGTGTTCCTCATACTGAAGCGTGACACCTTTTGTCTCTAGTAGCTTCCGGCACAAACGCCCCGTCTGTTCAAAGAGCTGTCTGACCGGAATCTCATGCAATTCCAGCTTCTGCTCCGTATCAAGTTCCAACAGGCGCAGCATCTTCTTCGACAAGCGTTCAAGCCGCTTGCATTCCTCGTCGATATAGCCAAGTGCCTCAGCTTCATCCGCCTCATCCAGCCGCACGGTAAGCAAGGTCTGCGCATACCCGGAGATTGCGGCAAGCGGAGTTTTCAGCTCATGTGTCAGATTCCCCATGAAAAGCGTCTTCTGCCGTTCCGATTCCTCCAATGACTTTGTACGTGTCTCGACAGCTTCCGCCATCTGGTTAAAAGTCGTACCAAGTGTCGCAATTTCATTTTTCCCTCTGACATTCACACGCTTGTCATAATTTCCCTTCGCAATATCCGCGGCTGTCGCGTTCAGTTCCTTGAGTGAACGAAGACTATGCCGGAGAATCAACGCGACAATGATACTCATTACAACCATAACACTAAATGTGATTACAATCATATACATCGTCAGATTTCGAAGTTTATCCTTTGCATAATCAATGCACGTCAGATGATAGATGCTTAATCTGTTTTTCGTCGTATATTTACAGATTAGATATTCGGAATCCTGATAGTGTAGCGTTCCATAGGAAATCGTTTCATTCGCAATCGAATTATAATCGTTATTCTCAACATCATCCAGAGAAAGAACCGTATGATTATATACAAAATACCCGTGCTCGGCATCATTGACCAAAGTTCCATCTATCTCCTGATAGCGGACACAGATTGTGTATTCATCCAATCTTGTCTTGAAGAAATACTGTAGCTGTATATCCATAACTTCATCCGAGTTACTTGTAAACTGACTTCGCTCAAACGTCTGATTATACGCATCCGCAAGAGAATACATCTCATTTAAGGCATTTGAGGTCGCCTCACTTATAATATTTTTCCGCTCAACATTCCATACAAGCACATCTACGATGATTGTTGCAATTAAAACTGCCATACAGCAAAGCCATGTAATCCATGTTTGAAGTTTCAACTTACTCCTCCAATCTGTATCCGAGCTTTGATACAGTCTTAATATGCTCTGCCAGATTCAGCTTCTTCCGAAGCTGTCCGATATGAACATCCACGGTACGTGTCTCACCCATATATTCGACGCCCCAGACCATGCGAAGCAGATTCTCCCTGGATATCGCACGGTTTTTGTTTCTGGCAAGTACTGCCAGAAGTTCAAATTCCATCGGTTTTAGTGATACTTCTTTGCCATCCTGCCGGACGGTATGTTGTTCGAAGTTAATCTCCAGATTCAGCACCGATAATGTATGC
>ENA-ORNP01001480-ORNP01001480.1-human-gut-metagenome-genome-assembly--contig:-NODE-1480-length-23706-cov-4.669359_pt1 | contig 23706 bp, 19 predicted proteins | sample MGYA00242119_ERZ509030 | MGnify/ENA primary metagenome ERZ509030 (study PRJEB26280, sample SAMEA2338708) | human gut metagenome | biome: human gut; feature: human-associated habitat; material: faeces... | reverse complement strand
GGGGATTTCATTTCAATTCTGCCAAGTTCATAGTTCTCCGGCACAACGCGCTTGATGATTAAGTTTTCCTGTTTCAAGGACGGGGCATTGTAGCCCTTGGGAAAGGTCATCGTATATTTCGCTGGGGTACGGTCTGAATAGCCCAGCAGATACAGGGCGGTATCGTGCGAGTAAATCCCGCGCCCATACTTGCGCTGCAAGAGGTAGAAATCGTCCTCCCATGCGCTGCTCCGCACATACAGGCCGCGCCCGAAGCGGTACATCTCGCCGCTCTTGACAAACTCCTGTAAAACGCTGCGGTGCAGTCCGGCTTCCGTCACCTGCGCTGCGGTGATCGTGCCGTCCTCCGACGCTTCCAGCAGTTCTTCGATTTTCTCCTTGGCGTTCATGCTTCTCACCTCGCTTTGACAATCACACATTATATTATACGGAAATAATGTGTAATTGTCAACCGCAAGACGACGTACGCACATTAAATTACTTGAAAATAATGTGTGAATGTCAGAGAACTACAAGGCTTTGTCCTGTTCCTGCCCACGATTGGAGGACAGGATGCTGTCGATGTTCTGCTTGACGGCATCGTATTCCCGCATACGTTTTTTCAGGCTTCCGTACTCAGCGTACAACCGGTTCTTTTCTTCGGAGAGTCTGGAATATTCCTCGCGCAGCTTGGCAAGGTCAGGGAGTTTATCACCGACGCCTGCCGTTTTCAGCGCCCGTGCCGACACTTCAAAGAGAATGATTTCACGCTCACGTCCGCGCAGATACTTTTCCTTGTCACGAGATTTTCTGTATTCGCTATACAGCGGCTTTAGTTCTTTGTAGGTGGCCGGATGCTTTATCAGCAGCGCCAGATCAGGCAGGCGGTGTTCCGCCGTTTTCAGCGCAGCGGCCGTGTGCTCATTGCTGTCCTGAAGCTCTGTGATCTTCTACTCCAAATCGGTATAGTGGGAAATAAAGTACCACCAGAGCAATAGTTTTATATACAACTTCCGAGGCAAATATTTGTTTAAAATGATAGGATTCTAAAAATTGCAAAAATATTGCAAGGAAACGTCTTCTGTTTGCATTTATAAGATAGAATCTAACCAAGTTTATAAAATAATTGAGTTAACGAGATGTAGCCGGTTCGCACTGCTTAGATAGGGAATCATTAAATTATAACTCACAAATATTATTCCCTGAAGTCTTTTTGTAAAACAGAGGAGGAGATTCCAGTGTGGTACATCTAATAGTCGCATATCAACACATAGTCTCATGCCAACAAGTCATATGAAAAGGAGGAAAACCATGAAAAAACTTTTGAGCATCATTCTATCTCTGACGCTGATGTTATCAATGAGTGTCTTTGCATCCGCCTATGACAGCGAGAGCGTTTCTTATAACATTAATGGAGAACTTGTGACCGTGCAGGTTCTCGGTGAAAATGCACTACTTGTAACCGAAGGACGTGAAGAGTCCCTGATTACATCCACCGAAAAAGAGGGCATTGTAACTACTACATTAAAAAACTTATCGAATGGTGAAGAAGCTGTATTCGTTAGAGACAATAATGCCGGCACACTATATTCTTCAATTACTGGCTATACTGGGGCAGTACAGGCAGCCAAAAGTGAACCCGGAACATATCGTATCTCGTATGCGACCCTGTCGTCGTACGTTGAAATTGGTTGCGGCGCAGCTGAAGTTGTAGCGGCGATTTGTACGATTGCTGGACTTGGAGCCGTAGCTGCAGTATTAGCAATTGTAGGTGGATTACTCGTTGTAATTCATGGCGGATTATCACTTGCAAGTAAAAATTCTGGCGTTACATATACAGTTGATTATGTAACAATTCACAAGACTCAGAGTGGTCATGACTTTTATGTAGATGTGCTTAAAGTCGTGGATGTAGGTACCTACTAAAGAAAGCCATTACCTCCATTCAATAACCTGTTATTATAATCGTGTTTCTTCACTCTGGCTTTTTGGGTCACAGTAGATATTATCTTACGTCTATTGCATTTTATAGAAAGGAGGCGGTGAGAATTCTCTCTTGCTTACGGCAGGAGAACGGAATCTCACAGCTTTAATGAAGCTCTTTGGACTAATGCAGTTGCTCAATGTAGCCCTATATTTCCTTGTAAAAAGCAACACATTTGGCTCAAATATGAGTTCGATTTTTTACATTATCGCACTCGTGTGTTGGCTTATAGGGGCCTTCTCACTAAATCATTCGTGGGAACAAGGTAATGTCTCACATAGAAACCTAATGATTCTTACTAATGCATCATTGTTTTTTGCAGCAAGTATGCCTTATTAGCACGGCTCACAATTAAACCACAAAAAGCGCTTCCAGACAGCAATGTTTGGAAGCGCTTCTTTCTACTTAGTAGCTTGCCACTTATTCTCATAATCCTTTCGACCGTCTCAAACCTTCCTTTATTACAACTCTGCGTTAGCTGCATATTCGCTTGCAATGCTATTATTTTTTAGGAAGTACTGTGTGATAATCGCAGTACTTCAGTATGTGAATACGCCGCCCTCCGACGGACACTTTGACCGCACAGGTCAGACAGCTTGACGCGATCTCGGTCTTGTTGAGTCCCAGGCTATGGAGCCTGAGGATCTCACGGTAATTGGTCATACAGGTGACCTCCTTGCAGATATTTACACCGTAAAATACGGTGCATATCTACATTTTACCGTAGTACTCAACGCTGGCGGCGAGGGTGCTCAATTCCGCCGGAATGGATGCTCAATTTGAGCGGTCGAGGTGCTCAATCTCGCGCGGAATACTCAGTGAAGGACCTTAGCTCTGAGGAAGTGGCCCGTAAGCTGTACCCTGCCACATCTATGGGGCAGCAGTACAGTATGCCGGACTACGAGTGGGTCCACAAGGAAATGCAGAAGAGCGGCGTCACGCTCAGCCTGCTGTGGGTGGAGTATTGCGAACGGTGCCGCCAAAACGGTGAGCTCCCCTACAAGTCCACGCAGTTCAACAAGTACTACGCCGGCTATGCAGATATACAGGCCAGCGTGGAGAATATCGAGTATATTGCCGAACGGCATCTGGACCGGGAGCAGATCCTCCGCTTGGCATCCTGTTCGTACATTCAGGAGGCACGAAATGTGATCATCCTGGGCGCTACCGGTGCTGGAAAGACATTCCTGGCCTGTTCCCTGGGTGTGGCAGCCAACCGGAACTTCTACGCCGCTCGGTATCTCCGGCTGCCGGATCTTCTGGTGGAGATCGCTGTAGCCCGGAGGGATGGGACCTATCGGGAATATATGAAACATCTGAAAAAGGTGAAGCTGCTCATTCTGGACGGGCTGCTGTACCCGCTGAAGGAGGCAGAAGCCCGGGATGTACTGGAACTGGTGGAAGCTCGGAACAAGGTGGCGTCCACCATCTTCTGCTCCCAGTATGGCACCAGTGAGTGGCATGAAAATCTGTATGATCCAACTCTGGCGGACGCGATCTGCGACCGGATCATCTACAACGCGTACACGGTTCAGATCGAGGGCGAGTCAATGCGCAAGCGCATGGGTATGACAGAGTAATTTCCCCGGCGGCCGGGTGCACCATGTGCCCGGCCACTGTGCACCATTTAGGCGGTGTCCGTGGACCGACGTGGTGGTGCATGCACCACGGCCTCGGTGTAGGACCAGCGAAAAGGGTGTCCGTTTTCAGCGGTCAGGGTGTCGGACGGCTAACGGTCAGGGTGTAGTTTTCGGCCGGCATATTCAGTATGAGGTTGTTATGATGATAAATGATCGTATGCGACTACCCTGTTCACAAATGGTGCACTATAATTAAATATATACAATTTGTATGAAATGAAAATGTTCCCTCCACGTTTGACAGTGCTTTGTCACAAAGTCTCATGCGGAGGGAGCATTTTTATTTACCACTTACTCAGGATCTTCCCGAACATCTGAAGTTTTTCTTCGTTGTAACGCTGCACAACCAACATTACGTTTTCTCCCACCATAAAGTCGGAGTCTTCGTGCTGGAAGGAGTAATTGCACATACAGACTACGCCATCCGGCAGATTGCAAAACACCCCCCCGCCATACTTTCCCGAAATGACCGCGAGACGACGCGAGCCTACAGGATGGCGCTGTTCCGCTCCAAGGATGGGATTCGTTTCCGTTTCCTTGATGGAGATAATCAGTTCGTCTTTGGTGGGATCATAGACCTTAACAACGCTCTCTAACTCCATGCCGGGATGATATTCATCCCGCAAATCAGGAATGGCAGCGTAGCGCATTTCGCGCTGAGTGAGGTCAAGATCATGTCCATAGCAGTCAACAAGGCAGCGTCGAGGGCCGACCGCCAGCATCCGACACTTTACGCGGCTGCCGATACGGTGAAGATCCTCGCGGTGAGCGAAGAAATATCGTTGACTGCGGCTTGCGAGGCGACGAGATCCAATAGCAAAGCCCGCCTCACGTTCGACCTTGATGATAACAAGATCGATACTCGCACCGACCATATTCTGCAGCACATAGTCAGGGCGCTCATTTCCTGCTTCCCACATTTCCAAGGCTGGAATTACAATGCGTACACGGTAGGGCACTACAATGGCGCAATACATGGTCTTCTTCTCTCGCCTCTCTGTCTCCGGGTTCCACACATAGATAGAATGCGGGTCTACGCCGATAATCGTACCGGCGATAGCGCTGCGTCCGCGGTAGGAGGCATAGATGGAGTTCCATTCCTGCCGCTCCTCCGGGCTCAGTCCGCGATCGAGATTATTGAACTTCAGCTCGTAGAAAAGTTGCCGATCACTCTTAGGTACAGCCTTCGGAGACTCAACGGACGCGGGCGTCTCCAGCGTCGGCTCGAGTACTTTCTCTTCGGTAATTTCTCTCTTTGGCTCCTGGAAACCCCAGTCACTCTCTTCGGCGCTGGAAATAGGTGTGCTCTCCGAAGGCACCGCCTCCGATTCTTCAGAGAGATCTACGCTGTACTCCGCCGCCTCCTCTGCCTCGTCGTGCAGTTCTGAAATTTCTCTGGGCACCATGTCCGAGACGTTATTGCCGTCTTCGCCTGCATCGTGCAGAATCGCTGCTTCACTAAGGGCGTCCGATGCACTTTTCGGCTCAGTAGTCACTTCCTCAATAGATGCATCTTCACGTTCACTTTCTACGGACAATTCCTCCTCCGAGGCAGAAGCGGCCTCTGCCGACATTGTTTCTTCCAAGGCTTTCTCTGCTGAAGCGCTCTCTGGCTTTTCCGCCCGTGCCGGCTCTTCGGTATCATTTTCGTTGATGCCCTCAAGCGAAGTCTCTGTGGGAACCGCTTCTAAAGTGATACTTTCTTCTGCATTGCTGTCAGGCATCAGATCAGCGGGTGCTACATCGTCCACGTTGGCTGCTGTTGTTTCTTCTGCCATGGCAGGCTTGGAAACTTCCTCTTCGGGAACGATCTTTTTTCTTGCCATAATGTTATCCTCCTGTTGTTATATTTTTTCCGGCTCGTGTGAGCCAAAAAAGCGATGGGTACCATCCTCCTGACGGACGGCAAAGATATGATGGCGGGGAAGCGCAATACCGCGGCTATCGCGGCGGTCAGAAATCCAGATGATCCGCTCTCCCTTCATGCGCGATGTCGCACGGATACGCTCAGGCGTGTCCAGCCATGCGACCGTAAAAAGATAGGACAGCTCCTCGCCGCTGCCTGTGAATCGAAGCAGGAAAGGGCTTTCCAACCGCTCTGATGAAAAGAACGACGGAGCACAGCCACTCAGTTCCAGCATGACGTCGATGGCCTCTAAGTACTGGGGATCTACCGTGCGCTTTCCGTAGCACACTATGTCTTCCTGAAGCCGTACAAAATTTGTTCCAGCTCGCAGCTGACGCAGCATAACGTCCATGCGGTGCTGAGAGATCTCAATCCCCTGCGGACGGTAATGCTGCGCTGTAAGCGCGCAGAGCTGACATGAGCGGATATATTTGATCTGTCGGAGCACTGAAATGATGTATTTTTGCTGATTGGACAGCAGCATTTGCTTACCTCCTCTCACGCCGTTGACGAAAGCGCATTGAGGTATGGATCAACCAGTAAATCGCTCTCACTTTCGGCAATACAGTTGAACAGCACGGCCATGGTGTAGGCCGTGCTGTTTTTCACGTCTTGTTCCTGATTTTCATGGAGCTTTCGCTCTGCCTCCCGCAGGATCATACCATCCAGCCGCCTCAGCTTCGCCCGCACGCGGCTTTGCGGCAGTGTGGCGTTTCCGATGCGATAGCTGTCGGAGTAATAAAGGCGCTCAATGGCATTTTCAAACACCAGTGCTGTTCCCGGCGTAAAGCCGGTAAGCTCACAGGCATCCAGAATGTTCAGAAAATCATCCTCTCTTTCTTCGTCTGTCAGTCCGTCATGTGCGGGTTTCAGAACGGACGGACTGACTTCTATCTGACTACGATCAATCTTTCTTTTTTCTTTCTTACTTGGCATCACTTTCTGCGCTTCTGCAACCACGCTCTCTGCGGTTCTAAAATCGCAGAATTCACGGTTCTTGAAATGCAGATCCTGCGGGTCTTGCAGAGGTGCGGATTTTTCCGCACTTTCAAGAGACTCAGAATCAGAGGTTCTTGAACCGCCGCTCTTCTCCGGCACGGTAAAAGGCGCACTGGTGTAGTTGGGATCATCCTGCGGCGTCACATAGGCAAGATATATCTGATTGGCATCGCCGCGACCGCAGCGCTTTTCCCAGACGAGCTCCAGCTCCACCAGCTTTTTGAAAGCTGCCGTCACACGCTGCTCGCAGATTCGCAGCTCTTTGGCAAGAGCCTTGCGGGGAAAAATCACAAAGACCTCGCCGCGCTCATTGACCCAGCCGTTCCTGCGCGAGAGCTGGAAGCGGTTCAAAAGAAAGGTGTATGTTACTTTTGCATCCAAGCTCATCTCACAATAGCGCGGGTCTGAAAAAAGCCAACGAGGCATCTGCATGTGATAGATGCTTTGCACATCTGTTTGGACCATCAGCTGAAAGGATGGCCGTTCCTTCATTTTCGCTGCCCTCATCGCAGGTACCTCCTTATTGAGTGTGCGGGCATAGTCCGCACGATGGTTTCTCTTTTGCGACGTAGGGAAAAGACGCAGGCATTGTGAGTCAGTGCCTTTTCCCTTTCATAAAACATATCCAGCAAAACTTTCCCGCTAATTTCATGTAGGATATTAGCAAGAACGCACATTTTCTATTGCAATAGCTTTCGTTGCCTTGCTATATGCCGCGGCCGGGCGGTATCCGGCTCGGGTCATCCAGTTCCTCTAAATCGGACTCATCTTCTCCAATGACGGCAGAGCGGGTCATTTCCACAAGTCCAATGTCCTCCGGCAAAGGCCCCTCCTTCATGTCTGAGAAATCGTAAATACACTGTTCACCCGATTTCTGTCGAGGCATCGCTACCGCATGTGACTTGCGTGTGCAGTTTTTTTCTCCGTCAGGCACCTGCTTTTTCTCCGACGTGTTCTCCTGCGGCACAAAATGTACAGCCACCTGAGAAGAGTGTCCTGCAGAAGACTCGTGCGGGACACTCGCAGTTTTTTGAGACGTACGCTTTTTGTTTTCATCCTCTCGCCGTTTCCACTCCGGCACATAATCAAAAACGCTGCACTTTACAAGTTCCTTGTACGCCGGCAGCTCCTCCAGCATGATTTTGTAGAGCTCGGCAGGCTTATAGTGGTTGAACATTACAATGCACTTAAACTTGTCCAGCCGTAAGAATTCATCGGGCTGGAGAATATCTCGCTGAGTATTGCTGCGAGTCTGCGAGTATGGACGGGTCGTACTGTAAACGGGAGAGAAGAGCGGAGCTAAGGGAAACTGGTTGTTGGTGACGGAAATCGTGACCTTACCGCACTTTTTAGCAAAGTATTCAGCACTCGTCATATCGTTGCAGCCCATGTAGAGGGTCATGTCAAAGGAACCAAGCTGATTTTCCCACTCCATCCCCGGATACTTTTCTTTCCATTGAGAGAGGCTCTGTACGGCCACCTGAACAGACATATTGAAGCCGCGGATAGAGTTGAAAACATCGGAGATCCCCTCCATGTAGCCGATGTTGAGGTATTCCTCCAAACAGAAGTTTGTCAGCACCGGAAGGCGCCCGCCGTGGAGACGCGCGTAGTTGGATAGCTGCGGAAAGGTCAGGGAGAAAAAGAGAGAGCTTAGAAAGCGGTAGGCGCTGTCCTGTGCCGAGATGATAACAAAGTAGGCGCATGGCCGCTGTCCTGGAAGCAAAAGATCAACATCATGGTTGCGGGTGATCTTGTCCACCAGCGGGTTCTGAAAGACCGCAAGGCGGTTGCCAAGGCCGATGATGATGTTGCCCCAGAGATTTTCCCGAGCCTTCAGAAAGAGGCCGTGAGAACCTTTGGCCGGATGCTCGGGCGGGAGCTCCGCTAAGGTACGGTTGATCTCGTTGACGCTTTTATAGGCGAGGATCTTATAGACGTCGCCGAGGCTGCGCTGCTCCAAGGGGAGAAGATTGCCTCGATCATCCTTCTTGTTGCAGACATAGTGGATGAGTGCCATGAGCAGATTCAATTCCGCACGGCTCCAGAAGTCATCAGCTTCCTTGGGGCCGGAGGTATTTTGAATGATGGTATTTGCCACGGTGGTCACAAGGTCAGGATTGGTGTCCAGCCCTGCAAGGCAGTTCCAGCCATCCGAGTGCGCCATATCGAGGAAATTGACGGCTTTGACATAAAAGCCATTCTTTTCAAAGTATGGCGCTGTCATTTCAAAAAGCTCGCCCTTGGGATCTGTCGCGATTACGGACTCAGGGTGCCGCCCTCCATCACTGCTGCTGCGCTGTGCACAGCCCATGAGGAAAGGAATGATAAAGCCTCTCGACTTATAAGAACCAGGAGCGCCGATGCAGAGGATGTTGTTGTTCTCGCCGGGCTTCATACGGTGGGCGACATAGGTGGAATACTTCTCCGGATCGTCGGGACGCTCCTTGATGCGTCCAAGGAGCATCCCTGTGACCTCCCGGGCGCTTCCCAGTTCCAAGTGCTCGGCAAGCTCCTTTTTTGTTGCAAAGCCGGAGGTACCGTGAGTACCATCAGGAAGAATATCAAAGCCGCGAGGGTCTCGTGTGAAGTGATAGCCAGAAAACCAGCTGTAACCTTTCTTGGTGATCAGGCATATCAGCAAAAGGATCACGGCAGTAACACCAAGGCCAAAGGGCGTAAGTACGACAAAGAGGTTTCGGAAAGGGTTCAGCACCCAGATACTCTCCACCTCCTCACCGGTGGTGTTGAATACGGACTCTCTGCCCAGCTTCAGCGAGTTGAGCAGCATCCCATAAAAATACCACCCCAAGGCACCGAGTACGGCATAGAGCGGAACACGAGCTTTATTGCGTTCGTACCAGCGTCCCCATTTATTTGCGATGCGGTCCTCCAGCTTTTCCAGGAGCTTTGATAAGCGGGGCATCGACAACATCTCCTTTCTCAGTGATGAATTGTGTGCGCGGTGGAGTGTAGAGGGAGGGCGTCCGGCCAAGCAGTTCGGCCAGCACATGATCTGTGACCTTGTAGACGGTGGCGTAACCGGGGTCTGCATAGCGCCGCAGCAGCACCGCGCTGCCTTGACCTTCCAATGCGGCAAGAGCAATCGGTAGACAGCCATGCTGCTTTGCCGTTCTAACGGCAGTGTCGATCCGCCGCAGATCCATATCCGCGCCAATTACAAAGGGATGACCGTTGTAGAGTCCATCCCATGCGGCGTTGTCCTCCGGCGGCGGCCGATAAGCTGAACGCAGCATAAGCCGCGTAAGTTTCACACGGTAGTCAGGTACGGCCATAATTTGAAGCTGCTGCGCACCGGTCTCATCGCAGGAAAGCAAATGAATCGGCGCATGAAGGCAGTAATACGCTTCACCGTATCGAATCAGTTTCTCGTTCTTTTTTTCATCTTGGGTTTTCAGTTCCTCGATGACACTTTCATAGCTCGAGCCAGCGAAGAGAAATGCGCGCTGGGTGTTTTTGCCAAAATTAGTGTGGTTATGGAATGCCGCCAGTTCATCATTCACCGCCATACGTCCGATTCCGGGACAAACATAATGAGCAGCATAGTAAATCCCGCCTAAACTGACAATAGCCGCAACTCTCGAACTGCCCCATGAATTACGTCCTCGCGTTCTTGTAATTGATGTAAGGAAAAGAGAGGGAATCTCTCGGGCCACATTTACCTCGGACGCAAATACATCAATGCCCGCCCGATAGGCAGACAGCATCAGTCGAGATAACCGAATACGTCTTTCAATGGCGGCGCCGTGATAGGAAAGACTCAGACTTGGGATAGCTCCGTTGAAGATCAGATCAAGAAGCGCCCGCCCGCTGCCGGTAAGTGTCAATGTTCCGCTGCGCTCATGCAGTTTAATAAACCCTAATGCCATCAGATTTTCACGCTCCGCTTTTGTAGAAATACTGTTCAGATCTTGGGGCCTGATGTTTTGGCACCAACAGAGTAAACGCAGCACATCAACGTCTCGAACGCTGAAGAGCACACCGGCAGCACCTCCTCCTTTATTCCTGCGAACGCCGAAACTGTCCTTGCGCCATATGCGGCGCAAGAACAATTTCGGCGTTCTTTGTCCGCCTCTATGCGGTGGCAATCTGTTACCCCCGCATAGTAGGCAGATAGGTGTGTACTTTCTGTTGCCTGCGCCTGATAAAATCGCAAGCAGTCTCAATGCTTTTCGCAGCTTTATCCCCCAACAGGCCGACGGCTGCGGAACAAGCCCCAGGAAATGGCGGATTCGTGCAGGTATCTGTTGGGTGTCCCCCCCGATTCACGCTTTTGCATTCAGCACCATTGTCCGGAATAGAAGTCTTGGCTGGCATAATCACTGGAGTGTGCCGCAAAGAAGTCGTGAGCATCCTCCAAAGGAAGCAGCGTAATGTGGCAGCACTCATGTTCAAAGCATTCCGTAGAAAGGAGTGCCACGGCAAGGGTATGCTGATCATCATCCGGAATAAGCCGGCCCTTAATAGCATTGCTGATGGCTTTCCATCCCTTGTTGTCCTGATCATAAATGTGACGCCCCTCTATGCTGGTATGCTCATCGATCACGAGCATGGCTCGAGAATAGAAAGGCAGTTTCTTCCCACACGCCTCGTATTCGTCCAGCAGGCAGCGAATGGTATCGCTCAGCCAGTTAGGAGTCTGATACCGGCAGTGCGGCAGCAGCGTATGAAGTGTGATGTGGAGCCAACCGTAACCGAAGGCCTCTACGCTGCCTGTGATATCCATATAGGGCAGCGCCGGCCTATGAGCAAACCCGCCAGCACCCGGCGAATATCGTTCGCAGAGTCGGCGCAATTCCAGCGTGGTCCGCTCGAATTGTTCCATCGTCTGCTCCAGCGTCTTTTGCAGTTTATTTGGGTTCATCTGCCCACCGTCAGTCAATGCCACTAATGATTCAGTCTCGCTGAAAGCCATCCCCACAAGTTCCTGAATACGGATCAGGTCTCGCTTCATGTCATTCATCCCCATACTCCGATCTGCCCCTGCGCAGGTCAGTGGGCGATGTGGTGATCGCTTCATACTCCTTAGGAGTTGTGTGAAAGGCCACCGGCACGTGGTTATAGCCAATGCAAAGCAGTCCTTCACCGCGCCGAAAGCGGGTAATTTGACGCACCTCGTCTTCGGATAAGTTTAGCTTATCTTGAATAAGCCTTGCTTCCTGTTCTTCCATTTGCATGACGAGCTTGATACGGCTGGCATCCAGAATGCCTTTGCCGTAACTGCCGCCATCCAAGCCGAAAAGGTCCTGCATTCCCTGCGTACTCGTGACAGCAATCCCGCCAAGGCCGCGAATCGTCTTCACCATTTCCAGAACAAAACCGGCAGTCTGTGGATTGGCTGTAGCACCCACAAGGCTCCACAGCTCGTCCGCCAGCAGAGCGGAGAGATCGCTTTCACAGCTCATGATAAGGTCATAGGCAATGCTGGTCGCCCAAAAGGTGCCGTCAGCGATCATGTCATCCGGCATTCCCGAGAGGTCAAGAACAATGTACTTGTTATCAAGATCAATATTGTTTCGGCTTGCCATAGCAGCGGCAGAGCCTGTGACATAACGGGAGAGAACTACTGACAGATAACGCGTATCCGGATTTTGAGAAAGTACATCGTACCAATCAGAAATAATCGGCATGGTACGGAAATCCCCATTCTCATCCACGATGGAACTGTTATCAAAGGTAATGCCATAGCGCCCGTACACCTCTACCAGCGATGAATCGAGGCGGCTCTTATCCGCCTCGCTCAGGTCTTTTTTCTTGAGTGCAAACCAGATAATAAGCTGTGAGATCTTATCGGCCAGCACGGAATCGTCGCGGGCGGCGATGTTTTTCAGCTTTGCATAGGAATCCAGCGACTTGCGCCGAATTGCCATCAGGTTCGGACAATCCTTAGAGGAAGGCGACATTCGCAGGTACAGCCCGCCCAGCTTTTCACAGAGCGGGCGGAACTCATGCCCCTTTTTCGGGGCAATGATGATAACGCGCTTGCCCTGCTGGCGAAGCCTGCCGCCGAGGCACTGGAGCGTAACGGTCTTGCCTGCACCGGTAGAGCCGCCGATCCACCAATTTCCGTTGGTGTACTTGTAGTCATCGTATGGGTCAAGGAATACCGGAGAGCGGTTATAGAGATTCAGCCCGAGGAATATCCCGTTGTGATCACTCAGCTCATAAGAGGCAAAAGGAAATGCCGCAGCCACACCGGATGTTAGCGCATTGCGCCGAGCCTTACGTTCAATGTCTGGATCAAGGGCCAGAATGGGAAGCGAGGATAAAAACGCCTGCTCATTTTTGTAGTCACAGCGCCGGGCGATCATGTCCACGGACACACAGAGCTTTTCCACTTCTGTTGCCCGCTGTTCCAGTGTCTCTGGATCAGGAGCCGTAACTTCAATGAGGGTGTGCATATAGTAAAAGTCCTCACCTTGACGGTTCATGACGTCCTTGAGGTAAAGGCCAGAATTGATGGCGCTATCCAGTTCTTCGTAGTCCTGACGGGTATCGCCTACGTCTCGCATGCGGGAGCGGTTCACCATCGTCGTCTGAGCGATTTTAGAAAGGATCTTTTCTTTCGACTGCCGCTTGACAAGAAAGCTCATGTTTACTCCCTCACCAGCCTCTACCAGCGGGGCAAGCCAGCATGAGCCGACAGTGGTTGCATAGCCATACCCTGTGATATAAAGATAGGTATGGTATACGCCGTCTACAACAACGTAGTCCTTCCTTTTTGTATCCACAGTGGTCGGTGCCAGAATATCGAGGATCGTAGTAGACCCTGCCTCCAGTTCTGTGAGGTCGGGTCTCTCTTCACCGAAGATCACACGCTTCAAAAGCGGCTGTTCGTTTTGTTTTTTCTTTGTGCGCTTCTCTTTCGGAGATGCCTTTTGGATTTTTTTCGCCGCTGCATTGCGGGGCTTCTTTTTCACTTGCATGATTACTCCTCATAAATGCCGTGTACGGCCGTCGTCATATCAAATACGCCATCCGGCAGCCGGACACGCTGACTGGTTTTCTTACTCAGGATCTCATAAAGCAGTTTGAGGACAAAGTTATCACTATACTGAGGTTCCAGCACCTCAAGCTCGCAGACATCAAGGTATCGCCGTGCGGTATCGGCCTCTTCATTGAGCCTCTGAATAATGGAATCTACCGTGTTTCGCTTGGCTCTCATACTTGCTTCATATTGAAAAACAAGGAAAAATCGATGCCGCATGGCATCACTCGCGATCCCGTTGCCGATCTCCTGAATGTTATCTTCAATCATCTCCCGGCATGCCTCATTGTCTTCCTTCTCGGCATAACGCTGCATCTGCTCCACATATGCCTGCGTATCCGCCGGCAGTGTACGCGCCACCATCTGCAAATCATTTGGGGCAATTTTGAGATATGCAGCAAAAGATGAAATGATATTTTGCCTGTCATTAGGGGACTTCAAATAGATATTGACCGGCAGAAGTTCAAGTATCTTCACAAATCGGCCATCCTTTGTAATGACAACCCCTCCGATGATATTCTTGATGGGCAGCCATGCCTGAATGCTGTCGCGGTATGTACCGCCGTCGCCTCCTGACTTCACCCGCCGCCAAAAATTAAATCCTTTAGATTCACGTTCTGACCTCCCCTCGAAATAAAATGATCCGGCGTCTTCTCCTCCATTGCCACCAGTAACCCAGCCACCGTGTCATACTGTCATCGTTGATCCCAATAAGGCCGAAGCCTCCCACCGGTACAACGACCACCAGTGTCACTATGATCTTCGCAGTCAGCCCAAAAGGGAGAAATGCAATGCAGAGATATAAGGCTGGGACTGTCAAAATCACTGCCTCTACCAGATTTCGAAGTTCGAAAAGGCCCATGATGCGTCCTGCATCTGTAAAGTTTGATGGAATGTGGTAGACTTCATAATTCACCTTTTTCCACCTCCACGGTTTCTAATAAGTGTCCGCGATACTGCCGTATCATCTGCTCTAACCCTAATAGCGAGCTCTTGCGCGAACGGATGATCTCATCGATCGCACAGCCAAGAACTTCTTCGTTGTTTGCCGTGCGGCTGACATTTCCCAGTTCCAGCGCACTCAGATATTGATTGCTGACGCGGCTGTGTCGCTCCATCTCAATTAGTGAAATGCCATATTTCAAGCGTATCGCACGCAGACGGGTCATTCTTTCCATCAATTTCCCTCCCGATAGTCAATATAGGGGAGCTTTCCCCAGCCTTGCCAGTTTCGGTCACTGACCTTGGTTTTCACAACTCCTTTGCTTGTCCCCATGGCTTCTATGGCATATCCACCGCCGATATAAACGCCTGCGTGCCCGCTTTTCCAAAGCATCAGACCGGGAATTTCCGGCATGGTAGATATGGCACCATAGTCTTTATTCAATGTCCCGGCGTTTTTGCACGCCTGATACATCTGGTCGGCACCGTAGTCGGGCATCCCGTTCGTTGCATAGCGGATGGTCATGCTTTTTGTATCCAGCCAGCCGTAGCCCTTGATGAGACCGATACAATCTGCGGTACGGCGGCCAAGCCAATGTTCCTTAATAAAATCAGCGTAGTTTCCTACACCGTCTGGATACTGCTGCTTTTTGTACTCAAAGAGGGCTGGCGTAAGAACATTTCCATAAGTGCCCCATACGTAGCCCCAGTTGTTCGCCCATGCCTGTATGGCGTAAGCCGCAAGATCCAGATTGTTCTTTGTACTGGGATCAACAAAGCCGGATATATCGATTTTATTATCGTAGCCGCTGCCATACTCTACATCACCGGAATAAGAGCCGTCGCCGCCGTAGCCTGGCTGGTAAGCCTCATAGTAGGACCTGTACTTATTGATGGCATCGCTCTCTTCCAGCGTTTCGTAAAGCGCTCCTGCCCATTGCCGTGCCTCATCGTCAAAGCCCAGCTCATCCATGAGTTTTTCCGGGTCAAGGTGCTTGACCTCTATTCTCAGGGTCGTTACGACGCCATCATCGCCGCTATCCATAAAGCTGAGCGAAGGCGTATAGGATAAGCTCGATTTGCAGAAGTCGCGGATAAGATCAGCGCTCATAGTATTGAGATCCTGTTGATGTGCGGCAGAGTTGATGGCAATGACCCAAAGAAGGTCATCATCTGTCATAGCACTGGACACTACAATATGATCAATAGTCGTTCCGTTTTTCTCGTACTCTGCGGCAATACCTGTCACGACGGAGTCAATCTGCGCTCCCTCAAAATTACCAAGTGTCATGTACACGCCGCCAAGTGTCATGGCTTGCTGCGTCATCTGTATGACGGTATCAGTGCCCGAGGAATTGTAACCGAAAAAAATATTGGGAAGTGCCGTAAAAATCACCATAGGCACCACAATGAAGACGACAAGTACAGCAATCAGGACTTTTAAGAGAAGTGGAAACACTTCTCTGGCCGTGGCAGCTGCGGCTCCATGCACACCGGATGCCGCAGCCGCCTGCATAATACGTTTGGCAGCCCTCGCAGCATGGGCAAAATCTACCGCTGTTTGAAGCCCTGAGCGGGATTTATCATTTTCGTTCATGCTTTTCCCTCCGCTGTTTTCTGCTACTTGAGGATATCTCTTTGCTATTTTTTGCGCTGCCCTTAATAAGGGTGGAAGGCATTAAGACGTTCTTTGATGCCGCGGTGCGATTTCCTGTTGTTGGCCGCGTCAGCGTCCCTTGAGAGACATCCGCTCTATTTCCTGCGGGGTCGGGGCGCTGAGCGGAAAACATTCCTTTTGCCGAAGGCTCATTTCGAATCCCAATCGGTCGCGCTTCCTGCCGGGCCGGGTTGTTATTGGTTTTCCGTGTTTGATTAGGAGGAACATTACTACCCTGTGGGATATTCCTGTCAGGCCGTGAACCGGCGATAGGCTCTTGAGTAGATGAGGCAGGATGCGCTGCTCGTCCACTTGAACTGCGTGCCGATTCAACGGCGGAGGACGGCGCAGGCTGTGTGGGCGATGTTCCTGCGTGGCCGGGGCGAATTGCTTCCGGTTTCTGCTCGCCGACGCCTCGAGCAGACGGACGCTGCGTGTAACGTGTTCCCATTCCAAAAGGCTGTGACGAGTGCTGGCCGCTGACCGTGGGCGAGGATGAGATTCCTGCACTGCCGGGCGACGGTCTCTGCGCCACGGCCGGAACTGCGTGATCAATGGACTGTGCCGCTGCATTTTCCGTCTGTTCAGGCCGTTGTGCAGAGCGGTCGTTCACCTTGCTTCGCACACCCTGCATATTTGCCTGAGTCATACGCGTAGACACGGGCGCAGGTGATCTTCCTGCCGGCTCGTGCTGTGAGGCGTTTCCTGATAAGGAGTGCTGAGCAGAATTAGCTGTTCGGATAGAAGCCGTCACATTGCTTTGCTCTCTTACCGTCGAAGTAGTCTTGTTACCCGATGTATCATGCCCAGTGGCGGGTGTTTGCGTATTGGACGGAGAAACGCGATCTACAGAGGTCACATAAGCAGGCGCTCTCCGCATCCCAGATGGCACAGAGCTCTTTCGTGCTTCCGCCCCTCTAAATGCTGCCTGCCGGATTGAAGAAGTGTTGTGCATCGAAGAACTCGAAAAATGTTCCTGCGTGGCTGGCTGTGCTCCGCCTGATTGAACGCTTTCACGCTGAGAAACAAAGCCTTGTCCCTCCGCCCCCTGCGAAGTATTCTGTTGCTGCGAGGCTTGATAAGTCTGATAACTTGCAGTATGACCGGCAGCATTGTGCGCTCCGGATGGGCCGCCGCCTATGCGCGGCCCTCCTGTGGTCGAGCCGGACGCAGCTCCTCTGTTACCTTTTCCGGTGGATTTACCGATGGTCTTGGTAATATGAGATGTAGCGGAACGCATGACCATATAGGTCAACGTGCCGGGGAAGCCCCGACCGAGAGAGTCACCGGTAATGGCTGGGTTCAGCCCGATACGGGTAATGATAGCATCCGCTTTCCTGGCAACCTTTACAATCGTCAAGGCCAAAACGATCCACGGGATTATATCGAGGCCGCTTGGTACATTAGACAAGACGGAAAGCAGCATCTTAAAAAAGATGACATTCGTCACCATCAGCGTACACATACTCCCGAACATCCGGCACCAGCCCCCGAATATCTCTGACGTACTTTTGCTGCCTCCCATTGCAAATGCCAGCGGTGCGGTCATCGTAAGCACAGCAAGGATCACATATCTCTCCGCGATCTCCAGCAAAAGCCTGAATACCTTAAACATGATAATCAGGCCAAAGATGATCACCAGCAGCCAAGCTGCGTTGAGAGAACCGAACGCTCCCTCGTCCACAAGCGTCACGTCGATAGCATCGGGTATCTCTAAAAGCTCTATGATCCTTGCGGTAAGACTTAGTCCCACTTCGCAGATCTGTGGACTCGCCATCAGCAGGAAGGCAAACACAAAGGTTCTGGTAAATAATAATTTCGGGTCTTCCCCTTCAAAGCCGAGGCCGACCGCCATACTTTTGAGGGCTTGAAAAACAAGATTTCCAATCAGGAGCGCCCAGCCAACGGCCAGAAGCACCTGTGTGATGCTGACCATCACGGGGACATGGCTTTTCATGTACGCATAATCCATGCTCATAATGCTCAGCAGCGATGATGAAAAATATTCCCAGCATTCCAGCGTAAGCCCATAAGCCCACTCCATGAATCCCTGGAAAATCAGCTCAAGCAATGTGGACACCTCCTTTTGCCGGAGCTATCTCTACTTTTACGGGGTCAGTGTCGCAAGGCCGTTGAACAGCGGCGCAACATATGCAATGAATGCGCCGATGCCGTTAATGATTGCCCATGCGATCCAGATACGTTTGAGCCAGTCCCACGCCTGATCAACTTTGTGCTGGTTATTGGAAAGCTTTGCGCCGATCACCGCCACGGCGGACATCAGCCCAGCCAGAACTGTGCTGACGCCAACGATCTTTCCGTAAACATCTACGATGATCTTGTTAGCTACTGTCCACATATCATCCACGGCAAAGGCGCTGACGATCATCATGGGCATAGTCAACGTGAGAGTCATACAAGTTAAATAGAAATGGTAAATTCTTTTCATAAGGTTCTCCTTGGAACTAAGACGATAAACTGGGTTTCCAGTCATTTTCCTCGAGCATCTTGAAGTAATGATAGGTCTCAGGCGCAGCATCTTGCAGCATTGCCATCTTTTTGCCATCGCCGCGATTTTTGATCCAGTACACAAAGCAATCCGCAAAATATTCCTGCGCGTCGGTAAGCGCATATGTACGGAGGAGCGATGCTGCCGATGCAGACTCCCTTTGATAAAAGCCCTTCGTCCGGGAAGGAAAGCCCATCATTCCATCGAGAAAGTGTCCAAATTCGTGAATAGTGGATTTCGCTGAGGATACGATGATTTTACGGCCTTCATAGATGGTCGCCCCGGTGCAGCCAAGATCATATTTTTTGCTCAGCTTTGCAAGGTAATCGAAATCGATAACATACCGCCAGTCCTTTTCGGCAAATGACTGCATCATTGATTCGGGAATTTTTTGAATCTCCAACAAGTAGTTGTTCAAAGCGACGCCCGCTTTGTTGTCCAGAGGTATGTTATCTAACATAGGCGGCGGCACAACAGCAAACGTCTTGGTTAGCAGCGCATAAAGAAGCTCCGCAGCCTCTCCTCGTGTGATGATTTCTGTCCCGTCGCATGTCTCTTCGCACAGGCCAAAATCCGCAGCAGCACGAAGAACTTCGCTCTGTTGGGACAGCTTGCCCTCGTTCGGGTAGAGCTGTAAACTGTAAAGGTCAACACCAAAGGCGGCAAAGCCGCTTTTGTAGATGGCATAGCGGCAAAGGTCAGAATCCGGTGCCGTAATAGCTGTCATCTCCAGCCATCCATCTGAGTAGCCCTGCCGAATACAGTCATCATCATAATTAAGCGGGTCAGCGTCGCCCAATGCGCGGCAGATCATCGTTGCCCACTGGCGCACGGTAACAGGTGCATCCGGTACGTATCGACCATTTCCTTCACCGCAAACGATGCCGCGTTCGGCGAGATAGAATATGCTTTCATGGAACGGTGAATCATTCGGGACATCAGAAAAGGTGTCGAAAGCGGCACGCGAGAAAGTGGACAGTGATATACTGATAAGCACCATCATGAGCACAGTAATAAATCCTTTGTTTGGTTTCATTGGTCATCTCCTCATGCTCTAAGAAAGAGTAATGTCTCTCTGCCATTTTTGCCGCCTACATCTTTCCTTGAAATTACGACCGCTGTCTGCTATAATCGACACCATGTGAGGTGAGAATTTTGGTTTTTACGAGCGAAGAGATCGCAATGATTGACGGCATAATCGAGACTCTTTTCTCCGGAGCAAATGTCTCCGCAGACGTTCGCGACGCATATTTGCTGGTACATCGTCACCTTACAGAAGATGCTTTAGAGGTAAAAGACTTCAAGCGCATCGCGAATGCCATGGAATTTGCAATGAAGAATCAGTTCTGTGATTCCTGCAGCAGAGAGAGCCAGCGTGTTTTGACAAGCGTCCTTATCAAGGCAACCACCGCCTCTTGAACCGCTTATATCATTGAATTAGTTAGGGCAGCGATAGTTTTCTATCGCTGCCCTTTATCGTTTTTAGTAGCCGGTTTTAGGAAGAAGAGGCTTCCTAACGGGAGTGAGATTGCGTACAATGGTAATCCAACTTGCATTAGCGGACTGCCAGGTCTCTCCAAATTTTCCACCGGCATCAGCTCGGTTTGTCACATAGTATTTATTTGCTGTTCTCGGGTTAACAGATACCATGAGAGTCGGCTTTGTCACACTCTGAAAACCAGAGGGGACAGTTCCAAAGTCGAAGTAAATATCTGTCACGACTTCGCCGGCCATAAGCTGCAAACCGCTTAGGCCAAAGGAGTAATTATTGGTGCTGAGAAGATTGCTGGCCAACACGCGATAATCATTGTAGTTGGTCTTATAAAGGATTCGGTAAGTGAGCCGTGCATTATAGGTTCCGGTAGTCAAAGCAGACACGGTCGTTACATCATAAGGAATCTTGTCATGGAAATAGAAATTCTGCAAATCCACATTAGAGGTGTTGGCGATTGTAAAGCGGTAGGACATTTTACTGCCCGCCAGTACTTCTTTGATTCCGGTCTTCGTCAGTGTAACTCCCAGCTCAGCAGGCTTATTATAAGCCGCCAGCTTAATGATCTGTCCCGCGTATTTGAGCGTTACATCAAAGGTTTCGGCAGACACCTGATAGTACGCTGGCGCAGATACCTCTCGGATGAGATAACGGCCTAATGGGAGCGGTTTGGAAGCCGCAACGCCTCTCGCATCGGTGGTAATATAATCTACTACCTTGCTGCTGCGCTCGCGGACAATTTCAAAGGTTGCCCCTTTAAGCGTAACGCCACCAGCCTGACCGGTAATAGCATTGGACTCAGCAGCATACTTGGTAATCTGAATTTGACCAGTAACAGCAGTATTCTCCCACTCGATGGTGCTGGTTTTGCCAGCTTCCACATAGACGGTTTTATACTGCTTGTCAAGGATATAACCGTCCGCCGCTTCCAGTTCACGGATATAGTATTTTCCTGCGGCCAGTTCTTTATCAACATAGGCATATCCGTCCTGATCCGTTGTGACCTCCATGATGGGGTTCCTGCCGGAATCGTAGATAACGAAGGTAACGCCATAGATGCCATCGCCGATGTTGGCGTCGACCTTGTGGATGAGGATGGAACAGGCCTTGCGATTGGCGATCTCCAACGTGGCCGTCCGACCGTCCTTGACCTCAATACGATGAGGTGTGGTATCCAGCAGGTAGCCGGACGCAGCCTCCAATTCCGTCACGGTGTACCAGCCGCTTTCAGCTTCGGGGAGATAGATGACGCCGTCGCTGTCCGTTGTGTAGGTGCCGATGATCTCACCATTCATCTTGCGGATCTCGAACTTGACATTCCCAATTCGCTCACCAGTGTCTTCGTCGGACTTGATGATCTGCAATCCACCGGAAGGGGCATTGTAGAAGGTCAAGGTTTGGAGGTCGTTGGGGTTGATGACAACAGTCTGACTGCGAGTGTTCTCATCGATGATGTAGCCGGAGAGCGTCTTGGTTTCTGTAACAACAAAAGTTCCGATCAGCCCGGAGATCAATACCTCTCCATTCTTATCGGTTCTGTAGATGCCGTTGGAGCTGATCTGACCGTTCTTGTCAGGAACAAAGCTGCCGTCAGCATAGGTTACTTTGAATTCGACACCCTCTAGTGGCTTATGCGTGATACTATCCAGCTTCACGATCCGAAGTCCGCCCAGCGGCTGGTTTCTGAACTCTACCGTGACAATATCATTAGACTTGACCTTGACGGTCTGCGGCGTGTCATCCAGCAGGTAGCCGTCTCTTGTGCGCGATTCCTTGATGATAAGCGTCGTACCAGGTGCAACATCCATAATCGTGAAAGTACCTGCGCTATCCGTGACAAACTTGCCGTTGGCGTTGCCGATAAGGCTCCCGGCAGAATCCGTGACGAGGAACTCTACATCGGAGATAGGTTCATTTGTTACGGAGTCAACTTTTTTCACCAAAACGCCGCCCTTGGGTTGATTGCGGAACTCCAGCGTCATGACAGAGTTGCGCTTGATCTTGATGCTCTGCGGGGTATCGTCGAGGATGTAGCCATCCTTGGCACGCACCTCTTTTGCAATGACCGTCATGCCAGGCGTCAGACCGTCAATGCGAATGGTACCTGCGCTGTCAGTCACATAGCGGCCATTCGACGTGCCGATCACGCTGCCGTCGGAATCTGTGACAAGGAATTCAACATCAGAAATGGGGGCACCGGTCACAGCGTCCTTTTTAACGATCAGGAGGGAACCCATCTTATCGTTGCCAAAGGTCACGGTAATGACGTCCTGATCCTTACCGGAAAGATAGACCGTTTCCGCAGCGTCGGTGATCACATACCCGTCCGGCGCGGAGATCTCCTCGCAGACATAAGTGCCTGCCTTGAGGCCGGTTGCAACGATGGTGCCATTGCTGGATGTTTTGTACTCGCCAACCACAGTGCCGCCTGTACCGGAGGTGCCGCCGAGGTAGCGGATGCGGAACCATGCACCCTCCAACGGCTGACCGCTCTCACTGTCCACCTTGCGGATGATGATGGCGGAAAGGGGCGTGTTCTCAAAGGTCAGGACTTTGCTCTCACCACCGGAGATGAAGCATTCCTGCGTGGCAGGCTCCTTGATGGCGTACCCGGACGCCGGTTCCAATTCCGTTACCTTGTACCAGCCATCCTTGATCTCAGGAAGAATGATTTTTCCGCTTGCGTCAGAAAAGTAAGTGCCGAGGTCATTGAGCTCGCCGGTGTCGGTATGGTTGCTGGCATACCAGATCTGGAACTTAGCGCCCTTGATGGGATCGCCGGTGACACTGTCTACCTTGCGGATCTCCAAGCTGGGCTTGAGGGCGTTGAAGAAGGTGACGGTAGAGGTTTCGCCGGGCTTCAATGCCACTTCCTGCGGGATGGGGCAGAGAATGACATGACTGGGAACATTGATCTCCGTGACCTTGTAGCTACCCACAGAGATGCTTTCAAGAAAAATGCGCCCATGGTTATCGGTCGTGGCGCTGGTGGAGTAGCTGCCGTCGATCTGCTCAATGAGATAGGTGACGCCCTCGATAGGCTCCCCGGTGGCGATGTTCTTCTTTAGGATCTCAAGGCCGGGCTTTTCGTAGTCCACAAAGGTGACCTCGGAGGTTTTGCCGGGGCGCAGCGCCACGGTCTGCTCGGTATTGGTTACGATGTACGGCTCGGGAACGGATTCCTCACGCACAACATAGACACCGGCAGGAATGGCCGAGAGCGTTGCGGAACCGTCCGTGCCAGTCGTGACGGAGGTTGAATAACTTCCGGTAACGGACTTAATGGAAAACACCGTGCCGGCAATCGGTTTGCCGCTCATGGCGTCGCGCTTGGTGATCTTCATGTCGGGCTTTTCATAGTTGACTGCCGCGACGGTGTATTCGCGGTCACCTTCGGAAACATCTACATAAACGCTTTTGGGCGTAGGATCAACACAGAAGCCGTCCGGTGCGGAGGTCTCGACAAAGCTCCAAAGGCCGGTCGCGGCATCCTCAACATAGATCTCGCCCTGCGCATTGGTAATGTCGCTGCCGACGATCTGTCCGTTGAAATAGATGCTGAAACGTGCACCGGCGAGACCGGTTGGGG
>ENA-ORNP01001433-ORNP01001433.1-human-gut-metagenome-genome-assembly--contig:-NODE-1433-length-24306-cov-3.492310_pt1 | contig 24306 bp, 20 predicted proteins | sample MGYA00242119_ERZ509030 | MGnify/ENA primary metagenome ERZ509030 (study PRJEB26280, sample SAMEA2338708) | human gut metagenome | biome: human gut; feature: human-associated habitat; material: faeces... | reverse complement strand
TATTATCTTCAAATGGTTCAACATCACAAGCAAGTATTTGTGGAAGCACTTTAGCACTTATGGACGCAGGTGTTCCAATAAAGAAACCAGTAGCAGGAATATCAACAGGACTTGTTACATCAAAAGAAAACCCAGATGAATATGTAATGCTTACAGATATTCAAGGAATAGAAGATTTCTTCGGAGACATGGACTTCAAAGTTGGTGGAACAAAAGATGGTATAACAGCTATCCAAGTTGACATTAAAAACGATGGACTAACATATGATATAATCAAAGAAGCTTTCGAAAGAACAAAAGTTGCTCGTGATTATATATTAGACGAAATAATGAAACCACAAATAGCAGAGCCAAGAGCTGAATTATCTAAATACGCACCAAGAATAATTACAACAACAATCAATGTAGACAAGATTAAAGATGTAATAGGACCTGGTGGAAAAATGATAAACAAGATTATAGATGCAACAGGTGTTAAAGTAGACATCGAAGAAGACGGAAGAGTTTGCATTTACACAGACGATGCTGAAAACGGAAAGAAAGCTTTGAAAATGATTGAAGATATTGCAAAAGATATCGAAGTTGGAAAAGTTTATGACGGAAAAGTTACAAGAATAATGAACTTTGGAGCTTTTGTTGATATTGGTGGAGGAAGAGAAGGATTACTTCATATTTCTAAAATATCAAACAAGAGAGTTGAAAAAGTTGAAGATGTTTTAGCAGTAGGCGATGAAATTAAAGTAAAAGTTTATGAAATAGACAATCAAGACAGAATTAACCTAACAATGAAAGACTTAGAAGAAAATAAAGAAAACAAAGAAGAACACGTAGAAGAATAATAAATGCAACACGTAAAAGTAGCAATAAATATCAAAATTCGACAATAGTTGCAAATATATGAATAAGTAGTATAATATAGATGTGGGGAATGAAAATTCCCCAACATTATAATAATTGAAGGATTGATAAAATGAAGTATTTATATATAATACAACAAGCAATGGTTTGGATTTTAACTATATATTGGGTATATCAGTTGATAGTAAGTTTATGTTCACTTGTAAAATTAAAAGATAAACCATTGGTTGAGGAAAAGGACCATAAGTTTATGGCGATTTTGCCAGCTCATAATGAGGAAAATGTTATAGGAAACCTAATAGAAAGCTTGAAAAAACAAGATTATCCTGCCAATTTAATAGATATTTATGTAATTGCAGATAATTGTACGGACAATACGGTTAAAATTGCAAAAGAAGCTGGAGCAATTGTTTTAGAGAGAAAAGAAGATGACCCTGAAAAAAGAACAAAAGGGGCTGCTCTTCAATGGTTTTTAAAACAAAAAATAGAAGAAAATGCAGATTATGATGCATTCTGCGTATTTGATGCAGATAACATCGTAGATAAGGGATTCTTTACTGCGATGAACAAAAAACTTTGCCAAGGCGAAGAAGTCGTTCAAGGTTATAGAGATATAAAAAACCCAACAGATAGCTGGGTTTCTGCAGGATATGCAATATTCTATTGGACAATGCACAGATTCTATCATTTAGCTAGATATAATTTAGGATTATCAGCTCTTTTGAATGGAACTGGATTTATGGTTAAATTTGATATAATAAAACCAACAGGTTGGAACACAGACACTCTAACAGAGGATATAGAATTCTCTTTGAAACGTATAATACAAGGTAAAAGAGTTGGCTGGGCAACAGATGCAATAGTATATGATGAACAACCAGTAGGATTTAAACAATCATGGTCACAAAGATCAAGATGGACAATAGGACATATTCAATGTTTACAAGAATACACAAAACCATTAGCTGGAGCTGTGAAGAAAAATAAAACATTGATGAATTTTGATGGACTTTTATACATGATGGGAAGTATTCCAATGTTTATAATGACTATTGTGTTATTGTTAATAAACTTTGTAATGTTCATATTTGGTGGAATGACACCAATGGATTTATTAATAAACTGCTTAAGATATATATTACCAACATTTTTCTTGCCAATATTTGTTGGAATAGTAATAATGATAATTGAAAGAAAACCAATAAGACCAATGCTAAAGGGACTCGCTTTATACCCCTTATTCTTAGGCTCATGGTTATTAATAAACTTCAAGTGCTTATTCGTACGTGATACAAAGTGGGAAAAGATAGACCACGTAAGAGATATAAAAATAAAAGATGTAGCATAACAGTAAAAAGAGGTGCAAATAAAGCATCTCTTTAATTTTTGAATATTTATGAAAATATATAGACTTTTCTATAAAAATAATGTAAAATTATATGGAAAATAAGCAAATAAAAAAATTACACATTGCTTTTTATATTTCGATTACAGAGCAGTGTGCAGTTTGCAATATATTTGGCAACTACATTTCTGTAATTGCTTACTTTCTACGTTTATTATACATCAAGTAGAATAAATATGTCAATTGTTTTAAATAAATTTGTTTTGAAGGGGAATACGGGTAAAATGGAGAAAATACAAAAAATTTTTAAACCAAAATACATTCATATAGTTGTAATTATATTAGGAATAATATTCATGAGTCTATCAATATTTCACACGAATATGTGGTTTGATGAGAGTTACACAATAGGAATTGTAAGGCATTCTTTTTCAGAAATATGGAATATAACAAGCTATGATGTACATCCACCATTTTATTATTTCTGTTTGCATATTTTAAATTTAATATTTGGAGAGAATATTATTGTTTATAGATTGTTTTCAGCAATCACGATTGCATTAACTGCAATACTTGGATATACACACATTCGTAAAGACTTCGGAGAAAAAGTTGGTTTTTGGTTTTCTTTCTTAACACTAATGTTACCTGTATCTGCACAATACGCTGGAGAAATAAGAATGTATTCTTTAGGAATGCTTTTGGGAACTATTATGTGTATATATGCTTATAGAATTTATAAGAAAGACATTCATAAATTAACATATGTATTTTTCGGACTAAGTAGCTTAGCATTGGCATACACTCATTATTGTGGAGTACTATTAGCAGGCGTTATAAACTTGGCTTTATTCATATATCTAATCAAGAATAGAAAAGAAAGAAAACAAGATTTAATAAAATTTACAATAACGGCAGTGCTACAAGTTGTAGCATATTTGCCATGGCTTATAGTGTTTGCAAGCCATTTAAAAGGAACAAGTTTCTGGATTACATTAACTTTTCCAGGTTCAATATATGAAATATTAACAGTTCAATATAAAGGAAATTTGACATTCCAGCCAATAATACTATCAACAGCATTTTATGCATATTTAATTTATATGGTAGCAAGCACGCCAAAAAAAGAAAGAAAACCTGGTACTTGGGGATTCATCATCTATATAGGAATAATTCTTCTAGTGCTAGTAATTTGTGCCATGTTACATAGTGTAATTTTACTAAGTAGATATTTATTAATATTGAATGGTGCATTCATGTTTTCTATTGCATATTTTATGGCAAAAGATACAAACAAGGTACGTATGATTACAATATGCCTTATAATATTGACCTTGTCAGCATTTAGTAACTGTAAAACTATAAGAGAAAACTATGCTGAAAATAATAGAGATTTTAAAACATACTTAGATGAAAACATTGAAGATGGAGATATAATTATATACTCTGGAGCTATAAATGGAGCTGTTATAACAACAGAAGTGTCACAAAATCATGATAATACATCATATTTCTACAATAAAGAACATTGGGGAGTACATGATGCATACAAAGCTTTTGCACCATACATGGTAATTGAAGAAGATTTATCAAAAATTTTAGATAATTATAAGGGAAGAATTTGGATTGTAGAAAATGAAAATACGCATCAGTTATGCGATGAAATAGCAGAAAAATATGATGTGAAGAAGCTTGAAGAAAAGCAATTTATAAATAAGTATAAGGATTATAGATATACATTTGAACTAATTGAAAAATAATTAGACTTTTTGTAGTGATAAATAATATTTAAAACACGGTTACATACACCACGTATGTGACATTGCCTTTTAAATGTTGTTTTCCATGTGTAAATGTTATTATTAAATTGAATTTGTCAAATTTGTGAAGTGAAAAATAAAGTGAAATTATATAAATCTTAATGTATGTAAAATAAATTAAAAAGAAAGGTGTGGTAGATAAAAGTGGAAAAACAGAAAATGAGAGTATTGGCTTTTGTTGGACCATCTGGAACTGGCAAGAGTTACAGAGCACAATTAGTTGCAAGAGAAAATAACATTCATTACATAATAGATGATGGTCTGTTAATAAATGAAAATGAAGTATTAGCAGGTACATCAGCAAAAAAGGCTCCAACTAAAATAGAGACTGTTAAACATGCACTTTTTATAGAAGAAAAAGAACAAGCTGATATGAAAAAAGCTTTCAAAAAATACAAACCAGATAGTTTATTGATTTTGGGAACATCAGACAAAATGATACAGAAAATAATAGAAAGCTTGGATTTACCACCTCTTGAGAAAACAATTTATATAAACGAAGTTGCAACAGAAGAAGAGATGGAAAAGGCTCGTAATATACGTGTTACACAAGGAAAACACGTAATACCAGTACCAACATTTGAAATAAAAAAGGATTTTTCTGGATATATTCTAGATCCATTACAAATATTTAAATCAAAAGGTGGAACACCTTATATATCAGAAAAATCAATAATAAGGCCTACTTTTAGTTATCTTGGAAAATTTACTATATCGGACAGTGTGTTTAGACAAATTGCCGAAAGAGTAGCCAAGAAAATGCCAGAAATATATGATGTTTCCAGAATAAGGACTCAAAACTATGGAGATGGAATATCAATATACCTAGAGGTAATTATAAATTATGGAAATAATATTATAGAGGTATTACAGAATTATAAAGCAAGGGTAAAAAAAGAAATAGAAAAACAAACTGCGATGAATATAATAAAAATTGATTTAGTTGCAAAGGGAATTCATATGAATGAAGAATAAAAAATATGCAAAGTGTATGGAAAGTACATTTTGAGGACGGAGAAGAAAATGTCTTTTATAGTAGCAATAGATGGACCTGCAGGAACAGGCAAAGGAACTATGGCAAGCAGATTGTCAAAAAAATATAATCTAGTAAATATAGATACTGGTGCAACTTATAGATGTGTTACACTAGAAATGATGAACCAAAATATTGGAATGGATGAAGAAGAAAAAATTGCAGAAATGTTAAAGAGCATTCAAATAGAATTAAGTACTGAAAAAGGAAAACAAAAAGTATTTTTGAATGGTCAAGATGTAACTGATAAAATAAGAAGCAAGGAAGTATCTGCAAATGTATCACCTGTTTCAAGTATAAAGCAAGTAAGACTTGCGATGGGCGGACTTCAAAGAAAAATGGCTCAAGGAAAAGATGTAATAATGGAAGGAAGAGACATTGGAACTGTAATATTTCCAAATGCGGACGTAAAAATATATCTTGATGCAAATGTAGAAGTAAGAGCTAAAAGAAGACTTAAACAAAATGAAGAAAAAGGCATTAAAATGTCATATGAAGAAGTTTTGGAGAATATAAAAAAACGTGATAAAAATGACATGGAAAAAGAGATGGGAGCCTTAAAAGTGGCAGAAGATGCAGTGGTTATAGATGGCTCAGAAATGACTATAAAAGAAGTAGAAAAAGCCATAAGCAATGTAATAGATAAAAAATTAAAGGCAAAAAAAGAACAAGAAAAAATATATTGGGTGAGACCAGAAACGACATGGAAGAAAATAGAAAGAGCGACTATAAAAGCAATTTTACATGCTTTTTACAAGGTTGTGTTTAGAATAGAAAAAATAAATGAAGAAAACCTTCCTATGGAGGAACCTGTAATTGTTTGTGCTAATCACTTAAATACCTGGGATGCAATAGGTTTAGTAACTGCAAGCAAGAGAAGAATAAGATTTATTGCTAAAGAAGAACTATTCCACAACAAATTTTTAAACTGGTTTGCACATGTATTTGATGTTATTCCTGTAAAGAGAGGAATGAGAGATATAGAGGCAATGAAAATGAACCTTACAGCATTAAAAAATGGTGAGGCACTCGGCTTGTTTCCTGAAGGAACAAGAAAAGGCTTAGCAAAAGGTGCAAAAGTACAAAATGGAGCAGCATATATGGCTTTAAAAACAAAAACAAAAGTAGTACCAGTTGGAATACAAGGAACATTCAAACCATTTACTAAGGTAAAATTAAACTATGGCAAGCCACTAGATTATACAAATTACGAACCAAAAAATCCAGAAAAAGAAGATATAGAAAAGGCAACAAAAGAAATTATGGACAGCATAATTATGTTGACAAATCAAGCAAAATAATGTATAATTGACAACAGAAAATCGCCCAATAGGGACGCCCATTTTTGGGCGAAAAAGTTATTGTTTTATAGCATTTCAGTTTTGGAATTGTTATAAAAATACTAAAACTTCGAAAAACACAGTCAAAATAGACTCAAAACTATATAGAAATGAAGGATTTTTATGGAAAAATTTGAAGATAATTTAACATTTGAAGATATAATAAATCAAACTTTTAAGAAAGTAAAAGTTGGAAGTACTATAACAGGTACAATAGTTGAAATTAATGGAAAAGGCGAAATATTTGTAGATATCGGTTATAAAGCAGATGGAATTATACCAAGAAACGAATATTTTAGTGAAAAAGGACTAGAACCAGCTGATGAATATAAGGTTGGAGATAAGATAAAAGCAGATGTATTGAAATTAAATGACGGACAAGGCAATGTATTAATGTCTTGTAAACACGCAAAAATAAAAGAAATAAGAAAAGAATTCAAAGAAAAAGTAGACAACAAAGAAGTATTTGAAGAAGAAGTTAAGCAGACTAATAAAAATGGATTAGTCGTATTATACAAGAATTTAATTAGAGTATTTATACCAATTTCATTATCAGAAGTTGGAAGAGACGAAGATGTAAGCTCTTATAAAGGAAAAATAATTAGATTTAGAGTTATAGAAAACGATGAAAGAGCAAAGAAAATTATCGGTTCTGTAAAAGATTTAGTTGAGGAAGAAAAGAAAGCAAAAGAAGAAGAATTTTGGAACAACATTGAAGTTGGAAAGAAATATACAGGTACTGTAACAGCAATAAGCGACTATGGAGCTTTTGTTGATATTGGTGGAGCACAAGGTTTATTACATATATCAGAAATGACTTGGGGAAGAAACCAAAATCCAAGAGATATATTGGAAGTTGGACAGAACATCGAAGTAAGTGTAAAAGAGCTTGATAAAGAAAATAAGAGATTCAAATTATCTTATGGAAAAAAAGGTCCAAACCCTTGGAACAAAGTAGAAGAAAAATATCATGTTGGAGATGTGGTAAAAGTAAAAATTTCTAAGATAATGCCTTTTGGTGCATTTGCAGAACTGGAAAAAGGAATAGAAGGTCTAGTACACATTTCACAAATCTGTGAAAGAAAAATAGCAAAACCTGAAGAAGAACTTCAAGTTGGACAAAAAGTAAATGCGAAAATAATAAACATAGATTTTGAAAACAAAAAAATAGAACTATCGATAAGAGAATTAGAAGGAACATCACAAGAATATAAAGAGAATGCATAATAAAATTTCGCCCAGAGGGGACGCCCCTTTTTGGGCGAAAACCTTGGATATTGTTAAATATATGATAAAATAAAAGCTTTTTAAAACGTGAATTTTATAGAGCTTGTGTGATGTCAAAGTTAATGGATAGAATTATATTTATATGAGAGATAATTAAAATTATAAAAATTAAAATAATTAAATTTAAATTAAAATCGCCCAAAAAGGGACGTCCCCATTGGGCGAAGAGGGGGAAAAATGAATAACAAAAATATTAGAAATATTGCAATAATTGCACACGTTGACCATGGTAAAACTACATTGGTTGATGCACTTTTAAAACAGAGCCATGTTTTCAGAGAGAATGAACAAGTAGCAGAAAGAGTAATGGACTCTGGAGATATCGAGAAGGAAAGAGGAATTACAATTCTTTCTAAAAATACATCTGTTATGTATAATGGAGTAAAAATTAATATAGTTGATACTCCTGGACATGCTGATTTCGGTGGAGAAGTTGAGCGTGTATTAAAGACTGTTGATGGTGTTTTATTATTGGTAGATGCTTTTGAAGGCCCAATGCCTCAAACAAGAGAAGTTTTAAAGAAAGCTTTAGCACTTAACCTAAAACCAATAGTTGTAATAAACAAAATAGATAGACCAGGTGCAGAACCTGAAAAAGCATTAGACAAGGTTATAGAATTATTCATAGAATTAAATGCTTCTGATGAACAATTAGATTTCCCAGTTATTTATGCATCAGCTAAAAACGGAATTGCAAAAATGAATTTGTCAGATGATTCTGATAACATTACATGTATATTCGATACAATAATCGACAAGATTGAACCTCCAACATGTGATATGGATGGAACAATGCAAATGTTAGTATCTAATATAGATTATGATGATTATTTAGGAAGAATTGCAATAGGAAGAATTGAACGTGGTAAAATAAAGAATGGAATGCCAGTTTCAATTTGTAAACAAGAAAAAAATACACAAGGAAAAATTGCTAAATTGTTCACATACATGGGATTAAAAAGAGTTGAAGTTGATGAAGTTGACGCCGGTGATATAGTTGCTATATCAGGTATTCCAGATATCAGCATCGGAGATACAATTTGTGATTTAGCAAATCCAGAAAAAATACCATTTGTAAACATAGATGAACCAACAGTTTCTATGACATTTAGTGTAAACAACGGACCTTTTGCGGGACAAGAAGGAGAATTTGTTACATCAAGACACATCAGAGACAGATTATTCAAAGAGCTAGAAAGAAACGTAAGTTTACGTGTTAAAGAAACTGCTTCTCCAGATAGCTTCGAAGTTTGCGGACGTGGTGAATTACACTTATCTGTATTAATAGAAGAAATGAGAAGAGAAGGATACGAACTGCTAGTATCTCGTCCAAAGGTTATTTTCAAAGAGATTGATGGTGTAAAATGTGAGCCAATAGAGGACTTAGTTGTAAACGTACCAGACGATGCAATCGGAACAGTTATAGAAAAATTAGGAAGACGTAAAGCTGAAATGAAGAATATGGAACCAGCAGAAGCCGGACATACAAAAATAGAATTTAAGATTCCAGCACGTGGACTAATTGGTTATAGAACAGAATTCTTAACAGATACAAAGGGAACTGGAACAATGAACTCAATATTTGATTGCTATGAGCCATACAAAGGAGACATTCAAGCAAGAACAAGAGGAGTTTTAGTTGCATTCGAACAAGGAACATCAATCACTTATGGATTATACAATGCTCAATTAAGAGGAGAATTATTCATAGGACCTGGTGTGGAAGTTTATGAAGGAATGATAGTTGGTATAAACTCTAGAAATGAAGATATTTCTATAAACGTTTGTAAAGAAAAACACCTTACAAACACAAGAGCTTCTGGATCTGATGATGCATTAAGATTGGTTCCACCAATTCAATTATCACTAGAAAAAGCAATAGAATTCATTGCAGAAGACGAACTTGTTGAAGTAACACCAAAAAATATTAGACTAAGAAAAGTAATACTAAACAACAAAGACAGAGAAAAAGCTGCAAGAAGATAGAAAAATTGATTCTTTGAGAGAAAACAATTTCACTCGAAGAATCAATTTTTCGCCCATTAGGGACGCCCCTTTTTGGGCGAAAATTTTGTCGAACGATTCTTTTGAAAAATATATAAACTTTATTGCAAAAAAATGAAAATGTAGTATAATATTTTTGTAAGTTTTTGATGATTTTACAATTTTATTAGTACAATTTTTCTTATGTTTGTTACGGGACATGTTACACTAAATTAAAAGGAAGAACACCGCAAATGAAAATTGCAAAAAAACAGGCATTCGTGAGATGCCTGTTTTTTCTATTACTGAAATAAATCAATAATAGATTTTAGCACTTCCGCAATAAAAAGTTTAATTTTTTCTATAAGCATAACCATTAAAAAAATATTGATGATCTTACATACATATGATATAATATTAAAAGTTAAATAAGTAAAACAAGTGAAATACACGAAGTTTAATAAGTTTATTTGAGAGATAGAAGGTATTTAAATATGGAAGAAAATTATCAAAAAAAGAAATTAGAAAATAAAAAAATTGATACACAAAAAATATCAATAAAATCTAAAATTCAAGAAATATACAAAGAGACAATAATGAATGCTATTTATGATGAACAGTATGCAGGAATGGCTAAAGAGATTGATAAGTATATACATGGTGTTTGTATTGATTTTTCACAAATATTAGTTCAAAAACTTAAAGAAAATAGCATACAAGCAGGTATTATATCTACTTTAAATGATGATGGATTTAAACATGCAGCAGTTGTATATAAAATTCCAGAAACAAATGAAGTTTTTATAGCAGATCCAGTTACAGACGTAAGGGTAATTTCAGGAATGACACCAGAAGAAAAAAATACTAAAATAAAAGACGTGTTATCAAAAGGTAATTGGATGAGAATACCTAGAGAGTATGTTAAAGATTATGGAATTGTAACTGCTTATGATGAAAATATGAATATTTGTATGGAAAATATTCAAGATCAAGAAGAAATAGAGGCTATACCAACTATAAATAAAACTATTGAAAAAAAGGTGGAGCCTATTTCGGCTGTAACAAGATTAGATGGACTTAAAGCTTTAATGGATGGTCCAACTTTATTAGCTGGACAAGCATTGTATAAAAAAGGAATAGCAACATATTGTAGTAATTATACTCAAAATGGAGATGCGTCAGTAAATGTGTATTTTAATTCTTTATCAGAAGAAAATAAAAAAATAGTTCAAAGACTGGTAGCAGAACAGCCTGAAAATTATTGTATTAAAAGATGTAGAGGTTTTTATGGAGAATTTGGAAAAAGCGAAGAATATAAAAACGGAGAAAGTGTGCCATATGAATTAGTATTTGGTATTAAAGATACATCAAATATGACTGAAGCAGAAATTAATTTAAAAATGTATGAATTAATTAATATGCTACATGCTCAAGAATATAGGCAGGGAGTTTTTACTAGAGAAGAGGTTCTTGCTAACAAGCACAATTATATGAATTCAAGGCTTTTGGGAGATGAATTATTTAATTTAAAGGATTGCAATTCTACTGAACAAAATACTAATAATGAAATTGCTAAGAATGAAAATCTAATTTATTCTAGTAAATATAATTTATTTTTTGATCGTTTTGAAAATAAATCGAGGTATATTGAAAGTTTATATAGACAAGAACATGATTTGAGAACAGAAGATGAGATTGCAAAAGAAGCAGGAGTTATTTATTGGAAAGGAATGTTTTTTGAGGACGATAAGAATGTTGAGCTATATTTGCAACAAACTCAAAGTGTAGAAAAGAGATTAACCGATGATGTATTACCAGTCGATATAGTAAAAGCAGACATAAAAATGAGAATTTCTTATTCAATGATAGAAAATATAAAAAATTTATTTTCAAAGATTAAAACAAAAATATTCAAAAGAGAGGGAAGATAATGCAGGAGTATGCCAAAAGACTTGCAGAGGTCGATGAAATAATAAAATATTTACCGGATCAGTATAGAAAACGAATACCAAAAGAGTTAATGGAAATGATTAAACAAAACAAAGATAATAGTTATAATTGGACATTTAATAATAAGAAAAAGTTATATCAGCAAGACATTCCTCGTGATACTATTGCCATTTTATCTTATATAAATATGGAATATTTTTTGAATGATGAACAAAAAGAATTTATGAAGAAATGTCACTTTTTGAATGAAGAGAGCATACACACAAGTGAAAATATTTTTAAAAATGTTAAAAAAGTTGATATAAAAGAGATAACACTTGTAGAATCAAATAAAAAAAGCGGATTGTTTGAAAAAATAAAAAAACTGTTTAAGGGAATATTAAAAATTAGGTAAAATATGGCATAAATCTCCCAATATGATATGGAACATAAAAATAGATGTAAGTGATAGTAATTAATAGATTAGTTTGAAATAGGACTAATCTATTTTTATAAAACTTGCCAAAAACTTAATTTTTGTGGTATAATTAAAACTAATTTTATAGTATTTTGGGGGAGTTATGGAAATAAAAGAATTAATTGGGCAAGAAGAATTAGAGGCAAGAATTGCTGAATTAGCAAAACAAATTGATAAAGATTATGAGGGAAAAGAGATTGTAGCGATTTGTATTTTAAATGGAGCTGCATTTTTTGCTGTCGATTTAACATTAAAAATGAAAACTAAAATGCAAGTTGAATTTATAAAGATTTCAAGCTATGAAGGAACTCAAAGTACAGAAACTATAAAGAAACATTTAGATATCGAAAAAGAAAAAATAGAAGGTAAAGATGTTTTAATTATCGAGGATATAATTGATACTGGAAGAAGTATGAATTATATAACAAAACATTTACAAGAAAAGGCACCAAGAACATTGAAAATTTGTAGTCTTCTAAGCAAACCAAGCAGAAGAGAAGAAGAAGTTAATATAGATTATTTAGGATTTGAAGTTCCAAATAAATTTATTGTGGGCTATGGATTTGACGATGAAGAAGGATTCAACAGAAACTTACCTTATATTGGATATAAAGATTAGAAAATTAAATATAGTGGAATGAAAATTAAAATAAAATTTTGAATGAAAAAATTTGCGAGGCGATTAAAAGTGAACAAAGACGAACTACTAAAAATAAAAGAATATGCACTCGAAAGACATATTCCAATAATAATGGATGACACATTAGAAGTTATAGATAAATATTTAACAGAGAAGAGACCAGAAAAAATACTTGAAGTTGGCACGGCTGTTGGATATTCTGCAATGTGTTTTTCTGAATATTTAAGTGATAGTGGAAAGATTGACACAATTGAAAGAGATGAAGAAAGAATTGCAGAAGCTAAAGAGAATATAAAAAAGGTTGGAGTAGAAGAGAAAATAAACATCTATGAAGGAGACGCTGTCGAAATTCTTCCAACTATGAATGATAAATATGATGTTGTTTTTATAGATGCTGCTAAGGGAAAATATCCATTTTTCTTGGAGCATGCATTGAGAATGTTAAAAGATGATGGAATTATTTTTGCAGATAACGTTTTGTATAAAGGTTATGTAATGAGTGATTACAATAAGCACAAACAACGTACAGCTGTTACTCATTTAAGGCAGTATATTAAGGAAACAACTGAAAATCCAGAACTTGAAACTGAAATATTGGAAGTTGGAGATGGACTGGCAATTACAAAGAAAAGAATTGAAAAATAGTTACAGCTCAAGTATGATAGAATAAAGAAATAATAATAGGAGATTATGAAATGAAAAAACCAGAATTATTGGCCCCAGCAGGGTCTTTTGAAAAAGCTAAGGTTGCATTTATGTATGGAGCCGATGCTGTATATTGCGGAACTGCTTCACTTTCGCTTAGAAGTAGAGCAGAAGTTGACGATAACGACTTGGAAAAAACAATAAAATATGCACACAGCATTGGAAAAAAAGTGTATGCAGCACTAAATATTTATGCATGGGACACAAATTATGAAGAAATTGAAAAGCAGGTAAAAATGCTAGATGAAGTACATGTTGATGCAATAATTGCCTCTGACGGTGGAGTTATTCAAAAGATTAGAGAGATTGCTCCAAACATAGAAATACATGTAAGTACTCAGGCAAATGTTGTAAGCTATCATGCTGCAAAGTTTTGGTATGATAATGGAGCTAAAAGAGTAATTCTAGGCAGAGAAACAAGCAAAGACCAAATTCAAGAGATAATGAAGAATAAGCCAGAAGATTTAGAAGTTGAAATGTTTATACACGGCGCTTTGTGCTGGGCATATTCTGGAAGATGTTTCTTAAGCGAATATTTATCTTGCAGGTCAGCAAACTTAGGTGATTGTTCACAAAGCTGTAGATGGGCATATAATATGTATTTAGAAGAAAAGAATAAACCGGGAAATCTAATGCCAGTTGAAACAGATGAAAATGGAACATACATATTATCATCAAAAGATTTGTGCTTGATAAAGGAAATTCCACAAATAATAGAAATGGGTGTTGATAGCCTAAAGATTGAAGGAAGACTTAAAACAGAATATTATTTAGCATCTGTTGTAAATGTATATAGAAACGCAATAGATGATTACATGGCAAATCCAGAAGGATACGATTATACAAAATATTTGAAAGAGCTTGAAAAAGTAAAGACTAGAGGACTTACAACTTTCTATTTTAATGACAGAAATAATAAAGATTTCCAAGAATACGAAGGAAAACAATATAATCCAGATTATGAATTTGGAGGCAAAATTCTTGAAGATAAATCAGCAAATTCAAGAGTATTAATAGAAATAAAGAACAAATTAAGTGTTGGAGACACATTGGAATTGATAATTCCGAATGAAATAAAACCACAGGCATTTACAATAGAAAAATTATATGACAGTGAAACTAGCGAAGTGATAAACACAGTAAATCCAGGAAAACAAGGACAGACTGTAATATTAGAAATTCCTTTTGAAGTGAAAAAAGGGTGGATATTAAGAAGAAAAAAATAATAAAAAAGGCATAAAATTTTAATGTTTTATGCCTTTTTATAGTTTAAGTACTTACTGTATTTTCTAAATTAGCTAATTTATATGATAATATTAAACTAACAAAAAATATAGGATAGCAAATTAATCCGACAATGCCATGCGCAAAACCTGGAAATAGCACGAAAACAGAACCTATAGTGAATCCGATAATACATAATGAAGTTGCTTTATGATATTTATCAAATAAATATTTTATAATTCGTATCCACAGTAAACAACCAAAGAAAAGCCCGATTCCCATTGGAACTAAAATGTGGAAATTGATTGTTGCAACTGCATCTATGTATGTTGTGTAAACTCCTAAACACATTAAAATTACAGTATTGCTAATTCCTGGTACTACAATTCCAACAGACATTAAAAAACCAGAAAGTATTAAATATAAATAACTTGACGATGCGGAATTTGTAGTGCCTAACCCTAAAGATTTTTCTATAAATATTAGAGCAATTCCAAATAAAAAAGAAATAATCATTGGAATTATATTTTTTATTTCAACATATTTATTAGTAGAGGCTTGTTTAAAAAGAGAGGGAATGGTTCCTAAAATGAGCCCAATAAAAGCATAGCAAGATTGAAATTTATATAAAGAAAAGAAGTATTTTATAACATTTCCAAACAATACTACGCCAACTATTCCGCCGAGTCCAATTGGAAATAAGAAAAGAAAATTTGTCTTAAAATCCTTAAAAAAATTTATTATGCTATTAACAAGTTTTTCATAAATGCCAAATATAACGCAAAATACTCCACTGCTGACACCAGGCAGAATAGCACCAAATCCCATCAATATACCAATTAAAAAATTATAAAAGTATTTCATAAATTACCTCCAGATGATATAATATATGCAATATAGGAACAATATATTAGAAAAGAGATGATAGTATGAAAAATTTAACATTAAGAGAAAAAATCGGTCAAATGTTGATTATAAAAATACAGGGAAAAGAAATAACAAATGAAACAAAGAGAATGATTGAAGAATATAAAGTTGGAGGAATAATTCTTTATAAAAAAAACTATGACACATATGAAGAAATGATAAATTTAATAAATGAAATTAAAAAGGTAAACCACGAAAGTGGTAATATTCCGCTATTTATAAGTATAGATCAAGAAGGCGGAAGGGTAAACAGAATGCCTCGAGAGTTAAAGAACATAAAGAGTGCTGGAAAGCTGGTTGCAAAGGATAATATAGAAATAATAGAGCAGGCTGGAATGGTAACTGCACAAATGTTAAAAGAATCTGGTTTTAATATGGATTTTGCACCTGTGCTAGATATACAGAGATTTGAGGATGGGCATGCTATTGGAGACAGGTGCTATGGTAAAAATGCAGAAGAAGTAAGTAAAAATGGAATACAAATAATGAAAGAACTAGCTAATGGAGGAGTGATTCCAGTTATAAAACATTTTCCTGGTCATGGCCTTACAAAAAAAGATTCTCATTTTTTCTTGCCAGTGATAGACGCTAAAATTGAAGATTTAGAAAAAGAAGATATATTACCTTTTAAAAGAGCAATTGGGCAAAATGCTGAAGTTATAATGGTAGGGCATTTAGTTGTAAAAGACGTAGATAAGAAAAATCCTGCATCTCTATCAAAAACGGTGATTAATGATTATTTAAGAAACAAATACCAATACAAAGGTCTAGTAATGACAGACGATTTAAAGATGAGGGCAATAAGCTTAAGATATGGATATGTAAAAGCCACGATGAAAGCATGCAAAGCAGGAGCAGATATAATAATGATAGGAGCACCTCACAACACAGTAATTCACGCAATACATAAAATAGAAAAGAACGTTAAGAATAAAAAAATAGACATAAATCAAATAGATAAAAGTGTGGAAAAAATAATTAAACTTAAAGAAAAATACAACATAACAGATGAACCAGCAAAAGGCTGTAACATAGAAGACATTAATGAAAAGATTGAGAAAATAAATGTACAATTATAATTTTAAAGAACAGTTTATATTTTTTAAAACGAAACCGGAAGTGCGCCTTTTGAGGAGTCCGAAGGAGCTCCGACCAAGCACAACGTGTTGAGGCTTTGTAAAATATAAAATGTTCTTTTTAGGTAATGTAAATTTTTATGGGTCATGCACGTTATTTATTTTTTTTCATATATTTAAAGTATGATGAAAAATGGAGGTGCGTGTATGCTAACCATTTCTTTAATGGGCTTTTTAAAATTTTTACAAACAGCAGTGTTTGTTGTAGGTTATATTTCAAACAATAATTTATTTCCAGAACCACTTTCATCAGAAGAAGAAAAAATTTATTTAGTAAGAATGTCTGAAGGCGACGAAGAAGCGAGAAACATATTAATAGAAAGAAATTTAAGGTTGGTGGCACATGTATGTAAAAAATATGCGTCTACAAATGTTGACCAAGAAGACTTAATTTCCATTGGTACTATTGGTTTGATAAAGGGAATAAATAGTTTTAAAATTGAGAAAGGGGCAAGGCTTTCTACATATGTGTCTAGATGCATAGATAATGAAATACTCATGTATCTGAGAAGCACGAAAAAACTCGGAGCAGAAGTTTATTTAGAGGACACTATTGGAAAAGATAAAGATGATAATACTGTAACGTTAAAAGAGGTTTTAGAGAACAATGAAAGAAATATTGAAGATGAAGTAGATTTAAAATTTAAAATAAAAAGATTATATGAAAAGATTAGAGAAATTTTAAAAGACAGGGAGAAAACTATAATTGAGTTGCGTTTTGGCTTAAATGGAGATAAACCAAAAACACAGAAGCAAATTGCGAAGATGATGGGGATATCTAGAAGTTATGTTTCAAGAATCGAAACAAAAGCAATTGGAAAATTAGCAAAAGAATTGAAAGAGTAAAAGAGAAAAATATTTTAGAAAAAGTAAATAGTCATTTTAAGCTCAGAAAAAAGTCAAATAATGTCGAATTATTGGAGATGTAAGCTTGAAAAGTGCAAAATATGATGTTATAATGAAAAGCGTATCATAGTAGAAAGGAGTATGTACTATGGGTATCAAGCTGACTACAGAAGTGAAAGAAGTCATCCATCAGATGATAGCAATTACTAAAGAATTTGAACTTAGGATGATGAACACACTAGTACTGTTTGATGCGCTTCTTTTGAATCGGCTTTTTGCCACTTCAATGGAAGTATCTTCGAGCTGTAAGCTGGAGTTAATTTCTGATGATGTGCAACGGATTCTTAGAAACGGCTACTGCGAAGATGCAAATGAGGAGGGAAACAAGACAGAAAAAAATAGCACTGATGCTGTATTTTCTTCGGAACATGAAACAAAGACTACGGAAAGTTTTATTGAAAGTAAAGCATACCAAGAAGATGACGTTCATATCTTTACCTCGTGCATTGTTGATGCATGTGGAACAAATTGTGGAGGTGTTGATTTTTCACAGGATCTGGCAGATGTTTTTAACTATGCAATTCAGATTGTGACAGATGAAAAACGTGAATGGGTAACATTTAAAGACATTGCTATTTCTTTTTCCGAAAACTTATCTAAAGCTATGATGGAACTTTTGGGAGAATGGGATACTGATATTTCGGAATTCCAAAAGAACTACAATGAAGCAACTTCCAACATGGAACAGGAATTTTATATTCCGACGTCTCTTACAGGATGTGTAACAATTTTGAACAGTAAATTTATTGATAATCCGAATTGTGAAATTCTTGGACGGGATGCTGAATGCGAAGAAATTTGGCGCAACATGATGAAGAAAACAAAACGCAATGTAATCCTTGTGGGAAAACCTGGCGTTGGTAAATCTTCCATCGTGTATAAGCTGACTTCTGACATTGTTAATCAGAGATGCCCTGAAATGTTTAATGATTTTATCGTTCTTTCTTTGGACGTGAATAACATCATTTCTGGAACTACTTTGAGAGGACAGGCAGAAGAACGGTTTCAGGACCTCATTGAATTGATGAAAAAACATAACAATGTTATCCTGTTTATCGATGAGATTCACATGATTGTTGGCGCTGGTGCTGTCTCGCATGGAGAAAAACAAGATCTGTCTAATGCATTGAAGCCCATTTTGGCTGGCGATGATGCAATTGTCATTGGTGCAACGACTGATGAAGAATATGCACAAACATTTGGCAGGGAAGGAGCTTTGAGGCGCAGATTTAAGACAATCACAGTAAGAGAACCTCGTACCACGGAAGTCTACGACATGCTGAAGGAATCTATTAGGCAGTTGGAAGAATTCCATGGAGTTCGCATTTCTAAGAAGATGGTCGAAATGATTATTTTCTATTCTTCGTGTTTCAACTACAACACAAGCAATCCAGACCGCACGAAGGACTTGATTGATGTGTCTATGGTTACTGCACGTATGAGTGGTAAAGATCGTGTTGACCGTGAATCTATTATGAAAAACTTTGGAGCAAACTTCGAAGAATTTCGTAATATGTCTGAAGAAATGGTACGAAGCACAGCTTACCATGAAGTTGGACATTTTATTGTCCAGCGTTTTTCTGATAAGCTGATTGACCGGAAGGCAATTGCTATTTCTATTGTTCCTGCTGAAGGCTATCTTGGCTTGACAGTGACTGACGCGACTGATAAAACTGTAAATAAGGATAAATCGTATTTTACGGATTTGATTGCAGATTTGTTGGCTGGCCGAATTGCTGAAAAGCTTTTTATGAAGTCTGAAAATAATGCAGGGGCTGAGAGTGACTTGGAGAAAGCAACGAAAATTGCGTTTAAAATGGTAACCAAATATGGTATGGCCAGTAGGCTTGGGGAAAACCAAATCTATTTGAACGACAAGGATTATCAGATGCAGACTCCGGCAGTTACCGAAATTGTTAACCGAGAAGTCCAGAAAATTTTAGAAGAAGCGGCTAAAAAGGCAACGCTGGTCTTGGACGAACACCAAGAAGTGGTAGAGGAGCTGGTTAATGAGCTTACGAAAAAAGGCATGCTGAGCGGAAAAGAGCTTAATTCTATTATTGAACTTTATGAGCAAAAGCAGGCTGTGACCGTATAATAAACACATAGTATATCGCAATGGCAGGGAAGTTTTCCCTGTCATTTGCTATACTAAAATTTGATGACGAAAAAAGTTGAAAAAATTTGAATAATGAAGTATAATAGAAAACGACACATTTAAAGATATTAAAACGGTTTGAAAAGTATTTAGTATATAAAGAAAAATAACAGGGGAAGATTATGATAAATATACTTTTTTGTGGTAATTATAAAGTATTTGATGGAGCATTAACAGAGCTTATATCTATTACAAATAAAACAAGCGAAGCGGTAAATTGTTTTATATACACAATGGATGTCTCTAGAATTAATCCGGATTTTATTTCGATGAGTGATGAACAAATTAATTTTTTAAATAAAGTAATTAAATCAAAGAATCCAGAGAATAAAGTTACCAAAATAGATGTTACAGAGATATATGAAAAAGAATTTGGGCATGGCAAGAATGAAAACGCATATTGTACTCCTTATACTTTGTTAAGGCTGTTTGCAGATATTGTACCAAACATGCCAGAAAAGCTTTTATATTTAGATATAGATATGATGGCTGCAAAAGACATAGCCGAATTATACAACACAAATATTGAAGAATATGAGTATGCAGCTGTTAAGGAAAAGTATGGTTCTAAAATAATCAGACCAGATTACATTAACGCTGGAATGTTATTGCTAAATTTAAATAAAATTAAAGAAACGGGCTTACTAGAAAAGGCAAGAGCTTTAATAAAAAAGAGAAAATTACCATTTGCAGACCAAGATGCTATTTTCTGGAGTACTACTAGCAAACTTTTATTACCAAGAAAATTCAATGAGCAGGCAAGCTTTAGAAGACAAGATACGGTAATTTGCCATTTCTGTAAAAGGCTTATGTATAAACCATATCCACACACAGAAAATTTTAAACAATGGCAAATTGATGGAATTCATAAAGAACTAAAATGCTTTAGATTTGATGATGACCTAAATGAATATTTGGAATGGAAAAAAGAATTTGAACAAAGAGGTTGCAAATTTGAAATGATTGAGAAAAAGTAAATTCCAGAAGAAAAAAATATTTATAAAAATGAGATATAGAATTAAATATTATCTGAAAAATGGAGAAAGTTGAAAACAAGTTTTATAGGAGGAGAATTTTAAAATGAACAAAAATATAGTACCAGTTTTCATGGCAGTAGATGATGGATACATTCCTTTTCTAGGAGTAGCGCTAAAATCTGTTATAGAAAACTCAACAAAAGAAAATAAATACGAGATAAAAATATTATATACAAAGGTATCGGAGGAAAATAAAAACAAAATAAAAGCATATGAAACAGAAAATGTTAGTATAGAATTTGTAGATTTGAGTAGCAAGCTACATGAAATTGAAGATAAATTATATACACGTAACTATTTTTCAAATACAACATATTTTAGATTGTTTATACCAGAGCTTTATCCAGAATATGATAAAGTAGTTTACATAGATAGCGATACTGTGACTTTAGCAGACATTGCAGATTTATATAACACAGATATGGGAGATAATTTAATTGCAGGAATTCCAGACGGTGCAGTACAAGCAATACCTGTATTCCAAGAATATGTTGAAAAAGTTGTTGGAGTAATAGATTATAACAATTATTTCAATGCAGGAATTATTGTAATGAATTTAAAAGCTTTAAGAGAATATAAATTCCAAGAAAAATTCTTATATATGTTAGGAAAAATTAAATTTGAAGTTGCACAAGACCAAGATTACATGAATAGATTGTGCAAAGGTAGAGTAAAGCTATTAGGGTTTGAGTGGAACAGAATGCCAGCAATGGGAAAACGTGAAGGAACTATTAATTTAGTACATTATAATTTAGGTTGTAAGCCATGGTACTTTGATGATGTATTATATCAAGAATATTTCTGGAAATATGCAAAAGAGACAGAATTTTATGATGAAATAAGAGCTATGAAGAGTAAATACACAGATGCAGACAAAGAAAAGGATGATGCAAATAGCTTAAAACTTATAGAATTAGCTAAATTGGAAGCTGATTGTGTTGGCGATGATAGAAGAAAATAGGAGATAGTTTTAATGGATACAAAAAAATTGTTAGCAATTTCGAAAAAGGCTAGACAAGAAAGAAAACAAGAAAAAGAAAAGAGAAGACAAGAAAAATTACAAGCAGTAGAAAATGAAGAAGAAATAGTTGAAGAAATGCTAAAAAATCAACCAATAAAAGTAAGAGAAAAGCAAGAAACAGGAAGTGCATCAGAAGGAAATGATGGGCAAATAGAGAAAGCACAAGATAGGTTGGAAGTTTTAAAGAAGATAGAAGAGTTTGAGAGAGAAGGAAAATTTGATGTAGATGTTGAAGAAGACCCTCCTACAATAGTACTAACACCAGAAAACATAGACTATCTTAGAGAAAAAATGTCTAGCAAAATAAAAAGAATATTTGCCAACGAAATGGGAGAAAGATTTCTAGATAACTTACTAAAAAACAACAAATTAATAATAAAACAAGTAAATGGAATAGAAAATTTAAACAAAGTAAAAACGGGAGCATTAATAACATGTAACCACTTTAATCCATTTGACTGTTTTACTGTAGAAAAAGTGTTTAGAATGTCTGAAAATGAAAAAGATAAAAGGCTATACAAAGTGATAAGAGAAGGAAACTATACAAATTTCCCAGGTTTATATGGCTTCTTCTTTAGAAATTGCGACACATTACCATTAAGCTCAAACAAGAGAACAATGGTAAACTTTATGAAAGCAGTAGACACAATATTACAAAAAGGAGATTATATATTAATCTATCCAGAGCAAAGTATGTGGTGGAATTACAGAAAACCAAAGCCACTAAAGAATGGAGCATTTAAGTTGGCTGCAAGAAATAATGTACCAGTAATACCAATATTTATAACAATGGAAGACAGTAAACTTATTGGTGAAGATGGATTCAACATACAAGAATATACAATAAACGTGGAAGAACCAATATATCCAGACGAAAAAATAACCGAAAAAGAAAATACAGAAATAATGAAACAGAAAAACTTTGAAACCTGGAAAAATGTATATGAAAAATTTTATGGAATTCCATTGGAATATACGTGTGGAGGAAATAATGGAACAAAAAGTTCTATATTATAGTGATGAATTAAATGATGAACTTGCTCCAGCAACTATACAATCAAGAGTAATAGACGAAAAGTTTAAATATAAAAAAGGTTTAATTTGGAATGCATGTTCATTATTTATTCAGAATGTACTAAGTATGCCAATAAAATGGGGCTATCTAAGAATAAAATTTAGACATAAATTTATTGGAAAAGAAAAGCTAAAAGAATGTAAAAATCAAGGTTATTTCATGTATGCAAATCACACACAACCATTTGCAGACACATTTATACCAAGTGTTGCAGATTATCCCAAAAGGAATTTTTTAATAGTAAATCCAGTAAACATTTCACTAAAAGGAACAGGAACATTAGTCGAAATGCTTGGTGCAATTCCAATTCCATCAGACATAAAAGCAATGAAAAACTTTTTAGCAACAATAGAAGAAAAAATAAAAAACAAAAATTCAATAACAATATATCCAGAGGCCCATATTTGGCCATACTATACAAAAATAAGACCATTCAAAGCAGTGTCATTCAAGTATCCAGTAAAATTAAATGCGCCTGCATATTGTATAACAAATACATATCAAAGCTACGGCAGACACAATAATAAAATACAACTCGTTTCATATGTAGATGGACCATTTTATCCAAATGAGGAATTAACATTAAAAGAAAGACAACAAGATTTGCGAGATAGAGTATATGAAAAAATGGTGGAGAGAAGCAAAAATAATAATGTGGAACATATTAAATATGTTAAAATAGAAAAAAATGAAGAAAAAAAATAATGCCGGAATAAAAATCCGGTATTTATTATTTTAATAACTAGAACTTATAGGTAAAAAAATGACGACAATATTTCAAAAGTTACTAAGAACTTTTTATAAAGATTATTAATAATAGACTAAACTACTTTATTATTGTTAGATTTCTCTATTCTGTCAACTGCTTCAACATCGGTAAAATATGGTGAATCAAAAAAATCTTTGAGACTAATATCAAAACCTTCGCATATGTGAATTAATGAGCTTATGGAAGGTTCTTTTACTTTACCACGTCTAAAATCACTAATAATTGAATTAGAAATGCCAGCTAAATACGATAATTTATAAACTGACATATTGCGTTCTTTTAATAATTCTGTAATTCTAAGATTAATTGCTTCAGACGATAACATTCTTGTAAGCCTCCTAAATAAACATTTTCTAAAGTATAACAAATAAAAGAAAAATATTATTCGGAAAAATCCAAATACTATATTGACAATTATAAAACGCAAAGATAAAATATATATATATTCGGAAACAACCGAATATGCGAATTGAATAACATTGCAAATGTTTGTAAACAATAAAACGGGAGGAAAAAATTCATGGACGAGAGAAACAAAAGGGCGAGTGGAATAACTATGGTAGCACTAGCTGTTACAATAGTAGTTTTATTAATATTAGCAGGAGTGAGTATTAGTACACTGGTAGGAGAAAATG
>ENA-ORNP01001432-ORNP01001432.1-human-gut-metagenome-genome-assembly--contig:-NODE-1432-length-24310-cov-4.220284_pt1 | contig 24310 bp, 17 predicted proteins | sample MGYA00242119_ERZ509030 | MGnify/ENA primary metagenome ERZ509030 (study PRJEB26280, sample SAMEA2338708) | human gut metagenome | biome: human gut; feature: human-associated habitat; material: faeces... | reverse complement strand
CGCCAGCCGTTAATAACACGCCTAAATATATTCTATTACGATAAAATGAAAGATGCTGTGATTTTAATTTTTTTTCGTAGGTTTGTAGCCGATTTCCAAAGGTTAATTTCGGTATGTAATGTACCTGCTATTTTGAAAGTATATGATTGAGAATTTAGTGATAGTGGAGTCTCCGGCAAAAGCCAAGACCATCGAGAAATTTTTAGGAAATGGTTATACCGTGAAGTCGAGTTTCGGACACATCCGCGATTTGGAAAAAAAAGATTTAGGAGTAGACATCGAACATAATTTTCAGCCTAAATATGAAATATCTTCCGACAAGAAAACAATCGTCAAAGAGCTGAAAACACTGGCCAAGGAAGCGAAGACCGTATGGCTGGCTTCCGATGAGGACCGTGAAGGAGAAGCCATTGCATGGCATTTATTCGAGGTGTTGAAATTAAAACCGGAGAACACCAAGCGAATAGTATTTCATGAGATTACCAAAGATGCGATTCTCCATGCGATTCAAAACCCAAGAAACATTGACAAAAATCTGGTGGATGCCCAACAGGCCCGGCGGGTATTGGACCGTTTGGTCGGATTCGAAATGTCGCCGGTGTTATGGAAAAAGGTAAAGCCTTCACTTTCTGCCGGCCGGGTGCAATCCGTTGCCGTAAAACTGATCGTTGAACGCGAACGCGAAATCAATGCTTTCAAAGAACAACAATATTACCGGGTTTGCGGAACTTTCGAAACCCAGCAACATGCTCAATTAAAAGCCGAAGTACAGACCCGTTTTACCGATAAAGAAACGACACTTACTTATCTGGAAGCCTGTAAAACAGCTATTTTCCATGTGGATAGTGTAGAGACCAAGCCGACGACCCGCAAGCCTGCTCCCCCGTTCACCACTTCCACATTACAACAGGAAGCTTCCAGAAAACTGGGTTTTTCGGTATCCCAGACCATGTCGGTAGCACAAAAGCTTTATGAACACGGGCTTATTACCTATATGCGTACCGACTCGGTCAATCTCTCCGATCTGGCCATCCGGACAGCCAAAGCTGTCATTTGCGAAACATTGGGAGAAAAATATTCCAAACCACGGAATTTCGCGACCAAGACCAAAGGAGCACAAGAAGCCCACGAAGCTATCCGGCCTACCTATATGAACAAAACGGCCATAGAAGGCGACCGGAACGAGCAACAATTATATGAACTGATTTATAAAAGGACTCTGGCTTCGCAAATGGCGGACGCCCAATTGGAAAGGACCAATATGATCATCGGTTTATCCAACCATTCCATCCCCTTTACGGCAACCGGTGAAGTGATTATTTTCGACGGTTTTCTGAAAGTATACATGGAATCACATGACGAAGAAACCGATGATGAACAGGCCGGTCTATTACCTGCTTTAGCTCCGGGAGACCAGTTACAACGTCAGCTCATTACAGCTATAGAACAATACACCCTTCATCCGCCGAGATACACCGAAGCCAGTCTGGTAAAGAAAATGGAAGCTTTGGGTATCGGACGTCCTTCTACCTATGCTCCGACGATCACAACTATACAAAACCGGGGCTACATCATCAAAGAATCCCGGGAAGGCGTCGAGCGTAATATCGAACAGATCGAACTGAAGGGCAACGATATTAAAATCAAACCCAACAAAAAGATATTCGGCGCAGAAAAGAAAAAACTTTTCCCTTCCGATATGGGTATGGTAGTTACTGATTTTCTATCGGAGCATTTCACCAATATCATGGACTATAACTTCACCGCTGAAGCAGAAGAAGCCCTCGACGATATTGCCGAAGGGTCTGTCGAATGGCAAAAGATGATCGGAGAATTCTATCATCCTTTCCATGAAACTGTCGAATCTACCCTCAAAAATTCGGAACGGAATAGCGGGCAAAGAATTCTAGGTACGGATCCGGTAAGCGGCGAGACAGTGAGTGTTCGGATCGGCCGGTTCGGTCCGATGGCACAAATCGGGGAAGGAGAGCATGTACGTTATGCAGGCCTTTTAAAAGGACAGCTCATGGAAACCATCACCCTGGAAGAGGCCTTGGGTTTATTCAAATTTCCACGTAAAATCGGCCAGTACGAAGATAAAGACGTCAGTATCGGGATCGGCCGGTTCGGACCTTATATCAAACACAACAATGTGTTCGTATCTTTGAAAAAAGGAGAAGACGATCCGGGGACCATCACTCTCGAGACAGCCATTCAACGCATTGAAGAAAAAAGAGAAAGTGACCGGAATAAACTGATAAAAGCTTTCGATAATGGAGTGCAAATCCTGAACGGCCGGTTCGGACCTTACATCTCTTACAACAAAGCGAACTATAAAATCCCTAAAACATGTAAAGCAGACGAGCTTACATTAGAGAAATGTATGGAATTGATCGAGAAAGAAGGTAGCAAGAAAAAGCCAGGCGGAAGCAGCAAAAAAACGCCTGTCCGAAAAGCCCAAACGACCACGAAAAAGAAAAATTAAACCATTTCCTTATTAAAAGGATGTGTGTCAGGAAATAAACCTGAAATAAAGTGAGGAAAAGCGAGCCCGAAAATTTGCACAACAATGCACTTTTATCTATCTTCGTAGCCTCTAAAAATAATGTAAACCGTAAAAAACATTAAATTTTTAACATAAATGGCAACATTACAAACAATCAGAAATCGCGGCGGACTACTTGTTAGTATTGTGATCGGTCTGGCCCTGATAGCATTCATTGTAGGAGATGCATTAAATTCAGGTTCAAGAATTTTCAATAGCCAACGGAATCAGATTGGCGAGATCGCAGGAGAGGGAGTATCTATCATAGATTTCCAAAACCGCGTCAGTAAAAATGAAGAAATGATCAAAGCGATGAACAATGTATCTTCACTGAATGAAGAACAGCAGACCATGTTGCGGGAAAACACCTGGCAGCAAATGATCATGGAACAATTGATGCAAAGAGAATATGATGAAATCGGTATCGATGTCAGTGGTGATGAATTGTACGATGCATTACTCGGCGAAAATATGAGCCCGGCATTACGCCAGCTTTTTACAAATCCGAATACCGGCGAAATCGATTATGCCGGTGCCAGAGATTATGTAAAAAAAGTAATCTCCGCGCCCAATAATATTCCGCAGAAAGCGTATTGGCTGAACATGGAAAAAGAAGTTTCCGACAGCCGGAAAATGGCGAAATACAATGCAATTGTCGCCAAAGCGCTGTATATTACGGATACCCAGGCACAAGAAGCAGCAGCCAACAGTGCTGATAAAGCCGACATCAGTTATATCGTCAAAAACTATTCTACAATTGAAGATTCTACGATCAACGTAAGCAACGGGGAGATCAAAGAATATTACAACAAACATCAGAAGAGCTTCGAACAACCGGAATCGCGGAAAATTGTTTACGTCAATTTCGATATCGAACCTTCCGGAGAAGATTTCTCCGAGACTGAAGGGGCGGTGAACGACCTGGTAAAAGAATTTGAAGAAAGTGCAGACCCACTGGAGTTTGTAAACCTCTCTTCCGAGCAAAAAGCCGACCGGAACTATTTCAAACAAGATGAAATAGCAAACGACAGTATGGCTCAATTCCTTTTTAACAACGAGAAAGCCGTATTCGGTCCTTATCTGGAAAATAACGCCTATAAAATCTCCAGAGTAGCTTCTGTCAAAATGTTGCCCGATTCTGTAAGAGCCCGCCACATTCTGATCGCTCCTCAAAATCAGGATTATGCACAAGCAAAAAATATAGCAGACAGCTTAGCCGGTCTGTTAAGAAAAGGAGCTGATTTCGAAGAATTGGCTAAAACCAATTCCGTAGACCAAAATTCAGCAGTCAACGGAGGCGATCTGGGTTGGTTTACGTCGAGAACGATGGTACAGCCTTTCAGCGATTCTGCCTTCTTCGCCAAGAAAAACGATATCAAGGTAGTCTTGACACAATATGGCGCACATGTGCTGCAGGTAACGGACATGGCTAAACCGGTGAAAAAAATCCAGATTGCAACGGTTGAAAAAGAAGTTTCTCCATCTGCTAAAACCACCAATCAGATTTACAACGATGCACGCACTTTTGCTATTGAAGTATCCAATCTCGACAACTTTAACAAAAAAGTCGAAGAAAGCGGTTTAACCAAACGTATCGCTACCATCGGCAAAAACGATAAAACAATCGCCGGTATGGAGAGTGCCCGTGAAATGATCCGCCAGGCTTATATGGCCGAAGAGGTGGACGAAGTTTTAAAAACAAACGACGGTTCGACCATCTTTGAAAACGGGAACAAATTCACCATCGCCGTACTGACAGAAATCGACGAAGAAGGTATCGCTCCGCTCAACAAGGTAGCCGGTAATATCAAACGGATCCTGATACAGAAGAAGAAAGCCGATTTGTTGAAAAAAGAACTGGCATCGGCTAAGAGCGGTAGTGAAAGTTTACTTTCCATTGCCCGGAAAGCCGGTTTGGAAGTCAAAGAAGCCAACGAAATTTCATTCAATTCTTTCCAAATTCCGGGAGCAGGAATCGAACCTAAAGTAATCGCAGCTTCCAGCATAACCGAACAAGGCAAGATTTCCGAACCGATCGCAGGAAATCAGGGGGTATATCTGATCCTGGTCAACAACCGGACAACCGAAGAGGTAACACCGGATATGGTCGCTCAGGGCAAACAAGCCTTACAACAAAGTAATATGTATCGTGCGAACTATCAGGCTATTCAAGCTATCTTGAAAAATGGCGAAATAATTGACCAGAGATACAAATTCTATTGATAGAAAGCATAAATATGAAAAAAACAGGAGGAGTGAGTACGACTCTTCCTGTTTTTTTTAACCCTATTTTCATGAAAAAAAGGATATTAATTACCGGCGGTGCCGGCTTTATCGGTTCACACCTTTGTAAGCGTCTACTAGATGAAGGAAATGAGGTTCTTTGCCTGGACAATTACTTCACAGGAAATAAAGAAAACATACTTCCTCTTATCCAGCATCCTTATTTTGAAGTCATCCGCCACGATATCATGAATTCCTTCTATGCAGAAGTAGATGAGATTTATAATCTGGCTTGTCCGGCTTCACCCATCCATTATCAGTACGATCCTATCCGAACCATCAACACGTCGGTTATGGGAGCCATCAATGTTCTGGGGCTAGCCAATCGGGTAAAGTGTAAGGTCATGCAAGCATCGACCAGTGAGGTATACGGAGATCCGCAAATCCATCCGCAAGCTGAATATTATTGGGGAAATGTAAATCCCATCGGTATCCGTTCCTGTTACGACGAAGGTAAACGCTGTGCAGAGACCATTTTTATGGATTATCACCGGCAATATAAGGTAAAGATCAAGATTATCCGTATCTTCAATACATACGGCCCGAATATGCATCCCCAGGATGGCCGCGTCGTTTCGAACTTTATTGTCCAGGCTCTACAGGATAAAGACCTCACGATCTACGGAAATGGCCGGCAAACCCGTAGTTTCCAATATGTAGACGATCTCATTCGAGGCATGATAAAAATGATGGATACGGGAGATGATTTCACCGGGCCCGTAAACTTGGGAAATCCTTGTGAATTCACAATTTTACAGTTAGCAGAAACTGTGCTGCGGTTGACAAATTCCAAATCGAAGATTGTATTTCAGCCTCTCCCCTCAGACGATCCGACCCAACGTAAACCGGATATCACCCTGGCTCAATCGAAGCTGGACTGGATGCCGGCAATTGAATTAGAAGGCGGATTAAAGGAAACCATCGCCTATTTCAAAAGGATTTTATAAAGAAGAGGAACGGTTTTACAAGCCTGATTCGTGAGCTCCGAAAACCCGGGCAGGTGAAATTTTACAGATTTCTGACCGGCGGAACTTCGTCCCTGAAAACCAGTATAATCAGGCAGGAAGTTTTCTTCATTTATAGAAATTCCGCACGAACATGCCTTTCACCGGTCTTTTCAATATCAAAGCTGCAAAAACGGCATGAATGAAACCTATTCCATAGGCAAATAACTGAATAAAAGCAGCCACAATCGACAAAAACGCGACCTTTATCCTTTTATTCAACCGCCAAGAATCGATAAAAAAGACAAATATTAATAAGAGCAAAGGAAGCAGGCAATACCAAGAAAAAAATATCCCTCCCAACAAGCACAACAAACAACCGATAACAAAACAAGCCGGCAGGAAATGCACCAATTTCAAAGAATGGGGGTGTAAAAGGTACAGATTGATCCGGGCCATACCCGAATTATACACCTGCTTGAAAAACTTTCGGAAAGAGGTGCGGCGTTTATGAAAAACATAGGCCTCGGGCAACAGACAGGTTTTAAATCCGGCAGCCATGATGCGGATACTCATATCGATATCCTCCCCAAAACGCAGACCGGAGAATCCCCCGGTAGCTTTCAGCACCTCCTGGGAAAAACCCATGTTAAAACTCCGGGGATGAAATTTTTCCATCGACTGTTTTTGTCCCCGTATACCTCCCGTAGTAAAAAAGGAGGTCATCGAATAATTAATGGCTTTCTGTATATTCGTAAAAGAATCGTGTGCCCGGTCGGGCCCTCCGAAAGCATCTACACCGGCCTCCTGGCAAGCTTGCCGTACCACCTGAGTATATTGCCGGGGAATAATACAATCCGAATCGAGAAAGACCACATATTTCCCTTCGGCTCTTTCGGCACCATAATTCCGGCTCAGGCCAGGTCCGCTATTTTCTTTAAAAAAATACTTGATATCGATAGCAGACTTATACTGCTCCACGATCCGGTCACAACGTACTGTCGAACCATCTTCGACAATAATGACTTCAAAATCACGGTTATCCTGAGCCGCCAGACTTTCCAACAATTCCTGAACCTCTTGCGGACGATTATATACGGGTACGATCAATGACAAATAAGGCATAAATCCAATTCCTAATTTTTCCAAAGGTAAAGAATATTTTTTCATTTGGAAAATCAGGATTGTAAAGACAAAGAAATATGATATGTATTATTATTATTTTAACTTTGCTACGTCAATATAGAATCGACCCAATGTCTGAATTGAAAAAAGTTTTAATTGTTACTTATTATTGGCCACCAGCTGGAGGACCGGCTATACAGAGGACTCTGAAATTCGTAAAATACATGAGGTTTTTCGGTTGGGAACCTGTTATATTAACTGTTGAAAACGGGGAATATCCGGCTATCGATCCTTCACTGATCCAAGAAATTCCGGATAACATACAGGTATATAAAACAAAAGCTTTCCAACCCTTCCAACTTTACCGGATGTTAACCGGTAAAAAAGGAAATACACATAATAATGCCAATGTTTTTGGCCAAAAGGATACAACTTTCGTCGAACGTTTAGCCAAATGGATACGCCTGAATTTATTCATTCCCGATGCCCGGATCGGATGGTATGCCTATGCAGTTAAAGCAGCAAAAAAAATCATCGAACAAGAGCACATCGATTTGATTTATTCTTCTTCTCCTCCACACAGTTTACAGCTTATAGCACAAAAAATAGCTAAACAGAATAAGATTAAATGGGTTGCAGATTTCAGGGATCCCTGGTCTGAATTGGTTCATTATCAATCCTACAAACGTACCTGGTTGACAAGAAAAATCGACAGTCATTTTGAAAAATCGGTTTTCCGTTCTGCCGACCGACTTGTTGCTGCGGCCAACGACTACGCGACATGTATCAAAACACATGTCGACCGGAAAATCGAAGTCATCTATAACGGTTATGATCCGAGTGATTTCCCAAAGCCAAAGTCCAGGAACACAGAGGATTTCCTGATCACTTACACGGGGGAACTATCCGAGGACAGAATACCCCATGCTTTATTACGTGCTCTCAGCCGCTTAGAAGATTCCAATATAAAATTACAATTTATCGGGAATACATGCCCGGAATTGAAACAGGAAATACAGCGGCTGAACCTGGGCAACAAAGTGATGCTCAAACCTTATATGCCTCATATTGCTTCTATTGCAGAATTGCAACAATCCGATCTTTTGTTATTAGTGATCAATCAGGTCGCTAATGGCAAAGGTATTGTCCCCGGTAAAATTTTTGAATATTTAGGAACCCGTAAACCGATTCTTTGCTTAGGGGATCCCACAGGAGAAGCCGGTGAAATTATCAAAACCACGAATTCCGGATTTTGTATCGCTCACCACAATGAAGAAGAAATTTTCATTTTATTGTCACGTCTTTCCTCAGGTGTTTTACCTGGCTTGAGCTTTCAAACCGAGCAATTCGAACGAAAAAATGAAACCGGACAATTATGTGATATTTTCAATACGTTAGTAAATAAGCCATCCTGAACATATTTTTCATCAATAGAGTAATCGAACAAAAATAGAAATTATGCAGAAGTCAGTATTGTTTATGGGTCTAGGATATATCGGTCTCCCGACAGCAGCACTCGTCGCCGATGCAGGCCTACAAGTGACCGGAGTCGATATCAATGAAAATGTGGTCAATAATATCAATAACTGTGACATCAGCAATCAGGAGCCAGGTTTACAGGAAATTGTAGAGAAAAATATCCGGAACGGCCGTTTAAAAGCTTCTCTCACTCCCAGTCCGAGTGATGTGTTTCTGATCGTAGTTCCGACCCCGTTCAATGAACATCATCAGCCTGACATATCCTATGTCACTGCCGCAACACGTCAGATTATCCCCTACTTAAAGAAAGGAGACCTATATATTCTCGAATCGACCTCTCCCGTCGGTACCACTCAAAAAATGGCACAACTGATTTTCAGTGAACGTCCGGAGTTAGAAGATCAGATCTTTATCGCCTATTGTCCGGAACGCATTCTGCCCGGCAACGCTCTGCCCATCGCCAACATCCCCGTTGGTACCGTGATCCACAACATCGAGCTGCATCCCGGCAACGGCGCTCAGCTGTCAGCGGCTCCTTACATTCCACTAATTCCCCTACAGCAGAAATGTGTAAGTTAGTGGAAAATTCCTCCCGGGATGTACAGATTGCTTTTGCAAACGAGCTCTCTATTATATGCGACAAAGCAGGGATTAATGTATGGGAATTGATCCAACTGGCCAACAAACATCCTCGTGTCAATATTCTTCAACCTGGCGCCGGAGTAGGTGGTCACTGTATTGCAGTCGATCCTTATTTCATCACCTCCGATTTTCCTTTAGAGTCGCAATTGATCGGAAAAGCCCGGGAAATTAATAATTACAAAGCATTCTGGTGTGCAGAAAAAATTAAAAATACGATTCTTACTTACCAGCTTGAAAATAAAAGAAAGCCGAAAATAGCTTTGATGGGACTTGCTTTCAAGGCAGATATCGATGATTTACGGGAAAGTCCGGCAAAATATATCGCAGAAAAAATAGTGTCTGAATTTCCCGAAGCCTGTCTGATTGTCGAACCTAATATTTCGCAACACCCACAATTTCAATTGTCGGAAACCGGATACGCTTACCGACAGGCCGATATTATCGCTTTTCTGGTTGCTCATAAAGAGTTTAAAACACTTCCTTATGACAACAGTAAGCTTATCCTTGATTTCTGTGGAATATTCAAAAAATAAATTGGATGAAAAAAATCTTATTCATTTTCGGAACGCGTCCTGAAGCGATAAAGATGGCGCCATTAATCAAAGAAACCGGGCAAAGCCGTTCGCTCGGAATCGAAATCTGTGTAACAGGGCAACACCGGGAAATGTTAGATCAGGTTTTAAAACTTTTCGATATATGTCCTGATTACGATTTGAATATCATGCAACCGGGCCAGGATTTATATGATATTACGAGTAGAATTCTTATAAATTTACGGGATATATTGCAGCAGTCCAAGCCGGATCTGGTATTAGTACACGGAGATACGACAACCTCTATGGCTGCCGCTCTGGCTGCTTTTTATCAACAGATTCCTGTCGGCCACATCGAAGCGGGCCTTCGGACACATCAGCCTTATAATCCCTGGCCGGAAGAAATGAACCGGCAGATCACCGGCCGGATTGCCGACTGGCATTTTGCCCCGACACAGAAAGCCCGGGCAAATCTATTGGCAGAAAACTGTCGGCCCGATCACATCTTTGTCACCGGCAATACGGTTATCGATGCCCTATTGTGGATTAACCGAAAAATAGAACAGGACAAAACCACACAAGAAAGTTTAAGGGAACAATTCAACAAGCTGGAGATTCCATCAGAAAAATTAGAAAACTGGAAACAACAAAAAAGAAGATTAGTACTCATTACAGGGCACAGACGTGAAAACTTCGGTGAGGGTTTCATGCATATCTGTCAAGCGATCAAACAGCTGGCCAGCCAATATCCTGAAGTAGATTTCGTCTACCCTGTGCATTTGAACCCGAATGTACGCCAGCCGGTGACTGAAATACTGGGTAGTTCTCATTCCACCCCCAACATTTACCTGATTCCCCCTTTAGAATATCTGCCCTTTGTCTTTCTGATGGGAATCGCTTATTTTTTATTGACCGATAGTGGAGGTATACAGGAAGAAGCTCCCGGTTTAGGAAAACCGGTACTCGTTATGCGTGAAACGACAGAACGCCCTGAAGCCTTGGAAGCAGGTACAGCCAAACTCACAGGAACCCGTTCCGAAGAGATTATCCGGCTAGCCTCTTCTCTGTTGGACAATCCTGAGGAATACACCCGCATGAGCCAAGCCGTAAACCCTTACGGAGACGGTAAGGCAGCCAGGTATATCACCGGTATTCTGGAACAGATTTTATAAATTCTAATCCCTATGCCCGGAATGAAACAACTCATTTTTTTCACTGAAAGTTTTCCATACGGAAAAGGAGAAAGCTTTATAGAAAATGAAATCGAATATTTATCACGGGAATTCGACCGGATTTACATTCTGCCCAAAACCAGTTCCACCCAGGAGCAACGTTCTCTACCTGCAAATTGTATCGTTTTCCCTCCGATATTCCGAAGTTCGGGGGAACTTGTATTCAAAGGATTATTTTGTTTCAGTCCACTCTTTTATTTTTTCAAAAAATTGATATCGGAAAAAGCCTATACTTCTCTGTATAAATTCAAAAAGTATATCGCTACCGCCATTACCTGCCGGTGTATCCTTGCCGATAAAAACTTCAAACGGCTAAACCGGCAGTCCACGGAAAGTACTGTCTATTTTTATTGGGGCATCGGTATGGCCTACATCCTGCCTTTCATCCACAATAAAGACAAAAAAATAGTCCGTTTTCACAGAACTGATTTATATGCGGATTTACGTCCACATCAATATATCCCTTTCAGAAAGGAAGTATTCGAAAGCCTGAATAAGGCTGTTTTCATCTCCAAACAAGGTTTGGAATATGCGAAAAAGAATTTTGGACAATATAAATTCAGTGCCTATTGCAGTTATTTAGGTACTAAAGACCATGGGATTTCCAAAATAAAAAACGAGGATGGAGTTATTCATATCCTCAGTTGTTCTAATGTTGTCCCGGTAAAACGGGTTTCTTTGATCCTAAAATCCTTACTTTTGATTCCTGACCGTCCTATTCAATGGACACACATCGGAGGAGGAAAAGGATTCAATGCTTTACAACAACAGCTCCAACAACTACCAGCCAATCTGACCGTACACCTGACAGGAGCTATTACAAATCGGGAAGTGATCGGACATTATCTTCACCATCCAGTAGATATATTTGTCAATGTCAGTGCCAGTGAAGGTCTTCCCGTCAGTATTATGGAAGCCATTTCATTCAATATCCCTGTTATAGCGACTAATGTAGGAGGAACGAACGAAATCGTGACTTCCGAATCAGGAGTATTACTTGATCCTCACTTTTCCGCTCAGGAATTGGCCGACCAGATTGTCCGGGTATATGAACATAAAGACCGTTTCCATCCTCGCCGGTTATGGGAAGAAAAATTTAACGCGGGAAAAAATTATCCCCGATTTATCAGTCAGATATTGAATGATTAACAGGCTATTCAGGCTTTTAACTTTTGCATCTTAACCTTTCTTTTGTATTGTATATATGGACGTAGAACGAAGAGGGCTACATAACGGCAACAGACCGGAAAGACAGCCCATGACCATATTTTATATTTAAAAGGTAAGGATAATTTCATGGAGATATACTTTTCCTTATCTCTATAATACCAGCTTAACAACGTTTTGAAATCCTCAGCATTCCCAAGCAACAATACATCCCATAAGAATTTAATATACCGTTCTCTTATTGATATTTTCAAACACTCCAGGTAATACTCCGACTCAGCATGCTGAATCTCTATCCAATTATATATTCGTTTCAATACATCGAGAATCTGATTCATAACAGATAAAGGCAAAACCATCAGGTCTTGATAAGATAAAGAGTTTTTTCTCAAAACATAATAAGACAAATATTCCGGAACATAAGTAATCCGTTGATTAGTAGCTCTAAATAATAATTTGACAAAGAACTCTAAATCTTCCATGTAGTGACATCCTTCTGTAAAAGTAATATGCTCAGCGGAAAGAAATTTACGATCGATGAGCCAACAGTCTGTAGAAACCCGAAACGAACCGACCCTCAACTTCTCCTTCAATACGTCTACCGCTCCAAAATGGCCGGGATACCTCGTGATGGTATCCCCTCTTTTTTCAATATAACCACAAAAACAGGCTAATTCCCCTCCAGCCACTAATTTATGATACATCGACTCGAGAAAACGTCTATCCCAAAGATCGTCACTATCCAAAAAAGACACGAAATCACCGGTAGCCTTTTGAAGTCCTAGATTCCGGGCCGAAGATACTCCTCCATTCTCTTTATAAAAATACTTTATTCGCGCATCTTTGCATTGGTAATCTTTAATAATCTCACGTGTACGATCCGTACTTCCGTCATCGATCAAGATCAATTCAAAATCAGAATAGGTTTGATTCAAAACACTTTCGATTGTCTGCGCCAGATAATCAGCAGCATTATATGCAGGTATAATAATTGAAATCATATCACTCATCTTGAGAGGCTAAAGTTATAAATAAATTTTCCCATTTCTTCATAACCGATGGCAAAGCAAAACGAATAATATTCCGGCGGGCTTCATTTCCCACTTTCTGCCTCAGTGAAGAATCTGCCATTAACTGGCTCAATCGCTTTACAAATTCGTTCTCATCGCCTTCCTCTATCAAGAAACCATCCTGCCGGTCCTGAATAATATCCCGGGGACCGCATTTACAGGTATAAGCCACTACAGGTAATCCACATGCCATCGCTTCATGTAATACCATAGGAAAACCTTCATGCCGGGATGTCAACACATAAACCGAACTACCTAAATATTCCCGAATGATTTCTGCCCGTGGTGGACATATTTCTACCGATTTTAACTTCAATAACCCGATTTGCCGTTCCAAAGTATCTTGTAATTCCCCGGAGCCGATAATAGTTAATTTCCAATCCGGAAAATAAGGTTCTATTTCAGCCCAAATAGCGATTAAACGATCAAATCCTTTTTGTGCTGACAGACGTCCCACTGCAATAACTCTGGGAATAGACAAATCGGCAGATTCCTTAGGATAAAAAGTCAATGCATTCGGTATAACCACGATATTATCCTTTCTTCCCCAATCTTTTCGGTCTTCTTCCGTCAAAACCACCAGACGATCATAGTATTTTATCTTGTTTAAAAATCTTTTAATCTTATATCGGTTAATTATTCCTTTGACATTTTGATAACTAAAATAAGAAAAATGACATTCCAGTATTTTTTTACTTCCATCTTTCAATCGATACAACCATTCCCGCTCTCGTCCGGTCATCATGGAAATCGTAATATCAGGCTTTTCTTTCAATAATATTTCCTCTAACCGCCTTTGATGGCGTTTCGTATAAATTATTCTGCGTATCTTATTCCAAAAAATATTTTTTCCCCTACATGCTGCATAATCGATATCCAAATCATAAAACCGGATTTTATCCGAAAAATCAAAAGCCAAGGGTAGATTTTTTTGTTCATAGGTTATAATCACAACTTCCATTCCGGTCAATCCGGCCAAATAATTTGCTTTAATTGCCAGTATACGCTCCATACCAGCCATTCGAATTATATTTGGAATATTGTAAATTATTTTCATATAAATATAATTTTAAAATAGGCGAAAATAACCGAACTTTCTCTCAAATGCAAATGCCTTTGTTGTATTTAAACTCACAATATTATCCGTACCTTTGTCAAAATCTATATAAACAGGTATATGACACCCAAAGTAAGTATCATCGTCCCCATTTATAATGCCGGCAAATTCCTGGAAAAATGCCTGGATACACTTGTTAATCAAACATTAAAGGATATCGAAATCATTTTGGTTCTAGACTGTCCCACCGACGGTAGCGACCGGATCGCCCGGGAGTATGCCGAAAAAGATCCACGCATCCGACTGATAGTCAACGAACAAAATCTGAATATCGGTTTAAGCCGCAATGAAGGACTTAAAATCGCCCGGGGAGAATACATCGGTTTTTCGGACCACGATGACTGGAGGGAATTGGATATGTACGAAAAATTATACCAAAAGGCCAGGGAAGATCAGGCCGATATTGCCATCTCCAATTTCGACAGCATTTATCCGGATCGGATCATTCCTCATCCATATTACCCTGACTGTCCTAACCAAGAACAATTGAAACAAGAAATCTTCTCCCACCTCATCGGTGACTGGAAAAAGGAGCAGGAGTGGAGACCTTTTACCCATTGGGGGTATATGTGGCACATCCTCTACAAAAGAGAAATCTTGGAAAACCACAACATATGGTTTTCAGATAACAGAGAAATTACATACGAAGACCTGCTTTTTTTGATTCAGGTCTTTCATGCAGCCAACCGAATCACTTGTATTCCCCTGATACTCTATCATCATGTTTTTCACCAAAAAAACCAGGCAAGCAGTTATATCTACAATTCAACCCGACTGGTGATCAACCATTTAATGTACTTGGATCACTTCCTCACTACCCATCACCTCAGAGATGAACACCTATGGGACTATTTCTTTTCAACTTTACATGTTTTATGGCGTACCCTGAAAAATGAAATACATCACAAATCCTGTTATCAGGCTTTTATCCAATTAGTTACCATACGCAAAAATCCAACCATACGGCAATTGGTCCGGGAGGTCCCCTTTTCGGTCCGGATGGCCCGAAAATTGAAAATCCAAAAAACCGCTTTATGGCTTTTACTTCGGCTCTAACGACTATTTAAGAATCAAATCATTCCGGCAATTTCATATACCAAATAATTCTTTATCTTTGTTTGTTCATTATTCAAAAGTACAGTCATGACAAAAATCAATTTCAGATCTTGTTTGCCTTACGCCATTGCGCTTATTATATTTATCCTGATCGCTTATATTTATGCTTCACCTGTTTTGGAAGGGAAAATCATCAATCAAGCGGATATTTCCTCTTACCAGGGAGCTGCAAAAGAAAGAGACGATTATAAAAAACAGACAGGAGAAGAATCTTTCTGGACCAATTCGATGTTCAGTGGCATGCCGACAACCATGATCGGAGCTCATTACAAAGGAAACTATCTTGAAACTATCTACAATCATTTATTTTGGGGTCCACGCCCTGCTTCTTATCTGATCTTGACTTTTGTCAGTTTCTTTTTGCTGTTGCTTGCGATGGGAATCAATGTCCGGCTCTCTATTGTCGGAGCTTTGGCCTTCGGTTTATGTGCCTATAACTTTCAAATCCTGCAAGTGGGGCACAATTCGAAAATGGTAGCTATCGCTCTTATGCCGATGGTATTAGCCGGAGTGGTCTATGCTTATCGTAAAAAAGCATTTTTAGGGGCGGTTCTTTTCGGATTTGCCCTGTCTTTTGAAATTGCAGCCAACCATCCCCAAATCACTTTTTATCTGGGTATGATCATTCTGGCTTATGTTATCGCTCAATTGGTCTCTGCTATTAAAAACAAGACTTTACCTGCTTTCATCAAAACATCTTGTTTTGTGTTGTTGGCCACGATATTGGCAGCAGGTACGAACGTCAACCGACTTTGGCCCAACTGGGAATACAGTAAATACACGATGCGGGGCGGTTCTGAATTACAAATGGCTCATGCCCAAGGGAATCAGACCCAGGGTGGATTGAATAAAGAATATGCAACAGCCTGGAGTTACGGTATAGAAGAAACGCCGAATCTGCTTATTCCTAATTTTAACGGAGGAGCTTCAGCCAGTGAACTCAGTAAAAAATCCAAAACATATGAAATCTTAAAACAAGGAGGGGTTCCGAATGCTGAACAAGTCATCAAACAAATGCCGACCTATTGGGGACCTCAAGCCTTTACTGCCGGCCCGATGTATATGGGAGCGATTTCGGTGTTTTTGTTCGTATTGGGTTTAGTTGTTCTCCAAGGCACAACCAAATGGTGGATCGCCGGGATATCACTGTTAGCCTTACTATTGGGATGGGGAAAACATTTTATGTGGCTCTCCAGCTTGTTTTTCGATTACGTACCTCTATATAACAAATTCCGGGTACCTTCTATGATTCTAACCATCCTGCAGTTAACTATTCCTCTGTTGGGATTTTATAGTCTTCATCAGATTTTCTCGGATAAAATCGAGAAGAAAAGAGTCATTAAAGGACTGAAACTAGCCTTGGGGATTACAGGTGGTTTTTGTTTGTTATTCGCTCTTCTTCCAAGCCTTGCCGGTAGTTTTACTTCCCCGGCAGACAGCCAATTCCCGGATTGGCTACAACAAGCCCTACCCGAAGATCGCCAAAGTATGCTACGAAGTGATGCCTTCCGTTCATTACTTTTTATTCTGGCAGGTGCAGCTACCATTTGGGCCGGTTATATGAAAAAAATAAAATTATCCTCGTCCATAACCCTTCTCGGACTACTTATTATCTTAGATATGTGGAGTGTAGACAAACGGTATCTAAATAACGACCATTTCGTTACACCACGTGAATTTACTAACAATTTTAATTTACGGCCTGTCGATAAAGAGATATTGAAAGATACCGATATCCATTACCGGGTTTTGGATTTGGCCGTAAATACTTTTAACGACTCACATTCCAGTTTTTATCATAAAACAATCGGAGGATATAGTGCTGCTAAACTACAGCGTTATCAGGATATAATCGATTATTATCTGGTTCCTGAAATTCAGTCTTTAGCCAATGATTTGCAAAGAGGACAAACACGGGCAGATATAGATTCGAGCTTACAAAAGCTATCTGTCATCAACATGCTAAATACCAAATATATCATTCTATCAGCCAACAGCACACCGATCGAAAACACCGCCAGATCAGGAAATGCCTGGTTTGTCGAAAATTATCAACTCGTCGACACTCCTGATGAAGAAATTTTAAGCCTGAAAGCTATCGATCCTGAAAAGACAGCTATTATCGGCCGCGATTTTGCCCAGGCTGTAGCAGGTAAGAACATCCGGTTCGATTCAACCGCAACGATTCAACTGACTTCCTACGCTCCTAATAAACTGACTTATAAAACAAAAGCCTCCCAGGAACAACTGGCTGTATTCAGTGAAGTATATTATCCCGAAGGCTGGCAAGCTTACATCGACGACCAACCCGGTGAACTATTCCGTACCGATTATATTTTACGAGGCCTGTCTGTTCCGGCAGGGGAACATACTATTACTTTAGTGTATAATCCAAGATCTGCTTATCAGGGAGCTCTGATCTCACAAATCAGTTCCATTTTATTAATTTTAGCTCTTCTGGGAAGTATTATCGGGTATATCAGAAAAAATCGGAAGTGTTCCTCGGATCAGGCCTAACAAAGTATTTTCACCATTTACCGTAAAAAAAGTAATGGAAATTCATATCACCAAAAAAGATGTTTTGTGGGGATACATTGCCCAATTCTTTAACATCGGAGCAGGAATACTTTTACTCCCGGTGATATTAAAACTTCTCCCGGCAGATATATTGGGAGTCTGGTACATTTTCCTGACTATTTCGAGTCTGGTACAAATGATCGACTTCGGTTTTCAGCCGACTTTTACCCGAAATGTCGCCTATGTATTCAGTGGTGCTGTAAAACTTCAGGCCAAAGGTCTGGATAAAGGCCAAACTCATCTGGATCATCCCAACTACCCGCTTCTCAAAAACATGATTTCCGTAATGAAACGTTTTTACGGAGGTATTTCGCTTTTGGTCATTTTTCTCCTCCTGACTGCAGGCAGTTGGTATATCGATGATCGAACAAACCACATCGCAGCTAATGAAGAAATCATGATTTCATGGTTTATATACACCACTTCCACCGTTTTAAATCTTTATTATTCCTATTATAATGCATTACTAGTAGGTAGAGGCCTTGTAAAAGAAAACAACCAACTCATCATTATCACCCGTTCCACCTATCTCGTTTTAGCCGCCTTGGGTCTGATTGCAGGCTATGGCTTAATTGCAGTAGCCACAGCCAACTTTCTATCTATTATTATCAATCGGTTGGTGGCGATTCATTTTTTCTACCGAAACGGTCTCCGCAAAATCCTCCGGAATACCCAAGCAACAAAAGAAAAATTATTACCTATTTTATGGGTAAATGCCAAAAAAAATGGATTAAGCAGTTTGGGTGGATATTTTGTCCAAAAAGGCAATTTGCTTTTCATATCTATGTTTTTACCTCTGGAAACAGTTGCCAGTTATGGTCTAACCGTTAATCTTATAAATATTCTGTCAGGGGTATCCCCACTTTATTTAGGCACTCATATTCCTGAAATCTACAAGGATAGGATCGACAATAACCTCCCGGATATCCGCAGAATATTCGGAGAAGGTATTTTTGTATTCTACCTTCTATATATCCTCGGAGCCTTATGCCTGGTCCTATTAGGTCCCTGGGCTTTGGAACTATTTCACAGTAAAACCCAACTTTTACCTCCAGGTCCTCTTTTACTGATGTTGTTTGTACAATTTTTAGAATCCAACCATGGTATGGCAGCCACTTTAATTACTACCCGTAATGAAGTTCCTTACCTGAAAGCTGCCTTGATTTCCGGCTTTTTTATCGCCCTGTTTTCCCTGACTTCTCTCTATTATACCGATTGGGGAATCTGCGGTGTCGTTGCTTTGACCGGTTTGGTACAAATCAGCTACAATAACTGGAAATGGCCTCTGATGGTCAGCCAGGAATTGGAAAAAAGTTATCCGCAATTAGTGAAGATCGGGTTCCTTTCTTTACGGACCTGGTTAAAACAATATCTGGTAAAGAAAGGAATCCGGTACTAGAAGACATATCCGAACCCGAAGTTCAGATAAACATTATACATCTTGAAGCTGATACTTTCAAAATCACCGGGAAAAATAGAATTCAATCCCCAGGTCAGATCTGCATAAACACTCAAATGTTTATATGCCCGCCATTCAGCTCCGGCATCCAATCCCCACTGAAATTTACGCAAGTCGCCCGAAAAATCGTAAGTTGCTTCCGTGACATTCGCTTTGGTACCGGTCGGATCTCCTTCACGGATATATCCGTCATAGGCTACTCCGGAAAAATCTCCGTTAGTCAGAATAGAAATATACGGGCCGAATTTCAAATCCCAACGGGGTGACACTTTATAAATAACCTGAAAAGGCAGGGTGATATATGAATTTTTTACATTCGTCTTTACATTTCCTGTCCAATTGCCTTCGACATGCCCCAGCACTTCCCCATCATACGAATCCATCACCATGTAATAATTTTTCACCCTGGCATCGGTTTTCATCCCTTTGTTCTCGAGGCGGATTCCGAACAACCCTCCCCATTTCCGGTTCCGGTCGAACCATTTAATGATATTTCCTTCGATAGCAAGCTGAGCACCCGGCCGGTAACTATTGATTTCCCGGATTTCTGCCGGCAAGGGTAATGGAGAAGTTCCTCCGATATTGACTCCTGCTTTAATCCGATACTCCAATCCTTTCAAGGTAGAGCGAACCAAAGCACCCGGTTTCTTGTTTTCAGCAAAAACAGCTCCTGCTACCAGTAAAAAAACAATCAGGTATATACTCTTTATCGTTTTCATTGTCTCAATTCTTATTTTTCACAAACGATCTCTACTTTATCGATACACAAGGTACTCCCTACAGAACCGGCAAAATATGCCCCATATTTGCTGGAAGTGAAAACTACTGCCAGATTATACTCGTAATTTTTCATTTTTTCTTCGCTGAAACGCAGATACTTACCCGTTCCATCATCTGACGGATCCCGATAGATAAATTGCGGCCAGCTGATCTCTTTCCGCTCTCCGTATTGAAAAGAAGTCTCGAATTCAATGTACCGATCAGTTTTTTCTACCTCTACCCGGGCCAATGCAACAATATTCTTACTGGTTAGTACATTATTTCCATCCAATACTTTACCATCGAGTCCTGCCGCTTCATATAAAACAGCATAGATATCTCCCTCATCTTCCTGCCGGGAAATCGTGACGGTATTTCCATTTTTATCTTTTGCTTTGAAAGACTGAGTACCGGGAACGTACTTGTAATATCCTTTAAATTTCAACGGTTTTTTTCCGAATGGCAACCCGAACAAGGTAGCTTTCAATGGTTTTTGTACGGCATTATTTACATCAAAGCTTCCCAGAAATAAGTTCCCGGCAGCAATAGGCATTTTAACCGTCTCACCGAACTGCCCTGTGCTCTTTGTCTCCAACTTGATGGCTCTGCTTCCATCTATTCCATTCTCGATAGAAACCGTAGGGTATTCCTGCGGATTCCGGCCGACACCTGTCAAGGCAAACCCTGAATTTCCGGAAGCCCAAATATATTGTTTAAACAGGGCTGTGCCTTGTGTTTCCTCGAAAAACACCTGATATTTCCCCGTTTCATTCAGCTCGTAATGTTCAAAATCATATTGAAACGGCAAATCGAATGTATCGATAATCACCGAATATTCTTTATGCCAATTTCCATCCTGAGAAGTCACGGTAAATTTCCGGGTCTGTGAATAATCCATTACTTTGGAAGGATCAGGTGAAATACTCGCCCCTTCTGTCAAGGTCACTTGTAAAGCCAAATTCGTCAAATCGATTTTAGGATTGGCCTGGGCCAATACCTGAGCGTTGTTAATGATAATATTTCCTTTAATATTTGTTTCCGGTAATCCCTTTGCATTTAAAATCTTACATGCCGTAATATCTGCTTCTGCATTTAAAGGCTCGCTTTGAATACAAGCCCCCAATCCTCCGACCATCAACAGATATAAAAAACATTTTTTCATACTTCTCTTGCTTTAATTTCAATAAATCAGGCCACAAAGGTAGAATAAATTAGTCAAAGTCCATACAGCCGGTACAATTTATCGAGTATCTCAGCCTGTAACAAGCTATTCTTTTTTATCCAAAATGGTCGTCATTGCATCAATTCCGGAGTCGTATCTACCCATTTATATAATTTATCACCACGCCGGATTTTTCCAGGCACCTGAACCGAAAACAATATTCCTTTTTCCACCTTTTCCACTGGCTGTAAATCGACCCTTATCTCAGGTACTTTCATTTGAATCGTTCCGGTTGTAGGACCTTGTATCAATATTTCGTCCCCAACTTTCAAGTCGAAAGATTCCAGTTTAAACTCTGCGACCTGCAAATTGGTAAAATAATTGGTCACTTTGCCAAGCAGAATTTTCTTTTTTGTCGCTTTCGAACCATATACCTCGCTCCATTCCCCTAAGCGTTGCCCCAAATAATATCCATTCCAGAATCCACGGTTGAAGACTGTCGCCAAGCGTTTTTTCCAAATCCGGATCTTATCCGCTGAATAGGTATCGTCGAGATAAGCATTTATCGCTTCGTTATAACACTCACAAACCGTACGTACATATTCGGCGGAACGGGCACGCCCCTCGATCTTGAAAACCCGCACACCGGCGTCGATCATTTTATTGATAAAACCAATTGTGCAAAGGTCTTTGGGCGACATGATGTATTCATTTTCAATATCGAGTTCGACTTCATTTTCGCGATCTTTGACCGTATAGGCTCTCCGGCAAATCTGATTACAGGCTCCCCGGTTAGCAGAAGCGTTTTTCTCGTGCAAACTCAAATAACATTTCCCTGAAACAGCCATACAAAGAGCCCCATGAGCAAACATTTCAATTTTGATCAGCCCTCCATTCGGTCCCCGTAAATCCTCCCCGACGATGCGACGATGGATTTCCATAACTTGCTCCAATACCACTTCGCGGGCCAAAACGATCACATCGGCATATTGGGCGAAGAAACGAACTACTTCGAAATTAGTGACATTACACTGAGTACTGATATGCACTTCGACTCCTACAGAACGTGCATACAAAATAGCGGCCAAATCGGATGCAATGATAGCAGTGACTCCGGCTTCACCGGCACAATCGATCACTTGCCGCATTTTCTCTAACTCTTGATTATAAATTACGGTATTGACAGTCAGATAGGTTTTCACCCCTTTCTCCGAACAAACCGATACGATATTTTTCAAATCCTCCAGCGTGAAATTTGCTGACGAACGTGCCCGCATATTCAATCCTTCCACACCGAAATAAACCGAATCCGCACCTCCCTGCAAAGCAGCATATAAAGATTCATAAGAACCTACAGGCGCCATCACTTCAAAATCTTTTCTGGTCATAACCTCATCCATTTGAAATACAAAGGTAAAATAAATAAATCGCAAAATTTATCCCGGATTTTTATTTTTGGCACAAACAAATCTATACCCCAAAAGTATAACTACAAAACCGACTTATTTCCCGCAAAATGAAAACTCAGACCAAAGTCCCTTCACTGATACAAGCAATTCTTCCATTGATTGTTCTGATCGCCCTACTCTCGTTTAATGTCAGTTATTTCGACGATCCTTTGGGGGGCTCTAATCAAATAGCCTTAATCATCGCAGCAAGTATCTGTAGCATCCTGGCCCTTTTCAATCATGTCAGCTGGCATGAAATCCAACGAAAAATATTGCAGACCATTGATTCGGCTATGACGGCGATACTTATTCTGTTATTGATCGGTTCGCTAAGTGGTTCCTGGATGCTGAGCGGAGTCATTCCAGCTATGATTTACTATGGAGTAGATATCATGCACCCGTCCTACTTCCTGGTGGCCTCTGTCGTCCTTTGTGCTATTGTATCTCTGGCAACAGGCAGTTCCTGGTCGACGATCGCCACTGTAGGTGTAGCTATCGTGGGAGTCGGTAATGCTTTCGGACTTCATCAGGGGCTTGTAGCAGGTGCCGTCATCTCAGGAGCCTATTTCGGCGATAAAATGTCCCCGCTCTCAGACACGACAAACCTGGCTCCTACAATTGCAGGAACGGATCTTTTCACTCATATCCGCTACATGGTATACACCACTTTCCCAACTTTAATTCTCACGTTGATCATATTCGGAATCATCGGCCTATATCAATTAAATACAGATACTGCCATAGATACCGGCTTTATAAAAAAGGGCCTGGAAAGTAGTTTCCACATTACTCCCTGGTTATTATCGGTCCCTGTTTTACTCATTATTATTATTATAAAAAAAGTTCCCCCCATACCTGCCATGCTGGGTGGAGTTGTTCTCGGAGTTATTTTCGCCCTCATTTTTCAACCTGATCTCCTCGATCAGCTGATCGCTCAAGAAAAGTTCCACAACACCTATCAGTTGATCATCCAAGCTGTCGGAAGTAGAATGACACTGAGCACAGGGGTATCCGAAGTCGACGAATTGTTGACAACAGGAGGAATGGAAGGTATGCTCGATACAGTTTGGCTAATTATTGCAGCTCTTACTTTCGGAGGAGTGATGGAAGCCAGCGGATCCTTAAAAAGAGTGGGTGAAGCTTTTATGCATTTTATTTATAACGACACTTCGCTGGTCAGCACGACCATACTGACTTGTATCTTCTTCAATATCACAGCCTGCGATCAATATCTTTCTATAGTCGTACCCGGTAAAATGATGCAAAAAATTTACGAACAAAGAGGCTTGAAACCCGAAGTCCTCAGTCGGGCTCTGGAAGATTCTGCGACAGTCACTTCCGTATTGGTCCCCTGGAATACTTGTGGAGCTACCCAATCACGGGTACTCGGCGTACCTACGATCGAATACCTCCCTTATTGTTTCTTTAATTTAATTTCCCCGCTGATGAATATTTTCATCACGATCATCCATTATAAAATACGAAGAATTAAAGTAAAAGCATAAGTAAATGACCGATAAATAATGATTTCTTTGAAAATAGAATCAAAACCTAAGTTTATTTTGTTACTTATTCGTCTTCGGTGTTCGTGTTTGGAGACCCGGTCGCTTCTGTCGGTCGTCTACCTTTTTCTTTCACTGACCGGCGGAACT
>ENA-ORNP01001410-ORNP01001410.1-human-gut-metagenome-genome-assembly--contig:-NODE-1410-length-24604-cov-4.609068_pt1 | contig 24604 bp, 17 predicted proteins | sample MGYA00242119_ERZ509030 | MGnify/ENA primary metagenome ERZ509030 (study PRJEB26280, sample SAMEA2338708) | human gut metagenome | biome: human gut; feature: human-associated habitat; material: faeces... | reverse complement strand
TTTAAATAAAATAGCTAACCTAGTTTATAATACAAGTGGGAAAAATGTAGACACAACTATAGTAAAAGGCGAAATATTAATGGAAAATAGAAATATAAAAAATATAGATGTAAAAGAAATTATAAATAAATGCAATGATATTATAAAAAGATTGTTTTAATTTATTAAATAGTAACAATTAAAATGGTGTAGTTTAAAATAAAAGTTTATTACTATACTAAATCCAATAAAGTAAATAATTACTGATATACGAGAAAAGTATAATATTGTAATTATATAAATAATCGAAAGAATAGGTGAAATAGATGTATTTGAAAAGAATGGAATTACAAGGGTTTAAATCATTTGCAGATAGAACTGTGTTGGACTTTAAACCAGGGATAACAGCAGTTATAGGACCAAATGGTTCAGGAAAGAGTAATATTTCAGATGCTATAAGATGGGTACTTGGGGAGCAAAGTATGAAGTCTTTAAGAGGAGCAAAGTCTGAGGATATTATTTTTGCAGGAACACAAGCAAGAAAGTCTTTAGGATTTGCAGAAGTATCTATTGTAATAGACAACTCAGATGGAAAGCTTCCAATTGAATATACAGAAGTTACTGTAACCAGAAAAATATATAGAAGTGGAGAAACTGGTTATTTTATAAATAAAACTCCATGCAGGCTAAAAGATATTCTAGAGTTGTTTATGGATACAGGAATTGGAAAAGATGGATATTCAATAATAGGACAAGGTAAAATCGATGAAATTTTAAGTAATAAATCAGAAGACAGAAGAAATATATTTGAAGAAGCTGCAGGTATTGTAAAATATAGAACAAGAAAACAAGAAGCAGAAAAAAAATTAGAAAGAACAAAACTAAACTTACTTAGGATAAATGACATATTATCAGAAATAGAAACAAATATAGAACCATTAAAAATAAGTTCAGAAAAAGCTAAAAAATATTTGAATTTAAGAGAAGAACTAAAAAATATTGAAATTGGTTTATTTATATACAATATAGAAAAATACAAACAAAGTTTAGAAGAAATAGTAAAAGATGAAGAAATATACAATAACCAATGTGAAGAAGAGCAAAAAAATTTGGATAGAATAAAAGCTCTAAAAGAAGAATTAAAGAACAATATAGATAACATAACAACGCAAATAGAAGAAATGTCAAACTTAGGGTTTGAAAGTCAAAAAGAAATAGAAATGTTAAATTCAGATATTAGTGTAGCAAAAACAAGAATAACAAATAATAATGAAAACACACAAAGATACACAAAAGAGATAGAAGAAACAACGGAAAAACTAAGAGAATTACAAGAAGAAATAGAACAAAAACAACAGAAAAAAGATAGTTTAAAACAAAACAAAGAAAAATACGAAAAAGAGCTAAAAGAAAAAGAAGAAGAACTACAAAAAATAACAGAAAAATTATCTAGCAAAGAACTAGAAATTGAAGAACACAAACAAAAAGTGGAAGAAAACACAGACAAAAAATATGAATTACAATCACAAATAAACACACAAAATGTTAACTATGATAACTATGAAAAAAGAGAAAAACAAATACAAAATGAAATAATGACAAATATTTCTGAATTAGATAATATACGATTTAATAAAGAAGAAATATCAAAAGAATTTTATGAAATAGAAAGCAAAAGAAACAAAATAGTAAAAAACTTAGAAGAAATAAATTCTAAAAAAGAAGAAGCTGATAAAAAAATAAAATTATATGATAGTAATACACAAGCATATCAAAGTGAAATGAGAATAAAAGAATCACGTTTAAAATTCTTAATTGAAACAGAAAAAGAAAAAGAAGGATATGTTAAAAGTGTAAAAAATCTTTTATTAGATTGTGAAAAAGTAAAAGAATTAGGAAAAGGAATGAATGGTGTACTTGCAAATATAATTGAAGTACCAGAGCAATACCAAACAGCAATAGAAATGTGTTTAGGTATGAGCTTACAAAACATAGTAACAGATACAGAAGAAGATGCAAAAAGATTAGTTGAACACTTAAGAAAAAATAATTTAGGTAGAGCATCATTCTTACCAATATCTTCAGTTCATGGTAAAAAATTAGATAAGATAAAAGGAAATAACCAAGGGGTTATTGGAATTGCATCAGACTTAATAAAATACAATAAAAAATATGAACAAATTATAACAAGCTTATTAGGAAGAACAGTTATTGTTGATAATATGGAAAATGCAATAAAAGTAGCTAAGCAAAATGGATATACATTTAGAATTATTACAATAGAAGGAGATGTAATAAACCCATCTGGGGCAATAACAGGAGGTTCTGTAGCTAAGAAAACTGTAAATATCTTAGGTAGAGGAAGAGAAATAGAAAAACTTCAAAAAGATATTCAAAATCTAAAAACCAAAATAGAAAAACAAGAAAATGAAAAAGAAGAATATCAAAATTCAATAGAAAATATTTTTGAAGAAGTAACGCTATTAGAAAAAGAGCTACAAGAAATAGACATTACATATGCAACAGAAAAACAAAAAGTGTTATCAATAGACGAAAACATAGAAAAAGTTGAAAAACGTATAAATAAGCTAAAAGAAGAACAAGAAACAATCAAACAAGAAAAGGAAACTTCTATTAAAATAAAAGAAGAAACACAAAAAGAAATAGAAACATTAACAGAAGAAACAGAAAAATTAACATCAATAATTCAAGAATTTGCAAATATAAATAAAGACAATCAAAAATATGTAGACGATTTAAATTTTGATATAACAAATTTAAAAATATCTGTATCTTCATTTGATGAAAGTGAAAATTCATTACAAGAGCTACAAGAAAGAATATTACAAGATATTGAAAATTCTAAGCAAAGTATAAAAAATAAGGAAAGTCAAATAGAAGAAATAAAACAAGACAACTTTAATTTAGAAAAATCGATAGAAGAAATAAAACAAAAAATAGAATCAATAAAAGAAGATGTAAAAAATAGTGGTTCAAAAATAGAAGAGTTAAAACAAGAAAGAATTGCCAAAAATGAAAAATTGGCAAAACAAGAAAATGAAATAAATGAAAAATTTAAGATAATAGAAGACTTAAAAGCACAGATTGTAAAAATAGATGTACGAAAAACTAAAACAGAAGAAGATATAAATTCTATTATAAATAAAATGTGGGAAGAATATGAGCTAACCCCAAACAATGTGCCAGAATACAAAAAGCCAGATAATGTACAATTAACACAGAAAAAAGTAAATGAATTACGAAAAGAATTACGTGAGCTTGGAAGTGTTAATGTAGATTCAATTGAAGAATACAAAAACTTAAAAGAAAGATATGACTTTATGTGTGAACAAAGAGTTGACTTAGAAGATACTATGGCAAAACTTAGAAAAATAATAACAGATATGACTCAAACAATGAAAGAACAATTTAAAACACAATTTGCGTTAATAAATAAAAACTTTGCAGAAGTGTTTAAAGAATTATTTGGTGGAGGAAATGCATCATTAAAATTAGAAGATGAAAACAATATACTAGAATGTGGAATTGATATTAATGTACAACCACCAGGAAAAAAATTACAAAATATGATGTTATTATCTGGAGGAGAAAAAGCATTCACAGCAATTGCATTGCTATTTGCAATTTTAAAAATTAATCCATCACCATTCTGCGTATTAGACGAAATTGAGGCGGCACTTGATGATGTAAATGTGTACAGATTTGCAGATTATCTAAAGAAATTCTCGCAAAATACACAATTCTTAGTAATTACACATAGAAAAGGAACAATGGAAGCGGCTGATACAGTATATGGAGTTACAATGGAAGAAAACGGTATATCTAAACTATTATCAATGAAATTAAAGAATAGTTAATATAAAAAGAAGGTGATTACCTTCTTTTTATATACTGATTTATTATATAGAATATGAAAATTCTAGAAACTAAGTTCGCAAAGAATAATTATCTTTATCTATGCCGTTAAATAAATTCTTAACAGGAATTTCTAAAGCTTTGCAGATTTTTTACAAAGTAAAAATTGGAAGCCTTGGTGCTGTAGACAAATTATATTTAGAAAGTAAAAATTTAGAAACATTTACAATCCTGGTAAAATACAATGAAGAAGATATAGACGAAGAGGAATAATTGCATATTAAACCAACCTAACCAACCCAAACAATATAAGTAATATACCTGAAACAAGAGAACAAACAAAATCAGGTAAATTACTTATATTTTTTATTTTTCTACCACAAAAAATACCCAAGTTCAAAAAAGCAACCTGAAAAACCCCGATAAAGAATGGAAAAAGAAAAGAAGTAGAATCTGTTAAACTATAACTAATACCAATGCCAAAACTATCCAAAGATAGAGCAAAACCAAGCGCAATAGACTCTTTAGGGTCAATCAAGTTAGAATTATTAAAGTCATAATAATTATTTCTCACATTATTAGAATTAGAAATAGATTTAAAAATCATACTAATACCAATAAAAACCAAAACACTACAGCCAATTAAATTGGCAAAAGAATTAGAAATAAAATTATTTATAAAACCACCTAGCAATATAGAAGAAAAAGAAACTAAACACGAAATAGTAAACAAAATTAATATACTAATTTTAGAAATTTCCATATTTTTAATACCATATGTAATGCCAATACCTAAAGAGTCTAAACTACTAGATAAAGCTAGTAAAATAGAATTAATTAACATAAGTAACCCCTCCTATTAGATAATATGACAAAAAACTACAAAAAGTTAAATTCAAATTACAAACAAATTAGTAATAAATAAAAGACAAGCCACATAAAATTTAATAAATAACAAGACAAAGGAGGAAATTATGTGGGAAACATTAAGAAAAGAAGAGGTTTTACAAAAGCTGAAAACAGATTCAAAAATTGGACTTGCACACGAAGAAATACAAATTAGAAAACAAAAATATGGAACCAATAAATTAGAGGAAAAAAAGAAAGAAACCTTATTAGTAAAATTTATAAAACAATTTAATGACTTTATGATAATTATACTAATAATAGCATCTGCTCTATCTGCACTAATATCGTATTTTCAAGGAGAAAATGACTATGTAGATTCAATTATAATAATAGCAATTGTAGTATTTAATGCTTTAATGGGAGTAATTCAAGAAGCAAAAGCAGAAAAATCAATAGAGGCATTAAAAGAAATGACACCACCAAAAGCAAAAGTTATAAGAAATGGAAATATACAAGAAATAAATGCAGAAGATTTGGTACCAGGAGATATTATAGAGTTAGAAGCTGGAATTTATGTACCAGCAGATTGTAGATTAATAGAAAGCCATAATTTGAAAATAGAAGAATCAAGCTTAACAGGTGAAACAGAGCCAGTGCTAAAAGATGCAAATATGATAGCAAAACCAGATATTCCACTAGGAGATATGCTAAATATGGCATTTATGGCAAGTATAGTTGTAAATGGCCATGGAAAAGCGGTAGTAACAGAAACAGGTATGAATACTAAGGTTGGAAAAATAGCTAATATGATTATGGAAGACGAAACACCTGAAACACCAATACAAAAAAAACTATCACAAGTAGGAAAAATACTTGGAATAGTATGTTTAGCAATATGTGTGCTAATATTTGCAATAGGAATGATAAAGAAAATAGACCCAATAGAAATGTTTATGACATCAGTAGGACTAGCAGTTGCAGCAATTCCAGAAGGTTTGCCTGCGATTGTTACAATTATGCTATCAATAGGTGTAAGCAAAATGGCAAAAAATAATAGCATAATAAGAAAATTGCCAGCAGTTGAAACATTAGGATGTAGCAAAGTAATATGTTCAGATAAAACAGGAACATTAACTCAAAATAAAATGACAGTTGTAGAAATAAATGCAAAAGATAAAATGTTAGCAACAAGACTGGGAGCAATGTGTACAGATAGCAATATTGTATATGAAAATGGAAAAACAGAAATTAATGGAGAACCTACAGAAATAGCTCTAGTACAAAATGCATTAAAATACAATTATAATAAAGTTGAATTATATAGAGAAATGCCAAGAGTGGCAGAAATACCATTTGATTCAACTAGAAAAATGATGACAACAATACATAAAAAAGGTACAAGATATATAGTTATTACAAAAGGTGCACCAGATGTATTATTAAATAAATGTAATGTTACAATAGGAGAAAAAAATAGAATTGAAAAAGAAAATGAAAACATGGCAAAAAAAGCATTAAGAGTAATAGCTGTAGCATATAAAGAAATACCAGCAATGCCAAAAAATTCAGAATTAAAATTCATGGAAGATGGGCTAAATTTTGTGCGGATTAATTGGTATGATAGACCCACCTAGAGAAGGAGTAAAAGAAGCAGTAAATACGTGCAAAAGAGCAGGGATAAAAACTGTAATGATAACAGGTGATCATATTGCAACAGCAAAAGCAATTGCAAAGGATTTGAATATATTAGAGCCACAAGATAAAGCAATAACAGGAAAAGAACTAGACCAAATATCACAAGAAAAGTTGGTTAAAGATATAAAAAATTACTCAGTATTTGCAAGGGTCACACCAGAACATAAAGTGAGAATAGTAAAAGCATGGCAAAAAGCAGGAAGTGTAGTTGCAATGACAGGAGATGGAGTAAATGATAGCCCTGCTTTAAAAAATGCAGACATAGGAATAGCGATGGGAAAAAATGGTACAGATGTAGCCAAAAATGCGGCAGATATGATATTAGCAGATGACAATTTTGTAACAATAGTAAAAGCAGTAAAACAAGGAAGAAATATATATGACAACATAAAAAAAGCAATACATTTTTTAATATCAACAAATATAGGAGAAATAGTAACAATATTTATGGGGCTAGTTTTAGGATTAAAATCTCCACTATTAGCAATTCAACTATTATGGATAAACCTAGTAACAGACTCATTACCAGCAATTGCAATAGGACTAGAACCGCCTGAAAAAGATATAATGAAAAGACCACCAGTAGATAGCAGAAAGGGAATTTTTGCAGATGGATTATGGAACAAAATAATAGTAGAAGGAATAATGCTTGGAATGTTAACATTAATAGCATTTAGTATAGGAAATAAATATTATGGACTAGAAGTAGGAAGAACAATGGCATTTATAGCATTAGGAATGCTTGAACTTGTCCACAGTTTTAACATAAAAAGTGAACAGTCAATATTTAAAATAGGAATATTAGAAAACAAATATTTAATAGGAAGTTTTATATTAGGAACAATAGTACAAACAATAGTCGTAATAATTCCACAATTGGCAGAAATATTTAAATTAGTACCATTAAATCAAACACAATGGTTAATAACAATTGCAATATCATTACTTCCAATTCCTATAATGGAATTACAAAAAAGAGTTAACAAAATAAAACTAGGAAAAATAATATATGTAAAAAAGCAAGAAGCTTAATGGAGAGGTTAACGAGATAATAGGTTTTACTAGAAAACAATTTATATTTATCCTTGAAGTGAGTGAGAAAATAAATAAAAAGAGATTTTTACATTAATTGGCTTTAATTTGAGTCAAATAAAATAAAAATCTCTTTATGTTCTTATGAATTTTAAGATTACATCATCTGGAATATCAAAACTTTTAACCATTTTTTTGAACGTAGATAATTTAATGTTATGGTCATCCTTCTCAAGTCTTTGCAAATGTCTGACACTAATGCCAAGCTCTTCCGCAAATTCTTCTTGAGATAATTGCTCTTGTTTACGTATTTGTTTTAACATTTAATTACCCCCACTAAAATTTTAAATAAATTATATTACATTGGGGGTTAAAAAAGAACGACTTTTTTGTCGTGAAACTGTTGGTTAAAAATAAATTTATTCATAAAAAAACATCCTGAAAAAATATAATTAGAGCCAATGAAGTAAACTTGAAAACAGAAATAAGGGAGGTTTACCCCATAGGTTAAATATCTAATTATTTTTTAATTAATTTAATAGTAGGGCAAAATTAATTTATAAATGCACTCATTTTTGCTTGCAATTGATATTTCTATATGATAAAATTTTTTAAAATGCAACATTTTTGTCGCCTTATAAGAAGTAATATTTAGTCAATGATTAAAGAAATAAAAATTGGAAAAACTAAAGAAAAAGGAGAAAAAAATTATGAAAAATACAAAAGGAATAACGCTAATTGCATTAGTAATAACTATAATTGTATTGTTAATTTTGGCAGGAGTGTCAATTTCAATGTTAACAGGTGAAAATGGAATATTAACGCAAGCAAATAAAGCGAAAAAAGCGACAGAAGAAGCCTCAAAAGAAGAAAATTCAAAATTAAGTAGTATAGAGGACTATATGGTATCAGAAGCAGGATATAACCAAGACAAAGGAGTAGATGAACCACGAATATTAAATGGAATGACACCGGTAATGTTTAATTTGCCAACGGATACTGAAAAAGGATATCCGATAAAGCAAGGAGAACAAGGCTTTCAAGAAAATAGTTGGTATGATTATACAAAAAGTGAGTGGGCAAATGCAATAACAGAAGACGGAAGTTACTGGGTATGGATACCAAGATATGCATATAAAATAACATATAATAATCCAAGTGATAAATCACAAGGAGGAAAAATAGACGTAAAATTTTTAATAGGAACAACAGATGAATATTATACAGATGACACTAAAACAACAAAAGCAACAGCAAAAAGAGCGACATCAGCAGATGAAGAAGTAGATACAACAACAGATTATTACGTACATCCAGCATTTACAAATGAAAGCAGTATCGGTTATGCAAATGGTGGATGGGACAAAGAATTAACAGGAATATGGGTGGCAAAGTTTGAAGCAGGATATGCAAGTGGAAATAATAATGCACCTGTGAAAGCAAGTAGTGTAAATTATACACAAGCGTTTGATTGGGTGGCTGCAATAGAAGCTGGCGAAGATGGGTATCAGGGAGCGAGAAATTGGTTAGATGGTATGTATGGAATAAAAAGCCAAAATAGTAATGGGCAAATAGTATATTCTTGGAAAGATAACCAATCAGTACCAATAAAATATCCAACATTTCAACCTAAAACATATTCAATGAATTATATAAATACAGAAGATGCATATAATATTTCTAAGACATTGACAGAAGACGGAAACATATATGGTTTAAATAGTTCAACTACAGATAGCCATTTAATGAAAAACAGTGAATGGGGAGCGGTTGCATATTTAGGGCAAAGTGAATATGGAAGCCAAGGTTCAAAAATATGTATAAATAATATAACTTTAGAGAGTGGAAATAGAAAACGAACAGACAACATAGAAGGTGCAACAGGTGTAGATAGTGTATATGCTGTAACAGGAGTAACAACAGGGTCAACATCAGATGGAAGGTTAGCAAGCACAATAGAAAATATAAATTCAACATCTGGGAATAATGCTACTAGTGGAGTGTATACTTGGAACCAAGGAACCGGACAAGAAGCAAGTACAACATTAAATATGTATGGAATATTTGATATAAGCGGCGGTGGATGGGAACGAACAGCAGGTATGATATCAAATGGTTCAGCTAATTTAACAGGATTTGCTGCTAGCATGTTGCCTAAAAATGGAAAAAGTACAAAATATGTAACAATCTATCCTCATAATAGTGAACAAGATGCACCACAGGATAAAACATATGATACATCAACATCAGAAAAAGCAGAAGAACTTAATACAAAATTAGGAAAAATTAATTATAGTGAAAACAGAAAAATTTTTGGTGATGCAATAAGAGAAACATCTATAAATGGCTCAGAGTCTAATAGCTGGAATTCTGAATTTTCTATATTCCCAGCTTTAAATGCTGTGTTCATTACACGTGGAGGAAATTTATGGTGTAATTCACATACAGGTGAATTTTCATATAGTCGCTCATATGGTGATGGTAGTTATGATACAGGATTTCGAACAGTACTTACAGCAAATTAAAATATAAATATTTTTACATTTGAAAAAAAGCTTAGGAAATCTAGGCTTTTTTGTATGAACAATTTATTTTATAACGAAAGCAATCTCTAAAGAGCAAATGAAAAAACTATGCAAAATCCAGAAGTTTTTTTAAAATTTTGAAGATGTCGATTATGAAGAATTGCAAGATAGAAAAAATTATACCAATATATAAAAGAAAGACTAGTAAAAGGTAAAAATATATGTATTTTTAGACGAGATACAAACTGTACCAGATGCACTTGTAGCAAAATTTACGTAATTTACCCCTTGTCAAACCACAATATTTATGATAAAATAGTTATGTTTTGAAAAAGACATAGCTATTTTTTATGGGCAAAAACATAATAAACAACAAAACAATAAAAAATAAAATGATTTTTCAAATCTCTACTTGCAGAAAATGTAAGTTAAAAATCCAAAGGGAGGTGAAAATAATGAATAAATACGAAAGTATAATCATTGTTAATCCAAGTGTAGATGAAGAAGGAGTTAAAGCTCTAACAGAAAAATTCACAGGATTAATAAACAATGCTGGTAAAGTTGAATCTTTTGAAAATATGGGTAAAAAGAAATTAGCATATCCAATTAAGAAAAATGAAGAAGGTTTATATATGCTAATTAATTTTGAAGCAAAACCAGAATTAGTATCAGAACTTGAAAGAGTTTACAGAATTACAGATGAAATATTAAAATTCATCGTTGTAAGAAAAGAAAACTAATATAATTAGTTAAAACAAAATAAAACAGGGGCCTATTAAAGTAGGAAAAGGTGATAAAATGAACAAAGTAATATTAATGGGAAGATTAACAAGAGATCCAGAAGTAAGATATACACAAACAAATAATACATTAGTTGCATCATTTAGTTTAGCAGTAAATAGAAGATTTGCTAGACAAGGTGAAGAAAGACAAGCAGATTTTATAAATATCGTAGCTTGGAGCAAACTAGGAGAATTTTGTAGTAAATACTTTAAAAAAGGTCAACAAGTAGCTGTTATTGGAAGATTACAAACAAGAACTTGGGATGATGACCAAGGTGTAAAACACTATGTTACAGAAGTTGTTGCAGAAGAAGCTTATTTTGCAGAAGGTAGAAGAGATACAGAAGCAAATAGTACAAGTTTTGAAAACACATTTGGAAATGCACAACCAGGTAGTATGGGTGCAGATTTTGAAGTATCTTCAAATGACGACTTACCATTCTAAAACAGATAGGGGGGAATATAAAATGGCAGAAAAGAAACAAAATAGAAGAAATAAAAATTATGATGATGATTATAATCCAAGATTCAGAAAACAAAGAAAAAAAGTTTGCGTATTATGCAGCGATAAAAATTTTGAATTAGATTATAAAAATCCAGAACAACTAAAAAAATTCATCAATGATAAAGGTAAAATATTACCTAGAAGAACAACAGGTGCTTGCAGCAAACATCAAAGAGATATAACAAAAGCAATAAAAAGAGCAAGACACATTGCTTTATTACCATATACACAAAACTAATTGTATATAATGAACAAAAACCGTTGAGTAATCAGCGGTTTTTTTATCTTTAAAACATTTACAATTCAAAAACCATATGGTATAATCAGTTTGCGTAAAACAAAAGAGGTGAAAAGTTTGAACCAAATATTAAGTGTAGAACAACCAAAAACAAAGAAAAAAAAGGCCAATAGTGGGCCGGTAGAAATAAATAAAATAGTAAGATTTTTTGCTATAGCAATGATTATTTTTGGACTAGTAATTACAGGCTCAGCATCATATGCCTTTTACAAAGGCACAAAATCTGGAAACAGCCAAGCTAAGCCTACAATATATGTAGAGGATTTGTCAGATAGTCAATTAAAATTACAAGTTACACACAATAAACCTTTAGAAAAAGTAACATATAGTTGGAATAATCAAGATCCGGTTGATTTGAATGCAAATGGAAAAAGAAGTGTTGAGCAAACAATAGAAATACCAACAGGAGAAAATACATTATATGTATATGCTGTAGACCAAGAAGGCAGAGAAATAAGTTATCCAAAAACATATACAAGACAAGGTAATATAGACATTAATTTTGAGGTTGATGGAAGTAACCTAAAAATAACAGCTAGTGGAAAAACAGAAATTTCTTATATGACATATAGATGGGATGATGGAGATGAACAAAGAATAAATATTAATAGTATTCAAACAGAGCAATCTGTAGAGATTCCTAAAGGACAACATAAATTAACAGTAGCTGTAGTAGATACAAATAATAATACAGAAACAAAAGAACAAGAGGTAAAAGGTGTTACAAAACCAAAACTTGAAATAACAACAGATGGAGCTGCTAACTTTGTAATAAATGCATCAGATGATGAAGGTATTTCTAGAGTTGAATTTATTATAAATGAAACAGAAAAATATGCATTAGATTTAACAAAAGTATATTCTTCAGCAGATGAAAGAAAAACTCTAAATTATTCATATCCATTGCACGATGGTGAAAACAAGTTAGAGGTAACTGTATACAATGATAGTGGAATAAGTGAAACAGTTAAAGTTTTAGTAAGAAAATAATTATATGGAGCCTCCCACAAAAAGGTGGGGGGCTTTTATACTAATATAATAAAAAGAGATTTTGTAGGTTATTAAAACAATGAAAAAATATGATAAATAAAAATATAGCAGAAAAGCAGAAGGGGAAAAAATGAAAGAGGAGATATTAACACTTTTAACATATTTTATTGTATATTCATTTTTAGGATGGATTTTAGAATCAACGTTTAGGTCAATAATAGAAAGAAAGCTGATAAATACAGGCTTTTTAATTGGACCATTATGCCCAATATATGGTTTTGGAGCTTGTATAATGTTCCTATTCTTAGAGGGGTTATCAAATAATATTATTCTATTATTTTTGGTGTCATTTGTATTATTAACATTATGGGAATATGTTGTTGGAGTTATGTTAGAAAAAATGTTCCATACAAAGTATTGGGACTATTCTAACCATAAAGTGAATTTTCAAGGAAGAATATGCTTAATAAATTCAATATATTGGGGAATTTTAGGAGTTGTATTTATAAAAATAATACATCCACTAGTACAATCTGGAATTCGAAAAGTTGACTCACATTTATTACATTATATTATTATAATTGCAACAATAGTATTTTTAACTGATATGATAGTAACAATAATAAGAGTTAAAAATATAAAAGTAAACTTAGAGAAAATAGAAAAGTTGAACCAAGAAATAAAGGAAAAATTAAAAGAAGCAAAATTAAGAGAGGAGAACTTTTCTGGAGAGCACATAAAAGCAGATGTTGCAGAAAATGTGCAGAAATTAATAGAAAAATTAAAAAAGAGAAGGAACAAAATTATTTTAAAATTATACAAAAATGTGTATAGATTAAAAAGAGCATTCCCAGCAATAGAGAATAAAGAAATAAAAGAGATTTTAAATAAAAAAGTAGAAATAAAGAAAATAAAAGAGCTAAAAAGAAAAGGAAAAATAAAAAAAGGACCAAAGTTACTTGAAAAATAGTAAAAACTTTGTATATAATAAGGACAAATAATAACAAAGGAGTAGTAGAAAATGGTACAAGAAATATATATAATAGATGATGATGATTCTTCAATCGTAATATTTAGAGAACTATTTAAAAACGACCCAGAGTATAAGTTTATAAGTGTAAAAACAGAGCAAATAGATATAGCATTAAAAAACATTCCATCTTTAATAGTAATAAATGAAGATGCAATAGATAGAGATGTAATAGAATTATGTAGAAAAATCAGAAAAGATGAAGATAATACAATAACACCTGTAATAATAGTTTCGTCAAAATCTAGTAGAGAACATAGAGTAAGAATTTTAAGAGAATCTGTAGAATATTTCATAAAAAAACCTGTAGATGAGCAATATTTATATTATACAGTTAAAAACTTAAATAGACTTTTAGCGAGCAATAGAACAGTTAGTCCACTTACCGGTTTACCAGGAAATGTACAGATTCATGCAGAATTAAAAAAGAGAATTTTGCGTAAAGAACCATTTTCTGTATTATATTTAGACTTGGATAATTTCAAGGCCTATAATGATGTATATGGATTTTTAAAAGGTGATGAAATAATAGAATTTACAGCTGAAACAATTGTAAATTTGGTGCATAGTGATAAACTAGATAATACATTTGTAGGTCATATTGGTGGAGACGATTTTGTTGCAATAGTACCAGGAACAAATTGTGAAAAATTATGTCAAAATATATTATCACATTTTGACAAAAATGTTTCTAAATTTTTCACACAAGATGACTTGGAAAAAGGTTATATCGAAGTTGCAAACAGAAAAGGAATTATAGAACAATTTCCGCTAACATCATTATCAATTGGTGTAGTTGTTTCAGATATTGGAAGATTCCATAACATATTAGAAATCGGTGAAGTTGGGGCTCAAGTAAAGCATGCTGCTAAATCAGTAATGGGAAGCAGCTATGCAATAGATAAAAGAAGGTAGAAAACATAGTTGTAATAATAATATCAAAATCCTAATATAATAAATTAAATAGTGTTAGGAGATTGAACTATGGTTATAATAGATAGAAAGAGAATCCATATAATATTATGTTGTTTATTAGTTTCATTATTTACATTTGCGGTACAAACAGCTAATAATAAAGAAATTAATATAAAAACTGAAAATACTGTTGAAACAACAGCAACACCAGCATCTGGAAAAACAATAGTAATAGATGCTGGGCATGGGACACCAGATGAAGGGGCACAAAGCAGTAATGGTACAACAGAAGCTCAAACAAATTTAAAAATAGCGTTAAAATTACAAAATTTATTAGAACAAAATGGGAGCAAAGTAATTTTGACTAGATCAGACGAAAAAGCAATTTATAGCTTAGACAGTAAAACATTAAGACAAAAAAAGATATCTGATATACGAAATAGAGTGAAAATAGGAAACGAAAATTCAGCAGATATTTATGTATCAATACATTTAAATAAAATACCCCAATCAGAGTATTTTGGGTGGCAATGTTTTTATAATACAAAAAATGATAACAGCAAGAAATTGGCAAAACAGATACAAGAAAATTTAAATGAAGCAATACAAAAAGAAAACAATAGAGTACCGATGAAACTTGACACAGTATATATTATGAAAAATGTAGAAATCCCAATAAGTATTGTAGAATGTGGATTTTTATCAAATCCAGAAGAAGAAAAACAACTACTTGAAGATGGTTATCAAAATAGGTTAGCTTGGGGAATATATAATGGAATTTTAGATTACTTTTATACATTCGAAAAGTAATTAAAAATCGAGCTGGTGTAGTGAATTTTGCATTTTAAAACTAAAAGTGGTATAATAAGGGTGTATGATGGATGCAAAGGAGGAAATAATTATGGGAGAGATAATAGATTTTGAAACAAGTAAAAAAATAAAAACAGAAAAAACAGGAAGAGAGAAATTTCAAGAAGAATTAAGAAGAGGAGTACCACAAGTACAACATGTACAACTAGTACAAAGTCAAAGAACAAGCGAAAGAACTAGAGATTCAGAAGCTAGAAATACGGAAAATCAAGAAACAAGGCGTAAAAGAAGAACCATAAAGAATAAACCAAGTAAACAAAAATTTAATTTACAGGGAAAGAAAAAAGTAATAGCAATAGCATTGGCAGCAGCATTAGTAGGAGGAATTGGATATGTGGGACCCCAAGCATATGCAACATTTAAAACAGATAATGCACCAATAACATTAGAACAAGCTGAGCAAAGTGGAAAAACTGCAGAAGATTTAAAAATAGATGCAGATACATTACAAAAAATACAAGAATTACAAGAAAGATTATCTTCTGACGATATAGATATCGAAGAATTAATAAGTATTGGAAATGATACTTATAACTTACAAAGGGATGTTATAAAATCAAAACTTGCAGCTCAACTTGGAGTGGAAAACGACGATATAGGAATATACTCAAGCTATGATAAAAGTCAAGGTGATGGTAGCAGAGAATATATTGAAGTTAAGGGTGAAAATCAATATAATAATACAACAATATTTGAAAGCCAATTACCAGACGAAATTGAAAATTATATAAAAGAAGTTGCACGAACACAAACTAACATAACTAATGTAAGAAATGGAACATTTGACAAGAAAGATATAATAAAAGCATATAAGGAAGTAATTGGTGAAACAAGTCAATTTGCAGCAGGAGATTTAAAAATTAAATATGAAGTAGATGAAAATAATAAAGTTGTAGAAGACCAAAATGGAAATGCAAAAATTAAAAAAATAACATATGATCAAACAACACAAAAAGAATTAAATACTTCAAAAACTACTGCAAAAATGACAGAGCGTGATGACGAAGAAAGGTAAATAAATGTATAAAATTACCACTCTTTGCTAACAATATGTATAAAACATATTAGCAAGGGGTGGAATTTTTTTGAAAATATTAAAAATAAATGGAACACAATTAGATAAAATGCAGTTAGAAAAGCATTTGCAAAAAGTAGCTGCAAACCATAACCTAGTAGCAAAATCTGATAAAAATACGTATCCAATACCACATCTAATGGAAAGCTTTAGGGTAATACAAGAAGTATACAGCCTATTAAGCGAGCACTTAAAATTAGGAATAAGTATACATCCAGCAGGTGAATGGTTGTTAGATAATTTATATGTTATAGAAGAATGTGTAAAACAAATACAAAATCAATTAACAATAAAAAAATATACAAATTTTGTTGGAATAGCAAATGGACAATATAAAGGATTTGCTAGAATATATGTATTAGCAGCAGAAATTGTGGCATATACAGATAACAATATAGAAAGAAAAGATTTAGAACATTATCTTGCAAGCTATCAAACTAAAAAGACGTTAAATATGGAAGAAATATGGAATATAGGATTATTTTTAGAAATTGCAATAATAGAAAACATAAGAGAAGTATGCGAAAAAATATATGTTGCACAAATTGAAAAATATAAAGCTGAAAATATAGTAGAAAGATTAATAGAAAACAAAAATAAAACAGAGCAGAAATTCAAAATAAATCAAGATAAGAAATTTCAAAAAGATGTACAAAATGATACCCAATACTCATTTGTAGAGTATATGTCATATATTTTAAAAAGATATGGAAAAAAAGGATATAGTTATTTAAAAGCATTAGAAGAAACAGTAGAACTCACAGGAACTACAGTATCAGAAGTTATAAAAAAAGAGCATTTTGATATAGCTGTAAGAAAAGTATCAATAGGAAATAGCATAACAAGTATAAAAAGAATTCAAAGAATAAATTTTTTAGATATATTTGAAAAAATAAATGGAGTAGAAGAATTACTAAAACAAGATCCTAGTAGAATATATGAAAAAATGGATATTAAAACCAAAACATATTACAGAAACACAATAAAAGAAATATCTAAAAAAACTAAAATTTCTGAAATATATATATCAAAAAAAGTGTTAGAAATATCACAGCAAAGTAATAAGCATATAGGATACTATTTAATAGATAAAGGAAAAAAAGAATTATATCAAAAACTAAATTACAAATCTAAAAAAGAACTTAGTTGTACAAACAAATCAAGAATTTATATATCAGTAATAACAATTTTAAGTCTAATAATTTCGTATTATTTTGCGAAAATAGCAAACAGCAATATACAAAAAACAAGTTTTTTAATATTAAGTATGGTAGCGTTTTTCATACCTGCAACAGAAATTGTAATGCAAATTATATCTTATATATTAAGTAAAACAGTAAAACCACAAATAATTCCTAAATTAGATTTTTCGAATGGAATAGACGAAGAAAACAAAACAATGGTAGTTATTCCAACAATTATAAAAGATAAAGAAAAAGTAAAAGAATTAATGAGAAAATTAGAGGTATTTTATTTAGCAAATAAGTCTAAAAATATATATTTTTGCTTATTAGGAGATTGCTCACAAAGTAAAAATAAGGAAGAACCATTTGACAAAGAAGTAATACAAGAAGGAATAAAACAAACTGACAGATTAAATGAAAAATATCAAAACGAAGCGGAAATCATACCAATTTTTAATTTTATATACAGAAAAAGAATGTGGAATGAAAAGGAAAAATCATACCTTGGCTGGGAAAGAAAAAGAGGTATGTTAAATCAATTTAATGAATATCTTTTAGGAAATATTGAAAATCCATTTAGGGAAAACACATTAGAAAATTATGAAGAAAATCAAAAAAATGAAATAGCAGAGCAACTAAAAAATATAAAATATATTATAACATTAGATGCAGATACAGAATTAGTATTAAATTCAGCATTTGAATTGATTGGAGCAATGGCACATATTTTGAATAAACCAGTAACAGACAATACAAATACTAGAGTAATTTCAGGATATGGAATAATGCAACCACGAGTTGGTATAAATCTAGATATTAGCTATTTTAATTTATTTACTAAAATATTTGCAGGTGCAGGAGGAATAGACAATTACACAAATGCAATATCGGATTTGTATCAAGATAATTTTAAAGAGGGAATTTTTACAGGAAAAGGAATATATGATTTACAAGTGTTTTCTAAAGTTTTAAATAACAAATTTCCAGAAAATACAGTACTTAGTCACGATTTGTTAGAAGGTTGTTACTTACGTTGTGGACTTGTTTCAGATATTATGCTAATGGACGGATATCCAACAAAATATAATAGTTTTATAAATAGATTATCTAGATGGACAAGAGGAGACTGGCAAATTATAAAGTGGTTATTGCCTAAATATGGATTAAATCTGATATCAAGATTTAAAATATTAGATAATTTAAGAAGAAGTTTATTAGAAATTACAGTTTTAATTAGTATGTTGGTTCTAGCACTAGCAAAAAAAAGCTATATTTGGATGTTAATTATACCAGTAATTCCATTTATGCTAGAACTAATCAACACTATAGTTTTTAGAAAAGAAGGAGAGCAAAAATCTAAAACATTTACACCTAAAATCTCTGGAGTAAAAGGAATTCTAATAAGGGCGATTTTAACAACAGGGTGTTTACCATATAAGGCATATATTTCAGCAAAAGCAATTATAAAAACATTGTATAGAGTGTGTATTTCACATATGAATTTGCTAGAGTGGATGACATCAGAAGAAGCAGAAAAACAAGCTAAATCTAACATTACAGCATATATAAAACAAATGTGGTTTAATATATTTATTGGAACTATAGAAGTTGCTTGTGGCATATGGGCTAATTCAATATATAGAATTGTTTTGGGAGTTATTTGGATAATAGCACCTGAAGTGATGTGGTATATAAGTCAAAAAGTCAATAAAATAAAACCAATTGAAAAATTAAATTCAGAAGAAAAAGAATATTTAATGGAAATTGGAAGAAAGACATGGAGTTTTTTTGAACAATATCTAACTAAAGAAAACAATTACTTAATACCGGATAATTATCAAGAAGATAGAAGAGAAAAAATTGTACCACGAACATCTTCAACAAATATTGGCTTGTCACTTCTTGCAGTCATTTCTGCATATGATATGAGATATATAACAGAAGAAAGAGCTATAGAATTGTTAAAAAATATGATTTATACAATTATGGATTTGCCTAAATGGAATGGACATTTGTATAATTGGTATCAGATAAAAAGTAAAGAGCCATTAATCCCAAGATATATCTCAACAGTTGATAGTGGTAACTTTATAGGCTATATGTATGTGGTTAAAGATTTTTTTGAAACATACGCTAGTAGCATAACAAATAATAAGACAAATAGTATAAGCAAAATTAACACAAATAGCATAAATAAAGAAGAAATAAAAAGCCTAATAGAAATAGTAGACAACATCATAAATACTACAGACTTCAGTGTTCTATACAATAATGAATTACAGATTTTTTCAATTGGATTTAATATAGAAGAAAATAAATTAACAGATTCATATTATGATTTATTAGCATCCGAATCAAGACAAGCAAGTTTAGTTGCAATTGCAAAAAAAGATGTTCCATCAAAACATTGGAACCACTTAAGTAGAACCCTTACAACATTAGGAAAATACAAAGGACTTATATCCTGGTCTGGAACAGCATTTGAATACTTAATGCCAGATATAAATGTGCCAAGATATGAAGGGAGTTTGTTGGATGAGTCTTGCAAATTTATGATATTAAGCCAAAGAGAATATGCAAAAAAATTAAATATTCCATTTGGAATATCAGAAGCAGCATTTAATGTAAAAGACTTAAAATCAAATTATCAATATAAAGCATTTGGAATACCATGGTTAGGCCTAAAAAGAGGGCTTGCAGACGAACTAGTAGTATCTGCATATGGAGGAGTATTAGCAATAAATGATATTCCAAAAGAAGAAGTAATAAACCTAAAAAATCTTGAAAAAGAAGGAATGTATAACAAATATGGTTTTTATGAATCAATTGATTATACACCAGAAAGAGTAGAAAAAGGAAAAACATCCAGTGTTGTAAAAACATATATGGCACATCACCAAGGACTAATATTGTTATCTATAAACAATTTATTTAACAATAATATTTTACAAAAAAGATTTATAAAGAATCCAGAAATAGAAGCAATTAGCATATTGTTGCAAGAAACAATGCCAGAAAAATCTATAATAACTAAAGAGAAAAAAGAAAAGGTAGAAAAATTAAAATATAAAGATTATGAAAATTATGTAGTAACAGAATACAACAAAATAGACGAAAGATTAATAACGGGAAATGTAATATCAAACGAAAATTATACAATTGCAATAAATCAAAAAGGAGAAGGAATAAGCAAATATAAAGACATATATGTAAATAGATTTAAGCTTACAGATGACTACTCGCAAGGAATATTTTTCGTAATGAAAAATATAAAAAATAAACAAATATGGAGTTCAAATTATAATTTTAACAATAAAAAAGAAGATAACTATCAAATAAGATTTATGCCAGATAGTGTAGAACAAGAAATAATTGAAGGAAATATAAAAACAAAAATAAAAACAACTGTTGCATCAAATGAACCGGTTGAATTACGTAGTTTAATATTGGAAAATCAAGGACAAGAAGAAGAAACAATAGAAGTTATAACATATTTTGAGCCAGTATTGTCAAAAAAGGAACAAGATTATGCTCATCCTGCATTTAATAATTTGTTCTTAGTATCAGAATTTGATGAAAGAACAAACAGTATAATTGTAAAAAGAACAAACAGAGAAAACAATTCAAAAAAGATGTATTTAATAGCTAATTTATCCACAAATTGTGAAACAATTGGGGATTTAGAGTACGAAATAAACCAAGAAAAATTCATAGGTAGAGGTAATTTAGAAATACCATATATGGTTAAAAATTCAATACCATTTTCTCGAAAAATAGGTTTAGTAACAGAACCAATAGTTGCATTAAAAAGAATTATAAAAATAAAACCTAAAGAACAGGTATATGTAAACCTAATAATTGGAGTAGGTGAAGATAAGGCTAAATTAGAAAATAGTGTACAAAAATATCAATCGGTAGAAAATGTTAAAATGGAATTTGAATTATCTAAAGCAAGGGTCGAGGCAGAAAGCAGATATTTAAGAATAAAGGGCACAGATATTACATTATACCAAAAGATGTTGTCATATATAATTTTTGACAATTCAGTAAAAAGTCAAAGATTAAAACGTATAAAGGTAGGGCAGTATGAACAGGCAGATTTATGGAAATATGGTATTTCAGGAGATTATCCAATAATACTTGTAAAAATAAAAGATGTAAATGATGTATATGTGTTAAAAGACATATTAAAAGCATATGAATTTTTTAGAAGTAAAAATGTAAAAACAGAGTTAGTTATCCTAGACGAAGAAAAGCACAGCTACGAAAATTATGTTAGAGAAGAAATTGAAGGTGTGATTTTAAGTCAACATATGGGATATTTGAAAAATCAAAGAACTGGAATTTTTTGTTTAGTTAAGGGTGAAATAGATAAAAAAGATATAGCATTATTAGAAATAGTTGCAGCAATTAGCATAGATAGTAGTAAAGGAAGCTTGAAAAATAATATAAAGGAGTTAGAAGAAGATTATTTAGAAAGATATAAAATAATAGAAAGTGAAGAAAAAGCTCAATTTGTAGAAGATAACGAACTAGATATAGATATATTAAAAGATAATGAGAAATTAAAATATTATAACGAATATGGAGGTTTCTCAGAAGATGGAAAAGAATATTTAATAAAGGTAAATAAAGCTAATAGATTACCAACTGTATGGAGTCATATTTTAGCAAACAAAAGATTTGGAACAGTAATAACTGAAAATATGGGTGGATATACGTGGTATAAAAATAGTAGACTAAATAGAGTAACTAGTTGGGAGAACAACCCAAATTATGATATACCAAGTGAAGTAATATATATAAAAGATAAGGATAATAAAAAGGTATGGTCATTAGGCCTAAATCCAATGCCAGATGATAGAAATTACAATATAATATATGGATTTGGCTATTGCAAATATATTCATAAAAGCGATGGAATAGAGCAGGAAGCAGAAGTATTTGTTCCAACAGAAGATTGTTGTAAAATTACATTGCTAAAATTAAAAAATATTACGCCTAATAGAAAAAATATTAAATTATATTATTATACAAAGCCAGTATTAGGGGAAGATGAGATAAAAACAAATGGTTATATATGGACTAATTTTGATAAAAACAACAACATTATATATGCTAAAAGTATATACAATAATGAAACAAACAGCATATCATATATAGCGGCGAATGAAAAAATAAATTCATATACAGGTGATAAAAGATTCTTTAAAGGTCTTGGTACACTTGAAAAACCAGATGGAGTTTATAAAGATAGGCTTAATAATGAAAATGGACTAGGAAAGCAAAACTGTATTTCGTTTGAAATAGAAATAGAACTAGAAAGTTATGCAGAAAAAGAAGTTGTGTTAATATTAGGTGCTGATGAAAAGTTAATTGATTGTAAAAATACTGCATATAAATACAGTAAAATACCAAATGTTAAACAAGAATTAGAAAATACCAAAAGATATTGGAAAGAATTACTTCGGAAGACTGCAAGTATATACGCCAATAGAATCTACAAATATATTGTTAAATGGCTGGTTAGCATATCAGACAATAGTAAGTAGGTTGTATGCTAGAAGCGGATATTACCAATCAGGCGGAGCGTACGGATTTAGAGACCAATTACAAGACACTTTAGGGCTTAAATATTTAGATGTCGAAATAATGAAAAATCAAATAATAAAACACAGTGAACATCAATTTTTAGAAGGAGATGTTGAACACTGGTGGCATGAAGAAACTGGAAGAGGAATACGTACAAGATTTTCAGATGATTTATTGTGGCTAGTATATATGACAATAGAATATATAAAATTTACTGGAAATAAATCAATATTAGATGTAGAAACTAAGTATTTAGAAGGACCGATATTAGAAGAAGGACAAGACGAGAAGTATAACCTATATGTAAAAAGTACGTTAGCTGAGAGCATATATAAACATTGCGTAAAAGCAATAGAAAAAAGTCTAAACTTTGGAGAAAACGGATTGCCTAAAATCGGCTCAGGAGATTGGAATGACGCATTTAGTGCAGTAGGAAATAAAGGAAAAGGAGAAAGCATTTGGTTAGGTTTCTTTTTGTACAAAATACTTGATGGATTTATTCCAATATGTAAAGAAAAAAATGATGAGCAATTGGCCATAAAATATGATGAAATAAAACAAAAACTAAAAAAAGCATTAAATACAAATGGCTGGGATGGAAGATGGTATAAAAGAGCATATATGGATGATGGAAATATATTAGGAAGTATTGGAAATGATGAATGTAGGATAGACAGTATTGCACAAAGTTGGAGTGTGATTTCAAATGCAGGGGATAATGATAAAAAATTTATATCAATGGAAAGCTTAGAAAATCACTTGGTAGATAAAGATAATGGAATAATTAAATTGTTAGACCCACCATTTGAAAAAGGAAAATTAGAACCAGGTTATATAAAAGCATATTTGCCAGGAGTAAGAGAAAATGGTGGACAATACACACACGCAGCAGTATGGGCAATAATTGCTGAAAGCATATTAGGCTTTGGGGATAAAGCTTTTGAATTGTATAGAATGATAAACCCAATAGAACATTCAAGAACAAAAGAAGCATCAAATAAATATAAAGTAGAACCATATGTAATACCAGCAGATATATATGGTGCAGGAAACTTAGCTGGCAGAGGTGGCTGGACATGGTATACAGGCTCAAGTAGTTGGTATTATGAAGCTGGAATAAAGTATATATTAGGACTAAATATAGAAAATGGTTATATATCAATAAATCCATGTATACCTAAGAGTTGGAAAGAATATAAAATTCAGTATAAGTGGAAAGAAAGTGTTTATAATATAGTGGTTAAAAATCTTAGTGAGAAAAGTCAGGATTTGATTTGTGTTAGACTTAATGGACAAAATGTGGAAAATAGGATAAAACTTGATGGAAGTAGAAATGTTTATAATGTAGAAGTTGAAATAAAATAATTATTATAATAAAAATCAATATATATTATTTTCTTTATGCCT
>ENA-ORNP01001409-ORNP01001409.1-human-gut-metagenome-genome-assembly--contig:-NODE-1409-length-24613-cov-4.062464_pt1 | contig 24613 bp, 26 predicted proteins | sample MGYA00242119_ERZ509030 | MGnify/ENA primary metagenome ERZ509030 (study PRJEB26280, sample SAMEA2338708) | human gut metagenome | biome: human gut; feature: human-associated habitat; material: faeces... | reverse complement strand
GAAAGCAGATCGGCAAGACAACCTATATCGTCCGTGTCCATTTCAGCCAGACCGCCAAGGAGACGATGGAGGACAAAATCAAGCGTATGCTTCGTGAAGAAGTCCGCAAAATGTGACTTCTTCTTGAATTTGATGAAAAAGTCCTTGACTTTTCGTCTCTGGCAAGACCCTGAAATCCATCCAAATCACACTGGTGTCTCGGCTGGAGAAGTTCAATCTGGAATCGCTGGCCGGCATGACGCAGACAGACGAGATGGAATTGTGGAGTTTGGGTGAGAAAAAGACGGCCATTTTTGCCGTGATCCCCGACAATGACTCCAGTTTTAACTTTATTGTGGGGATGCTCTATACCCAACTGTTCCAACAGCTCTACTATCAGGCGGATGTGGTACACGGCGGCAGGCTGCCTGTCCATGTGCATTTCGTTATGGACGAGTTTGCGAATGTTGCCTTGCCTGATGAATTCGACAAGTTGCTTGCCACCATGCGGAGCCGAGAGATCTCCGTGAGCATCATCATCCAGAACCTCGCTCAGCTCAAGGCCCTTTTTGAAAAACAGTGGGAGAGCATTGTGGGAAACTGTGATGAATTTCTCTATTTGGGCGGCAACGAGCAGTCCACCCACGAGTATGTGTCCAAACTGCTGGGCAAGGAGACCATTGACACGAACACCTATGGCCAGTCCAAAGGGCGGAGCGGCAGCTACTCCACCAACTGGCAGCTCACGGGCCGAGAACTGCTCATGCCGGATGAAGTGCGTATGCTGGATAACCAGTACGCGCTTCTTTTTGTCCGCGGGGAGCGGCCCGTGCGGGACCTCAAGTATGACATCCTCAAGCATCCCAATATCAAACTCACCACAGACGGCGGGGCGGAACCATACCGGCACGGTGAGGATACCCACAGCATCGTGTCTATCCGCTTTGACAAGGAGCTATTGAAGCAGGCAGTGGAAAAGGATGGTCAGGACGCGCCGAAACATCGCTTTATTCTTCTCACCGAGGAAGAACTGGAGCAGAAATTTATTGAACTGGAGGAACAAGAAAATGCTGAACAACAAAAAGGAAAATAAGCGGCTCCCCATGCCCGCTAAGGTAAAACAGGGCTTCCGCTGCTACTGCACGCTGGTAATGGCCGCGGCCCTGCTGGGCTGCTGCTCCATGACGGCCTTTGCCGCCGATGACCCCCTGGAGGTGGTCAACAATTTGTCGGAGTTCATTTTCGGTTTGATCCGGGCGGTGGGCCTGATCCTGCTGGGCTGGGGCATCGTTCAGGTGGGCCTCTCCCTCCAGAGCCACGACCCGTCCCAGCGGTCCAACGGCTTCCTCACCCTTGCGGGCGGCATTGTCATAACCTTTGCAAAGGAAATTTTGACCCTTATCACCGGCTGATGATGCAAAGTTATCCGAACACACGGGGCAGGCCCCAAAAGCCTGCCCCTGAAGGAGGTGCTTTGCGTGTCGGATAATTGGGTCGTGCAAAACCTGGAAAATGCGCTGGAGGTCTGGAACGGCAAGTTGAGCGAGATCTGGCAGCTTATCACCCAATCCCCCCAGGACTTCAAGGGCGGCGCGATTTGGGCCGTGATAGAGGACATCCATGGCGCGCTTCAGGCCATCGGCTACGCCCTGCTGGTGTTGTTCTTTGTGGTGGGCGTGGTCAAGACCTGCGGCAGCTTTGTGGAGGTCAAAAAGCCGGAACACGCGTTGAAGCTGTTTGTCCGCTTCGCTCTGGCAAAGGCCCTGATTACCTATGGCATGGAGCTGATGCTGGCCCTGCTGGACATCATCCAGGGCGTGGTGTCCTCCATTATGAACGCGGCGGGTTTCGGTGCGCCATCGCCCACTGTTTTACCCGCGGAGATCGTGACAGCCGTTGAGGATTGCGGCTTTTTTGAGAGCATCCCCCTATGGGCGGTGACGCTGATCGGCGGGCTCCTTATTTGGGTCCTGTCTTTTGTAATGATCCTGAGCGTCTACGGGCGCTTTTTTAAGATGTATAGTGCGCCCGGAAGTGCTGTGGCATAAACCAAAACAGCACACGGGCAAGTGGGAATTCCGCCGGTGGCATGGCGGTAGGAAAAGGTAATCCAGAAAGGCAGGTGAAAAAAAGCCTATCATCAGCCAGCTTATCCGTAGGGGAAACCCGACGGGGAGTGTAGCATGCTGGCAACGTCGCAAGTTGGGAAGCTATCTAACCACGACTGCGCGGCAAGATGAAACGATGTGAACGAGGAACAAAGCTAAACTGCTTGAAGGGCAGTCCGAGGCGGCATACTGGAGCCGACGGTGTAGGATAGCTGAACTCGCCGTATGTCATGGCAAATGGTGACATGTAGACACGATTTGCGAGATACCCATGACAGCCAGCCGCAATCAGCGGAAAAGGACGAAAACCCACTCCGACATCACATCATGCCATTCCCATTTGTCTAACCGGGGATTGCCTAAATCGGAACGCCAAATAAAGGCTATGGCCGCAGGGCCTGAATATCCGACAGGGCAACGGAGCCGCCATAGTAGTCCGAGCAAGGGAAAGCCTTGTACATGGCGAAGGGCGGCAGGGTATCCACCAATTCATAAAAGGAAAGGTGTGTGAGACACCATGAGAAGTCCCCAAAATGTATTGGGAAGTCTTAGCTCCAAGGCATGCAACAGCAATTATCAATATCAGCGGCTCTATCGCAATCTGTACAATCCCGACTTTTATCTGCTGGCATATCAGCGAATTCAAGCGAAGCAAGGTAACATGACCGCCGGAACAGACGGCAAGACTGTGGACGGAATGGGCACGAAGCGTATCAACGCGCTGATTGCCAGATTGAAAAATTATAGTTACCAACCCGCCCCGGCCCGCCGGACTTATATCCCCAAAGCCAATGGGAAGAAGCGTCCCCCCGGTATTCCATCTTTTGACGATAAACTGGTGCAGGAAGTGGTTCGTATGATTCTGGAAAGTATCTACGAGCCTACATTCCTAAACACATCCCACGGCTTCCGTCCAAAGCGGAGCTGCCACACGGCGCTCCAATATGTGCAGAAGAATTTTACTGGGGTCAAGTGGTTTGTCGAGGGCGACATAAAAGGATGCTTTGACCATGTTGACCACCACGTTTTGGTCAATATTCTGCGCAGGCGCATCCAGGATGAGCATTTCATAGGGCTTATCTGGAAGTTTCTGAAAGCAGGCTACATGGAGGATTGGGTCTACCACAATACCTACTCCGGCACACCGCAAGGCTCCATCATCAGCCCACTTCTTGCAAACATCTACCTTAATGAGTTGGATATGTTCGTGGCACAGTATGCCGAAACGTTCCGACAAGGAGAAAAACGGCGTATCAATCCGGCGTATAAAAAGCCGCTGGATCAACGCCGGGGCAAACAGGAATGGCTGAAACGGAATGAAAGTAAAATCACCCAGGAGCAAAAGGCGGCAGTCATGGAGCAAATCAAAGCCATAGACCAATATCTGCGAGAAACACCGTATGGCGACCCGATGGACGACACCTATAAACGGCTGGTTTATGTCCGGTACGCGGACGATTTTCTAATTGGCGTGATTGGGAGCAAGGACGACGCACGGCAAGTAAAAGCCGACGTAGGGACGTTTATTCAAGAGCAGCTTCATTTGGAGTTGTCGCAAGAAAAGACGCTTATCACGCACGGAAACGACTTCGCGCACTTCCTCAGCTTCGACATCACCACCAGCACGGAGCAGAACAGCACACGCACCAAGGGGGGCTATACCAAACGCTCCTACACCGGGCGCGTCAAGCTCTATGTTCCAAAGGAGAAATGGGTAAAGCGTCTGTTAGCCTACGGCGCGTTGAAAATACACTATGATAAGGCCAATGGCAACCAGGAAATCTGGGAGCCAGTCCGCAGGCCCGGCCTTTTACGGCTGGATGACCTGGAAATCCTCAACCAATACAACGCAGAAGTCAGAGGATTGTACAACTATTATCGCATTGCTCACAATGCAACCGTGTTAAACAGCTTTCTCTATGTGATGAAATTCAGCATGTATAAGACCTTCGCCGGAAAATATCGGGTAAGCATGCGGAAAATTATCCGGAAGTATACGAGGGACAAGGAATTTGTAGTAGTCTATCAAGGCAAAACCGGTGAAAAATCGGTGGCATTTTACCACCAGGGCATGCGGCGTGATACCCACATAGATGCCCGTGACCCAGACCTTATCGGACGCGCCAATGAAAACAGGAACTATACCAGCCTTGTTCAGCGGTTGCAAAACGGTCAATGTGAGTGGTGCGGAGCGACAGACGTGGAAATTGAAATTCACCACGTCCGAAAGCTGAAAGACCTATCCGGCAAAGTGGAATGGGAACGCCACATGATTGCGCGCAAACGCAAAACGCTGGCGCTCTGCCACGACTGCCATGTCAAACTGCATGCCGGAAAACTAGATTGATACCTGGAAAGCCGGATACATCGAGAGGTGTAAGTCCGGTTTGGAGGGGGGCGTTTGGAAACCTGCCGCCGAAATGCGGTAAGGCGCCGGGCGCCTACCCTACTGTATGCTGCGCTGGCCCCTATCCCCCTGTCTACTTTTGCCGGGGAACCCAGCCAGAATGTGGGCAAGAGCTTTCTCAAAAGTTATGCCGCCGTCTGTCTGGAGGGAGCCGTCATCGTGCTGGCCTGTATCATCTTCTCCGTGTTCGCCAGTTCCCCGCCTGTTGTTGACCCGGACGCTGCGGCGGCCTCGATGGTGTGGAGCTACATTGGCGAAATTACCTTTAATATGCTTATTTTGGTGGGCAGCGTCAAGATGTCCGACCATGTGGTACGGGAAATGATGGGCTTATAAGAGGCGAGTATGAAACGGTTTTATGTATTCAAGGACGGGACCCAGCAAGGGAGTACCGCCACGAGAGAGCTGGCGGTTGACCTGATCCGTCAATATCAGGAATTGGAAACTCACCCCATCCTGCGCTCGGAGTTCAGCATCATTGAGGGAGAGGAGGAATTTATCCCCTATCCCTCCCGCCAGAAACCGCCCAGGCAGAAACGGGGCATGGAGCGATAAGGAGGATCGACCATGAGTTTTGAAGATGAATATCGTAAATTGATGGAAAAGCCCATTGAGGAGATCAAAGAAGATATTTTCTTTCGCATGGACAATTTTCGGTATGAACCGTGGTATGGTGAATTTGAATTGTTTCTGGTAGCGGGCATCTGTCAGCCCCCGGAGGAACACGTCCCGCAGGTACGCAAAGCCCTCAAGGTGATGGGCTATGATACCCACACCGTTAGCAGAGATGGCGGAACCTATATCCTCCCCGGCGAGGCCCGGCAAGCCGCACGGGAACTGAAAAAGCACGATGACCGGGAGCGATAACCGCCAGCGGGAAAGGAGCAGATCATGCGCCGGTTTTATCTATTCAAAGACGGGGTACAGAAGGGAAGCATGGAAACACGGGAGGAAGCGTTAGAGATGATCCGCCTGTGGCAGAGCCGCGAAACCCACCCCTTTCTGCGTCCGCAGTTCAGTATCATTGAGGGAGAGGAAGAAGTGATCCCCTATCCCTCCCACCAGAAACCGCCCAGGCAGAAGCTGGGCATGGAGCGATAAAGGAGGAGATTTTTTGGAAGTCAAAATCAACCGTGAAATACGCAACTACACGGAGAGTATGTTTTTCGGGCTGTCTCTGCGGCAGCTCATTTTTTCTGCCCTGGCGGTGGCCGTGGCCGTAGGGCTGTACTTTCTGCTGAAACCCTATGTCGGCACGGAAACCGTGTCCTGGGTATGCGTCTTGGGCGCGGCCCCCTTCGCCGCCCTGGGCTTTTTCACCTACCACGGCATGGCGGCGGAGCAATTCATCTGGGCGTGGCTGCGCTCGGAGGTGCTGGAACCCAGAGAGCTGCACTTTGAAGCGTCCACCCTCTACTACGATCTCTTGAAGCCCAGCATAGACAAGCGGGAAAAGGAGGAATACAAGCACCATGATTAGAAGTATCAAGACCATCATGCGTCAGGACCGAGAGCCATACCGCGTCCCCCGCAGGGTGCAGGATGTGATCCCCATTCAATGTGTCTGGCCGGACGGCATTTTTAAGGTAGGCGTCAAGTTCTCCAAGACCTACCGCTTCACCGACATCAATTACAAGGTGGCCGGTCAGGAGGATAAAGAAACCATGTTTCGGACCTACTCGGAGCTGCTGAACAGTCTGGATTGCGCCGCCACCACTAAACTCACCATCTGCAACCGCCGTCAGAGCCAGGCGGACTTTGAGCAGTCCATCCTCATGCCCATGCGGGAGGACAGACTGGACAAGTACCGCAGGGAGTACAATCAAATGCTCATGGACAAGGCGACCGGGGCCAACGGCATCACTCAGGAGAAGTATATCACCATCACGGTCTACAAGCGGGATATTGAGGACGCCCGCGCCTACTTCACTCGCATCGGAGCCGATTTGACCGCCCGCTTCGCCGCCCTCGGCTCCAAGTGCGTGGAGCTGGACGCCACGGACCGGCTTCGTATTCTCCACGACTTCTACCGGGCCGGGGACGAGGGCTGTTTTCACTTCGACATGGCGGATATGGCCCGGAAGGGCCACGACTTCAAGGACTACATCTGCCCGGACGGAATCGAGAAGCACAGCGACTATTTGAAGCTGGGCGACCGCTATTGCCGGGTGCTGTTCCTGAAGGACTACGCCAACTATATCCAGGACGAGATTGTGACGAACCTGACCGACCTGGACCGCAATATGATGTTGTCCATCGACATCCTCAATGTGCCCACGGACGAGGCTGTGCGGGAGGTGGAGAACCGTCTGCTGGGGGTAGAGACGAATATCACGAACTGGCAGCGCCGGCAAAATCAGAACAACAACTTCTCCGCCATTGTCCCCTACGATATGGAATTACAGCGTAGGGAGAGCAAGGAGTTTTTGGCCGACCTGACCACCCGCGACCAGCGGATGATGCAGGCCGTTCTGACCCTGGTCATCACCGCCGACAACAAACAGCAGCTTGATACCGACACAGAGAAGATACGCTCCCTGTCCGGGCGGTGCCAGCTGGCGGTGTTGAAATACCAGCAGATCGACGGTCTTAACACGGTCCTGCCCATCGGCACCCGGAAGATCAACGCCTTCCGTACCCTGACCACCGAGAGTCTGGCCGTGTTCATGCCCTTCAAGGTGCAGGAAATCATGGACCGGGGCGGCATCTACTTCGGGGAGAACGCCATTTCCCACAACCTTATCATGTGCAACAAGGCCAATCTGCTCAATCAGTCCTCCTTCCGGCTGGGCGTTCCCGGCTCCGGCAAGTCGTTCAGTGTGAAAGAGGAAATTGTGTTCCTCATTCTCAATACGGATGATGACATTCTCATAGCAGACCCGGAGGGCGAGTACGCCCCTCTCATTGAAGCTATGGACGGTCTGGGCGCTGTGATTCGGGTGGCCGCTGGTGGGAAAGACCGGCTCAACGCCATGTATATGGTGGATGGCTACGGCGAAAACAACCCCATTGTGGTGAAGTCGCAGTTCATCATGTCCCTGGTGGAGCGCATCGACCCCAAGGGCGTGGGGGCCAAGCAGAAGTCCATCATTGACCGATGCACGGGGGACTTGTATGAAGAAGCGGAGCAGAATAGTACAGTTCCCACCCTCGCTGCTCTCCGTGAAAAGTTGATGGAACAGCCGGAGGCGGAAGCGAGGGAGATCGCCCTGGCGCTGGAGCTGTTCACCACCGGCTCCCTGGACATCTTTGGCCACGACAACACCGTGGATCTGGACAAGCGGGTGGTGGTGTTCGACATCCACGGCCTGGGCGAACAGTTGAAGCCCATCGGCCACCTGGTCATCACCGACACCATGCTCAACCGCGTCACCTTAAACTGGAAGAAGGGCAGGCGCACCCATGTCTTTATTGACGAGTTCCATGTGATGTTTGAGAACGAGTTTTCCGCTGCCTTTTTCAACTCCGCGTGGCGGCAGTTCCGCAAGCGCAACGCCTATCCCACCGCCATCACCCAAAATGTGGAGTATCTTCTGGACTCCGTACAGGCCAGCACCATGCTTAGTAACTCTGAGTTCATCGTCATGCTCAATCAGGCGGCGGGCGACCGGGAGAAGCTGGCCCATCTGCTGAATATCTCCGAGGAGCAGATGAGCTATATCACCAATGCGGACGCCGGGTGCGGCCTGATCAAATACGGTTCTGCCCTGGTGCCTTTCGTCAACCGTTTTCCGCACAACACGGAGCTATACCGCTTGATGACCACCAAGCCCGGTGAGGGCCGCTTTTCCGGGGGGCGGGCTTGATGCCCGCCCTCTTCTTATGGATAAAGGAGGTGTGTAAATTGCCGCTGAACATCAAGCCCTGCCACCTGCGGGCGGCGAGGGACTATGTAAGCCGGTATCACCGGCACAGTATCCCGCCCGTGGGCGGTAAATTTGCCGTGGCCTGCTATGATGGGGACCGCCTGTGCGGCATCGCTATCTGTGGCCGGCCCGTTGCCCGGTATCTGGATGACGGGCTGACCCTTGAGATCCTGCGCTGCTGCACGGATGGGACTTACAACGCCTGTTCCAAGCTCTACGGAGCCTGCTGCCATATCGGGTTTGATATGGGCTATGACCGCATCGTCACCTACACGCTGGCGTCGAAAACTGGGGCATCCCTGCGGGCCTCTGGCTTTGTCTTTGACGGCATAGCCGGGGGCCAGATGTGGACGGGCCAGCGCCGTAGGGACTACTATGTGGCCCCCTCTGAACTGAAACATCGCTGGATGAAAAGACGGGCAGGTGAGCGGCCATGAGTAAGATCAAGACCCGTGAAAAGACGAAAGACATTAAAGTGCTGGATAGATCCGCCATAATCGGCCAGCGCATGAAAAGCGCCTTCATCCGTTCTAAAAAGAACGCGGAGGCCCTAATAGATGACCGGCAGGCCACCCCCAATGAATATGCCACAGACAAGACAGGGCTTGCCGCGGATGATTTGGCCCACGATGCGGCAAATGTGGCTGCGTCCGGCACGAAAACGGCGGTGCGACAGGGTCGGAAGCTGTTGCAGCGCCAGCGGGAGAAATGGGCGGCAGAAAAGCGCCAGGAGAATACGGCCCCAGCTGAACAGTCCCACTCCCCTGGACCGGCCCAGGGGAGTGCCCCGTATAGGCACACCCCGCAGCGAAGCGGAGGGACAGTCCCAGAGCGCCAGCGCCTTCCACAGCATAAGTGCATGATGGAGCATCCACCCACCCAGGCCGGCATAGAGCGCCCAACGGATACCACAATCTCTTATGTAGAGAGAGGTCGGGCCTTTGCCAAGAAGCAGGCCGAGTGGAATCAACAGGTCAAAAACCAGACCGTCCCGCCTGATCGGACGCCGCATATTAAGAGCCCAGACGCCGTCCAAGCGTCCCGGCAGAAGGAACTCCCCGTAAAAACAGCAAAGCAGCCCGCCCAGGCTATGGGGCAGGCCGCGAAGGACACCGGCACGGGCGCGAAGAACACCATCAAACGCGCCCAGAGAACGATAAAAACTGCCCAGCATACCGCCAAGACTGCTCCACGCACGGCGAAAACCGCCATCAATACGGCGGCTCGGAAAACGGCACAGACTGCTGCAAAGACCGCGAAAGCGACCGCCCAGGACGCCCGCATCACGGCAAAGTACGCCGCCGCTGCCGCGAAAACCACCGCAAAGGGCGCTTCTGCTGCGGCAAAGGCCCTGCTTGCATCTCTTAAGGCGCTGGTGACCGCTATTGCCGCTGGAGGCTGGATTGCTATCCTTGCCATTGTGATGATCTGCTTGATTGGTCTGATCGTTGCCTCTCCCTTTGGCATCTTCTTTTCTGGGGAGGACAGCGGCATGGGCCAGACCATACCCACCGTTGTCAGGGAAATCAACCAGGAATACGAGGGCAAGCTGGGAGAAATTGAGAGCAGCGCCGCACATGACCGCCTGAAACTGTCCGGTTCCCGCGCCCTCTGGCCCGAAGTGCTGGCGGTCTATGCCGTGAAAACTACCACTGACTCGGATGATCCACAGGAAGTCGCCACGATGGATGATAGGAAAAAAGGACTTCTGAAAGAGATATTTTGGGCCATGAACGAGATCAGCCACCGAACAGAAACGGCGACCACCACCCAAACTGTGGAAACCGATGATGGAAAAGGAAATATCATTATGGAAGAAGTAGAGGTAACAGCCACGACCCTTTATATCACCGTGACCCATAAAACCGCTGATGAAATGGCGGACATCTATAATTTTACCGCTGACCAGCGAGAGATGCTTGCGGAGCTACTGGCTGAAGAAAACAGCGGTATGTGGAGCATCGTCCTGTACGGCATTGGCACGGGTAGCGAGAAGATCGTGGCGGTGGCCCTCTCCCAGATCGGGAATGTGGGTGGGGAACCTTATTGGTCCTGGTACGGCTTCGAGAGCCGGGTGGACTGGTGTGCCTGCTTCGTTTCCTGGTGTGCCAACGAGTGCGGCTATCTGGACACTGGCGCGATCCCCAGATTCGCAAACTGTTCCACCGGCATCCGGTGGTTCCGGGAGAGAGGGCTGTGGCAGGACGGCAACTATGAGCCGCGCCCCGGTGACCTGATTTTCTTCGATTGGGATGATGAGGACGAGGGCCAGAACGGAGTGGCGAATCATGTTGGCATCGTGGAAAAGGTGGAAGACGGGATCGTCTACACCGTGGAGGGCAACTCTGACAATGCCTGCCGGGAACGCCAGTACACCGTTGGGCACTACGAGATTTATGGGTACGGGACTCCATTGTATTGAAAGCTACAAATGTCACGAATGAGTAAAAAACATGCCCCTGTGGCCGTGAAAAGGCTGCGGGTGGCATAACCTAATACCATTGCATGATAATATGGTGAAGTGTTGGAAATCTTACGGAGTTTTGTCTCGTCAAAATAAAAATATTAAAACATCAAAATAAGTTATTGACAATATTGTGACAATATATTAAGCTTAAAGTCAATGTTTACTATATGTGCGAAGGATTGCGCGGAATAGAAAATGTCATAGTTTCCGCTGAGGAGACCAATGTCGAGCACGAGGAGGGAATGATATGGGGAGCAGATATTACTACCTGGGGCTTGACCAGGGAACGACTGGTACCACGGCACTGCTGCTGGATGAATCCTGGAATCAAATTGCCCGGGGACATGTAGATATTCGTCAATATTACCCGAAGGCTGGATGGGTCGAGCATGATCCGATTGAGATATATGATTCGCTGTTAGAGGCAGCGGTCCAGGCACTGCGCAGCGCAGGGGCCAGTGCTCGGGAAGTTCGATGTATTGGACTGGACAACCAGGGAGAGACCATTGTGTTCTGGGACAAGCAAAGCGGCGACCCCGTATATCCCGCCATTGTGTGGCAGGACCGCCGGACTGCGGCGGAGGTGGACCGGCTTAACAGACAGTATGGTCCCGTTTTCCAGAAATCAACGGGGTTGAAATTGGATTCCTATTTCGGCGCATCGAAAATCCGCTGGGTTCTTCAACATGTACCCCGGGCGCAAGAACTGCTGGCGCAGCATCGGCTTGCCGCAGGAACAACGGATAGCTGGATGATCTGGAAGCTGACTAATGGAAAAGAGTTTGTCACAGATTGTGTTACTGCCAGCCGGACCTGCCTGATGAATTTGGAACGTCAGGAGTGGGATGAGCAGCTGTTATCTATTTTGGAGATCCCTAGGGAAATCCTTCCCGAAATCCGGGAAAATGCAGGCTTCTTTGGAAAGACCTCTCCAGAGACCTTTTTGGATGCAGAAATCCCGATTACGGCCAGCATTGCAGACCAACAGGCTGCCCTGTTGGGGCAGGCCTGCTGCACTCCGGGCAGCGTGAAAACAACCTATGGGACCGGATGTTTTATGCTGATGAACACCGGGAGCAGACCTTTCCCGGTTCAAAACGGCCTGCTCAGCACCTTGGCCTGGGTGGAACAGGGAAAAGCGAATTACGCTCTAGACGGTGGAATCTACATTGCCGGTGCCGCCGTACAGTGGCTTCGAGATGGCCTGGGCATCATTCAATCTGCCGCTCAGGCGGATGCTATGGCGCTTTCAGTTCCGGACAATGGCGGAATATCGTTTGTTCCGGCCTTCTCCGGATTAGCAGCCCCCTATTGGGACTCCTATGCCCGGGGGACTATTACCGGCATCACCGCCGGAGTGAAAGCGGAGCATCTGGCCCGAGCTACGCTTGAGGCGGAAGCCTATCAGGTGCGGGATATTTTAAAATTACTGGAACAGTCCACTGATATGCATATATTATCCATGCGCGTAGACGGCGGCGGGACGGCTAGCCGCTTTTTGATGCAGTTTCAGGCCGATCTGCTGGGAATTCCGGTGGAGATTCCTGTGATTCAAGAGACGACCGCTCTGGGTAGCGCTTATATGGCCGCCTTAGGTCTTGGAGATCTTTCACGGATTGAGGACACGATAGACCTCTGGCACTGCCATAAACGATATGAGCCAGGGATGTCGGAGGACTGCCGGGACGCCCTGATGGATCAGTGGTACCGGGCGGTGGAGCGATCCCGTGGTTGGATTACGCCCAACTCTTGACAAGGTCTCCCTCCTGTGGTATATCCAAGTTGTACAGATCCATTCACACGATTATTATTGAGCAGGAGGAGTTGGAATTCCTGTGAATCAAGAGAGACGCAATCAGATTGTGGAGTTAATCAACCAAAAGCGAACCATAAAAAATACAGAACTTATAGAGCGCTTCGGCATCTCCATTGAGACGGTCCGCCGGGATCTGGAATACTTGGAGAATCAGGGCTGTCTGCAGCGAGTCTATGGCGGTGCGGTCCTGAAGACTTCGTTGGGCAGTGAGCCGGAGTATAACAGCCGCTCCAAAGACCACGCGGACGAAAAAAATGTCATCGCCGCAGCGGCCGCTCGGTTAGTAGAACCAGGAGACAGTATTTTCTTAGGCGTGGGGACTACCGTACAGGCCATGGCGCAGTATTTAAAAAACATTCCCAATCTGACCGCGTTCACCAACTCCCTGCGGACTGCGGTGGCGTTAAGTGAACTGGCGGAGTGCTCAGTGGTACTCACCGGTGGGCAGTTGCGGGCAAAAGAGTTGGCGCTGTCCGGATTTCCTGCGGAGGAAAACATGCTTCATTTCAATGCCAATAAGGCGTTTTTGGGAATTGGTGGAATCACCGAGGCAGGGGTGACTGATTTTCACATTGAGGAAGCGAAGCTCCACCGGCAGATGATTCAGAATGCGGACCAGGCTGTCGTTTTAGCCGATTTCAGCAAATTTGGAGTGCGGGGCATGACCAACGTATGTCCCCTTTCTATGCTAGATGCGGTGGTAACGGATCGAGGGACTGCCCCCAAATATCTCGAACAGCTGGAGCAGGCAGGGGTTCAGGTAATCCTGGCAGAATCATAGAATATACTGGCCTGATATTGTGTATCAAGTCGCAGTAGCGGTCCATGAGCGTATGGGCGTTGCATTGTTTTTGTAGCCCTGCTACGCTCCGAGCCGTTTTTGCATACCTTCCGTTCTCAGAACAGACTGGGTCTGAACAGAGCGTATCCATTGAGACATGTCCCTGCGGGGACATGTCTTTTTTGCTAAAAATTTTGCCGCATTTTTGACATATCTTGAAAAGATCCTGAAGACTTTCTCAAATGCCATAAAAATATATTGACAATATTATGACGAGATGATATGTTTCTTTTGGCGAGATTTTAACGGATGTTGTTAAGTTTCTGCCAACTTCATGATGGGAGGATGCTTCGCATGAAAAAGACGGACGTTGTCATTGTTGGTGCGGGTGCAGTAGGCTGCGCCGTGGCCCGCGAGCTATCCAAATATGAAATCAGCGTCATCGTTGTGGACCAGAACGAGGACGTGGGAGGAGACGCCTCCAAATCCAACAGCGCCATTATTCATACTGGCTACGATGCCGCCCCTGGGACGCTGGAGTCCCAGCTGGTTGTGGCGGCCAATCCAATGTATGACAAGATTACGGAGGATCTGGATGTTCCCTTTGCACGGATCGGCGCGGTCCTACCAGCCATCACCGAAGAGCAGTACGAGCAACTGCCGGGGATTCAAGAGAAGGCCTTCCGTAACCATGTGTACGATGTAGAGTTCAAAACTCGGGAAGAACTGCTTGAAATGGAGCCCAACCTGAATCCGGAGGTAAAGGGCGGTCTGTACATTCCTCGGGAGAGTATCATTGACCCATTTATTCTGGTGCAAGCCTATGCAGAAAACGCCTGTGCCAACGGGGTGGAATTCCAGCTGGAAACTCAGGTAACCGGCATTGAAACGGAACAGGGGAAAATCAAGCGGGTCCTCACAACAACGGGAGAGATTGAAACTAAGTATATAATCAACTGCGCCGGTCTCCACTGTGACGACATCGCCGCCATGGTGGGAAAGGCGGACTATAAAGTGGTGCCGCGAAAGGGACAGTTTTTCATTCTGGATAAGAATACATCCTGCAAGGTACAGCACATTGTGCTGCCAATCCCCACCAAAGTGACCAAGGGCAAGCTCATGTGCCCCACCATCCACGGAAACATGCTGGTAGGGCCTACCGCCGAGGATCAGGAATCCAAAGTAGACAAGTCTACCACTGCCCAGGGGCTGGAGAGTATCGCGGCGGATGTGCGGAATCTGGTTCCCAATGTAAATATCCGGGATACTATCACTCAGTACAGCGGCCTGCGACCCAACCGGGTGCCCGAGGGGCTTCATTTTGATATGTACGACGATTTGGAAGGGTATATCAACCTCTCTGGTGTCCGATCCACCGGGTTGACACTCTCTGTGGCCATGGGCAAATATGTGGTCCAGCAGATGCAGTACCACGGGGCCGGTCTGGAATTCAAGAAGCATTTCGTGGAGAAGCGCAAGGGAATCGTCAAATTCAACGAGTGCTCCCGGGAGGAGCAGGAGGCCCTGATTCGGGAAAATCCGCTCTACGGCAACGTCATCTGCCGGTGTGAGACTATCACTGAGGCGGAAATTCTACAGGCTATTCACCGTCCCCTGGGCGCCCGGAGCATGGACGCCGTCAAACGCCGGGTCCGTGCCGGGATGGGGCGCTGCCAGGCGGGATTCTGCGGCCCCAAGGTGTTGGAGATTTTGGCCCGGGAGCTGGGCTGTGATCCGACCCAGATCAACAAGAATAATCCGGGCTCCTATATGGTGACTGGGAAGACCCGTTGACAGCAGATGGAAAGGTGGGATTGTCCATGTATTGTGTGAAATGTGACGTGGTCGTCATCGGCGGCGGCCCTGCGGGACTGGCAGCGGCGGTAGCGGCCAAAGAGGAGGGGGCGGAAAAGGTCCTGATTCTGGAGCGGGACAACGCCCTGGGCGGGATTCTCCAGCAGTGTATCCACCCTGGCTTCGGACTGACCCGCTTTCATGAGGAGATGACCGGCCCGGAATACTACGGGCGCTTTGTCAAGCAGGCGGAGGAGCTGGGCGTAGAGGCCATGCTCAACTCCATGGTCCTTCAGGTGGACCACGAGAAGCACGAAATCCTCTGTACCAGTAGCCAGTACGGCCTGACCTGTGTCCAGGCAGGTAGCATTGTGCTTGCCATGGGATGCAGGGAGAAAACCCGGGCCAACATCATGGTGCCGGGGACCCGGCCCGCTGGGTTGTATACTGCGGGAGCCGCGCAGCGGCTGGTGAACCGACAGAATATCATAGTGGGCCGCCGGGTTGTCATCCTGGGTTCCGGCGATATTGGAATGATTATGGCCCGGCGTATGACCCTGGAGGGAGCTCAGGTGGTGATGGTGGTGGAACTGATGAGCTACTTGGCCGGCCTGACACGCAACCGGGTCCAGTGTCTGGATGATTTTCAGATTCCCCTGAAGCTAGCCCACACCATTACCCGCATCGAGGGCGACGAGCGGGTTACCGGCGTGTGGGTAGCCCCAGTGGATGAGCAGAAGCGTCCCATTTTGGAGCAGGAAGAGTTTGTTCCCTGTGACACGGTTTTGTTCTCTGTGGGACTGATGCCGGAAAATGAGCTGACCCGAAAGGCGGGCATTCAAATCCATCCGGTCACCAACGGCCCAGTGGTCAATCAGTTTATGCAGACCTCCACTCCAGGGGTGTTTGCCTGCGGCAACGTGGTACATGTAAATGATCTGGTGGACAATGTCAGTGCTGAGAGCGCTTTGGCAGGCTGTTATGCAGCGAAATATGCCATGGGAACTCTTCCCCAAGCAGAGCGGACGGTTGCCTGTGAGCCGGGGCGAAATGTACGGTATCTCTGCCCACAGGGAATCCAGGTGACTAACGTCCCCCAAAAGGTCAGTCTTTACTTCAGGGTTCTCCAGCCCGAGCCGGATGTCACATTGGTGGCGCGCTGCGGCGAACAAATCATTGCCCAGCAAAAGGAATTTCGGGTTAATCCGGGAGAGATGAACCATATCACTGTTGAGACGGAAAAACTTATCAGCGGCATTGTGACTGTGGAAGTGCAAAAGGAGGGGTAAAAATGGAGAAGGAAATTATCTGTACGGTCTGCCCCCGGGGCTGCCACATTCAGGTGGAGGGCGAAAGAGAGACGGTTCGCCAGGTCACAGGCTATATCTGCAAGCGCGGGCTGGAGTATGCCACGGCGGAATTCACACACCCAGTGCGTATCCTGACGACAACCGTCAAGTTGGATGGAGAGGAGCATGATTTGCTGCCCGTACGCTCGGCCAAGCCGATTCCGAAGGAAAAGCTGTTTGCGTGTATGGAGGTGATTCGAACCGCTGTGACCGTGCGGCCTGTGGCGCTCTACGATGTGATTGTACCGGATATCTGCGGCACCGGAGTGGATATTGTGGCAACCAAAGCAGTCAGTGCGTAGCTCTTTGCATAAGAATCAACCGCAGTTAAAAAAATTTTTGAATGATACAAAATTATAATTGTGGTTGGTTCTGTAAATATGTAAAATCTATAATTACAATGAGGTATATTGTTTAAAGTTTAATGTGCTAAATAGAATGGACTTTTAATGCTAAACTGAAAAAACGCCCCGCACGCTTCAGCCTTGTTCGTGAGGAAAGGATTATAGAGATATGTTGCACGAAAATCACCTGCGCTATTTTTTCTCAATTCAACCTTTCTGGGACATGGGAAGGATGGAAAACTTTATCCGTAGCGATCATATTTCAGTGAGTGAGTTTCGATGGATTCATGACGTAATGTCCTGCGTGCCGGGAAACGGTCAGCTTGGCATTATGCTCTCTAATCCAGAAGATTTTTCCGGATACTGCTTCGGCGTGGCGGACTGTCGGGACGAGATTCCTCTCTATGGGATGACAAAAGGGTATTTCATTCGGTTTTCTCCAGGCGCCTTCTCCGCAGTGTTCAAAATTCCTTCTGTGGAAATTCCAGCTCGAGGGATTGAGCTTTCCTTGGTGCTCCCGCAGGAAAAGTTGGAGCGGATCAAGGATGCTGTGGCCAGCAAGTGCCCTGGGGAGACGTTGCTCAGAATGTTTGAGGGGTGGGGGGGAGGTTTCTGCCAATCGCAAAAGGAGCAGAAACTGGCCAATGAGGTGGTCCAGCTGATCTGGTCGAACCGTGGCGCATTGCGGATCAAGAATCTGGAGCAGGAGACTCTCTATTCCGCCCGCCGGCTGCAGGAGGTCGTTACCCGTCAGGTGGGGATCGGCCCAAAACAGTTGTGCAGGCAGACACGCTTTCAAAATGCGCTCAAACTGATTACCTCACCCAAAGCGGAGGTTTATACCCAGGCGGAGGCTGCCCAGATTTTAGGCTACAGCGATCAGGCCCATTATAATCGAGAATTCAAAGAGTTTTCAGGCGTTAGTCCGTGCCAATTTCAAAAAATCAATTAGGCGATCTTTTCAGACAGGCACTTCTTGCTTAAGAAGACAAGATGTGCCTGTCCTTTTTTACCAAAATTATTTATCATTGATGACAATATATTTCCGATTTATACAATAAACTTGTCATAAACTGTGATAAAGTTGTGTAAGAATCCGGATGGGGGATATCTAAAAAACAAAGGAGGAATTTCTTTATGCTGATCGCGACCTGGATTATCACTTTTGTTCTAATCGTGGGTATCGGCGTCTATGCCGGGACCAAGATCACCAACTCCGGCCAGTGGTCCGGCAACGACAAGTCCATGGGCATCTTTGCCGTGGGAGCGGTGTTAGGCGCCTGGCAGATTGGCGGTATGAGTATCGTGGGCGCGGCCCAAAACGGCTATGTCATGGGCATCGCTGGTAGCTGGTACTCCATCGCCAACGGCCTGTACATCCTGGCCCTGGGTGTACTGGCCAAGACTATGCGCCGCAACTTCCCCAGCGACGCCCTTCCGGACTATCTGGAGAACCGCTACTCCACCCGAGTGGCCCGGCTGCAGTCCTATGTGTGGATTATCTTCGGACTGGTGTACATCCCCATCCAGCTGAAAACCGTGGCCTCCATCCTGCAGATTGTGCTCCCCGGCTTCAACACCTACCTGTGCATGTTCATCGGTGTGACCATCGCCGTGGCCTATACCGCATTCGCCGGCATGAAGGGCGCCTCCATCGTGGGCCGGGTGGTGTGCATCGCCACCTACGTCCTGCTGGGCTGGTTTATCTTTACCAACATCGGTGACTTCGGCGGCTATTCCGGCCTGATTGCCCAGCTACCCAAGGGCTATGATCAGCTCAGCGCCATGTCCACCCAGCAGATCGTAGCTTGGATGATTGGCGGTATCCTCACCTCCATCGTCCTCCAGTCTGCCCTGCAGCCCGTCCTGGCCGCCAAGAGCGACAAAGCCGCTACCTGGGGCTGCGTCCTGGGCTATGTGATTGCCGGCCCCATCTGTATCCTCACCGCCATAATTGGCATGATGGCCAGGGCCAAGACCGACGGGCTGGGCGACGGCGCCACCGCCTTTGCCTGGGCCATTAAGGACATGAGTTCCCCCGTCATGGCCGGTATCATCTTCGCCGTCATGACCATGATCATCGCTGCTACCCTGGCCACTATGATGATGGCCACCGGCACCATCGTGACCAACGTCTACAAGAAGCAGATCAACCCCAAGGCAGACGAAAAGAAGCTGCTGACCATGTCCCGGCTGGGTACGGTAGCCGTGGCCTACGTCTCCCTGCTGCTAGGCTTCTTCATCCCCTCTGCCCAGATGACCAACATGTTCCTGACCGTCAACTATGTGGTTACGGCCCCCTTCAGCTTCTCTGTGCTGGCCGGTATGTTCTGGAAAAAGGCTAACGCGAAGGGATCTTTCTGGAGCATCGTTGCCGGTATCGTCGTGGCTCTGATTTGGGTGCTTGCGGGCCTGAACGAATCCATCAACGTGGTGTATCCCACCATCATCGTCTGCTACATCGTGGGCGTTATCGTGTCTCTTACCACCAACAAGCAGACTTTTTCCGCACAGTAAGTCTCGTTCCCACCGCTCACACCCGTCGGGCGGAGCGGCGGGGGACGTCCCTGAAATTTACGATTCAGGGGCTCCCAAACCAATTCACAAAGAAAAGGAGTAATGGATTATGCCCAATCGACCCTATCTCGGCCGGATGGTGGACGATGCCATCGCCATGTTTAAACCCCATGTCTCCGGTACGGAGGGCGCGGTAAGCGCTAACAACCCCTACGCTGCCGAGGCAGGCCTGGAGATCCTCAAGGCTGGCGGCAACGCTTTCGACGCGGCTTGTGCCATTTCCCTGGTGCTGGGCGTAGTGGAACCTTACCACAGCGGCATTGGCGGCGGCTGCTTCCATGTCTTCTACGACAAAAAGACCGACGCCTTCCATGCGATGGATGCCCGTGGCGTGGCCCCCAAGAACGCCTATCAGGACATGTTCCTAGATAAAAACGGGGATGTGGACCTGAAGCTGACAGAGTTTTCCGGCCGCTCGGTGGCTGTTCCCGCCCTGTACCGGGCTATGGACAATCTGCTGAACCAGTACGGCACCATGACCTGGGAGCAGGTTTCCGCCCCCGCCATCCGCCTGGCCCGGGAGGGCTTCTACTGCGGCTTTGCCTATGCCCGAATCAGCAACACCCCCGAGGCCGAGCACAACAAGGCGGAGTACGAGGGTTTCTCAGAGCTCTATCAGAACAACGGCCAGCCCCGGCAGTTCGGCGAGCTGGTAAAGAACCCCGACCTAGCCGACACCATGGAGGCGGTGGCCAAGAACGGCGCTGACTGGTTCTATGAGGGGCCGGTGGCCGACGAGATTGTCCGCCAGGTGAACAAGTACCAGGGCCTGCTGGTGAAGGAGGACCTGACCGGCTGCGCGCCCAAGGAGCGCCCGGTGGTCCGCGGCACCTATCGGGGCTGCGACATCATCTCCATGTCCCCTCCCTCCTCCGGCGGCAGCCATATCATCCAGATGCTCAACATCCTGGAAAACTTCGATTTGAGGGGAATGGGCTTCCACTCCGCCGACAGCACCCATGTGATCGCCGAGACCATGAAGCTCATGTTCGCCGACCGGTCCGTGGCCATGGGCGACCCGGACTTCGTCCAGGTGAATATAGAAAAGATTACCTCTAAGGAGTACGCCAAGGAGCTGGCCGCCAAGATCGATATGAACAAGGCCCAGGAGTACGCCCCCACCGAGGGCATCGAGGCCAAGGAGTACCGGGGCTGCACCTCCAACTTCACCGTCATGGATAAGGAGGGCAACGTCCTTTCCCAGACCCAGACCATCCGGAACTGGTGGGGCTGTGGCGTAGTCATTCCCGGCCGGGGCTTTGTCATGAACAACACCATGGCCGACTTCAGCGCCAAGGTGGGGGTGCGCACCACCCAGGGCCTGGCCTATGGTATGGCCAACGCAGTCCGCCCCGGCAAGACCCCCCTGTCCAGCATGTCCCCCTCCATCGTCATGAAGGACGGCAAGCCCTTCCTGTCTGTGGGCGCGGCGGGCGGCCCCCGGATCATCACCAGCACTCTGCAGCTGATCATCAACGCCATCGACTACGGCATGATGATGGATTCTGCGGTGAAGAGCCCACACATGTGCTGCCTGACCCTGGACCAGGGCCTGGAGTTAGAGGAGGGCTTCTCCCCCGACACCATCCGCATCTTGAAGGAGCGGGGCCACAAGATCAAGGAGACTAGCGACTTTGGCGTCCTCCTGGTGCTGCCCAACGGCATCGAGAACCTGGACGGCGCCTTCTTTCCCGGCGGTACCAGCCGGGTGGATGGCGGCGGAGGTGTCCTGACTGAATCCGGCGCAATTTGTATTGACGGCTTTTGTTTTTGTAAATGAGTCCTGTCGCAGTGCACTCTGTCCAAACAGAGTGCGCTGCACATTTCCTGAATTTTTTATTCTTGGATACGGCATAACTTCCTATTAAATTAGCAATAATAAGGTATGAATAAGTAACATTTGCGAGAGAGTGTGTTGTGTGCATGTCCTGACACGCTCTCTCGTGAATTTATATAAACATGGTGACGCAGCTAAATAAATTAAAAATAAAAAGAACGACAAAAACTGACTCACAAGGTAAAAAACACTTGTACTTAAAAAAAGATAATACAGTCTGATTACCTCTGGCAATAAGGAAGTGTCAGCGGACATAGACCAATCCCTGATAAATCTGAGGCCGATTGTCCCGTCTCCCCCGAAACCTACATAATTATTTTCAATGAAAATAGCGGTACAGTCTCCCAGACGTCCATGGAGACCGGGACGGACGAAACACTGGATACTTTGCCCACTGACTCTCGAGACGGGAATTATCGATTTGACGGCTGGTTTACTGACCCTACCGGCGGTGTACAGATTACAACGAGTACCGTCTTTACTGAGGAAACCACAGTTTATGCTCACTGGGTCTACATTGACAGACCTACAGATGATGATCATCTCTCTGGTAGCGATTCTTCCAGCGATCCCAGCTATCGTATTGACGTGGACGTGATCACCCGAGGCGGTAATGTGTCCGTGCGGCCCACCAGTGCATCTGTTGGCACTCGTGTGGCCCGGATAGTGGTTATGAACTGGACCGGATTGTCATGCTTAACGAGGCCAGAACTGAACTTGCTCTCACCCAGCGGAACGAGAATACCTACACCTTTATCATGCCTGACGGCCGCGGCAGCATTGACGCTTACTTTGTGTGAGTGGAGATGCCCAGTACCTCTAATGTGTTCTACGATGTGGCTCAGGGTGCGTGGTATTACGATGCAGTCCAGTATGTGACCCAGAGTGGTCTAATGACCGGGGGGTCCGACAAACAGTTCGCCCCAAATACGATTCTGTCCCGGGCCCAGGTGGTCCAGATCCTGTATGCCCTGGCGGGGGGGGCCTACTGTATCTGCGTCCAATGACTTTGCCGATTTGAACCGTGGGGACTGGTACGCCGATGCGGTGTCCTGGGCAACTGCTAACGGTGTGGTTTCAGGTATGGGAAAGGGAATGTTCGGCCCCAACGCCCCTTTGACCCGAGAGCAGCTGGCCCTGATTCTCTATCACTATGCCCAGGTGGCAGAATATGTTCCCCACCAGGGTAGTATGGCCGTCCAGAAGTTCAGTGATTCCGCATCCATCTCCGGCTGGGCATTGGAGGCTGTACAGTGGGCAGTAAATGCTGGCCTGATTTCTGGTACTGGAGGCGGGATGCTAGACCCAGACGGAACTGCAACCCGCGCTCAGGTGGCGCAGATTTTTATGAATTTCTGCCAGGACAACGCAATCGAATAAGTTTTCCCAAAGATGGCCCCATATCGTTTCGGACAGTGTGGGGCCATTTCCTAGGAATGCAGTTTAGAATGGACATGAACGTCTATGTCCCCAGCGCTCAAAGTGTTCTTACCCGACTGGACTACCAATATGCCAGCCCTTTTATTTCTTTTGCCTTGACAGGAGGTGATTCCAGTGTATGATAGCAATATGAAAAAAGACAGCGGAGGGGAGTTTGTGTCTGAGGGTGAGAGAGTGTTCTTTCCGGAGCAACCATGCTATCATATTGAAATATTGGAATGGATTGACGAAGAAGATATCACAGATGAGTGGCGCTATGTCTGGAGGTACGATCCGCCGGAGCCGGTCTATGCGGTCACACTGGGAGGCTTTGTTGAGCCTTTAAGCCGTGCCTTTGTGTACGAGTGCATATATACCAAATCTGAATATGAACAAATCAAACAAACTGGGTTTGACTATCAAACGCTTTCCTGGATGACCCATATCCTCACAGACTGCCCTGATGATTTCGACTACGAAAAAGACGAACCACGGAAAGCTGGAGGTGTGACCAAGCAGTTGCCCAGATTTCTGCGCTTTTTACGGCGCAAAACAAATTGAGCCGTATTTTCTCTCTACTGGAGACTCCAAAAGCCTTGCAGTTTTAGCGTCTGACTCTTTCAGTATCTCTCCTTCCACTTTGCCTGTGCAGATAAATAGTCGGGTTTGACTGGACAGCTTTTCCTATCTGTGCTATAATTTCGGCCACCAGCTGCAAATCAATTTATCTAAAAGAACAGGGAGCAACGTATGAAAAGAAAAATTTTATGGGGAGCTATGGCCTCGTTTATCTCGTTTATGATCATAGCAATAGCCTTGATGACAGCCATGTTTATCCGAATGGTCCAAATGACCGTTCCTGAATCTTCAAGTGTGTCCCCGTCGGGGCCATATTACGATGGCCTATATATTGATCTCGTACAGGAAGCGGATTATCAGAACTATTTGGACAATGGAGACAGCGCAGTGGACAGCCACATTATAAAGATTTCCAATGATACAGGATATCTGGCCTGTGCCTCGGCTTCCTCCGGCGATTTAGAGATCGTGTATCCGAAGTTTGTTCATGAGGGGGTTCCTGTTGAACTGCGTTTTGAGAACCGTGTGCTGACTGGTTACCGGCTGACTTATGAGGGAGAAATACAGAGCATGCTCGGAGCCCGTGAGCAGATAGCACTCACAGAAGATGATCAGACTACCATTGAAGATGTGGCGCTTGAGCTGGCTTGGAATGACGAAACTTGGGTGACTGATCAGCCATCACTGGAAGCGGTTCTGGTGGACTATATGGAACAGGTGGATGCTTTTGTAGCTAAAAATGGGCCGCACACTAATGTCACCTTATAAATTTGGTAAAGGGTGCAAGTCACCTAAAAGCGGCAAGAGTATAAGAAGAGCCGGCGTGTTATTTCGCGGAGAAATAACACGCCGGCTCTTCTATTCTTATTACTTCAGGGGTTAAAAGACTTTTGAAGTCACATTGCCAAGTCAGCTCCGACAAACAATTTCTGGTTGTGTTACGCAAGAGAGATCAACCCAAACATTAAGGAAAAATTACTACAATGTCAACCGTAGCAGCCATTGTGTGGATGCTGTGCATTATATGCCTGTGTAGTTTTATTTTGCAAAACTGTGTTGTGGCTGCCACCCCAGTGATATAATCAAAATGCTAGGATAGACTATCAGAAAAGGGGGACAGGATTATGGAAGCAAGAACATATCTCGCGGTGGATCTGAAGAGCTTCTACGCCTCGGTGGAGTGCGTGGAGCGGGGGCTGGACCCCATGACCACCAACCTTGTGGTAGCAGATCTGACCCGCACGGAGAAAACCATCTGTCTGGCCGTCACGCCGGCGCTGAAAGCGTATG
>ENA-ORNP01001390-ORNP01001390.1-human-gut-metagenome-genome-assembly--contig:-NODE-1390-length-24878-cov-6.417758_pt1 | contig 24878 bp, 20 predicted proteins | sample MGYA00242119_ERZ509030 | MGnify/ENA primary metagenome ERZ509030 (study PRJEB26280, sample SAMEA2338708) | human gut metagenome | biome: human gut; feature: human-associated habitat; material: faeces... | reverse complement strand
GAGATATTCCGGCCGACAAAAGACCGGTAGTAAGTGGAGGTAGATAGCATATTTATTAAGTGGTATTATATAATTGTGAAAAAAGATAAATATTGCACAAATATAACTTTGTGATCACGGTTAAAGAACATCAATTTATTGTGCAACTCCCACAAAAACAATCCAATGGGACGTTTTTACTTGACAAAAACACCCCATTGGATTACTTTATAAGTGAAGGGAGGATATATATGGGAAATGAAAAGACTGACTGGATGATATATTCAGACCGGGAAATGAGTGTTATGTCTGCACAGGAAGAAAAAGTATCCTTCAAGGAACTGATAAAATCCCTGGGAATGACACAGAAAGAATTTTCGGAAACATTTGGTATTCCAATGGGAACCTTAAGGCACTGGATATCCGGTGACCGTGAGTGTCCTGTATACACTAAAAGAATGCTTGCATATATGGTAGAATTAAAAAGACTGGAGGCAAAAAGGGATGAAGATGGGGAATAATGGCAGATTTTATAAGATTATCAAGGCAACAGCATTAGTTATCGGATTAGCACTTGTGATAGTTATACCGGTTGTTAAATGGCACATGAGACAGGAGGCTGCAAAGATAATACAGGAGGACCAGCAGAAAATCTTTAAAGAAGCCTTTGACAGAGGTTATCACTGGGGAGGTAATACTGAAAGTGAAGATGATGAACTGTATTTCGACTTCACTGATAAAAGCACTAATAACCAGTAAAAGAGGTAAAATGATGAAAGAAATTAAAGACATATACAACATGACAAAAGAAGAAAATATATTCTGTGCAAAGAGAGTGCTCGTAGACTCAATCTATAAGCAGGCAAATCTTGAGGGAATAGGAGTGACCTTTGCAGAGACACAGGATATTCTTAATAATGTAAATGTAGATAAAGTAACACCGACCGACATGAGCAAGGTATGCTGCCTCAGGGACGGATGGCATTATCTGTTTGATCATCTGGATGAACCTGTAGATTTGGTGTTTCTTGAATCAATACATGAACTGACAGCCAGATTTGACGTGCCTTACCAGTATCTTGGAAAGCTCCGTGTTGATGATGTCATGATATCAGGCACAGACTGGAGACCGGAGATACCGGATGTAGAAACAATATACCGGGATCTGCAGGAACTAAACAGGATAGAGTGCATTACGGACAGAGCTTTGTCTATCGGTCTTTACATTATGCGTACACAGATGTTCAAGGACGGAAATAAGAGAGTCGGTTCGTTTGCAGCCAATAAGATACTTATAGAAAACGGCAGAGGCATATTCAATGTCCCGGTCAAATATGATGGTGCATTTAAGCAGATGCTTGTTGATTATTATGAGAGCAACGATAACGTAAAACTTAAGGAATGGATAGCGGATAACTGCTTACAGGGCACAACACTTGTAAAAAAGCCGCAGAAGGCAGTAAAAGCTCCACGTTTATAGAAAGGAAGGTAACAGCATGAAGAGAAAAATCATAACAGCAATACTTGCGATAACGGTTGTATTTTCGGCAACTTCGTGTGGATCAGCCGAAAACAAGAGCAGCAATACACAGGAAGCAACAGTATCCGATATGCAGAACAGCACGGAAAGAGTATCTGAAGCTGCAGGGGATACGCAGTCTGAAGAAATGACTGCAACAGTAAATGATGGTGAAAACGTACCGGGTTCCGGTACATCAAAATCAGATACATCAGATGCTGCGGCATCATCGTCTGCTGACAGTAAAAACGCTGACAGTACTGTAAAGAAGAACAGTTCAGACAGTAAGAGCAGTACAAAGAATAGTACCTCCACAGCCGTGAACCACAACAGCACACAAAGTACAGGTGCTTCAACTGCAAAAACAGACAGCGGTAAAAAGAGCGCGCAGTCTTCAGGTGCATCAAATCAGACCAAGCCGGCATCAGCCGCAGGCAGCAAAGGTACAGACAGCTCATCAGGCACAGCGAATAAGCCAGCTGCTCATACCCATACATGGGTAAAGTATGTGGCCAATACCATTCAGCACAAGGAAGAGGGACATTATGAGACAAAGGTAGTAAAGGCTGCATATGATGAGCCGCAGTATTCTGCAAAGGTAGTATGCGGTTGCGGAAAAGCTTTTGATACAGTGGAAGAGTGGGCTGATCATCAAATAGATGATGATTGTATTTTGGGATATAGTGTAAAAAATGTAGAAGTAGGAAAAATTCATCATGATGCAGAAACAACCCAAGTATGGGTAGTGGACAAGCCGGCATATACAGAGTATGTGTATGGCGAGAAGTGCAGCGGATGCGGTGCCACAAAATAGGGTGGTAGTAAGTGGTAGTAGATATCTTTTTCATGGTAGTGTAATATATAATTGATGATAAAGGAATTGTACAGAGGTCTCGTGCAGTTCCTTTTTTGTTACAAATTGTAAGCCAAAAATTTAACACAGCTTAACAGGAGGGCAGGATGAAAAAACTTATATCACGTCCAAACATCATGCAGCGGGCGCCTCCATAAGCATTAGAGTACAGGGATTGACCATAACGGCCGGTCCTTTTTTAATGCACAAAATAAAGGAGAAAATAAAGCATGAAAAAACTTAAAAGAGTGCTGGCACTGGCCATGGCAGTTATATTATCAGTGCCAACATTATTAACCGGGACAGGTACCATACCTGTAAAAGCGGCGGATGATTCAATTGAGCTTGTAGTATCAAATGAGTCAGCTAAATATGCAGGTTATGAGACACGAAAAATGTCAGCAGGAGGCAATTATGCATATTGTATAACACCATCCAAGAAAACTCCAGCTGCAGGAACGTATACAAAGCATTACGATGTAGCAACTTATATGAAGACTCCTGGCGATGAGTCAGCAGCGGAAAATTTAAGACATATAGCTTATTACTGCTGGGGAGCACCGGGCTTTAATGCAGGCAATTTTCCTGCCACATGGTATGACGGCAGTGCAATGGATGATGACAAGTACATTGCTTTAAGTCACATTATCCTTGCAGATGCAGCTTCTTATGAAGGTGGCGAAGCTATGCATGGTTGTAATTCTTCATTTAAAAACTGGGCATATCAGAATGTACTTGGGTTTAATACGGCCGGAGAACTTATTAATGAAAACGCTCCAAGATTTAAACTTACATGGCAGCCGGTTCCGGATTCATTTAAAATCTTTGTTCTTGCAACAGGAAAAACCCAGAACATTCTCGGTTATGAATACACACCGACAGGTACAGTTTCATTAAGCAAGACGTCAGCTAACACAGGAATCACATCAGGAAACTCATGTTATTCACTTGCAGGAGCTGTATACGGAATTTATTCTGATGCAGGCTGTTCAGCTCAGGTTACTACATTGACAACGGATGCAGGCGGCAATGCAGCTGCTGTTTCACTGAATGCCGGAACATATTATTACAAGGAGCTTACAGCTCCGACAGGATATGCACTTGATAGTTCGGTACAGTCATTTACTGTAACAGCCGGACAGAATACAGCTCTCAGTGTATCAGATACACCTACAAACGATCCAGCAATGATAACACTTAACAAGGTGGATAGCGAGACTGGAGATATGGTTCAGGGTGGTGCAAGTTTAGCAGGTGCACAGTTTACAGTAAATTATTATGATGGTTATTATAACAATTCTAATTTACCTGCAAATCCTACTAGAAGTTGGATAATTCAGACAAAGGAGATAACAACAAAAGGTGGAAATAAGGTATATAGAGCAGTTTTATCTAATGATTATTTTGTAGCTGGAGATGCTTTATATAGTGCTTCAGGAATTAATACTTTACCACTCGGCACAATCTCAATCGAAGAGACAAAAGCTCCTGAAGGCTACAACCTTGAAGGGGCATATCTTCAGGTTGGCGGAACAGGAACAAAAATTACAGGCAAATATGTGGCACAGATTACACAGGACGGCAATCTTGCCCAGTTAAAAGGCGGCAACACCTTTAAGGTAAGCGACAAAATCAAGCGTGGTGATTTCAAGCTTACTAAGATTGACACAGACAATCAGAACAGAATGAGCGACATTCCATTCAGGGTTACATGCAAGGGCACCGGAGAGAGCCACATCATCAAAACTGATGAGAACGGTTATTTCAGCTCAGAGAGCAGCTGGAACGCACACTCAAAGAACACAAACGGCGGCGGTGCGTATGACGGACTGTGGTTTTCTTCCGCAGATGGCAGTGCAAAGGTCGATGACTCGGTTGGAGCAATGCCTTATGGTGATTACACACTTGAGGAGCTTTCCTGTGACAACAACAAGGGAAAAATCCTCTACAAGGGAGAGTTCTCTATCAGAAGAGACAAGGTTACAGTTGATATAGGTACAATCGAGAACCATTCAGAGCCAACACCTGTTATCACAACACAGGCATCTGATGCAAAGACACAGTACCAGATTATCAAGCCATCGGCAGATACAGACATCATTGACAAAGTAACAATCACGGACACCATGGCAGGCAGGGATTACACAATTACCGGCACACTCATGGACAAGGACACAGGTGAAGCAGTCATGGTAAACGGAAATCCGGTGACAGCTTCACAGACATTTACATCTGACGGAACAAAGAAGGTGCTCGACATGCACTTTAACTTTGATTCATCTGCACTTGGCGGAAAGACAGTAGTTGTATGCGAGAAGCTCACATATGGCGATTACGTGGCAGCTACAGAGGAGGATATGGAGAATAAAGACCAGACTATATATTTCCCTGAAATCCACACTACAGCCACAGACAGTGAGACAGCTGATCACCTTACACTTGCAGACAGCAGAGCTGTTATCACCGATACAGTCACATACACTAACCTCTTAAAGGGTGAGACATACACGTTAAGCGGTGTGCTTATGGACAAAGAAACAGGAAAAGAGCTGCTTGTTGACGGAGAGCCTGTCACACAGGAGATGGCTTTCACGGCAGGACGTGCATCGGGCACAAAGAAGCTCAAGTTTGAGTTCGATACAACAGGACTTGCAGGAAAGAGCTTTGTAGTTTATGAGACACTTACACTTGAGGATGTGGAGGTTGCAGAGCATAAGGACATTAATGATGAGGGCCAGACAATCCACATTCCAGCAGCACAGACTACTGCAACAGATGACAGCTCAAAGATTAACGTGAGCGAGGCAAAGAAGGAAGTCTCTGTCACAGATACAGTAGCGTACCGGAATCTGGTACCGGGCAAGGAGTACACAGTCAGGGGAACAGCTGTAGACAAGGAAACAGGAGAGCCTCTTACAGACGCAGACGGAAACGAGCTTGTATCGACAGCTAAGTTTACTGCAGCATCAGCAGACGGCAGTGTGGATGTGAAGTTTACATTTGATGGAACAGCCATGGCCGGACGTTCAGTGGTATTCTTCGAGAATGTCTACTATACGGACAAGCTTATTGCAGTACATGCAGACATTGATGATGAGGCACAGACAGTCCACATTCCACTCATTTTTACAAGTGTTAAGGATAAGGACACTGACTCGCACATGTCACTGGCAGGCAGTGATGTGACTCTTACTGATACAGTAGCGTACCGGAATCTGGTACCGGGAAAGACATACACCATTTCCGGAACACTCATGGATCAGCGTACCGGCAAGGCTGTGACAGTAAACGGCAAGGCCGTTACATCATCAGCCGATTTCACACCGGATACAGCTGACGGAGAAACAACAGTAGATTTCCATTTTAATACAAATGGTCTTGATGATACAACTGTGGTTGTGTTTGAAAAGATGTTTTATGGAAAAGCAGAGATTGCAGCCCATGAGGATATAAATGACAAGGGACAGACAATTTATATCCCATCTGTAAAGACAACAGCCATTGATGATAAGACAGCAACAAAGCTCACACTTGCAGAGAAGGACATACACATCACTGATACAGTAGCGTACCGGAATCTGGTACCGGGTGAGAAATACACAGTCACAGGAACTGCAATAGACAAGACAACAGGCGAGACATTAAAGGACGATGCAGGAAAAGATGTAACCGCAAAGGCATCATTTAAGGCAGAAAAAGCAAATGGTACAGTCGATGTTGAGTTTGTATTTGACGGAAGCACACTTGCAGGAAAGACTGTAGTAATGTATGAAAACATCTACTACAACAATAAGCTCGTTGGCGTGCATGCTGATATTTCCGATGAAGCACAGATTATCTATGTTCCATCAGTAAAGACTGCAGCAACAGACACAAAGACAGAGACGAAGCTCACATATGCTGAGAAGGATATCAAAATCACGGATACTGTCGAGTACACAAATCTCATTCCTGGAAAGACATATAAGGTCACAGGAACAGCGGTGGATAAGAAAACCGGAAAGGTGATTAAGGATGCAGACGGAAAAGCAGTAACTTCAGAAGCTGAGATAACACCTGAGACAGCAGACGGAAAAGTGGATGTTGATTTCATCTTTGACGGAAGTAATTTAGCCGGAAAGACCATTGTAATGTTTGAGGAAATCCGTTATGAGAACAGGCTTGTAGGAGTACATGCTGACATAAATGACGAGGCACAGACCATTTACGTGCCAGCCATTGCAACAGAGGCTCTTGATGAGGTGACAGGCATTCATCTGTCAAATGCAGGGGATGATGTAAAAGTAAAAGATACAGTAACATATAAAAACCTTATCCCTGGCCTTACATACAGGGTAGCAGGAACAGTAATGGATAAGGACACTAAAAAGCCATTGCAGAATGGCGGCAGGGATATCACGGCCGAGGCTGTATTCACACCTGAGACAGCAGACGGCACTGTGGATGTTGAGTTTACATTCAGTGCAAAGGAATTTGCCGGAAAGACAATGGTGCTGTTTGAGAAGCTTTATTTAGTTAAAAATGCGGATAATGCTGATGCAAATCCTGATGATACATCAAGCAAGGACAAGACACCTGATGATACACAGAAGGCATCTGAGTCAGAAAACACACAGAATAAAACAGATAACACATCAAACAAGGTCGAGGTAGATAATGAAAATAACAATCCAGCCGACAACAGTGAAGTTAAAGAGGTGCTCATTGCGGTACATGAAGATTACAGTGATGAGAACCAGACCATCTGCGTGCCGCAGATTAAGACCACAGCAAAGGATGCAAAGTCAGGCACAAGCATGTTTTATGCTGAGAAGAGTGCAAAGATAGTCGATACTGTATCGTACCGGAATCTGGTACCAGGAAAGAAGTATAAGGTAGTCGGAACTGCAGTAGACAAGTCAAACGGAGCACCGGTTATTGCAAACGGAAACAATGTCACAGCAGAGGCAGAGTTTGTTGCGAAGGAAGCAACAGGCAAAGTGGATGTGGTATTTACATTTGATGCGAGCCTTCTTGCAGGAAGAACGATTGTGATGTTCGAGAATGTATATTATGAGAATAATCTCATAGCGACACATGCAGACATTACAGACGAGGCACAGACACTTTATGTTCCGAAGATTGGAACAACAGCCATCGATGGTGAGCGAAAAGATCACAACTCAACAGCTGACAGCAGCGTTACTATTGTAGATTCAGTAGCGTACCAGAATCTGGTACAGGGACAGACCTACAGAGTGACAGGAAAGCTCATGGACAAGGCTACAGGAAAAGCACTTGTGATTGACGGAAAGGAAGTAACTGCAGTAACTGAGTTTACAGCGGCAGGCACCGAGGGCGTAGTTGACGTGACATTCAGATTCAATGGAAAAGGCATGACAGGAAAGCAGCTTGTAGTATTTGAGCAGCTTGATGTTGTGACTGCAGATGGCGCTTATGCCATTGCATCACACAATGACATCAACGATGCAGCCCAGACCATTACAATGATTGCTCCGCCAAAGCCAAAAACCGGTGATTACATGTCAGTGGTTATGTATGTACTTGCAGGAATAGCAGGAGTAATGGCAGTTATCTGTTCATTCTTCAGGAAGAAAGCAGTATCAAAGAAGAAACACTAGGGGGTTACCCAATTACCTACAAACAATGATTAACGCAGGGCTGTGAGGCTCTGCGTTTTTTAAAAGGAGAAAATTATTATGCACAGAAAGAAGAAAATACCAGTTGGTTTCATTGTTACATTTGTAGCAGCATTTATGCTTGCATTATTGCTGACGGCGCTGCTTGCTAAATTTAAGCCGGATATGGCACAGTTTATGGGAATGATATTCTTCGGTTCATGGCTCCTGCTGAGCTTTATCGGAGTAGGCATTGTGGCACTTGCAAAAAAGAAAAAATAGGGAGGCATATAAAAATGATAAAGTACAGAATACAGAATGTGGATGCGGTACGTTTCTTCCAGGTTATGCTTGCACTGCTTATTACTACAGTAATCATGGCAGGTGAAGTGTCACCGGTATACGCAGCGGAGGCAGCAAATGTTGTGACAGCAAAATTTACATCGCTGCAGAATCTTGTAAGTGGAATTGTTTCATCCATCGGTTCAATAATTACACTCTGGGGAATTTCAGAGTGGGGCATCGCCTTTCAGGGGTCTGAGGGTACAATGCAGGCAAACGCATTCAAACGTATTGGAGGCGGTTTTGTAATGGCAATGGCACCGCAGATACTGGCAGCAATAATGTAAAGGAGTGGTTTAATGGACTGGATTACAAGCGGCCTTGCACCTTTATATACTCTTGGAGTTAAGCTATACAATTATATGTTGGGATTCAGCCTTGGTTTTGGATTAAACACACCTCAAGGTGCATCGTCTACAGCATGGGCATATGTCAGTGGTACTCTTTTTCCGTTCTTTCAGGCAATAGCAGCCACAATGCTGAATCTTTTCTTTTACATAGGCATATGCAGGCAGGTTGGAAACCTTAGGGAGAGCATGACAATTGAAACCGGAGTCAATGTGCTGATTAAGGTACTGCTCGGCAATCTTGCAATAAATTCGGTACTATGGTTCAGCAAATGGGTATTTTCAGTAACCAAAGTAACCGGAGGGGTTATAATAGGTGAAAGTGATTTTAGAGGACTGGAAGATTCATCGGTCAATGAAGTACAGCTTATGGTACTGATGGTTATTGGCATAATCTTCCTGGTAATAGCGATTGTATGTGCAGCTACCATATTTATCACAATGGTTGGCAGAACTATACAGTTATACATGCTTGCAGCAACGGGACCACTTGCGGTTTCGTGTATTCCCGGAGGACCGGGAATACAGAATGCTGCAGGAGCATGGATTAAAACATTACTCAGTAAATCATTTTCAATAGTTGTCATAGTGATGTTTGTGGTACTGGTCTCGAAGCTGAACCTGCATGATTTCTTGGGAGACAACATTCTTACTGACATAATCCTGCCGACTGGATGCATTGAAAATATGTTCATGATGATGCTGACAGCTGCAGGAGTAAAAGGTGCAGACTCATTCCTGAAACAGACTTTTGGGATTTAAAGGAAAGGAAACATAATGGCAAAATTAGATGCAAATAGTGAATTTGAAAAGGGAAGAGCTTTAAGCGTGCCGGTAGTAAAGGTTCCGCGGAGCGTCAAGGAGTGGCTTTGCATTGACAAGGCATATGAAAACGGCAACTTTAAGATTGAGCCAATGACAGGTGAAGCAATGTATGATCAGAGCTATGTGTTCGAGGATATCAATTATGTAAATAAGGATACCTCTAAAAAGGACAGCACACTGTTGGAGATAATGACACTGCTTAAATCTCTGGATGGACCTTTTAAGATTACACTTGCAAACGAACAGAGAGACCTGGATTCATTTGTGAATGAGATATTCAATCCAATTAACGGACAGGAATACCCTGTGATAGAAAAAGGAATAGGAAAGTGGATTAACCAGAAGATAGATGAAGGAACAAGGGACATCAGAAAGACCATGATTCTTACTGTGACATGCCGTGCGCACTCTCTGGAAGAAGCTGAGGCATACTTTGCAACGATTGACACTACACTGTCAAACATTTTCCGTAACTTAAGGAGCAGGATATACAAAATGTCTGCAGAAGAGAGAATGGTACTGCTGTCGAGAATGTTACGTGCAGGGGAAGAGTGCCTGCCTCCTGCAAGAATATCACCACATGACAGTGGATGGAAAAACCAGATACTTCCGGCATCAATACAGCCTGATACTGACTACATGGTTATTAACAATAAACAATACGTATCAGTGCTTGTGGGAACCGCGTTTGGGCAGTCTCTTTCAGAGGATAAGGTAATACACAGCTTAAGTGATGTACTTTTTCCGACATACATTACGATAGACATGCAGCGTGTTCCAAAGAATGTAATTCATGACAGACTTGAAAACGCGCATGCAAATAACGAAAGGGTAATAGCCCAGGAGCGTACAAGAAATTACAATAATAAGCAGTTTGGAGCAACTACAAGCTACAGCCTGACCAAAAAGAAGACGAGCCTGGAAGATGACATGGATCAGCTTGATGAGAATGATGAGGAGGGAGTTTTTCTCGGGCTTCTGGTGCTGGTGTATGCAGATTCACTTGAGGAGCTGACACAGAGGGTGGATATTTTAAAAAAGAAGGCAAAGGGAAGCTCTTATGAGCTTGAACCATATTACCATAGGCAGCTTAAGGCATTAAACACTGTCCTTCCGATAGGTGGACGTCAGGTAAATCATATGAGGTTTTTATATACCTCGTCAGCTATAGCTTTCCAGCCGTTCTATGCAGGAGATGTGCATGACAGAAACGGAACCGTATACGGCCTCAATAAAACGACTAAGCATCTCATATACGGTAACAGAAAACTTCTTCCTGCACCTCATGGCTTTATGGTAGGACATACAGGAACCGGCAAATCATTTTTCATTAAGGAAACAGAGATAGCACAGCCTTTGTTGTTTACAGATGATGATGTGATTATAATTGACCCGAATAATGAACAGATGGAATTCATACGCTCATTGAGAGGCGGAATGTATTTTGATTTTACACCTCAGAGCAAAATTTATATGAATCCGTATGAGATTCCTGACTATGTGGAGAATGGTGACAGCAATGTTCGGAATAAATTTATTGCAAGGATGACAAACTTTTCTAATTCGTTCTGTGCATCAGTCATGACAAATATTGTTGTAACCAGAATCCACATGAACTATGTCGGACGTGCAGTAAGGACTATGTATGAGGAATATTTTAACGAGACCTCAAAACATGCAAAGAAGAAAAAATACCCGACGCTGCCGCTGCTCAGGGAAAAAATTAAAGCACAGATTGATACTGTTGAGTTTACTGAAGACAAGAGAATAATTATGGAGATAGTCGACTCACTTGAGGATTACACCACAGGTGTATACGACATGTTTGCGCATGAAACGAACCTTGACATGAACAGCAGGCTTATAGGCTTCGGTCTTAAAAATATTGACGAGGAGATATGGGAGCCGTGCATGCTGACAATAATGCATTTTCTCTCCATGAGAATTGATACAAACCAGGAAACAAAGCAGGCACTCCACCTGATTGTGGATGAGGCGCAGGTGCTGTGTGAGAAAGAAACAACGGCAGCACAGCTTCTGTATGCAATTGAGACATACCGTAAGGTTGGAGCCATAGTTACGCTTGCCGCCCAGAATATTACACACGTGCTTGAAAATCCTTCGCTGAGAGACATGTTCTCAAACTGTCCGTTCAAGGTGTTCTTTGACCAGGGTGGGCTTGATGCAGCAAATCTTGCCAAGATTCAGGAATTCTCACCAACAGAGTTTAGGGCACTTGAAGAAAATACTGAAGGCTGCGGGGTACTTGTATGGCGTGGAAATGTATATCTGATGGATGCGAGAATGAGTGAGAGCAATCCGCTGTTTGCATCATTTGATACAAATTTCCATAAGCAGGCAGAAAAGAAAAAGAAACAGGAAGAGACTGACATTTCAAAGGAAACTTTTTATCTGTGATTTAAACCGGGGGAAATGACATGCGTGTAATAACGGCACAGGAATCAAAAATAAGAACCACGGAGCGTACAATAAAAACAGGTGGAACAGTCATAAGACATGTGAGCGGATTTACTGCATCGGCCGCGAAAAAAACAGGGAATGCTGTAAAAAATTTTGATGTACAGTTTAACGGCAGGTATGATGAAGAAGACAGAAATAATAATGCTTCAGAAGAAAAAATGCCTGAGCTTCAGAACGTTTTGGCAGAAGAGAGCAGAGCATTATATGGCACCCTGAGCAGACGTCAGAAGAAAAGATATAACAGACTGTACCAGAAGGAACTGTCTAAGAAACAGTGGTCATCTGATATCATTAAAAGAAACAGGAATCTCCGTGGACATAAGACAGAAAAAGAAAATATATTGACTGTTTACTCAAAGGAAACAGCTTCAAAATCTGCATCTGCCACTGCAAAGACCATGGTAAATAAGAATGTGCAGACAGCCGCCGGCACTGCAGCAAAGTCTGCCGGTACGGCTGTAAGAACAACGTCAGGAGCGTTGAGCGGTACAGCAACATTTGGGGTGACAGCTGCGGTGACAGCTGCTGTTGATACAGCAAAAAATGCTGCACAGGCTGCAGTAAAGGTTTCACAGAAAATGCAACAGCAGACAGCACAGACACAGGCTGAACAGACACAGCAGGCAAAACATGAGACTGCAGCGGCTGTCAGTGATTACAGTGTTTCGCAGGCAGGAGAAAATAACAATTTAATTATGCTTCTCATGGCAGCCATAATATGTATTACAGTTATTCTTACAAGCCTGACTGTAACAATGCAGGCAGCTGTCGATGCATCAGGCGGGCAGGGGGATAACAATGGAACTGTCTGCACACAGATAGTGGAGGCAGCACAGAATGAACTTAATGATGCTGACAAGACAGTCGGAGGGTACAGGTACAAAAACTGGTATGGGATGGATGCGAACTGGTGTGCCATGTTCGTTTCATACTGTGCAGACAAGTGTGGCTTCATTGAAAAGGGTATCATGCCAAAGACTGCAAGTGTCGCAGCTTCAAAGCAGTGGTATATTAACAATAACCTGTATCATGATGCAGCAAGCGGATATGTGCCAAAGGCAGGTGACATTATTATTTTCGGAAACGGAATGAGCCATACAGGAATTGTGACAGGATATAATCCTGAAACTAAAAAGCTTACAACAATAGAAGGCAACAGCGGAAGAAGCAGCACCACACCTTACCATAAAGGAAGCCATGTAAAAGAGCATACATATTCAATCACATATTCAAAGATAGCCGGCTATGGAACTCCACAGTATCCGCAGGATGATACAGCGGCTGATGCGGCAGGACAGGAAAATAACTGACAGCGTACCGGAATCCGGCACGCTGGATTTTAAGGGAGGAATAATTTAATGACAATACCAATCAACAAGGACCCCGACACTGAATATAAAAATGAATTCATGTTCGGTTATACATTAAAAGAAGTGCTGTGTGTTGCGGCTGCACTTTTAATCATTGCAGGTGTAACAGCACTTGTATATTTCAAGTTCAACATAGCATTGAATGTCGGATGTTATTTCGGAATACCGCTTGCATTCCCGGTTATATTTTTAGGATTCAAGGAATGGTATGGAATGTCAATTACAAGGTTCATAAGTGAACTTGGTTATGAGAGAAAAACCAGGGAGCTTGCATTTGATGCAGACGAGCTTGAAGAATTCATCACACCGGTTACACTGAGAAAGAAGTGAAGATAATGAGAAAAAATCCATATGAAAAAATCCGAAGGGCACTTTTTATCCTGCTTGTTGTTATGCTAGTGACAGCTGCATGTGTAATTGGTGTCATGCTTATAAAACATACTCATAATGCAGAAAAAAATAAAGTCAGGGAAACCACGGCAGGGACAGAAAATGCAACAGAAAAAATAAAAGAAACTGAGGCGGATACAGAATATTATTTTGATGAAGACGGATATCTTAAAGTGAAAAAAATCAAAGCTGACGGCTCAGGCAGTAACACGGAGAATGAACAGGACAATGCACCTGATGTACGTGATGTTTCACCGGAAGATGATCCCAATGCGGTCTTTCCGGAAACCACTGATGCAGCGGCCGGACAGTCGGCGGAACAGACACAGGACATATCGCAGCCACAGGCCGGGCAGACGCTGGATGCAACAGCCGGACAGTAAACCACAGGAGAAAAGATATGATGTTAGAAGAAAAAATTGCAAACGAATTTCAGAGATATTTTCTTTCAATGATGGCAACAAGCAAGGAAAATATTTTTGCACACTCTGATGAAATTGAAGTAAGAAAGCAGATAAAAAATGAACTCTATGAATTCATTGGCACACTGAATGAAGAGCAAAAAGAAATACTTTCAGTGCAGAGCAGCCTGATTGAATCTGTCTACAGGTACAGGAGCGATTTTTATTCAGCTGATGATGATATTTCATGTCAGGATTTTTTAAATGGCTGGATGAAAAGTGTGATGTCATGATATAAAAAAATATTTTACCGGGGTATCAGGGGCGGCGCCCTTGACAAGAAATGCATTCTGTCGGACAGAATGCGTATCTTGCAAATAATTAGTCTACGTTGAGAATGTAATAAAGTGTGTTTTGGCTCGAAAAATGACTTAAAATGCACATAAACAACGTATTTTGAAACAAATGAGAGACATATATGCAACACGTGAGATAAAAAAGAAACGTAATTATACGCATTTGGAATACATTTTCAACGCATTTGAAACATAAAAGAGACACCTGTGATATGTCAGTGAAATGATGCTGAAACATAGTGAGACAATGCTGACACATAACAGAAACAGAGGCTTACCCCAACAGCCGGACTAGAAAAAATCAAGGGGCAAATCAAGTAAAAAAATATGAACAGACTGGAAAAAAATCGTGAGCCGGAGGTGGTTTTTGTGAGCGAAAAAAAACAAAAAGAATATCCGCACAGACCAAGAAAAGAAATTGACATGGATCAGTATCTTATACTGTATAGACAGGGACTGCCTAACAGGCAGATAGCGTCAAGACTGAAGGTATCACCGCGCACCCTATACAGAAGGATGGAAGAGGAACGAAAGCACTTAAGGAGAAAGAAGGAAAGTGCAGATGGATAACATGACAGTAAGAAAGAATCTTGGAAAAAAGAAAAGCCGCACCTGGATAGATATGGAAAAGGTCTACAGGATGATAGACTCAGGCATGACCGTAACAGAAGCTGCCGAGTCACTTGGTGTTTCGAAAGCAACTCTGTACAGGCGTCACAGGGAATACCAGAAACAGGCAGAGTACATGAATGATGACCTGCCTGACCTGCCAACGTGAAATGGTGGTAGTAAGTGGTGGTAGATATTAATAATTGCATGTTGTAGAATATAATTGTAAAAGAAACGGACAGGCAGATTCAACACCGCCTGTTCATTTTTATTGGAGGAAAAATGACTAACAAAAAAATAAAAAAGCTTCAGCTTGAGATTGCAAAAACGACAGAGGCACAAAAGAAATCAGAACAGAAATACAAAGAAAAAATCAAGGGATTAAGAGACGAACTGAAAAAAGAAGAGGAACGTCTGAAGCGCGAAAATGATTCATTGATCGGAGACATAGTGAGAGACCTGCTTGGTGAAGTTGATGCCGATAATATTGAAAGCTTCAAGGAGAAGATACAGCTTCTGACAGGATTAGAGGATAGTGAAAATGAAAGACCGAAAGATAACCTTCAGGGTGACACAGAAGGAGTACACGCTTATTGATGAAATGAAAAAAACTGAAACAAGGTTCACATATGGAGGCAGATGGGATATGTCTGCCTATATAAGGAACCTTGTGCTGTCACAGACCGGAAAAAAAGACGTTCGCGTAGACATAGAATTAAAAGACCTTAACTATCAGGTCAGAAAAATCGGAGTGAACATCAATCAGATAGCACACAGGCTTAACAGTAATATCGGTGACATGCGTGATGCAGAATATGTTGTTGAGCTCATGAAAGAACTAAACGCCAGACTGGAAAAACTCACGGAAAAAATAGAGGAATGAACAAATCCAAGCCAATCAAATTGTAAAAATATTTTAATATATTGCAGGAAGTGATAATATATGAACAGGATTAAAAAGAGTCTGATAAATTTTTTGAATCTATTTTTATATGATGAGAACCGAAGAAAAGAATTTGAAAAGTTTAATTCACAGATGGACATATACAAAAACATGCCGCCTGATGAATTGAAATTTGAATATATTCTATTAAATGCTAAATATGAAAAGAAGAAAAGCGAGCTTACATTGTTTTTACTGACAATCGCACTTTCAGTTCTTATGAATGTATGGGACAAGTTTTTCTCTTTTATGAAAATGGCAATAGAGTATGCAGGAAAAACAGCCGGGGACAGTGTTGAGATTGCAAAGACCAGTTTTATCATAAGCAGCATAATTGTAATTTTTATAACGGCAGTAATTTTCTTTATGCTGTTTGCTTTCATAAATGACATACACAAAATGAAAATTAATATTGCAATGATAGAAGATGTAGGAGCTTGCGCATCTGCATCGAATTAAAAATACAGAATATCAGGAATTTAGGATAACGATCTTAAATTCCTTTTTTATTTGGAGCGTACCGGATTCCGGTACGCTCTTTTTGAAAGGCAAAATATGGCAATAACAAAACTTATGCATATGAAAGAGGCACCGGGAACACCTCACAGACATCTGGCCAATGCTGTGAAATATATTCTTGATGAAAAAAATAACGAAGCAAAAACGTGTGACGGTTTATATGTCGGCGGAAATGCAGGATATGACAGTGAAGATATCATAAAGACATTTCTGGACACAAAAGAACTGTATGGAAAGCTGCATGGCAGGCAGGGCTACCATTTTGTAATTTCATTCGAGCCGGGGGAAACAGATGTGGATGAAGCTTATAAAATTACAAAAGAGTTTGCCAAAAAGTATCTTGGCGAAAACTATGACTATGTTTTTGCAACGCACACTGACAAAAATCATATTCATTCGCACCTTATCTTTAATTCTGTAAGCAGAACTGACGGATACAAATACAGATATGAAAATGGTGACTGGGAAAGGTATATACAGCCGGTAACGGATGAAATATGCATGGAGCATGGTCTTAAGCCGCTGAAATTTGAAGAGAATAAAAAGAAAGGGCTCTCATATGCAGAATGGAATGAAAAGAAAAACGGAAGAATGAACTGGACACATGTGATAAGAGCAGACATTGACCTGGCATTAAAACATTCTGATACACTGCCGGAGTTCATGGAGCATATGAAGATTGCAGGATATTCAGTAAGAGCCGGAAAGTCAAAGAAGAAGAACGCGACTTATTTTACATACACATACACGGACGATGCCGGAAAAAAACACAGAAGAAGAAGCTATAACATGCCATCCGGATATTCTCCGGAGGATATAGCAAAACGCATAAAGCAGAAAAGCGGAAGCAGGATGTATGAAGAAATTGCTGAAAACCTTGAGAAAAAAGAGAAGCTTGCATCGATTGACGAAATATACAAAAACACAGGCACATACCGAAGGCTTTACCAGGCGGTAAGCTTTTACAGGCTGCCTAATCCGTATGCATTAACGAAAGGGGTCAGAAGAGACATTATGGCCATAGACAGGCTTCTTGATGAGTGCTCATACATTAAAATGAACAGTTTAAAAAACATGAAAAACATACAGGACCGGGAAAGCAGGCTTGAAGAAATGATAAATTCACTTAAAAGGGAAAAGTGGAATAAAAAGGATGCGTCAGAGGCATTGGACAGTGGACAGAAAAAACAGCTTGACAGAAAAGAGCAGATAGAAAACGAATTGAAGAATCCTGATATCAGTGATGAAGCTTTTGAAGCCCTTCAGGATGAATATGAACAGCTCAAGGAATATCTGCCGGATGATGATATTTCAAAAAAAGATATGGAAAGACTTTCACAGGAGATAAAGGAACTTGGAAAAGAACTGCGAATGTTAAGAAGAATTAAAAAGACGGAACAGGAGTTTGCCGGCAGAAAAACGAAAAAGGTTACCCGCGTACCGGAATCCGGAACGTTTAACAAAAATATATAAAAATTTAAAGGAGAATGGAACATGAACGAAAAAATTTATCTGATGGAAATGCAGCACAATACTGATGAACATGAGACGGACAGGCTGATTGCATATCTGAAAAAGACTGCCGAGATTGAGATAAAGGAGGGCGAAAAATAATGATGAAATATGAAATTTTTAAGGATGTTGTGGAAAATGCAGTACTTGACTACCTGCCTCCGGAGTTTCAGAATTCAGAACTTCATTTGAAGCGCGTGAAAAAAGTAAATGGCATGGATTACGACGGACTTGTAATAAGAAAAGAGGATACAAATGTGTGTCCCGTCATTAATTTGACACAGCTGTATGAGGACTACAGACTGTCAGAGGATATTGAACTTGTTACAAAAAATGCTGCAGACATTGTACTGATGGCATATGATGAAGCACCGGAGAATGAATATCAGGATGTACTGGATGAGGGATTCAGGCATAATATCATTTATGAAATTTCAAATACGAAAGCTAATGCGCAAAGGCTGGCAGGGTGTCCGACAAGACAGCTGAATGACCTGACTGTTTCATATAACATATGTCTGTCTGATCATGACGGCCTGTCAAAAACTATTATGGTAAATAATGAAATTGCAGCTGCGCTTGGAATGTCAGAGACGGAACTTTTTGATACGGCAGAAAAAAATATGTCCCGACTTTTTGAGGTGAATGTAACCAACCTGTTTGATTATGTGCATGGTCAGCTTAAAGCCAGGGGAATGAGCGATGAGCAGATTTCAGATTTATTAGGAGGGGATGCAAGCAGACTGTCTGACGGATATCCGTGGATCGTTCAGAATACTTCAAATAATGGTGCAACAGTATTGCTTAACACAGAGGTATTTAAGGAACTGTCCGACCAGGTGGAAGGAAATCTGATCATCATTCCGTCAAGTACGCATGAAGTGCTTGCCATGGATGCAAGGCTGGTGCCAGACTGTGACGACCTTTCGGCTTTCATACAGCAGACAAACATGGATGTTGTCAGTCCGTCTGAAAGGCTCTCAAACCAGGTGTATATGTACGACCGGAAAGAGAACTCAATAGAAATGGTAACGCGTAATAAACTTGATATTATTCCACAGGAATCAAGAAATATTTCTTATGAAAAAAATATAAAACCTGAAATCTAGCATTTATCCGAGGTGACAGCCAATGAAGCTATATGAAGTTAAGGCGCTGGCTCATGAAACACAGTCGCGCATCAGACAAGACTTAAATGCCTGGAACGATTTTCTTGAACATGCATCACGTGTGTACAGGTACCGTTTCATGGATCAGATTCTCATATATGCACAGCGGCCTGATGCTGTTGCATGCGCTACAATGAACATATGGAACTCTAAAATGGGCTGCTGGATTAAGAAAGGCAACCGCGGCATTGCCCTTATTGATGAAAGCAACAGCAGAAAACTTAAGTATGTATGGGATGTAACCAGTGTTGTACCTAAAATGGGAGGACATCTGCCGAGACTGTGGATACGAAAAACATATCACACGGAAACGATACAGAATCGTCTGTTAAAAGTATACGGACTACAGCCGCAAACTGATAAATATGACACAAAGGAGCCATCTATAGAACATACAATGGACTATCTTGTGGAATATTTGGCTGATGAGTATGCAGCTGATATTGCACAAGAAAAGTATTCGTCTGAAAACAGTCCTTTAAGTGAACTTGATGAAGAAAAATACAAGATGGATGAGTACCGCAGAAACGTCAGGATTTTTTTCAGGTACGGCCTTAACCGGATGATAAAGGAAAGAATGGGCTTATCGACAGGCGGTTTTCCTGATTATGATATGTCATTTATAAAAGACATGCCTGAAAGTGATTTCTGTGAGCTTTCCTCACGCATGACGGATGCAGCACAGCAGGCACTGCGTGAAGTTGGAATTGCAGTTTTAACCTATGACAGGGTGCATGGTATTGACAGGGACCCCAGTGTGGACTATAATGCTTTAAAGCGTAAAAGTGCAGAGAGGGAGGATAAAACATATGGAACTCGAATACATCAAAGCAGGGGACTACGAGATACCGAACCTTATACCGAACAAGGAACCACAGGAGCCGCTGACGAAATTCGGACTTATGCACAGGACCTGGCTGAAAAAGAATTACAGGGCGAAGTTCGATACGATGCTAATGTTCGGGGAACTTCAGGAACACTGCCTAAAGGTACAGAAGAGAGCACAGGACGAGATGGACAGAATCGTGCCGCAGATGAAAAAACAGGAAGGAGTGACAGAGCAGCTGAAGATGCAGGACCAGCTGAAATGGATACGAATGATGAACAGCATCCAGAACAGGGCAGAGGAAATAGTGAGGGATACAGTGATTTACACTTTGTAGAAAATGAAATTGTACCGGAATCTGGTACCGATGAGGATGAGTATGTACCGGAATCCGGCACCGGACTGTATTTCATGCCAGAGCTGCCGACAGAGGATGAGCAGCGCATAAAGGTAGATAAATACGGCTATCTGAATCCGCGGAAAGCTGATTATATACCTCATGACTATATAAGACAGGTCATGATCCGTGGAACCGGCTTTGAAGGAGGCTTTGACAGAGTCGTACAGATTTTCCAGAATGAGATGGAGGCTGGTAAAAGAACAGCACTTATCAAAAAGGAATACGGACTTGGCGGGGCGAGCTGGCCGGTTGACGGCATGGGGCTTCACGGATATGACACATATGGTTCTCAGGGCATACGTTTCCAGTGGCGTGATGAGCAGGGCGAAGCAGAAGGCACACTGTCATGGAGCAGCGTTGAACAGGAAATCGGAACCCTTATATTAACCGGTGAGTACAAAAGCCGTGACAGACAGAATAATGATATTATTCCGGAAGCTGAGGAATCAGATAATATTTCTCAAACAACAGAAATGCAGGAGCAGTCCACGGATAAACATAAATCCGAGGCACCAGAGCAGCTCAGCTTTACAGACTTAACAAATATAGAGCCTGATAAGACGGAAAATGATACTCAGCCGGAGGCATTAGATGAAACAGAGGCTGAACATCCGGATAATGCAGAACAACAGAATAATGAAGATTTTACCGAAAGAGCAGCTGATTACACTGCTCTTTTAGTTTTGGCAGAAGCTGATGCATCCACACTTACCAAGAGGCAGAAAGCACAGCGTAACATTTCAGCACTCAAAATTCTCAAGCAGATAGAAAATGAAAAACGTCCGGCAACAGCCGATGAGAGGACAATCATGTCCGCATATCTTGGATGGGGAGGAATACCGGAAATATTTGATGCTGAAAATGCTTCATGGTCAGAAGAATACGGCATATTAAAAAGCCTGCTGACAACCACTGAATATGACAGTGCAAGGGCGAGCACACTTAATGCACATTTTACGGATAAATCTGTCATTGATGCGATGTATAAGGTGCTTAACAACCTGGGCTTTACAAAAGGCAATATCCTTGAGCCATCAATGGGAATAGGAAACTTCTTCTCAAGGCTGCCGGCAGATATGAGTGCATCTAGACTCTACGGAGTGGAGCTTGACCCGGTAACAGGAAAGATGGCGCAGCTTATATATCCTGATGCACACATAGATGTGAAGGGCTATGAAAAGACAGATTTTCAGAATGATTTTTTTGATGTGGCCATAGGAAACGTGCCGTTTGGCCAGTATAAAGTTCTGGATAAGTCATATGACAAACACAATTTCTATATCCACGATTATTTTTTTGCAAAGACAATCGACAAGGTGCGTCCGGGAGGAGTGATAGCTTTTATCACAAGCAAGGGCACCATGGACAAGGCTAATCCTTCAGTCAGAAGGTATATAGCCCAGAGAACACAGCTGTTAGGAGCAATAAGACTTCCAAACGATGCGTTTAAAAATGCCGGAACATCCGTTACATCAGACATCATTTTTCTGAAGAAGAGGGATATGTACATAGATACGGATGAAGACTGGATACATCTCGGCACAGATGAAAACGGAATAGAGATGAACAGCTATTTCGTTAACAATCCGCACATGGTGCTTGGCAAAATGGAAATGGTAAGCGGTCCTCATGGAATGGAGAGTGCCTGCGTACCGGAATCCGGCACTTCACTGGCAGACAGGCTCAGGCAGGCTGTACAGATGATACGCGGCGAAATTTCCATTGATGATACTGAAATATCTGATGAAGAGCTTGAGGATGAAAGCATACCTGCAGAGGCAGGAGTTAAAAATTTCTCCTACTGTTCAGTAAATGGAAAAATATATTACAGGGAAAACTCAATAATGCGTCCACAGGACATTCCGGAAAAAACAGCTGAGCGCATGAAAGGCCTAATTGATGTGCGGGACAGCGTGTCAGAGCTTATTGAATTACAGCTTGATGATGCATCCGATGAAGAAATCAGGGCATCACAGGCAAGGCTCAACAGTGTTTACGACAGCTTCGTAAAAAAGTTCGGGTACTTAAATTCCAGGACAAACCAGACCGCATTCAGGGAAGACGCAGGCTACAGCCTTATATCATCACTAGAAGAGACTGATGATGACGGAAAGGTTGCGGGCAAAGCGGACATGTTTACCAAAAGAACCATCAGAAAGGCTGTCCCTGTTACACATGTGGATACATCTGTTGAGGCACTGTCCGTTTCGATGGGAGAAAAAGCAGCTGTTGACCTTGAATATATGGAAGGGCTTACTGGGAAAAGCCGGGAGAAAATAATAAGTGACCTTAAGGGCATTATTTTTAAGGTGCCGGAATCCGGTACCTGGCAGACTTCAGAGGAATATCTTTCCGGAAACATAAGAAAGAAACTGATTTCTGCAGAAAAAGCATTACAGGGGGATGCATCATATTCCGATAATGTGGAATATCTTAAGAAGGCAATGCCAAAACCTCTTACAGCATCAGAGATAGAAGTGAGGCTTGGGGCTACATGGATTAACGCAGAGTATATAGAGCAGTTTATGAAAGATGTGCTGCATACACCACAGAGACTGTTTTCAAGGGAGTGGGTGGCGGTAAAGTTTGCACCTATAAACTGTGAATGGAATATAAAAGGAAAGAATGCAGATTCATACAATCCCCTTGTCACAGGCACATATGGAACCAGCAGAATTAACGCTTATCAGATACTTGAAAATACGCTGAACCTTAAGGATGTAAAAGTCTATGACAGGATACTTCAGCCTGACGGCAGCGAAAAGCGTGTAATAAACAGGGAGCAGACAATGCTTGCATCGCAGAAACAGGATGCACTAAAGGAGGCGTTCAAGGACTGGATATTCAGGGATCCGGAAAGAAGGGAGGTGCTTGTAAAAAAATACAATGAGCTATTCAACTCTTCAAGACCGAGAACGTATGACGGAACACATCTCAAGTTTCCGGGAATGACACCTGATGTGGAGCTGAAGCCTCACCAGCTGAATGCAGTAGCACATGTTATGTATGGAGACAATACGCTGCTTGCACACTGTGTGGGAGCGGGAAAGACCTTTGAGATGATTGCTTCTGCGATGGAATCGAAGAGGCTGGGACTGTGCCACAAGTCGCTTTTTGTTGTTCCAAACCATCTGACAGAACAGTGGGCAGGGGATTTTTTACGTCTGTATCCGGGGGCAAATATTCTTGCTGCAACTGAAAAGGATTTTGAGCCGGCACGCAGAAAACGATTCTGTGCGAGGATTGCAACAGGTGATTATGATGCAGTTATCATAGGACACACCCAGTTCGCTAAAATACCACTGTCAGATGAAAGACAGAAGAGACTCATGCAGGAACAGATAGATGAGATTACTGAGTCGATAAGTGAGGCTAAGGCATCAAACGGCGAGCATTTTACCATCAAACAGATGGAAAAGACAAAGAAAAATCTGGAGGTAAGGCTTGCTAAACTTAATGATGCAGGCAGAAAGGATAATGCAGTTACATTTGAACAGCTTGGAGTTGACAGGCTGTTTGTTGATGAGAGCCAGGAATTTAAGAACCTGTTTCTGTTTACTAAAATGAGAAATGTTGCGGGAATCTCACAGAATGATTCACAGAAGGCATCGGATATGTACGGAAAATGCAGATATATTGATGAGATAACAGGCGGCCGCGGCATAACATTTGCAACAGGCACACCTATATCAAACTCCATGACTGAGCTTTACACCAATATGCGTTATCTGCAGGCGGGCCGGTTAAAGGAGCTTGGATTTGAAAACTTTGATGCCTGGGCTTCAACATTCGGAGAGACACAGACAGCAATTGAGCTTGCACCGGAGGGCTATACTTTAGTAGGACGATAAATAATGCGTTCCTAAATTGAAAATAGGCTATCAAAATCGGTCTTGGAACTTCAAAAAAATATTTTGATTTTCTTGAAAAACAGTTCCGCTTTGTACCCCTATTTTCTCCTATTAGCAGAGGGAGTAATTCCTGTAATGCTAAATCAGATTACATAAAGAAAGGAGGATAAGAGAATGTCAAGGACTTCAAAGATTACAGCACTCTATGAGCGTTTATCAAGAGATGATGACCTCAATGGTGAGTCAAATTCAATAACCAACCAAAAGAAATACTTGGAAGATTATGCTCGCAGAAATGGGTTCACGAATATTCGCCATTTTACTGACGATGGTTTTTCGGGTGTGAATTTCAATCGCCCGAGTTTTCAAGAGTTGATTAAAGAAGTAGAAGCAGGAAATGTCGCAACGATTATCGTTAAGGATATGAGCCGATTGGGGCGAAACTATCTGCAAGTCGGCTTTTATACGGAAGTTCTGTTTCCACAGAAAGATGTCCGTTTTCTTGCGATAAATAACAGTATCGACAGCAACAATGCTTCGGATAATGACTTTGCCCCGTTTTTGAATA
>ENA-ORNP01001384-ORNP01001384.1-human-gut-metagenome-genome-assembly--contig:-NODE-1384-length-25016-cov-3.476503_pt1 | contig 25016 bp, 18 predicted proteins | sample MGYA00242119_ERZ509030 | MGnify/ENA primary metagenome ERZ509030 (study PRJEB26280, sample SAMEA2338708) | human gut metagenome | biome: human gut; feature: human-associated habitat; material: faeces... | reverse complement strand
AGACCCGGCAGCCAGCAGTCCGGTACGGCTCAAAACAGCTGACAGAAAGCAGCACAGCCCGTCATGCGCCACCGAAAGGCGACGCATGACGGGCTGTTTTATGTCGTTGCCCTTATGTACACAATAATGCAATACGGAAGGGCAATCCGGTGTCCGAATGTATTCTCCGATATAGGGTACCTTGAATCGCACGTCTCGGATCTGTGCCTCCGTAAAATCCTCCACGCCGAGATATACCTTCACAGCATCGAGATATTCCCGCTCTGCCGGAAGCACAACGATGCACGACGTTGACCGCTTCGCCTGAAGCGTCAGCCGCAGCATCTCATCACGGGTACTTTGATTTGTTTTTCCTGCCATTTGCTTTCTCCTCTCTGGGCTGCCGCCTTTGATCTGTCCTGAAAACGCAAAAAGAGCGCCGGTTCAATGGTTCTACGAAACCAACAAACCGACGTTCTCGTTTTTCCATATGTTGTTTTTCTCATTTTTAAATTTATTTTGGTAACATCTATAAAAAATGTATCAACTCTATCTAACATTAATGCATCCCACGCTGATTGAAAACTGGTATCCAACTTATTTTCTCCATAATCTTCATATAATACATCTGCTATTTGGCTTGATAATTTTATCTCATAATTTCCGGATGTCATATTTGATAAATTGCTTTCAATCGTGTCATATATTAATTTTGCGGTATTGTCTAATTGATTATAATAATATTTATTATTTGTAACAACATTAAAATTGTATTCTCCTGAATAACTGTCTATAATTGGAACAATCATTGTATCTTGATTTTCCGTTGTTTCTACTTTTTCTACATTTATATATTCATCTTGTAACTGTTGTACAACATTTACTCCCTGTTCATAGCCTACTTTTATTTGTTGTTTATTGGATTGAATAACCTTATATATGTAAACTCCTAAAAGTAGCACAATTAGTATTAATAAAACATTTATAATTATATATTGTCTTTTTTCTTTAGCACTGTTTTCCATAAAAAAATATCCTTTCTTTCATTTAAACGGCATGTTTCCAATTAATATAATTTGATAATTGCATGTAGCGTATTCTCATCTTTCGACTTTATTGTTATGATATTTTGATTTTCTTCTTTTGTATATAAACACTTAAATTCATCATTTAATCGTATCTGTTTTTTATACATTATTTCTATATTATTACACTCTGGTGCTTCATATACTTCTTCTGGTAAAGCCTCATAAGCATAATCCAAATAATATAAATTATGAATGTGCTTGTTAATGTCTATGTCTCTTCTTTGTGCTTTATATTCTTGCTTTCTTATTATAGTAGCTGGTTCTTTTAATTTTAAAGTATAATCTTCTTTGAATACTTTTTTAGTCTCACATTGATATTTTTCAATAATTTCAGGAGTTAATTCTCTTAGCCTTCCAGTGTTTATATCTACAATTGCCCACTTGCTAGTAGCAATTGTGCATAGTTCTCCGCTCTCATCATATATCTCGTAGTCTCTATATGTAAAAATTCTATTTGACTCTCTTCCCCATGTATTTATTGTTAGTTCTTCGTTATATATAGGCCTTTTTAAAATTTTAACTTTCCAACCTAATAGAATCCAACTAAATCCTACATTTTCCATATCATTTAATCCAAAATGTATGGTTTCTGATTGCCTAGCCCCTGCATTTTCTAATATTTTTAATATTGCCTTATTAGTTATTTTATTTGAGTAACCAACATCTTCTAAATCTATTCTTGTTTTACTTGTATATATTGCCATTTTCTGCCTCTTTCTAATAATCTATCTATCATTATTATATATTATGAATAAATTATTTTCAATCAAATTTTAAAAATCTGGCACATACTCTTCTTCATGTTTTCCTAAATCTTGCATATATCCATTCTCTATATCCAACAGATATAAATATTGCTCTATTTCCGAATATTCTTTGTTTGTTAATTTTCTATTCAAATACTTATCTTCTTTGGCCTTATATGTTGGAAAATATTGCGCCATTACACTCACATATGCTCTTGAATTTACATTTTCTTTTAACCATTTTAATATGTGTTTCGAATTCTGAATGTGTCCTGGAAGTACTAAGTGTCTTATTATTACGCCTTTTTTTATTAATCCATTTTCGTCAAACTCCGGAGTTCCCACTTGATTAATCATTTCTAAAATTGCCTTTGTTGCTATTTCAAAATAGTTTGGTGCTTTTGAATATTTTACAGCAATCTCATTAGAATAATATTTTAAATCTGGCAAATATACGTCTATATATCCTTTCAGAGCCTTTATTGTTTCAACATTTTCATAACCATTTGTGTTATATATTACTGGAATTATAAGGCCTTTAGATTTTGCAATTTTTAAAGCTTCTATTATTTGATATGCATACATAGTTGGTGTTACTAAATTTATATTATTTGCACCATTTTTCTGCTGATTTAAAAAGATATCAGCTAGTTCTTCTATATAAACTTCTCTTCCTTTTCCCTCTTGACTTATTTTATAATTCTGGCAGAATAAACAATTCAAGTTACAATTCGAAAAGAACACTGTACCAGAACCATTCTTTCCACTTATGCATGGCTCTTCATAATAATGTAATGATGCTAATGCAATTTTTATCTTATCATTACAACCACATTTTCCTATTTTTCCTTCCAATCTATTTACTTTACATCTAAAAGGACAAACTTCGCATTTTCTTAATTTTTCTAACATTTTTTCTCCATTCTACTATAAAAGCATGCAAAATTGCATGCTTTATCTTATTTAGTTAAAACTCTATATTACCATTTGAATCTATCGTCACATCTCTTCCCCATGCAGATTGAATTGCCTCTTCTGCATTATGAGTTTGTACAGCATCAGCTTCAATATCTATCGCAAAGTTTATCCCATCATATGTATAATCCATCATTATTGTTGCATAACCATTTTTCTCTGTTATATTTTTCTCTTCAGCCTTCCATAAAATAGAATCATCTATTCTTATATAATCTGTTAAACTCGTGGTAGTTTCTCCTACCAATAATATTTTTTTATAATACATTACCATTCTATCTTTAGTCGTTACAGTTTCATCAACAATCCAATCATCACTATTTAACAAATGCAAATCTAGTGCATCTAGTGAAAGATCTGTTGCTTTTTCTCCATCCTTATTGTACATCGATTTTTTTAAAATTATTCTAACATATGTATCTATTTCCCCACTATTTTTTACGCTAATTTCGTATGGGTATTTTTTTCCTATTTTTAAATTACCATTCACATCTACTATATTTCTAAATAAAATTCCAGATGTTTCATCCCACTTGCCATCAGACCCATAATTTCTGTTTGCAACTACTACACCGTTTTCCACTATACTTGTTCCTATTGAACTCATTTCAACCTGTGCAGGTGCTGCTTCAATATTTATAGGCCATAATATGGTTACAATTATTAATACCATGGAAATTATTAATGTTTGTACTTTTTTCAAACTTATTCACCTCTATTCTACATTTGTAATTTCATATGCAGATTGCCAGTTTGCATATGTACTACCATCTTCATTATAACATACACGAATTGCTTCCGCATTTGTGACAGCATTAAACTCTCTTGTTTCTCTATCATTAATTGTTATATTTAATTGTAGTGTTGTACTTTTATTACCAGTTTCAAGCACCTTATCATAATACCAATATCCATCTGTCTTTAATGTCCAATTAGCCGAATTTGAACTTACTTTTGCATAATCTGGAATTAATACTTTTGCTCTTACAAACGTATCCTCATCTCCAATATTTTCTATATTAATATTAAGTTTTCCATTTTCTAATTTACTTGTTACAGCAATTTCAGTATCATTAAAAATAAACGTAACGTTTCCACTCGCCTCTGCATATGTAGTAAAATATGCATATACTGTTCCACTCATAATTAATATAAGTATCATTATAATGCTAATTATTAATACCTTTTTATTTTTCATTCTTCTACTCCTTTACTTCTGTGATAAACTACTTCCATTGTACACTACCGCTGTTGTTGCACTGCTCCCAGAAATATTTTTATAATCATATGTATATTCAAAATTAACAGTTTTTGTATTATTCTCTAACTTTACTGTTGCAGTTTCACTCGATGTTAATTTATAGCTTAGTGTATTATATATTGCATTTATAGTTACATTTGCACCTACTGGTATGTCTTTTATTACCATTGCTTTTTCTCCAGCATTTTTACTATGAGCTACATTTACAATATTATTATACACATTCTTTCCGTTTAGTTCAGCTTTTACACTGAAACTCAATTGTGCACTTACCGTATTTTGAGCAAATTTTGCAATTTTTGTGTTTATCACAAGTGTGCCTTTATCTGTTGCAGTGTCATTAGAAGGTTGTTTGCTATCATCTACTGTTACCGAATACCCATCCTTTTTTACAGTTAATGTTCCGTCTCCATTATTAGTTACACCATCTATTTTTCCTTCTTCTACTTTTGTTTTTAGATAATCTTCTAAGGATTCATAGCCATCTGTTAAATGATAGCCTACTACAATTCTAGAGATTTCTCCTTTTACATCCGATTCTTTTGATAAACTTGCAGCATTTTTAGCCTGTTTTATTACTCCATTATTTCCTAATACTGCATTTATACTAATTCCCGCAAGAATCAGCAAAACAACTATTGTTACAACTAATGCAATAATGGTGACACCTTTTTCTTTCAAGAAACCGTATATACGGTCATAAGACTTTCTGTCTTCTTTTTTTCTCATTTTTTTCCTCCTAAGTTTTCTCTTCTCTAATATTATTATATATATAATAACATTAGCCTTTCATCAATGCAAGTTTTTTCTTATAAACTTTAATTTTTTCTATTTATATATGTTTGACATTTTTCGTCATTCAGCGTAAAATGGGTATATCAAATAAAGGGGAGAAAAATAATGTTTGGACACAGAAGTGACGGCAGGAAATTAAAAACTGTTCCACCGTTTTTTAGAGTTATACCTTGTGTAATGTTGGAAAGAAACGATGCACAAGTTTATTTTAAGCAAGATATTAAATTAAAGGAATTAGATGAATACATTGATAGAAAAGCTAAAGAAGGTATAAAGCTTTCTTACATGAATATAATTTATGCAGCTATCGTAAAAATCATTGCCGAAAGGCCTTATTTAAATAGGTTTGCAATGAATGGTAGCCTATATGCTAGAAATCAAATATTTGTTTCTTTAGCAATAAAGAAAAGCTTTGCTGATGAAGGACAAGAAACAACAATAAAATTGCCTTTTACAGGAACTGAAAACATTTTCGAAATAAAAGAAAAATTAGACAAAGCAATAGAACAAAACAAAGATTACAGTACATCTAATAATACAGATGCATTAGCAAAAGCCCTTAGTATTGTTCCAAATGGATTTATTAGAGCTGCTTTTAAATTTATCAAATTTTTAGACAAACATGGTGCCGTTCCAAAGGCAATCATTTCAGCGAGTCCATTTCATACTAGCGTATTTTTAACTAATGTTGGATCTTTAGGTATTGATAGTATTTATCATCATTTATACAATTTTGGTACAACAAGTTTATTTTTTGCAATGGGCAAAAAGAAGAAAAGTTATATTTATGATGATGATGAAATGCACGAAGAAAAATGTATTACCATAGCCTTTGTTGGTGATGAAAGAATTTGCGATGGTTATTATTATGCAACTTCTTTTAAGCAATTGTCTAAATATTTAAAGAAGCCAGAATTGTTGGAACAACCAGGAGTTGTAAAAGAAGATATAAAATAAATTTATAAAAGCTGATATATTGTTTTAGTAACATATATCAGCTTTTTATTATTTTTCTATTTCTTTTCTAAAGCTTATACCATTTTCAAGTTTTGGTAAGTCTAACATATCTAATATTGTTGCAGAAATATCTGCAAATGTGCTTCTTATTCCCAGATTCACATTTTCTTTTATATTCTTTCCATATACCAATATTGGAGTATATTCTCTAGAGTGGTCTGTGCTTGGAGTGCTTGGGTCATTTCCATGGTCTCCTGTTATAATAAGCATATCATTTTCTTTCATGTTGCTCATTATTTCTAGTAATTTTGAATCAAAATATTCTAGCGCTCTTGCATATCCTTCAATATTATTTCTATGTCCATATAACATGTCTGTATCTACAAGGTTTGTAAATATCAAGCCTTTAGTATCTTTATTTATTTCTTCAATCGTCTTTTCTATTCCATCAGCATTTCCATTTGTGTGTATTGCTCTGTCTATTCCTCTGCCACTAAATAAATCTTGTATTTTTCCTATGGCTACAACATTTGTACCATTTTCATGCATTACATCTAACATTGTTTTACCAAAAGTATTAGACTCAAAGTCTTTTCTGTTGTAGGTTCTTGTAAAATTTTCTGCCTTATCTCCAACAAATGGTCTTGCAATTACAGTTCCAACATTGTACTCTGGATTATCTAGAATTTTTCTTGTAATTTTACAAATTTCATATAATTTTTCTACTGGAATTATGTCTTCATGTGCTGCTATCTGAAATACGCTGTCTGCTGATGTGTATATTATAGGATATCCTGTTTTTATGTGTTCTTCTCCGAAGCGTTTTAAAATTTCTGTTCCAGAGCCAACTTCATTACATAAAACACCTTTTACACCAGTTTTTTCTATAAACTCATCAATCATTTTTTTAGGAAACGCATTTGGATATGTTGTAAAAGCAGGATGCTTAATATAACCAGACATCTCCCAATGCCCTACTGGACTGTTTTTTCCATCTGCTTGTTCTTGTGCCTTTCCATATACTCCTATTGTCTTTTCTTGTTTTTCTCCAACCTTAACTCCGTCTATGTTATATAGCCCTAATTTAGCCATATTGGGAATATTTAAAGACGTATTATTGTATATTCCAGCAAGTGTATTGCTTCCTTCATCTCCATACTTGTTTGCATCTGGAGCTTCTCCGACACCGAAGCCATCAAGTACCATTATGATTACTCTGTCTACCATACTTTTCCTTTCCATTGGCAAATAATCACAATTTTTGCTACGTCAAAATTTGATTTTTTCCCAACTCTTTTATTATTTGCTTGTCAAATTATACTCATACACCTTCACATTCTTTACAAAATTATCAAATTCGTTCTTGAAAATATTTATATTAAATTCGTCTTTTCCTTTTAGCTCAAGCTTATATTTATCCATATTTATAAGTCCTTCTTGAGATATGTCCATTCCTAAAGGAAGTGTTTGATTGTTATTTTCAAAGAATGTTATATTCGAGTAAAATACTAACTTTGTATTTTCTGGAACGTTTATTTTATATAAATATGTTTCTTTAGATGTAGAAGTTTTTTCTAGATTATCCAAAGTTTCGAATGGATTTACACTAAATTTATCAAATCCATCTGGATCAATCTTTTCGTTGCTAGCCTTGTACAAAGATATATCATATGGAACTTCTATCTTTTCAGATTCATCTATAAGAATTTGTCTAAGTTCTTTTAATTTCTCTATAAATACGTCCATCTCTGTATTTAAATTTACATTTAAAACTTTGTACTTATCTTTTTCCGCTTCTCTATGTTGATTATTTTTTAATGTTTTTATCTTTGTCTTATCTTGGCTGATATTTCCAAAAATATCGAAATCCTTTTCTTGAATTTTATCAATATCTTTCTTGTAGTCATCTTTTAATTGCTGCAATAAATTTGCTATTTTTGTTTCATCTGCTTTTAATAGCTTTTCCTTCGATACTATGTTTATTCCATCTAGTACAAAATTTGATGCAAACAATGCATCTTGTTCTTTATGTGTTAATTTTTCTCTTTGTTGGCTATCTATCTTACTTGCAAAATTTTCTATATCTTCTTCATAATCAAATGTTTTTCTAAGACCTGTACTCGTTGTTTCTTCCTCTTCTACTTCACCTTCGGCAAGCATTTTCGACTCATCTTTGTTTGCATATTTCCAAAATTCGAATATACTCTTCTTATGCTCATCTATCTCTTCTAAAAACTCTGTTGCATTCTTTAATTTTTTATCAATATTATCAACCTTATTTTGTAAAGCCTTTAAATCTAGTTTTGCATTTTTATTATCTTTTACATTATTATCCAGTTCTTTGCCAATCTTAATAATATCTTCTACAGTATAGCTTTTAGATTCTAATTCATCATCTTTAAAATGTTCTATATTTTCTTTATCTTGACTTAAAATATCCTTTAATCTTTCTTTACTTGCAGAATGTTCAGAAACGTCTTCGTCTTTCTTGCCTTTCTTTCCCTTAAAGAAATATTTTATTCTTCCCATAAATGTTTTCTTGCACTCTAAGAAAGTAACAATCTCTTTCTCTTTTCTAAGATATTCTAGGTTTTTCTGTTCTTCTTGCTTTTGTAAATCTTTAATATCTGCTTTTACTTCCTTAGTCTCAGTCTTAACTTTTTCGTTTTCTTTTATCTTAGAAATTGACTCTTTCTTCAAAAACTCTGGCAAAGTATCATATTCAATTTTTTCATCATTATAATAAAATTCTAAGCCACCATTTTCGCCAATCTTTATTTGAAATTGATAATCTTTTCTTAAATCATATGCTAAAATGAATAATGCTTTAATTAATTTATAACATTTTGATGCTTCTTTTTTATCTTTGAGAATAATTCTATATTGGCTTGTCATTTTATCATATATAACAGTCTCTCCAACTATTTGCAACTGAATATTTCCTTCTTCGTCTTCTATTTCATATATAGAAGGCCAATTTTTAGTGAAAAACCACAAGTAATTTTCTAAATCTTCTATCTCTGATTTTTTTAATATTACTTCCGAATATTCCTCATTACTGATAGGCACAAAAATAGTGTTATCCTTTTCACTCTTGCTCTTGCACTCTTCAATCTTTTTTTTCAATAAATAAAACATCGGTGAATTATCTGTTTCGTTTGTAGAAGCAAGCATAAAATATTTATCCGCATAATCAGAATAGAATATTTGCCACTTAAAATTATTAGCAAATTTCACATCAAATGGAATCTCTTTCTGAAAAGCTTCTTGTTCCTTTTCTATTTCTTGAATATCTGACACCCTAGTCTGATTTATCATTTTTAAAAAGTATGCATACTTCTCAAGATTTTCGTTTGCCTCTGGCTTCATATATGTAAATAATGGACTGGCGAGTTTATACCTTTCCTCTAAATCATCTAGTCTGTCCTTTGGTGTAATTAATATTTCAATATCTTTTATTTTTACGTACTTATAAACTTTATATGTAGTTTCGTCGTAAACCTTTGGTACTCTATATTCAAGTGGCTCAAAATCCTTTAAAAATTCTGGAACTTCTCCTAGTTCAAAACCAATATAGTCTACTTTTTCTCTTAACATATTTAAGTTTTCTGTTGTACCTTTTACTACTTTCCTTGGCATATTTGCTCCTCCAAATTTTGCAAATTAAATTACAGAATTAGTATATCACAACTTTATTAATAATGCTATAAAAATTTATTGTATAATAAAAACTTACGCCAATTTTTCAAAAAAAGAATACAAACATATTTTTTTATATGTCCGTATTCTTTTTGATTATATTTCCTATTTTGCAAATGTTTTTATTTCTTCATCTATTTTTTCTACAAAATCTTCTAGCTTCATTGCCCCAACGTCTCCGTCTTTTCTGTTACGAACTCCGACTTCTCCTGCTTCTTGTTCTTTATCTCCAACAACTAGCATGTATGGAACTTTTTGAAGTTGTGCTTCACGTATTTTGTATCCGATTTTTTCTGCTCTATCATCTACTTCTACTCTTACTTCTTTATCTTGTAATGCTTCCTTAACTTTGTTTGCATATTCTAAGTGCTTATCTGATATTGGGAGTACTTTTACTTGTACTGGTGCAAGCCATGTTGGGAATGCACCCTTTGTTTCTTCTATTAAAAATGCCATAAATCTATCTAGTGTTCCAAGTATTGCTCTGTGTATTACAACTGGTCTATGAGCTTTTCCATCTTCACCAATGTATTCTAGTTCGAATCTTTGTGGTAATAAGAAGTCTAATTGGCAAGTTGAAACTGTTACATCATGTCCTATTGCTGATTTTAATTGTACATCTAGCTTTGGTCCATAGAATGCAGCTTCGCCTTCTGCCTCGTAGAAGTCTAATCCTAGTTCTGTTAGTATTTCACGAAGTTGACTTTCTGCTTTGTCCCACATTTCGTCGTCATCAAAGTATTTGTGTTTGTCATTTTTATCTCTTAATGATAATCTAAATTTGTAGTCTTTAAATCCAAAGTCTTTGTAAACATCTAGTATTAATTTTACTACCTTTCCAACTTCATCTTTTATTTGGTCTGGTCTTACGAATAAGTGAGCATCATTTTGGCACATCTCACGTACTCTTTCAATACCACAAACTGTTCCGCTGTCTTCATATCTAAAGTCGTGTGCTAATTCACCAATTCTAATTGGTAAGTCTTTGTATGAACGCATTTTGCTCTTGAATATTAGCATGTGATGTGGGCAGTTCATTGGTCTTAATACTAATTCTTCGTTGTCCATTTTCATTACTGGGAACATATCTTCTTTGTAGTGATCCCAGTGTCCTGATGTTTTGTATAGTTCAACGTTTGCAAGTGAAGGTGTGTATACGTGTTTATATCCCATTCTTATTTCCTTGTCTTGAATGTATCTTTCAAGCAATCTTCTTACTGTTGCACCATTTGGCAAATACATTGGAAGTCCTGAACCTACTAATTTATGTGTCATGAATAGTTCTAAGTCTTTTCCTAATTTTCTGTGGTCTCTTTGCTTTGCTTCTTCTAATTTTGCTAAATGTTCTTCAAGCAAGCTTGCCTTTGGGAATGATATAGCATAAATTCTTTGAAGCATTTTATTCTTCTCGTCACCTCTCCAGTAGGCTCCAGAAGTTGATAATAATTTAGCACATTTTACTTTTCCTGTGCTCATTAAGTGAGGTCCTGCACATAAATCTGTGAATTCACCTTGCTTGTAAAATGATAAAACTTCGTCTTCTGGTAAGTCTTCTATTAGTTCTACCTTGTAATCTTCTCCTGCATCTTTCATTAATTTAATAGCTTCGCTTCTTGGAAGTTCAAATCTTTCTATTGGTAAATCTTCTTTTATAATCTTTTTCATTTCAGCTTCTATCTTCTCGAAATCAGCCTCTGAAAATCTGTATTCTGTGTCGAAATCATAGTAAAATCCACCATCTATCGCTGGTCCAATTGCAAGCTTAACATCTTTATATAATCTCTTAATAGCTTGTGCCATTATGTGAGATGTCGTATGCCAATATGCTTTTTTTCCATCTTCATTATCAAATGTTAAAATTTCTACATTGCAGTCTTTGTTTAAATTGTATCTTAAATCAACAACCTTTCCATCTACTCTTCCTGCAGTTGCAACTCTTGCTAAACCTTCGCTAATCTCTTTTGCAAGGTCTATTACAGAAATGCCTTCCTGTACTTCTCTTTTGCTTCCATCTTTTAATGTAATTATCATAAAAAATCCTCCTTTTGCATCTGGAAAACAAAAACACTCCCAAATGCTTTTAACATTTAGGAGTGCATATATGCACGGTTCCATCCTAATTTTTTACTTAATTCACTAAGCAAGCTTTCGCCAGAGTTTTCTGTGAGGTAGTTTTTCAAATATGTTTGCTTAGAATTGCTTTCAGCCTATGACAATTCCTCTCTAAAAGTAACCTTTATTTTACTTTGTCTCATTGCTTATCTATTCACATATTCTTATAATAGTACTTTTTTTGTGTTATGTCAATACAAAATTGATTATTTTACAAATACTTACTTATATCTTTCTATAAAAATATTACTAAGAATTACATACTTTATGGAATGAAACTAGTGTAATTTTCACTTTACTTCATTTGTATTTTTAGTATATAGCAACTCTAAAGCCAACAGTACTACCATAGAATATACCATTATTACTATTTCTATTATTAGCTGGAGCATCTTTACCTTCAAAACTGTAGCATCCACCTCTTATAACACATGGATATTCATCATTCTGCTCTGGCTTTCCTTCTAGTGTCCACTCCCATACATTTCCAGCCATATCATATATGTTTTTTATGGAAAAACTTTCATCCGCACCTGTCGTTAATAATATATCTGCATTATTATTTTTTTTGCATGGGCACGATGGGAATGTTCCTCCATTGTTATCTGAATATTTTACACTTGAATTGCTTATATTCCATAAATTATTTTTATAATTTCCAATAGATTTACTATCTGTAATTAATGTACTGTCTGTAGCACCACCTTTATCATTCATAAATGCTAGCGCCAAATCCCACTGTACACCATATAACAAGCTACTTGTATGGCTTCCTGAATTAACCTTTTCAGCCAACGTTTTTGCTTGTGTTCTTGTTATAAATGTATATGGATATTGGTTTGCCTTTGAAGATGGAATTTCTGTTGCATTTCCCGGTTCTGTTCTAAACTTTGATATTCCAGCCTCATGTTTTCCAATATAAAATCCACCATTTTCGTATATGCTTTTTAACATTTTACGCTTTGCAGTTGTATAATCAGTATCATTTGAAAACCAGCCACTCGTGTTGTCCTCACAATATTTATCAACATAGTCAGTACCGTTTCTATATTTAGATGTATATTCATGTAAATCGCTTTCAATATTCGCATAATCTTTATCTGTAAAATTTGTTATATTTAACCATGCTGTTTGATATACGTCTCCAGTTCTTGGAACTTCTATCCATACATATTGATTACCTGCACCATCTTGCGTTGTTAGTCCGCTATTTACATCTGTTCCAGATAAATATGAAAAATCTTGACCAGGTAAATATGGTTTTGTAATATCAGATTCTGGTAAATATTGATTTACATTTACATTAACTGTTTTAGTGTTTTGCGTTCCCTCTGCTGTTATCTTAAATGTATAATTCCCATTCTTGTTTATTTCATACGGTATTTGTGGAGATACAGTAATGTTTTCTCTATCGGTATTTAGCTCAAAATTAATATACAGTTTCTTTTTATTCAATACTTGACCTGTTATATTTTCTCCAGTTCCGTCACTATTTGCAACTACTTTTGCATTTCCTAATTCTAGATTATAAAATTGATTTACCGTTACCGTAACACTTTTTGTAAATTTATCTTTGCCGACTTTTGCTGTTATTGTAAATGTATATTCTCCATTTTCTGTCACCGCATATGGCAATTTCTTATCTACTGATGTAGTACCATCCAAAACAGAACTTTCAAAATTTATATATAATGTTCCACCTTTTTCTACACTTTGCTTTTCAAGATTATCGCCTGATCCATCTCTGTTAGAAACTACTTTTACATTGTCTACATGGATTGTTGGACCTGTTTTAACCACTTCTTTTATATTTCCTTGGCCGTCTACTGTTATAGTGTATTTTCCTTTCTTAATCTCAAAATTTCCATCTTCATTTTTCTTCACTTCGTCAAAAATACTTGGAACCTTTGACTTTAGAAAATCTTCAAAAGATTGTTCAGTTGAAACTAGCGGATATTCTGATATTGTTAGTTCTACTTTCTCTCTAGCCTCAGCCTCTTCTGTTTTTTCAAGTGCCTGCTGTGCTCTTTCTATTATACCATTATCCCCCAAAACAAGATTTAAACTAACGCTAGCAAGTATAAGCAGTATTATAATTGTTATAACTAGGGCAATAAGAGTTATTCCTCTTTTATTTTTTAACATATTAATTCCTCCTTCGTTTAATATTTTATTTCAACGGTATTATATCACTAATTTTTTATTCAGTATTTATTTTTAAGAAAACTTACAAAAAGTTCACATATTTTTCACAAAGAATTTACTTTTTTGTATGATATTTTTTAATATAGTTTGAAAAATCTGTAAATAAAGTTTCAACTAAAGAAGCTAGATATGACACATTCATATCAAACTTTTAATCTTTTAATAAATCTTTATATAAAAAATTTCTTACAATTATTTAGCCACTTTTTATTTTTTAACTATTTTTCCTAGTAGTCTAAACATGTTCTTCTTGTATTTTTCAACTCCTGGTTGGTTGAATGGGTTTACTCCAAGTATTGAGCCAGACATTGCGCATGCAAGTTCGAAGAAATATATTAATTGTCCTAAAGTCTCTGCATTTAATTCTTGCATAATTATTAATATATTTGGTACTTCTCCATCAACATGTGCTTCTATTGTACCTTCCATTGCTTTTTTATTTACAAAGTCTAATGATTTGCCAACTAAGTAATTTAGTCCATCTAAATCATCTTCATCTAAGTTTATGCTTATGTCTGAACCTGGCTTTTCTATTCTTATTACTGTTTCAAATAGATTTCTTCTTCCTTCTTGAATGTATTGCCCTAAAGAGTGTAAATCTGTTGTAAAGTCTACTCCTGTTGGGAATATTCCCTTTCCGTCTTTTCCTTCGCTCTCACCATAGAGTTGTTTCCACCACTCTGTTACATAGTGCATTTTTGGTTCGTAGTTTGCTAGTATTTCAATATTCTTATCATCTTTATATAAGATATTTCTTGCAACGGCATATTGATAACATTCATTATATTTTAAATCTTCATCACAATATTTATCTTGAGCAAATCTTGCACCTTTCATTAATTTATCTATATCAACACCTGCAACAGCTATTGGTAAAAGTCCTACTGGAGTAAGAACAGAATATCTTCCTCCTACATTGTCTGGAATAATAAATGTTTCGTAATTTTCTTTTTCTGCTAATTGCTTTAATGCTCCTTTTTTCTTGTTTGTTGTAACATATATTCTGCTTCTTGCTTCTTCCAAATCATATTTAGCTTCTAACAACTCTCTAAATATTCTGAATGCAATAGCCGGCTCTGTTGTAGTTCCAGATTTTGAAATTACATTTATAGAAAAGTCTTTATTACTTATTAAATCTATTAGCTCGCTCATGTAGTTAGGGCTTAAATTGTTTCCAACATATATTATCTGAGGAGTTTTTCTTTCTTCTTTGTCTTGTAAATTATAAAATGTATTCGTCAATGCCTCTATTACTGCTCTAGCGCCAAGATATGAGCCACCAATTCCAATAACAAGTAGCACATCAGAATTTGCTTGAATTTTTTTTGCACATTCTTTTATTTTCTTAAATTCTTTTTTATTATATTTAGTAGGAAGTTCTAACCATCCTAAAAATTCATTTTCATCATCTTTTTTCTCGTGTAATTCTGTATGAATTTTCTCTACCTCTTTGCTATACTTCAAGATAGATTTTTCGGTTATACCAGCATTTTTTAAATCTAATTTTAGTCCAACCATATATTTCACTCCTTTGTTTATTATATTTACAGTATTTATAATATATTAATTTTTTCTTTGTTTCAAGTGTTTTAGTAATATTTTTGTTGTAATAGCATACATTTATTATAAGTAAAAATAAAGGAGAAAACAATGGTAAATGTAGCCGTAATAAATATAAAAAGTTTAATAAAAATCTTACTTATTTTATTTGTAGTAATATTTTTTATTTATTTTGTACAAGGCCTATCTATTAATTTAGATAAGCTTGCTTTTTCTCCTTTTATCTTAAACCAAACAATTCCTGGTATTGCTACCACCAATGACTCAGATTTTTCCTCTATCGAGACATCATACATAGAATCCAAAAGTCCTCTACAGTTTTTACTTAATTCACAACTTCCAGTTATGTCGTCTATCAAAATAGCAACTCATGAAAGTGAAAATAATATTGCCGAAGAGCCTACCATTGTTGAAAATAATAATACCGATAATACTATTGAACATGCTAGTACGAATATAGAGACACAAGTAATTGATTCTGGTGTACCAAACAAATACACAAATGATTATCAAGGTGTTGAAATCAAAAATGGAACTAATTATACTTTAACTGATGATATTTTGAATTATGAAGGATTAGAAATTAACCAATCTGATGTAATGATTTTTCACACTCATACTTGCGAAAGTTACACACCCACAGAAAATTTTGAATATGAAGAAAGTGGAACTTTTAGAACTACAGCTTTAGATTATTCTGTGGTCCGTGTTGGTAATTCTCTTACAGACCAGCTAACTTCATATGGTTTTAATGTTGTACATGACAAAACATATCATGATTATCCCGCATATTCTGGTTCATATGGCAGGTCTATGGCAACGGTCGAAAACTTGTTAATTTCACATCCAAATACAGACATAATTATAGACTTACATAGAGATGCTATTGCAGATACTTCTTATGCTCCTTCTATTAAAATTGGAGATGAGGTTGTATCTCAACTAATGTTTGTAATCGGAACAGATGGTGGAGGGCTAGAACATCCTAACTGGCAAAAGAATTTACAATTTGCAGTAAAAGTTCAGAAAAAAGCAAACGAATTATACCCTGGGTTATTTAGACCAATACTATTAAGAAACAGCAGATATAACCAGCAACTTGGAAAAGCAGCCTGCATAATAGAAGTAGGAGCTACTGGAAATACATTAGAACAATCAATGGCTAGCATGAAATATTTAGCAAGAGTATTTTCATCAATTTTTGACTAATTCAAAAGTGTCTAGAACTATTAAATTAAAATTTAATAATTCTAGACACTTTTTATAATATCTTAAAAAACATTTGCATTCTGTATTTTTTGAGAATTTACAGTAATAATTTGTGCAAGTAATTGTTGCAATAAAGAGCTTAATTCCTCTTGGCTATAATCATTTAATGCAACACTATTATCATCATTTAATTCTGTAACTGTTACATCTTTAAATGTTATTGCATTATTGTATTCTACATTAAATTGTACGTCATTTGCATTATATGATACATAAACTTTTTCAGTTGCTCCATTATCTGAAATACCATCTAATTCAAAGCCAATTTCAAGTGAGCAGTTCTCTTCTGAACTTGTTATAATATATTTGCTTTTACTTGCAGATTTTTCTTTAGATATTGTATATTCTATATTGTTTGGAGTTGCAGTTGTTTCCTCTGTAAGCGCATCTGCTGTATCAAAAGAACTTGTCTGTTTTATTGTAATATTCTTGCCTCGTTCTAATATTACAGAAAATCCTACATTATCTTCATCTGTATTCACCTCAACATCAGCTTCCACACCATTTTCAGTACTTGTTAAAGTTATCTTAATAGATGTATTTGAAAAATCTTGTTTATTTAAATCATCAATTTCTTTGTCAATATTATCTTGATATGTTGATATATCATCACTCATGCCCAACATTTCAATAATTTCCGAGTCATTTTTAGCCTCATTTAAGCAGTATATCATAATATTTTTTAGGTTATCTTTTTCGATTGTTAATGTATATGAAGTATTATTATTTTTTGTAAAGTTTGACTCTGAAAGTTGTCCTGCCAATTTTCCTATATATTTTGTTACTAAGCTTTTGATATTTTGAACAGTTATTGATGACTTATCCAATTTTATATTGTTTGGCACTTTCATTTCTTCATCAATTCCTAATTTATTAGAAAGCTCATCTAGGTTTTCATTTTTTATTCCAACATATTTATTAGCAACTTCGTCAGAGCCAAGTGCAATCATCTGATTATTTTTTACAAGTTTAAATGCAAATTTTTCAGAATCCGAATAATTAATAGTTATTTCTTGTTCAAAATTATCATTATCTACATCTGTTGCTCCTTTAAATGTAAGATTTAAGTCTGTATCAATATCAGTATTACCTCCTGATTTTACTCTTAATACTCCAGTGTTTTCATAATTATTTGCTGATTTATTTGTGTAATACGTTTTTATGTTTTCATCATAAAAGAAATTATATAATTCCATATCTAACATGGTTCCATATTTAGAAAACATTTGTGAATTACTTTTTAATAAATCTGTTGCAAAATACACATAGGCAAAAGCACCTCCGCAAACTGCTAATATAATCAATAATACTATTATTACAATTAAAACTTTTTTATTTTTCATCTTTTTATTCTCCCTTTATCACTTTTTTAACGCTTTCTGCATTAAAATCTGTTATTTTTTCCTCTCCAGTTTCCATATTCTTCACTTTTAATGTGTTGTTTGCAATTTCATCATCTCCAATTACTATTACATATGGAATTTCAAGCTTGTCTGCATATTTCATTTTTGCTTTTATTTTTTTATTATTTAAATATATTTCTGTATTTATACCTAATTTTCTCAAATTTGTTGCTAATTCTAGTGAAGCTTTTTTATTTTCTGTCATTGGAATTATTAATACATCAGAAATTGATTTTTTATCTGCTTTAATTAAATTTAATTCATTTAATTTGTAGAATAATCTTGTTAAACCTATTGATACACCAACTCCTGGAAGTTTTCTATCTGTGTAATTTTCTGCTAAATTTTCATATCTTCCACCAGAGCAAACACTTCCAATTTCTCTATAATCATTTAAGAAAGTTTCATATACGGTTCCTGTGTAGTAATCTAAACCTCTTGCTATTGTTAGGTCAACTGTGAAGTTTTTATCTGGCACTCCAAATAGTCTAATATTTTCAACTACTTCTTTTAACTCATTTACACCTTTTGTAAATGTTGCGTTCGCCATATTATCTGCATCAACATCTGTATTTTGAGACTCGCTTTCCACAATATTTGCACTATATAAGTCCATTTTTTCAAGCTTTTCTATCTTTTCATCTGCACTTCCATCTATTTTTATAAAATCTATTATTGTATTTACTATTTTTTCATCTACTCCAAGCTCTGCTATTTCTTTTCTTACAGCTTGCTCTCCAATTTTATCTATTTTATCGATTATTCTTAAGATTTCTACAGATTTATCTTTTTGACCAATCCCTTCAAATAAACCATTTAAAATTTTTCTGTTATTTATTTTTATTGTAAAATTTTCAAATCCTAAAGTTCTAAAAGTCGAATAAATCACAGCTGGAAGCTCTGCATCATTTATAATGTCTAAAGTTTCATCTCCAATTATATCTATATCACATTGATAAAACTCTCTATATCTTCCCTTTTGTGCTTTTTCTCCTCTGTACACTTTCCCTATTTGATATCTTCTAAATGGAAAACTTAAATTTCCATAATTTTTTGCTACATATTTTGCAAGTGGTACAGTTAAATCAAATCTTAAAGCTAAATCCGTATCACCTTTTTCAAATCTGTATATTTGCTTTTCTGTTTCTCCACCAGCTTTTGCAAGCAATACTTCAGCATATTCAATTATAGGCGTATCTATTGGCAAAAATCCAAATTTTTGATACGATTTTTCAATTTTTTGCTTCATATCATCAAATAGAATTTGCTCACTTGGCAATAGTTCCATAAAACCAGGTAGAGTTCTTGGTTCTGTCTTTCCCATATTCTTCTCCTTTCATTTTTTGCCCAATGGGGACGCCCCTTTTGGGGCGAAAATTTTAACATTCTGGTCGAGGTTTTAGTTCTAGGTAAATTGGCTTTTCTTCCTTTATTAATGTAGATTTTCCATGCCCCGGATATACTATTGTTTCGTCTGGTAATACAAGTAATTTTTTTGTAATCGAGTCTATTATTTGTACGAACGAACTGGTTGGTAAATCTGTTCTTCCCCAAGTTCCTCTAAATAATGTGTCTCCCGAAAATAATAATCCTTCCTTTTCACAATATAACGAAGTAGAACCTTTTGTGTGTCCTGGAGTGTGTATTACTCTAAATTCTAGGCTTCCAACATGAATTAAATCTCCGTCGTCCACTCTTGAATCTGGTTCTAGCTCTATGTCTCCCATGTTGATGCAGGCGCTTAGATTTATGTTTTCGTCATCTAAGCCTTCTGCATCGTCTCTATGGATTAATATTTTGCCACCTTTTTTACTCTTTACCTCTGAAACGGCTCCAATGTGGTCTCCATGGCAATGTGTTAAATAAATGTATTTTACATTTGCCTCTAATATATCTAGCATTTCTAAAATTTTATCTGCTTCTCCACCCGGATCTATAACCATCGTTTCTTTTGTTTCTTCGTCTTCTACTATGTAACAATTTGTTGCTTCTCCTAAAGTCGTTTGTACTTTTAATCTTTTTAAAATCATGTGTTGCTCCTATTTATTTCTTGGCTTCGTTTTATACGCAAGTCATATTTTTCATATATGTTTTATTTATTTCTTCTTACTTCATATACGCTGTCTATTTTTCTTATTGCTTTTAAAACACTGTTCAATTGTGCTATATTGCTTACTTCTAGCGTTAATTCTGTTAATACTATTCTTTCCTTAGATACTTTTGATGATACCGCCATTATAGGTGTTTTTTCTGCAGTTATTGTTGCAATTATGTCTGCAAGCAATCCATCTCTATCGTTTGAAAATACTACAACATCAACATTATAGCTCGATGGTTTGTCTGTGTACCATGAAACATCTATCATTCTGTTTTCTTCAGATACCAAGTCTTTTACGTTCTTGCAGTCTTTTCTATGTACAGATACGCCTCTTCCTTTTGTAATATATCCAACAATTTCGTCTCCTGGTACTGGGTTACAACATTTTGATAGTTTTACTAGACAGTTGTCTATTCCTTTTACAATTACACCACTTGTTGATGGTTTGTTGTTTGTCTTTTCCTTTGTAAGTTCTTCTATTTTTTCTTCTATATTTTCTTCTTTATGAACTTTTCTGTATTCTTCAAGTACTCTTGAAACTATTTTATTTGCTGTAATTGTTCCGAATCCAACACTTGCAAACATGTCATCTGCACTATTATATTTGTATCTTTCAAGTGCAGCTTCAACAAACTCCGGTCTAAACAATTCTGGGTAGCTCATTCCAATTTTCTTTACTTCTTTTTCTAAAAAGTCTTTTCCTCTTGCAATGTTTTCTACTCTTTCATTCTTCTTGAACCATTGTTGAATTCTAGTCTTTGCTGTACTACTCTTTATAAATTTAAGCCAGTCTCTACTTGGTCCTTTTGATTTATCTGATGTAATAATCTCTACAATATCACCATTTTTTAGTTTTGTTACAATAGGCATCATCTTGCTGTTTATCTTACATCCAGTCATATGGTTTCCTATTTCTTCGTGAATACTATAAGCAAAATCTATTGGTGTAGCTCCTCTTGGTAATACTTGAATTTTTCCCTTTGGAGTAAACACATAAACCTCATCTTCAAATAACTCTGTTTTTAATGTGTTTAAGAACTCTTGTGGATCTTGCATATCTTTTTGCCATTCAAGTGTTTCTCTTAACCAAGATAATTTATCTTGATTTACTACTACATTTGCCTTCTTGCCTCCCATAAAGCTTGCCTCTTTGTAAGCCCAGTGTGCAGCAATACCATATTCGGCTATTCTATGCATATCCCAAGTACGAATCTGTACCTCGAATGGAGTTCCTTTTGGTCCTATCAAAGTAGTGTGTAAAGATTGATACATGTTAGGCTTTGGAACAGAAATATAATCCTTAAATCTTCCTGGCATTGGGTTATAAAGCTCATGCACAACACCTAATGCCGCATAACAATCCTTTACAGAATTTACAATAATTCTTAATGCGAATAAATCATAAATCTGGTCCAGAGTCTTATTGTCTCTCTGCATTTTTCTAAAAATACTATATAAATGCTTTGCTCTACCCGTTATTTCCGCTTCTATTTTTTGCTTCTTTAATTGAACTCTTATCTCGTCCATAATCTGGTCGATGAATTTCAATCTTTCTTCTCTCTTCTTGTCTATTCCTTCAACAAGTTCTCTATACTCCTCTGGGTATAAATATTTAAATGATAAATCCTCTAGTTCCCATTTTAAAGAATACATACCAAGTCTGTTTGCAAGTGGAGCATACAAGTCCATTGTCTCCCTTGCATTTGCAATTTGACGGTCTCTGGCCAAATATTTTAATGTTCTCATGTTATGAAGTCTATCGGCTAATTTAATAAGAATTACTCTTATGTCTTTTCCCATTGCCAAGAACATTTTTCTGTAGTTTTCAACTTGTTGCTCTTGTTCACTCGTATAATTTAATTTTCCAAGCTTTGTAACACCATCAACCATTTCTGCAATCTCTGGTGAAAATTCCTTAGACAAATCTTGAAGAGTTACATCTGTATCTTCAATTACATCATGCAAAAGAGCCGCACAAATAGTGCTCTCATCGAGTCCAAGTGTAGACAATATATATGCAACTTGAACCGGATGGATTATGTATGGTTCTCCAGACCTTCTTAATTGGTCTCCATGTTTAGACTTTGCAAAATCATATGCTCTTCTTATTAATTTTAAATCTGCTCTTCTATTAGATTTTTTTGCATTTTCTAATACTTCTTCTATGGTGTGATTTACGTTTTCCGACATACTACCATCTCCCTTTACCTCTAAAAGACTTTAGCTTATGCTATGTCTCATGTCTTTTAGATTAATCTGTATATTTTCCATTCCCTTATAACTATTTATCTCTAAGTTTCCTACAACATCTACTTTTGAACCTATCGCATATTCAGAAGATATATTTCCTAAATTAAATCCTATTGTGTCTATGTATTTGTTTTCATCTTGAAGCATTGCTTTCAAGTGCTTTCCTTCCGAAAGTGTTCTGATTGATGTTATTTTCAAATTACTAATTTGGAATAATGGCATCTTGTTGCCTTCCCCAAATGGCTCTAGCAATTCTAAGTCTTTTATGTCTTTTATGCTGATATCCTGTAATTGTACTTTTTCATCTATTTTAATTACTGGAACAATAGATGAAATATTAGATTTTTCAGCATATTCTTCAAATTCTTGTTTAAATTTTTTAAAATTATCTTTTTCTATTGTGATTCCAATTGCCATGCTGTGTCCACCAAATTGTTTGATGTACGTACTGCATTTTTCTAATGCCTCATGTAAGTCAAACCCAGGAATACTTCTTCCAGAACCACGTGCTAAATCGTCTTCGTAGCAAAGTAACACACTTGGCTTAAAATACATTTCTGTAATTTTTGATGAAACAATTCCTATAACACCATGGTGCCAATTTTCTCCACCTAATACTATACATGGAAGTTTCTGTTGTTCTGGGTCTTCCATCATCTTTTGGGCTTCATTAAAAATTCTCTTTTCAATTTCTTGGCGCTCTTGGTTATACTCATTTAAATTATGTGTTATTCTCTCTGCCTCATCTTTACTATCTGTTAAAAATAGCTCTAAAGCTTCTTTTTCATGCCCCATTCTTCCACACGCATTTATTCTTGGAGCAACTCCAAAAGATATCGCCATAGAATCTATTTTTTTATAACCAATACTATCTAATAATACTTTTAAACCAATATTTCGTGTCTGTCTAACTAGTTTCAATCCTAATTTTGATATAGTTCTATTTTCATCTACAAGTGGAACAATATCAGAAATTGTTCCAACACATACTAAGTCTAAGTATTTTAAATATTCCTCTTCTTTTACTCCCAGCCTTATCGAAATAGCTTGAGTTAATTTAAACGCAACTCCTACACCAGCTAACCCATTAAATGGGTATTTGTTGTCTTTTCTCTTACAATCAACCACTGCAACCGCATCTGGCAATGTTTCGGTTGGTTCATGGTGGTCAGTCACAACAGTATCTATTCCAAATGACTTTGCAAGTTCAATCTCCTTGTTTCCAGTAATTCCACAATCAACCGTTACAATCAATGTATGTTTAGTATCTGCAATTTCTCTTATTGCATTCTCATTTAATCCATACCCCTCATGCAATCTATTTGGAATATACACATCTGTTTCAAGTCCTCTCTCGGCTAAAAATCTCTTCAAAACAGTGCTACTCGTAATTCCATCAACATCATAATCCCCATAAATTGCAACCTTCTCATGAGTCTCTATTGCCTTAACGACTCTATCTACCGCCTTCTCCATGTCTGGCATCATGAACGGATCATGAAAATCTGTCCTTCTTGGATGCAAAAAAACTTCTATTTCATCACTGTTTGTTAATCCCTTATTTGCAATAATATTTGCAACCAATTTACTTACGTTAAATTCTTCTGATATCTTGTTAATCAGTGCATCATTTGCTTCGTTTAATTCCCATTTTTTATTCAAATTTGTCTCCTTATCTTTTTAACATAATATTGACAATATTTTATAACATATGGGGTAAAAATACAAGCATTTGAGGTAAAAATCATTTGGTAAATGTGAAATATCATATCTTTTGGCGGTCTGTAAATTGTATCAAGTAATGTTTTAGATTTAAGAATAGAGCAGTCATTGAATTACATTGTTTAGGCTTGTATACCTGTTGTAAATGGCAAAATAGTATGTCTTTACATCTACACCTGTGAATATACATACTTTTTTATTTTTTTAATTTGCTGAGTATACCAAAACAACAGGAGGCGAAAATTTCGCCTCCTGCCACTTGCTATGGAGTATTATTAGATTTACAATCACCTATCCTTTATATTTCGTTTGGTTATAACTTTTCTCTAATTTTACATTAAAGAATTTCGAGTGCCTCCTGTGCCAGCTTGCCTCTCACAGATTTCTTGCTGTTGAGAGTAATCTGGAAGGTATGCGGATTGCCCTTCATCTTCTCGCTCAAATAGACCAAACCATTATAGCGAGAGTTGAGTTCAGGATTGTTAACCTGGTCAGGGTCTCCCAAGAAGATAAACTTCGAACCTTCGGCCGAACGAGTAACAATATCCTTGATGTCGCACGGTTTCACATTCTGCGTCTCATCAATAATAAACACAGTATGAGTAATTGTGCGACCACGCAGGAAACCAATCGGCTGAATCTCAATGTCTCCCCTTTCAAAGAATTCCTGAGCCTTCTTCTTCAGCTGAGCATTGGTAAAATCCGGGAACTTCGGACGAAGAATCTCCTTCAGATTGTCCAAGATACCTCCAAGATACGGACCGACCTTGTCGTCAATTTCACCAGGCAAGAAGCCAATTTCCTCATTGCCAACAGTAACAGTCGGAGTAGCAACAATAATCTGCTTATGAGTGTTTAATTTTAACTGTGTAAAATCATATTTTATAATTAATTTTA
>ENA-ORNP01001377-ORNP01001377.1-human-gut-metagenome-genome-assembly--contig:-NODE-1377-length-25082-cov-5.535422_pt1 | contig 25082 bp, 18 predicted proteins | sample MGYA00242119_ERZ509030 | MGnify/ENA primary metagenome ERZ509030 (study PRJEB26280, sample SAMEA2338708) | human gut metagenome | biome: human gut; feature: human-associated habitat; material: faeces... | reverse complement strand
TTGATAGTACGGTAAACAGAAACACCAATGCCCCGTGGTATTTGCTGTAAGCGAGTGCGGCCAGGCAGACTCCCATTAGCAATGCGGAGATCCAGTCGTTTTTCTCGGTAAAACTTTTGTAGCACCATAAGAAGAGAGCGGTAAAGAGCATCAACGGGCCATCGGGCACGGCAATAAAGCCGTAAAGTTGCAAAATAGGCATTGCAGCCGAGATCAGCAGGAACAGGGCTCCGTCGCGTATGGTTGGTGTTGCGGGACGAATGATTCGCCACAGTGCATACAGATAGATCGGTTGCAGCAGGGTGAAGAAGAAACGTACCCCAAACTCTCCTCCGAAAAAGCTCCCCAGATAGACCAGCAGGGCGGTTACAGGAGGATGATCGAAATAGCCCCAATCGAGCCTTTGGGCAAACATGTGGTAATAGGCTTCATCATCAGCCAGTTCTGTGAAACCCGCTTGGAGAAGATTGATCATCCACCACAGAGCTACGCCCAATCCGATCAATAGGTCGGGGCTTTTAATTTTGCGCAACAGATTCATGCAACAACTTTTTTACCGTTAGCAAAGATAGTAAAAAACAAAAGACTGCTGCCCTTTAGGCGGCAGTCTTTGAAAAGTGACGGTCTGCAAGCTGCATGACCGAGAATAGCTTTCTACTATTTGTCCGACATGTCGGGCATCGGTTTTTTGTAATCGCCGTTGAGCAGTTTCTTGTGGCATTTTTCGAAGCAGTCGAGGGTGTAGTTGACATCTTCGAGCGTATGAGCTGCTGTCGGAATGATGCGCAGAATAATCTCGCCACGTGGAATAACCGGATAAACGACAACCGAGCAGAAGAGGTTGTAGGTCTCACGCAGATCAACAACGATGTTGCAGGCCTCTTCGACACCGCCCTTCATGTATACCGGGGTAACCGGAGAAAGCGTACCGCCGATATCGAATCCGCGTTCGCGGAAACCGCTCTGCAGAGCCCGAACGATGGTCCAAAGCTTCTCCTGATATTCGGGGTGATTGCGGATCAGATCGAGACGTTTGAGGGCACCCATAACCATCGGCATAGGCAGCGCTTTGGCGTAGGTCTGTGAGCGCATGTTGTAGCGGAGGTAATCTACGATATATTTTTCTGAAGATACGAAAGCTCCGATACCTGCCATTGATTTGGCAAAGGTGTTGAATAGCACATCGACGCCATCGGTAACTCCAAAGTGGCTGGCTGTACCGCGACCGCCTTTACCCATGGTACCGAAACCGTGCGCATCGTCAACCAACAGACGGAAGTTGAAGTCTTTCTTCATGGCTACGATCTCGTCGAGTTTACCCAGGTCGCCTTTCATGCCGAATACACCTTCGGTGATGACCAGGATACCGCCACCGGTCTCTTGAGCTACTTTGGTAGCGTGTTCGAGCTGTTTGAGGCAAGCTGCCATATCGTTGTGCGGATAGACGAAACGTTTACCGGTATGAAGACGCAGACCATCGATAATGCAGGCGTGAGCCTCAGAATCATAAACTACTACGTCACGACGGGTCAGCAGGCAGTCGATGATGGAGACCATTCCCTGATAACCGTAGTTGAGCAGGAAGGCATCGGGTTTGCCGACAAATGCTGCCAGTTCACGTTCGAGTTGTTCGTGCCATTTGGTTTGGCCACTCATCATGCGGGCACCCATCGGAGCTGCCATACCAAATTTTGCAGCTGCTTCGGCGTCTGCCTTGCGAACTTCGGGATGGTTAGCCAAACCCAAATAGTTGTTCAAACTCCAGTTCAGGACTTCACGTCCGCGGAACATCATTCTCGGACCGATTTCACCTTCAAGTTTTGGGAAAGAGAAGTATCCGTGACTCAGTTTCTGATATTGACCGATAGGGCCTCCGGAATTCTCGTGTATGCGTTCAAAAATATCCACAACAGTATTAATTAAGGTTAAATATGAATCAATGGAAGACAGGCCGTGAAACTTTTATGAAGTGTTCCATTTGACCTCAAGTCATGCAAATTTAGGTAATTTTTTGACTCAATGTGGCGTTTCTGATCCATTGAAAGGCACAGAAACAGCAAAATACGTCTTTATACTTATTCGAGTTTCCGGTCTAAAAAGGCTATGATGCTTTCCGTAAACGAGCAGATTAGTGAGTTTTTCTGAAATGATCGGGCTTTTTTTTCCAAAAAAACAATATATGTTTTCCCAACTCGTTAAAAATACATAACTTTGCCCAATCCTCGATTGTAGGGCTTTTTCTGCTGTCTGTGGGTTCGGCTTGAAAGCATTGTGAATGAAGATGAAACGACTTTTCCCTAAATATCTCGTTCTGTTGGTGGCGTTAGGTTCTGTATCTTGTAGTGCCTTCAACAAGTTGCTTAAGAGTGACGATAACGACAAAAAATATGCCCGTGCCATTGAGTATTACAACGAGGGCAAGTATGATAAATGTGCCTTGTTGTTGGAGAGTCTTAATCAAGTGTTTGCCGGTACGGAACGGGCAGATACGTTGGCGTATTATTACGGAGCAGCCCTCTATAAGGATGGTGATTTCGTAACGAGTGGAAAAATTTTTGATGCTTTCCGTCGGACATATACCCGGAGTCCATTTGTCGAGGATGCGGAGTATATGTATGCGAAGGGGCTGTATTACTCGTCACCTTCGTATAAAAGAGATCAGTCGACGACTCGTCAGGCCATTGTTGCGATCGATGAGTATTTGAACCGCTATCCCAACAGCACCAAGAAGGAGTCGTTGCAGGAGTGTGTCAAAGATCTGCAGCAGCGGGTTTACGACAAGGCGATGGAGAATGCCAAATTGTATTATGATATCGGATATTACAATTCGGCCATTGTTGCGTTGCGTAATGCCATTAATACCTATCCCGAAAGTAACCACCGGGAGTTGCTCTCCTATTTGATTGTACGGTCGCACTATCTTTATGCGAAGAACAGTGTCGAATCGAAGCAGCGGCAGCGTTATATGGATATGCAGGATGCTTATTATAGCTTTGTAGCAGAATATCCTGAGAGTCCTTACCGTAAGGAGGCTGATAAAATGCAGGCCGATTCCAAAAAGTTTTTGGAGAAGTTCGATGCCAAGGAGCAGGCTAAAGAGCATGCCAAGGAGGTTGCTGAGGCTCACAAAAAGGCAAAATTGGAGAAAAAAGGAGGAGATATCAATCCTGATCTTGTGCCTGATCTGAACTCATCGAAATCCAAGGGTATCTCTCCGGACGGCATTCTCAATCCTCGTAAATTGAGGAAACAAAATGAATTACAACTTGAAAATAGCACCATACAAAATGGAACTCAAGAAAAGTAACATTCCCAACAACACCATTACGCGTAAATTGACCGATCTGGACGTGAAGACGGGTAATATCTACGAATCAGTAGTGATTATTTCCAAACGGGCCAATCAGATTGCCAGTGAGATCAAACAGGAATTGAATCGCAAGTTGGCCGATTTCTCCAGTTCGAACGATTCGTTGGAGGAGACCTTCGAGAATCGGGAGCAGATCGAGATCTCGAAATATTACGAGAAGTTGCCCAAACCGACGATCATTGCGACCGAGGAGTTCCTCGCCGGTAAGGTCTATTTCCGCGAGAACGAGCCGGAGACCCACCATGCCAAACAGGAGTAGGGTGTCTCCTTGTATTCATCATTGAAACAATGCCTGCCGTATGCTTGCAGGGAAAAAAGTAATTGTCGGAGTGACAGGAAGTATCGCAGCCTATAAGGCTGCGATACTCGTCAGATTGCTGGTCAAGGCAGGTGCCGAGGTGCGCGTGCTGATGACCCCTTTGGCCAAAGAATTTACCACTCCACTGACATTGGCCACTTTAAGTAAGCACCCCATTTTAGTGGAGTTTTTCAATCCTGAAAATGGGGAGTGGAATTCGCATGTCCGCCTTGGTCTTTGGGCTGATGCCTACGTAATTGCTCCGGCCACGGCCAATACCATCGCTAAAATGGCCAATGGGGTGGCCGATAATCTGTTGTTGACAACCTATTTGTCGGCACGTTGCCCGGTGTTTGTCGCTCCTGCCATGGACCTTGACATGTTTGCCCATCCGGCTACACAGACCAATCTGGAGACCTTGCGTCGAAATGGCGACCATATTATCGAACCAGAAGCGGGTGAACTGGCCAGCGGATTGGAGGGAAAGGGACGGATGGAAGAGCCTGAACGTATTGTTACGGCTCTGGACGCCTTTTTTGCCCATGAAGTCGATGGTACGGTGTTGTCACAAGAGGATTCGGTAGCTGAAGGGGCTGCTGAGGGTGGTGATGCCGCTACAGGTGGCACGGAACCACTTGCTGAACGCAAGGAGGTAGAAGTGTCGTATCTGTCCTTGAAGGGCCGCAAAATTATGGTGACTGCCGGGCCAACGATAGAGCCGATCGACCCGGTACGTTATATCTCGAACCACTCTTCAGGAAAAATGGGCTATGCTATTGCGAAAGCTGCCATGCTCCGAGGTGCAGATGTCACGCTGGTCAGCGGACGTACTTCAATTGAACCTCCCATGTTTGTAAATCTGATACCTGTTGTGACTGCAAGAGACATGTATGAAGCTGTAACTTCTGTCAGCAACGAACAGGACATCATTATTAAAGCTGCTGCTGTGGCAGATTACCGCCCTGCCAGAATCAGTGAAGAAAAAGTTAAGAAAAGTGACGGACAGATGTCCATAGAACTGGAAAGAACAGATGATATCCTGAAGTTTCTTGGGGAACACAAACGGCATGGACAGTTTCTCTGCGGATTTTCCATGGAGACACAGAATGTGATCGACAATTCCAGAGCCAAGCTGGCAAAGAAAAATCTGGATATGGTGGCTGCCAACAATGTGAAAGTGGAGGGCGCCGGATTTCAGGGAGATACCAATGTACTGACATTGATCACACAGGATGAGGAAATCTCTCTTCCGCTTATGAGTAAAGAAGACGCAGCTTTTAGGATCCTGGATAAAATCTTTTCGCTGATGCAGGATTCTGTCTGTTAAGGGAACAGGACGATTAAGAAATTGGAGATAAATAATTATGATTTTAGCAATTGACGTTGGAAACACCAACATTGTAGTTGGATGTATTGATGACCTGAAAACATATTTTATAGAACGCCTTTCTACTAACCGTACAAAGACGGAACTGGAATATGCGGTGGATTTAAAGAATGTTCTTGATATCTATCATATAAAAAAAACAGAGATTGAGGGCTGTATTATTTCTTCTGTAGTGCCGCAGATCACAAATATTGTGAAACTTGCCGCAGAGAAAATTCTTAAGAAAAATGCAATTGTTCTCGGACCCGGTGTAAAGACAGGACTGAACATTATGATGGATAATCCGGGACAGCTTGGCGCTGACCTGGTGGCAAATGCGGTTGCGGGAATCCATGAGTATCCCCTTCCTCTGGCGATTATCGATATGGGAACTGCAACCACAGCGTCTGTTGTCAACAGTAAGAAGCAGTATGTAGGCGGAATGATTCTTCCGGGCGTAGGGGTTTCCCTGGATGCACTTACTGCGAGGGCTTCCCAGCTCAGCGGAATCAGTATTGATGCGCCAAGACATGTGATCGGGAAAAACACGATCGAATGTATGAAGAGCGGGGTTCTTTACAGCAATGCAGCAGCTCTGGATGGAATTATTGACAGGATCGAAGAGGAATTGGGGGAGAAGGCAACTGTAGTGGCAACCGGTGGTCTGGCAAAGAAAATCGTTCCCCATTGTAAAAGAGAAATCATTCTGGATGAGGAACTTCTTCTGAGAGGTCTTCTGATCATTTATGAGAAAAATAAGTAAGAATGTATATGCATTCATATCAAAACAGTTCATCAGACAAAAAGCTGATGAACTGTTTTGTTTGCAGTAATTTATGGAATTGCTATAAATGAGAGAAGAGGAAAATTATGTACAGAGATCATACAAAAGTGATTCAGATTGGAGACAGAAAGATTGGCGGCGGCAACCCGATTTTGATCCAGTCTATGACCAATACAAAAACCGAGAATGTGGAGGCAACTGCCGCACAGATCAATCAGCTTACAGCTGCCGGATGTGATATCATCCGCTGTGCAGTGCCTACGATGGATGCAGCGAAGGCATTAAAGGAGATAAAAAAACAGGTGCAGATTCCGGTCGTTGCAGACATTCATTTTGACTATCGTCTTGCAATTGCAGCAATGGAGAATGGAGCAGACAAGATCCGCATCAATCCGGGAAATATCGGAAGCACAGAGCGTGTGAAGGCTGTGGTGGATGTCGCAAAAGAGCGCAACATTCCAATCCGTGTAGGGGTAAACAGTGGTTCCTTAGAAAAAAATCTGGTGGAGAAATACCATGGAGTGACGGCTGAGGGACTGGTAGAAAGTGCTTTGGATAAAGTGAAACTGATTGAAGATATGGGATATGATAATCTTGTCATCAGTATTAAATCTTCGGATGTTATGATGTGTGTGAAAGCACATGAACTGATCACAAGCCAGACCGATCATCCGCTGCATGTCGGGATCACGGAAGCCGGTACGATCATCAGCGGTAATATCAAGTCAGCCATCGGACTTGGATTGATCTTACATCAGGGAATCGGTGACACGATCCGGGTTTCCCTGACAGGAGATCCATTAGAGGAGATCAAATCTGCCAAATTAATTTTAAAAACACTTGGACTCCGCAAAGGCGGTGTGGAAGTAGTATCCTGTCCTACCTGTGGACGAACACAGATCAATCTGATCCAGCTGGCCAATCAGGTAGAAAATATGGTTGCCGACATTCCTCTTGACATTAAAGTTGCCGTTATGGGATGCGTTGTTAATGGTCCGGGAGAAGCAAAAGAGGCAGATATCGGAATCGCCGGAGGAATCGGAGAAGGACTTATTATCAAACATGGCGAGGTATTCAAAAAAGTGCCGGAGTCAGAACTTTTAGAGGCACTCCGCTATGAACTGTTACATTGGAATGAATAATTATGGCAAAACTATTTTTTGATGTCTTTCCGACACTGGATGTGTCCGGGGATATGAAGAAAATTTTATCTGAGATGGAAGTTACCAAGGTAGGGATGAATCATGAGAGAGATCATATCCGTGTCTATCTTTTGGGCAGTCATCTTATACATAAAAATAACATTACGCAGTTAGAAAAATCCATTGAGGAGCAGATATTTAAGGGAAAACGGATGAATGTCCGTATTATCGAAAAGTATCAGCTCTCCGAGCAGTATACCGCCCGCACGCTGATGGATATGTATAAGGACAGTATTTTAGAAGAGTTAAAAGCCTACAGTCTGATGGAATACAATCTGCTGCGTGCCTCCAAAATGGAATTTACGGATGACAGTCATCTGCATCTTGTACTGGAAAATACGATCATTGCACAGACACGCTCCCATGAAATTGTGGAATTTTTAGAGAAAATCGTGTGTGAGCGCTGTGGCATGAACCTGATTGTTGACCTTGACTTTGAGGAACCAAAAGAGAGCAGGTACAAGAAAAACAGTGATCTTCAGATTCAGTTTGAAATCAAAAATATATTAAAAAATATCAATTTGAAGGATGAGGACGGAGAGACAGTTGCAGTTGCTTCAGATGCCAATGAAAAAAGTGCAGCTTCCGGTCAGACTACAACATCTGGAGACAGTGGTTCTACAGGTGGTGGAAACGCCGTAAAACCTGCAAAAAACGATGCAAAATCTGCAAATGGTGCAGGAAATACTGCAAAAAAAACATATGACGGACCACGGAAAGAGTTTAAAAAACGTTATGATGGCGGTGGCTTTGGCGGAGGTAAAAAATCCGATAATCCGGATGTAATTTACGGTCGTGATATTGAGGATGGAGAAACCATCCCATTGGAGAAAATCGTGGGTGAGATGGGTGAAGTTACCATCCGCTGTCAGGTCATGACGGTTGAGACGAGGGAGATCCGTAACGAAAAGACAATCATTATCATGTCGGTCACAGATTTTACGGATTCCATTGTCCTGAAAATATTTACAAGAAATGAAGACAGGGATGAGCTTCTTGGCAATCTGAAAAAAGGGGCATTCTTAAAAATCAAAGGTGTCACGACAATCGATAAGTTTGACAGTGAATTAACAATCGGTTCGATCGTTGGAATTAAGAAGATTGCAGACTTTACGACCACCCGTATGGACACCAGTCCGGAGAAGCGTGTGGAATTGCACTGTCATACAAAGATGAGTGATATGGATGGTGTGTCCGAGTGTAAAGACATCGTAAAGCGTGCCATGAAATGGGGACATAAGGCGATTGCGATCACCGACCACGGCGATGTACAGGCATTCCCGGATGCAAACCATGCACTGAGTCCGGATGACGATTTTAAGGTTATCTACGGTGTGGAAGCGTATCTGGTGGACGACTTGAAGGATATTATCACAGATTCGAAAGGACAGAGCCTCGATGAAACCTTTGTGGTGTTCGACTTGGAGACGACCGGTTTCAGCCCGGATAAGAATAAGATTATTGAGATCGGTGCAGTGAAAGTAGTCGGTGGTGTCATTACAGACCGCTTTTCGACATTTGTAAACCCGGAAGTGCCAATTCCATTCCGAATCGAGGAATTGACCTCAATTAAGGATGATATGGTCATTGATGCACCGAAGATTGAGGAGATTCTGCCGGAATTTATGAAGTTCTGCGATGGTGCGATCATGGTTGCCCACAATGCGGAATTTGATATGAGTTTTATTAAGAAAAACTGCAAGGATCAGGGGATAGAGAGAGAGTTTACGATCATAGATACAGTGGCTCTTGCCAGAATCCTGCTGCCGAACCTGAATCGTTTTAAACTCGATACCGTTGCAAAGGCATTGAATGTCTCGTTAGAAAACCATCACCGTGCGGTGGACGATGCCGGCTGTACGGCAGAAATTTTTGTAAAATTTATTGAGATGTTAAAAGAACGCGGCATGGAAAATCTTGATGATGTGAACCATATGGTTTCCACCTCGCCGGAAACGGTCATGAAAATGCCAACTTACCATGCGATCATTCTGGCGACAAATGACATTGGACGTATCAATCTGTATCGACTGGTTTCACTTTCACACCTCACGTATTATAATAAGAGGCCACGTGTGCCAAAAAGTGAATTTGTCAAATACAGAGAGGGACTTCTTTTAGGCTCTGCCTGTGAAGCTGGAGAATTATACCGTGCGATTGTGGGAGGAAGACCGCAGGAAGAGATCATAAGACTTGTAAAGTTCTATGATTATCTGGAGATACAGCCGCTTGGAAACAATGAGTTCATGTTGCGCAGTGACAAGGAGCCGGTGAATACGATGGAAGAGCTGCAGGATATCAACCGCAGGATCTGCAGACTGGGGGAGGAATTTAACAAGCTTGTGGTGGCTACCTGCGATGTGCATTTCCTTGACCCGGAAGATGAAATCTACCGCCGTATTATTATGGCCGGAAAGGGATTTAAGGATGCTGATGAGCAGGCTCCGTTATATCTCCGCACAACGGAGGAAATGTTAAAGGAATTCGAATATCTTGGAAGTACCAAAGCAGAAGAAGTTGTCATTACAAATCCGAACAAAATTGCGGATATGTGTGAGAAGATTGCACCGGTAAGACCGGATAAGTGTCCGCCGTTTATCGAGAATTCGGATCAGATGCTCCGTGATATCTGCTATAACAAGGCGCACAGCATGTATGGTGAAGAACTGCCTCCGATCGTAAAGGAGCGGCTTGACCGAGAATTAAATTCGATTATTTCCAATGGATATGCGGTAATGTATATTATCGCACAGAAGCTTGTATGGAAGTCGAACGAGGATGGTTACCTTGTAGGTTCCCGTGGTTCGGTAGGTTCCTCTTTTGCAGCGACCATGTCCGGTATCACGGAGGTAAATCCATTGCAGGCGCATTACCGTTGCGAATATTGCAAATACAGCGATTTTGATTCACCGGAAGTCAAGGCATTTTCAGGAAGAAGCGGATGTGATATGCCGGATAAGATTTGTCCGGTGTGTGGCAAAAAGCTGGTAAAAGATGGATTTGATATTCCATTTGAGACCTTCCTTGGATTCAAGGGAAATAAAGAGCCGGATATCGACTTAAACTTTTCCGGTGAGTATCAGAGTAAAGCCCATGCTTACTGTGAGGTTATTTTCGGTTACGGACAGACGTTCCGTGCCGGAACGATTGGTACACTTGCGGACAAGACCGCATTTGGATATATCAAAAACTATTATGAGGAGCGTGGAATCCACAAGAGAAATTGTGAGATTGACCGTATTGTACAGGGATGTGTCGGCGTCCGGAGAACGACCGGACAGCATCCGGGAGGTATCGTTGTTCTTCCGGTGGGTGAGGAGATTAATACGTTTACTCCGGTACAGCATCCGGCAAACGATATGACGACTGCAACGGTTACGACTCATTTTGATTACCATTCCATCGACCATAACTTATTAAAACTGGACATTCTCGGACACGATGATCCGACCATGATCCGTATGTTACAGGACTTGACAGGACTTGATCCACAGACGATCCCTCTGGATGATCAGACAGTCATGTCGCTGTTTATGAATACCTCTGCATTGGGAGTAGAACCGGAAGACATCAACGGTATTCCCCTGGGATGTTTAGGAATCCCGGAGTTTGGAACAGATTTTGCGATGCAGATGGTTATTGATGCGAAACCGACCGAATTTTCGGATCTGATCCGAATTTCAGGACTTTCGCATGGTACGGATGTGTGGTTGGGAAATGCACAGACTTTAATTGAGCAGGGGATTGCAACGATTTCTACTGCAATCTGTACCCGTGATGATATTATGATTTATCTGATCAGTATGGGACTTGACAGTGAGCAGTCTTTTACCATTATGGAGTCTGTTCGAAAAGGTAAGGGATTAAAGGAAGAATGGAAGGAAGAGATGCGGGCACATAATGTACCGGAATGGTATATTGATTCGTGTTTAAAGATCAAGTATATGTTCCCGAAAGCACATGCGGCTGCCTACGTTATGATGGCGTGGCGTATTGCATACTGTAAAGTTTTTTATCCACTCGCCTATTATGCAGCATATTTTTCCATTCGTGCGACCGGTTTCAACTATGAGATCATGTGTCAGGGAAAAGAGCGTCTGGAATATTTTTATAAAGATTACACGAGAAGAAAAGATTCTCTTTCCAAAAAAGAGCAGGATGTCTACCGTGATATGCGGATCGTGCAGGAGATGTATGCGAGAGGCTTTGATTTCACGCCAATTGATATTTACCGTGCATTGCCGGACCGTTTCCAGATCATCGACGGAAAGCTTATGCCGGCGTTAAATACCATTGAAGGTATGGGTGACAATGCTGCAATTGCGGTTGCGGAGGCAGCAAAAGACGGAAAATTCTTATCCAAAGATGATTTCCGCCAGAGAACCAAGGTGACGAAATCTACCATTGATCTTATGGCAGATCTTGGACTGCTGGGCGATATGCCGGAGTCCAATCAGTTGTCGTTATTTGATTTTGCATAAATATTTGTTTTGCGGGATAAAGAAACGCCAGGAAAAAATGAAGTTTCCTGACGTTTCTTTTTTTGTAAAAAATTGCATTGTAACAACGCCTGCTTACGGATTGAAAATCTGTACATTGCCCGGGGCAGCAACAGATGTATAATAAGGGGTTTTGGTCGTAAAATCTTTAAAATAGACATAAGTGGAAGTTACATTAATGGCAGTGTAGTTGCCTTCTTTTAATTCCTGATAATTGCTTCCATCTGTATTAATACAACAGATGGCCGGATTTGTCTTATCATTTTTCTGAAAAAAGATTTTATCGCCTGTGACATTATAGCAGTCGACACGGCAGTCCGTGACCAGCGTTTTTTCACCATTTGTCAGATCGACTTTGGCAATGCGGTAATCGTTTTCACAGTCCATAAAATAAAGATTGTTTCCGTCTTTCACCGGCATCCAGCAGTTCCCCTCATAGATGACTTTTGCGTGGTCATTGGAAGTGTCCATCTCATAGATATTATGATTGTCTGTCAGTCCGTTATAATAAATATATTGTCCATCGGTACTTGCGGTAAAGTAGGACTGTTTTTCTACCTGCTCTTTTTCCTTGCCATCAATTTTGACTTTGTACAGCGTGGTTGCATCAGTGGTATCATAATGCAGATAGTACAGATAATTTCCAACCAGGGAAGCATACATACACGGATCATCATCTAAAATTTCAGGCTTTCCTTTTCCGTCAATATCCAGCCGGCATAAACTGTTGGTATTGATCGGGAGGAAGGAAAATGAATCAGCGCTTTTTCCCTTAAGTTTACAGTAATAAATGTAGTGGTCATCCACGTTGATGTAGCTGACACTCTGATCCTCTAACTTTTTGATGTTTGTGCCGTCCGGGTTCATGCAGTACAGACAGTAGTTGTCGGCAGGGTTGGCAAAGTAGACAATACCATCTTTTTCACAGAAATATCCTTCGTTATACAGATTTCCCGCAGTGTTGCCGTTGACATAACCGTCATTATACCGAATGCGGTTTAGGTACCGGTAGAGGAAAACACACCCGGCAGCAAGAAGGATCACCAACACAAAAAGCAGCCATTTCCAAATTTTTTTCATAAGTAAATCACCTCTTTGATTTATAATCTTTATCTATAAAAAGTATAGCATTTCTGTATACCATGACGCAAGTGTTCTCTTGCAAGCAAACTGTGAATGTAATATATTATAAATAATAAATGGAAAGGCTTGGATTTTTTATGAGAGATTTATTGGAACTAAGAGATGAGATTGATCAGATCGACAGTCAGATCGTGGATCTGTATGAACGCAGAATGGCAATTTCAGAGGAAGTTGCTGAATATAAAATTGCTGTGGGAAAGAAAGTATTTGACAAGCAGCGTGAGGTTTCCAAGTTGGAAACATTGAGCAGAAAAGGAACTACGCCATTTTTAAAACATGGTATCCGTGAACTGTTCGAGCAGATCATGTCCATGAGCCGGAAGCGTCAGTATCAGCTACTGACAGAACATGGTCAGACGGAAAAAACCGATTTTAAAGAAGTAGATCATCTGAATTACAAAAATGCTAAAATCGTATTTCAGGGAACGGAAGGCGCATATTCCCAGCTTGCGCTGAATGAGTATTTCGGGGAGAATGCAGACAGTTATCATGTGGATACGTGGCGGGATGCGATGGAAGCCATCCAAAACGGAGAGGCCGATTACGCTGTATTCCCAATTGAGAATTCATCTGCCGGAATCGTTTCCGAGAACTATGATCTTATGGTGGAATACAATAATTATATCGTGGGCGAGCAGATCATCCGTATCGACCATGCACTTTTGGGCCTGCCGGAAGCAGACATGGACGATATCACCGACATTTATTCCCACCCACAGGCGCTGATGCAGTGCTCGAAATACCTTGAGAGCCACAGAGACTGGGAAAAGCACAGTCTGAAAAATACTGCGATGTCCGCCCAGAAGATCAAAGAAGATGGAAAAAAGAACAAGGCAGCGATCGCAAGCACCCTGACTGCGGATATTTACGGTTTGAAAGTGCTGGATGAGGCAATCCAGAACAATAAAAATAATTATACAAAGTTTATCATTGTGGCAAACAAGAAGATTTTTGAATCGAGAGCCAATAAGATCAGTATCTCTTTTGAAGTTCCGCATGAGAGCGGTTCGCTGTACCATAAGCTGTCCCATTTTATCTACAACGGAATCAACATGAACAAGATCGAGTCCAGACCGGTGCAGGGAAAAGCGTGGGAGTACCGCTTCTTTGTTGACATTGAGGGAAACCTCAATGATGCAGCCGTACAGAATGCGCTGCGGGGGCTGACAGAGGAGACGATCCGTTTGAAAATACTTGGCAATTATGTGAGTGCAGAAGGGAATGAATAAACTGATGAAGAGTCCAAAGAATCTGATTTTATATAAAGATTTTGAAAATGGAAAATTATTTTATAACATGACCTGGATCATGGAGAATTATGAAAATGAATATTATAATAAAGAGGATGTGGAGTCTCTATTGTATGAGAGTTTGAACCAGTTAATGGAACTGGCAGTGAGTCATGGCTTTGAGGGGAATCTGTGGCACAGTTTTCTGGCATTTCTTCTTGTAAATAATGAGAATGCTTACAGCAAAGCCTGTGAGATCCGCGGCGAAGTGGAGGGCTCTGTCAATCAGATCGTATTGCATGACTTTGAGATCATCAAATCGCTGTTTGATTTTGATTTTGGAAAACTTGCCTCTTATTTTGAGATGGACTGCATGGATGCCATCACCGATTATCAGAGCATGACAGGGAGCGGAAAGATTTTTAATAAGAGGATCAAGGAGCGCATCAATGAGTTGAAGTTAAAGCTGGAAGCTTCCACAGATGTGTCCGGATTTAAAGATGCAGTGACGGCATTTTATAAAGATTTTGGCGTTGGTAAACTCGGACTTCACAAGGCATTCCGCATTCAGCACAGGGAAAAGGAAGAGGTGGAGATCGTGCCGATCACAAATATTGCCCATGTGAAATTAGACGATCTGGTCGGCTATGAGCTTGCAAAACAGAAACTCATCGACAATACGGAAGCATTTGTCAACGGAAAGCAGGCAAATAACTGCCTGTTATATGGGGATGCCGGAACCGGAAAATCCACCAGTATCAAAGCCATTGCAAACCAGTACTATGACAGAGGCTTACGTCTGATCGAAGTGTACAAGCACCAGTTCTGTGATCTGAATGATGTCATCGCACAGATCAAAAACCGCAATTACAAGTTCATTATTTACATGGACGATCTCTCTTTTGAAGAGTTTGAAATCGAATATAAATATCTGAAGGCAGTGATCGAGGGCGGTCTTGAGAAAAAACCGGACAACGTACTGATCTATGCAACCTCCAACAGACGCCACCTGATCCGTGAAACATTTTCGGATAAAGAGGAAGTGCGTGAGGATATGCATACTTCCGATACTGTACAGGAAAAATTATCCCTGTATGCAAGATTTGGTGTTTCCATCTACTTTGGCGCACCAAACAAGAAGGAATTCCAGAATATTGTCAAAGTACTTGCAGAAAAATATCAGGTTTCCATGGAGGAGGACACTTTGCTTGCTGAGGCCAATAAATGGGAGCTTTCCCACGGCGGATTATCCGGCAGGACGGCACAGCAATTTATCAACTATTTACTTGGAAAAGAATAAAAAATTGGTATAATAGAGATATACAAAAGAAATGAGGAGGCAGACATCTGGTGATCCATACATTCGCAGCAATTTATATCGGTTCTTATGAAGTAAGTATTAAAATATTTGAGATTTCAGGAAAGAAGAAAATCCGTGACATTGATTATATCCGGAGCAGGATTGAGCTCGGAAGAGATGCATATTCCAAGGGAAGTATCGGATATGAACTTGTGGAGGCGCTGTGTGATACGCTTGCCGAGTACAAAAAGATCATGGACGGCTACCGGGTGGACAGTTACGAAGCGTATGCTGCCGCAGCCTTGAGAAACGCTGAAAATGAACTTTTTATCTTAGACCAGATCCGCATCCGGACAGGACTTCTCGTAAAAGTTTTAAGTAACTCTGAGCATCGCTTTATCAGTTATAAATCGGTTGCCATGCGGGAAGATTTTGAGCGTATGATCCAGAAAGGTGCAGCAGTTGTGGATGCCGGAGGCGGCGGTATGCAGATCACGGTATTCTCAAAGGGAAAAGTAGTCACAACACAGCATCTGGCACTCGGCACCATGCGTATGCGGGAGCAGCTTGCAAGAAAAAGTAACAATCTGGCACAGTATGAACTTCAGGTAGAAGAACTTGTTGACAAGGAACTTGAAGTTTTTAAAGCTATGTATCTTCAGGAGACGAAGATCAAATACCTGATCATCATCGGTGATTATATATCAGAGATCAGCAGAAAAGTAGAAAAAAACAAGGAAGACAATACCATAGAGGCAGCAAAGTTCTTAAAGTACATCAGAAAGCTGGATGAGAAGACATTAGAGGAAATCTCAGAGGAATTGAACCTTTCGAATGAGAGTGATGCGCTTGTCATTCCATATATGATGATTTTTAAATGCATGGCAGAGAGCATCGGCGCAGAGAGTCTCTGGGCACCGGGAACGAATGTCAGCGATGGTATCGCATTCCACTATGCACAGAAGAATAATATGATTCGGGTGGAACATGATTTTGAGGCGGATGTCTTATCTGCCGCAAGAAATCTTTCCGAGCGTTACATGAGTTACACCCCACATATTGATGCACTGACGCAGATGGCAACCCTTATTTTTGATACGATGAAAAAAGTACATGGACTTGGCAGAAGAGAACGGCTGCTTTTGCAGGTGGCTGCCATTTTACATGACTGCGGAAAATATATCAGTTTTGCCAACGGTCCGTCCTGCTCCTATGACATTATTATGGCTTCCGAGATTATCGGACTGACACACAAAGAGCGTGAGATCATTGCAAACACAGTATTATATAATACATGGCCGCTTCCTGCCTATGAAGATCTCGCAGATAAATTGGATCATGACAGTTATCTGACTGTTGCAAAACTTTCTGCAATCCTTCGTGTATCCAATGCAATGGACCGAAGCCATAAGCAGAAGTTTAAGAATGTAAAGGCGGCAGTCAAGGGAAGAGAACTTGTGATCACAATTGAGACAATGGATGATATTGCTTTGGAAAAAGCACTGTTTGATGCCAAAACGTCATATTTTGAAAATGTATTCAGTATAAAGCCGGTGATCAAAGAGAAGAGAGTCTACGGCTGACAGTCAACCAATGGAAAGGCTAGGTTTATCTTATGGAGAAAGAACAGGATTTTAAAAAACCGGAATATTACGAAAACAGGGAGTTAAGCTGGCTGAAATTTAATCACCGTGTATTAAACGAGGCGAGAGATAAATCCATTCCGCTTCTGGAACGATTAAAGTTTGTCAGTATCACTTCGTCAAATCTGGACGAATTTTTCATGGTGCGTGTCGCATCCCTGAAGGATATGGTACACGCCAATTATAAGAAAAAAGACATTGCCGGAATGACGGCATCGGAACAGTTAGAGAAGATCAATGAGCGCACGAGAGAGCTTGTCACGCTTCAGTACAATACCTATAACCGTTCTCTTGTGCCGCTTATGCACCAGCATGGGATCGTTGTGATGGATGCATTCGAAGATCTGAGTGAGGCGCAGGCTGCATTTGTGGACCGCTATTTTGAAGACAATGTATATCCGGTACTCACCCCGATGGCGGTGGATGCCTCAAGACCATTTCCACTGATTCGGAACAAGACATTGAACATTGCAGCACTTCTTTCCAAGAAAAAAGGAAAGGCAGAAAAAGAGGAAATTGAATTTGCAACCGTTCAGGTTCCAAGCGTGTTGCCACGCCTGGTACATATCCCTTCGGAAGATGGAAATGAAAAGACCTTCATTTTATTGGAGCAGGTCATTGAGCGGAATATTGATAAATTGTTTTTAAACTATGATGTACTCTGTGCATATCCTTACCGTGTCATGCGGAATGCCGACCTGTCGATCGATGAAGATGAGGCGGCTGACCTGTTAAAAGAGATTCAGAAACAGTTAAAAATGCGTCAGTGGGGAGAGGTGATCCGTCTGGAAGTGGAGGACGGTATTGACAAAAAGCTGTTAAACTTCTTAAAAGATGAATTAAAAGTGGCAGAACAGGATATTTTCCAGATCAACGGACCAATTGATTTCACATTCCTGATGAAAATGTATGGATTAGAAGGCTGTGACGATCTGCGGAATGAGCCTTACACGCCACAGCGCGTGCCGGAGATCGTACCGGGGGAAAATATTTTTGATGAGATCCGAAAAGGAGATATCCTTTTGCATCATCCATACCAGACGTTTGATCCGGTGGTTGATTTTATACGTCAGGCATCTGTGGATCCGGATGTACTTGCCATCAAACAGACGCTTTACCGTGTCAGCGGCAATTCACCAATTATTGCTTCATTGGCACAGGCGGCTGAAAACGGCAAGCAGGTTTCTGTTTTAGTGGAGTTAAAGGCCCGGTTTGATGAGGAAAATAACATTGTCTGGGCAAAAAAATTAGAGCAGGCTGGCTGCCATGTTATCTATGGTCTGGTTGGACTGAAAACCCACAGCAAAATAGCGCTGGTTGTCCGGAGGGAGGAAGATGGTATCCGGCGTTATGTGCATCTTGGAACCGGTAACTACAACGACTCCACAGCAAAGTTATATACAGACTGTGGTATTTTTACCTGTGACGGTGCGATCGGAGAGGATGCAACTGCCGTATTCAATATGTTGTCCGGCTACTCCGAACCATTGTCATGGAATGAACTTGCGGTTGCACCGATCTGGCTTCGCACGAAGTTCACAAAGCTGATCCGCCGTGAGACGAAGCATGCAAAAGAGGGAAAACCTGCAAAGATCATTGCAAAAATGAATTCGCTCTGTGATCCGGGAATCATTGAATCCCTTTATGAAGCGTCTGCAGCAGGCGTTAAGATCCAGCTGATCGTCCGTGGAATCTGCTGCTTAAAAGTCGGGATCCCAGGGGTGAGCGAGAATATTGAAGTCCGTTCGATCGTTGGAAATTTCTTAGAGCACAGCCGGATCTTCTATTTCTTCAATGATGGAGAAGAAGAACTTTACATGGGAAGTGCCGACTGGATGCCGCGTAACTTAGACAGACGAGTGGAGATTTTATTCCCGGTATTAGATGATGAACTGAAAAAACGTGTCAGACATATTCTGGATGTGGAACTGGCAGACACTTTAAAGGCACATGTGCTGCATGCTGACGGCAATTACGAGAAGGTAGACAGACGCGGAAAGATTGCGTTGTCATCTCAGGATGTTTTCTGCAGGGAGGCAATGGAAAATGTTTCAAAACCATCTCATGGATATCAGGGAAGAGTGTTTATCCCGGCAGAACCTGTAGAATAAATAGCAGTACGGAAAGAGCAGTTATTGTGTGAGGGAGGATGGCTATGAATAATAAAATTTTATTTGCAGATCTGGATCATACATTATTGTGTGATGATAAGTCGATTTCTGAAAAGAACCGGGCTGCAATACAGAAAATGTTAGAGCGTGGACACTATTTTGTTCTTGCAACCGGAAGACCGGTAGAGTCGGGCAGGATTGTTGCAAAGGATCTTGGACTGACCAGTCCGGGATGCTATATGATCGCCTTTAACGGGGCAGTGATCTATGACTGTGCGGCAGACCGTGTGCTTTATAAAAGTGCACTTCCAATTGAGGTTGCGCAGGAGATTTTTGACCGGGCGCATAAAGCCGGCATCTATGCGCAGACCTACAATACCGTAGACATTGTGACAAAACGACACACAAAAGAACTGGATTATTATGTGGAGCGTTCTCATATGACCTACAAACTCACAAGAAGAATTTCGGATTGTCTGGATTCGGAACCTCAGAAAGTCATTCTGATCCATCTGGAGGATGATGAAAAATTAAAACGTTTCCAGAAAGCAAATGCTGTCTGGGCGAAAGGAAAATGCAACTCCTTTTTCTCCTGTAAAGAGTATCTGGAGTATTGTCCGGTCGACACGGACAAAGGAACCGGCGCACAGTATCTGGTGAAATTGTTAAATATTCCACATACCAGCACGGTTGCGATTGGAGATGAGCAGAACGACATTCCGATGATCCAATCCGCACATATTGGCATTGCTATGAAGAACGGGATCGATGATATCAAGAAAGCCGCTGATTATGTTACGGAAAATGATAATAATCATGATGCAATCGCGGAAGTGATCGAGAAGTTTATTTTATAAAAAAAGAGAAGCTTACCGTTGATATGTAAGCTTCCTTTTTTTATCTGCCGGCTTTTATCGTTTCTAAAACAGAGTAAGGAATATACAGATGTCCCCGTCCTCTGCCAAGAGCGATATCCGGTTTGTTTGAGCCGTGGAAATCAGAGCCGCCGCTGATAAGCAGTCCGTTTTCCCTTGCAAGACGTTTCATCTGCTGTTCTTCTCCGGTGGTGTAGGTGGAGTAGATTGCTTCTAACCCGTCAAGTCCCGCCGGTTTCAGCTCGTCGATCATTTTCTGGAGATTGGTGTTACTCAGACCGTAGAGCAGAGGGTGAGCTAAAATGGCCGTTCCTCCGGCTTCTTTGATGAGACGCACGGCATCGGTGGAAGCGACTTTCAATCTGCCGACATAGCATTTGCAGTGGTCGCCGATATAGCGGTCAAAGGCTTCGCGGACACTCTTGATCTGGCCATGTTCATACAGAAAACGTGCAATGTTGGCGCGTGTAATAACGCAGTCCGGATTTTCAGCCACCAGTTCTTCCATCGTAATGGAAAGCCCTTCCTTCTGAAGTGCCTCCACCATAAGTGCATTGCGTTCACTGCGGCATTTCCGGTATTCGGCTGTCTTTTTCAGAAGCTGCTCATTTTCGATATCAATATATAACCCTACGATATGGACTTCTTTTCCGTGATAATCGGTGGAGAGTTCAATGCCCGGTATCAGTTCGATTCCGGCAGAAGCAGCGAGGGGCATTGCTTTGCACACACCCTGGCAGGTGTCATGGTCTGTCAGTGCAAATGCTGCCAGCCCGGCTTTCTTTGCCTCAGCCACCAGATCTTTGGGTGTGAGAGTTCCGTCTGATTCGGTGGAATGTACGTGTAAATCGATAATTCTGTGATCCATAGTTTATTTGTCAATACCTTTCATGGTTCTTGTATTTTAAAAAAATTTTTATAATATAAGAAGAGTGTACTAAATGGCAACGCAAAATGCAAATACTGATGCTAAATTTATAAAATTTCATTCAAGAAAATTTATAAAATGCAAAAAATATACTTGACGAAATGAGTGTGTGTATGTTATATTATCAGAGTTGTTGAAAACAAAGTAGAGTATCCACTCTCACCGGAGCACAAATTTACAGTGTCTCATGGTTTAATACCTCAAACATCGCATATGCGTATTTGATTGATTGTGGATAGTCTGCCTATCCACTTTTTTTATGTGGAAGCATGAAAAATTATTTTGGAGGTGCAATACCATTAGCGAGTTAATGATTAATGAACAGATCAGAGACAAAGAAATTCGTCTGATCGGAGAAAACGGAGAACAGCTTGGCATTATGTCAGCGAGAGAAGCTATGAAGCTTGCTGAGGAAGCAGAACTTGACTTAGTTAAAATCGCTCCAACTGCAAAACCACCTGTCTGCAAGATTATCGATTACGGTAAGTATCGTTATGAACTGGCAAGAAAAGAAAAAGAAGCCAAAAAGAAACAGAAAGTGGTTGAGCTGAAAGAGATTCGCTTGTCACCGAATATTGATTTAAATGATCTGAATACCAAAATGAACGCTGCAAAGAAGTTTTTATCCAAGGGAGATAAAGTGAAGATCACTTTGAGATTCCGCGGACGTGAAATGGCTCATATGAATGCAAGCAAACACATTCTCGACGATTTCGCAGAAAGCTTATCTGACACAGCAGTAGTGGAAAAAGCACCAAAGGTTGAAGGAAGAAGCATCAGCATGGTGTTGGCAGAAAAGAAATAATTATTTTAAGGAGGAATCTATCATGCCAAAAATGAAAACAAGCAGAGCAGCTGCAAAACGTTTCAAAGTTACAGGAACAGGAAAATTAAAAAGAAGTAAAGCTTATAAGAGACATATCTTAACAAAGAAAACAACAAAAAATAAGAGAAATCTTAGAAAACCAGCAATGGTTGATGCAACAAACGTTAAGAATATGAAGAAGATTTTACCATACGCATAGGAATCATGTAAGGAGGAATAAAAAATGGCAAGAGTAAAAGGCGGTTTAGGCGCTAAAAAAAGACATAATAGAACTTTAAAATTAGCAAAAGGTTACAGAGGCGCTAGATCTAAACAGTATAGAGTAGCAAAACAGTCAGTTATGAGAGCCTTAACAAGTTCTTATGCTGGTAGAAAAGAAAGAAAGAGACAGTTCCGTCAGTTATGGATCGCTCGTATCAACGCAGCAGCAAGAATGAACGGAATCTCTTACAGCCAGATGATGCACGGATTAAAAGTTTCCGGTATCGATATCAACCGTAAAATGTTAGCAGAGATGGCAGTTAACGATGCAGCCGGATTTGCAGCACTTGCAGAAGTTGCTAAGAAAGCAGTTGCTTAATAGAAATTTAAAAACCTCGGAAACGTTATGTTTTCGAGGTTTTTCTTTATAAAAATCAAATAAAAGATTCTGAATTACTCAGTCCTGCCACTACGCAGATCTTAAACGAGATTCAAAATCTTTCTAATAGAAATGTAACATCAACAGTACAGAATATCAATAAAAAATGAAGATACTGGCAGTGTATTCAAAATTGACAAATTTATAAATATAGCATATAATAATTTTTAGCAAGAGAACCGAAAGCTAGTGGCACCTAGCCGTCGGTAAATATGAGTTAAAAAGATAACGCCTTAGTTTACCAGACTGGGGGCGTTATTTTTTGTGTCGTAAAATTGTGACAACAAGAGTAATAACAGCACAAAGCATAATTACGAAAGTGAAAAGATCACTGTATGTAACCATTGGCACCAACCTCCTTTAAGTATCCGGCGGTAAGTACCTCGCCCCTTCAGTTCCCTTAGCCAAAAGTATATCATAAATTATAATATTATAATAGATGTTATCTATGAAATATCCTGCTTATGCAGATTCCGAAACTCCGACGGCGACATCTCTTTCATCTTATGAAAGGTTTTCGAAAAATAAAGTCCATTATCAAACCCAATTGAATTTGCAATCGCCGTAACAGAGAGATCCGAGTGTTCCAGCAGATAGCACGCCTGTTTCATACGAAAATCCGTAAGATATTCCTTAGGTGACTGTCCAAGAACCGATTCAAAGGAACGGAACAACTGGCTTCGGCTCAGTCCTACATAGGCGGAAATATCCTCCACTGTGATATGGTAAGAATAATTGGAAGAAATATATTCAATCCCCTTTTGTACATAGCTGTTAGCAGAGTTTTGTGTCGTGTTTGTCGTTGCTCCATGCATGAAGAGTGCAAGCATTGTATAGAGGCGTCCGGTCATCTCTACAGCGTGTTCAAACTCATTTCCTCTGGCGTCATAAATATGGAGAATCTGCCTGTGAATGGATCCGCCCAGTGGTGTGTGCTCGATAACAGGTCTTTCTGTTGAAAAATCTGTCGCTTTTAAGATCATGGAAGCGTCACTTCCGGTAAATCCTACCCATGCATATTCCCACGGATCGGATTCATCCGCAAAATACAGTACTTCCGTGTTCGGATAGACGAGAAAAGAATCTCCTGCCTGCAGCGTGAAAGTTGTATTTTTGATTTTATAATATCCCTTTCCGGAAATGATATAATGAATCAGATAATGATCGCGGATTCCGGGTCCCCACTGATAGAGCGGATCGCATTTTTGGAATCCTACATTGTAGACGGACAGCGATACAAGTTCTTTTTCGGTCACTTTGTAGGAATTTTTATAATTTTGATTCATAAAAAAGATTACCTCCCTGCAGTAAGATGAAAATTATGACAATCGTAAATATTTATTCATAAAATAAAAAGATATTTTCTGTATCATAAGATGTTGTATTTATATGTATTATATAAAGCATGAAATGAACATGCAACATTTTTACATATAATTTACACATTTTAGTCTATACAATTTCTGCCGGGTGCGTTAATATGTATCCATAGGAAAGGTTAATGAAGCTTCGCAAAACAAGGAGGATTATTATGGCAATTTTAGTTACAGGAGGCGCCGGATATATCGGAAGCCACACATGTGTAGAATTACAGAACGCAGGATATGACGTAGTCGTATTAGATAACTTAAGCAACTCATCTGAGAAATCTTTAGACAGAGTAAAAGCGATCACGGGAAAAGATGTAAAATTCTATAAAGGAGATATTTTAGACAGAGATATCTTAAATAAAATCTTTGAAAATGAAAAGATTGACAGCTGTATCAACTTTGCCGGTCTGAAAGCAGTCGGTGAGTCTGTTGCAAAACCTTGGGAATATTACAATAACAATATTGCAGGTACTTTGACATTGGTTGACGTGATGAGACAGCACAACTGTAAAAACATTATTTTCTCATCCTCTGCAACGGTATACGGTGATCCGGCAGAGATCCCGATCACAGAGAACTGTCCGAAGGGACAGTGCACCAATCCATACGGCTGGACAAAATCTATGTTAGAGCAGATTTTAACAGATATCCAGAAAGCGGATCCGGAATGGAATGTCATTTTACTCCGTTATTTCAATCCGATCGGAGCACATAAGAGCGGTACAATGGGAGAAAATCCAAATGGTATCCCGAACAACTTAATGCCATATGTGACACAGGTTGCTGTCGGCAAATTAAAAGAACTTGGTGTATTCGGAAATGACTACGATACTCCGGACGGAACCGGTGTAAGAGATTACATTCATGTGGTTGACCTTGCAATCGGACATGTAAAAGCATTAAAGAAAATTCAGGAGAATGCAGGACTTTGCATTTATAACCTTGGAACCGGACATGGCTACAGCGTTCTTGACATTGTAAAGAACTTTGAGAAAGCTACTGGTGTTAAGATTCCATACGTGATCAAACCAAGAAGACCGGGCGATATCGCAACCTGCTACTGTGATCCGACCAAAGCAAAAGAGGAGCTTGGCTGGGAAGCACAGTATGGTATCGAAGATATGTGTGCGGATTCCTGGAGATGGCAGAAAAACAATCCGAACGGATATGAGGACTAATTAACTTGTAAAATCATAAAAAAGTGATTATAGTAGGGGTAACAGAATTCATATATATGTAGTGTGAATCTGTTACCCTTTTTTTGATGAGACAATGGAGAAAATTTACTCCCTTTTCGGAATTGTGTACCTATGGGAAATGAGCTTATAAATATACATTGCAAACAGCAGACATCTATTTTATTATCAAATATAAAAATCGATACTTGTAGATGGAGGTAATCAAAATGAAAGAATATCAACATTTGATTGGAAAGATTATTGTCGCAGTGGCAATTATAGTTGCCGCAATCATTATAGCGCAGGCTATTGGTGGAGCT